>ENA-ORDA01000011-ORDA01000011.1-marine-metagenome-genome-assembly--contig:-NODE-11-length-171335-cov-6.083184_pt1 | contig 171335 bp, 154 predicted proteins | sample MGYA00237778_ERZ508506 | MGnify/ENA primary metagenome ERZ508506 (study PRJEB26177, sample SAMN06267891) | marine metagenome | isolation source: Monterey Bay, California, USA | place: Pacific...
CGATTTAGAAAATATAAAAATTTCTCTTGGGAAATATACTCTTGTTATTAGTGAAGAGCTTCTCTGAATACAAGTTGTACCGTTGGAGAAAGTTTTGGCGAATAATGACCACGCTAGAATGCCAAGTAAAATTGTTAATGGCCGGTATGGATCTTCACTATCTGATAAAATTGCAAATAATATGTAGAAAGTTATAGTCAGAGCTAGTGGCTCCAAAACTGACCATCCGTATCCCAAAATAGAGTTGTGGTAGCGAACCTTCAAATCCCTTCCAATAAAGTGCTTGAGAAGTTGTCTATTATCATACAAATTTCGTATTATTTTGAAAGGTGCAGAAAAGAATGGGAGTTTACCATCTCTACGGAGAACCTTGTTCTCTGAGACTCCCATGGAAAGTCCTGACTGAAACTACCATTTGAATGAAACCGCAATAAAACGGCGTATTAGTTGGTTTCAAAGCCGATTCATTGGCGCCCAGCATCAAACATCTCGCGCAGAGAACCATCGTTTAGCATCTCTAGAGCAATGTCGGAGCCGCCGATTAATTCGCCTTGTACGAAAATCTGTGGCATTGTAGGGAAGTCGGACCAAGCACATACAGAAGGTATTGCGCGCGGGTCGCTTAGAATATTTACAGAAGCGAATGGCTCACCCATCGACTGTAGCACTTGTGCAGCGCGGTTAGAGAATCCGCACTGTGGCTCTCCAGGTTCTCCTTTCATGAATAGAACGAGCGCGTGCTCGTCTACGATTGCTTGCAGTTCTTCAGGTGTCCAGTCCATTTTAGTCACTCCTTGTTTTGGTGTTTCTGAATCCTCTTTATGTGGATTCCTGTTCCTCCAGCATGTGGATGGAATACTGTGTCTCCTGCAGTTTCAGCTTGTGCAGGAGTCATGCACTTGAGATCAATTGCATGTATTGGTCTTGGGATATAATCTTTGAAATGATTTAAAATCAATTTTTGGCGCTGCAGTGGCCTCATTCCATTAAAAGACTCTGCGATAATTCTAATGTGGAAATGGTCTTGAGTGCCGTTCAAATCGACTGCTTCGACGTTGCAATCTGGAATAACCCCGCGGATTTCCTCTTCCAACCATTCACATGTCACCATATGCCGCCCAGAAGGGACTGTGCTTTGAACCATTGTCCTACTGGCCCAATCATGCGGAGGCCGAAATTAGCACGCGATACCGTGTGGCTAGCCTCTTCTGATGGGCTGGCGATCATCTTCGGTCTAATTGGCCAAGTGATACTGGCAAAGGCCCTCCTTCAGTCAGATTATGGACTTCTAGTCGTTATTCTTGATGCCTTTGCGACAATGTATATCCTAATCGATGCTGGCCTTCCAACAATCTTAGCAAGAGACGTCCCTAGAGTTCCAGGTGCATCAAAGAAGGCTGTTAGACGAGTTCTAAAATTACAAACAATGATTGCATTACCGTTCATACTGATTAGTGCAATTACATCATCAATTATTTGGGATGATGTTCCAATTACCTTACTATTGGCTTGTGGAGTTGTCGCTCTTGGACACATCATGTCATATCCACATCGTAGTATGTTGAGGGCTCTTGGAGAAGCTCGAATCGAATCAATGTTGAAACTTGTTGAAAGGATTGTAACTACTGGATTATACTATGTTTTCTTCATCAAAGGGTATGAATCTCCGACGATTTACGCGTTTGGTTTTTCAATTGGCGTTTTTATTTCTCTAATTGGAATTTTACTTGTTGGAGAGAGGTTTGCTAGAGATGATGGTAGTGATTTGCCACCCGACTGGAATTCGAACAAATCTCTGTTTATTGCAGCCCTTCCATTCGCAATAACTTTGGGAATCTTGCCGTATGTAACCAAACTCGAAAAGTTCCTTTTAGCCGGACTTTCGTCGTATGATGATGTTAGTTTGTACCATGTTGCACAACTAGCTTGGATTGCTGGATTGATGTTACCTCAAGCAATGAGATCTGCATTGCTACCATACCTTGGCGAAGCCAGAGATAAGCCGAAATTATTCTCAAAGAGAATGCTGATTGCACACCATTGGACACTGGTGTTGTTACCAATCGGTCTTGTAGCTGGGCACGTAATTGTGTCTCTCTCAATTCCTCGTTTCTTTGATTCTGATTATTCACAAGCTGTCGAAGTATTCGACATATTGTTGGCAGGTTGGGCAATGACATTACTGTCAATACCTTGGTATGTCTCTCTTCAAGCAGGGCACAACCCTTGGAGATTCACGATATTGATTTCATTAGTAGTAATTGCAGCAGCCATTTCCGGATGGATGCTAATCCCTGAATATGGAGTCATGGGGGCTGCTTGGGCGAGCCTTATTGGCTGCTCTTTCATGCTATCTTTCTCCAAACTTCTTTGCGAGGTTGACGAGAAAATGACTGACGGCCTAGCTCTTTTCTGCGTCGCAATTTGCTACTTGCTTTCAGTAGGCAGCCCCATGGCGCTAATCGGACTACTCACATTGATTCCAGCAAAGAATTCCATTGATTTCTTACGCTCTCAAAATTACAGTTCTGAGGAAGAGTGACATCTTGACCGTTTTCTAGACGGTCTTCTACTGCATCTGCTAATGCGTTAACTTCTGCAGCATAGACGTCCATCCATTCGCTCATATCTCCAACATCAACTGCAACTACAGGGCACCCACAGGTAATCGATTCTTTCGCAACTAATGGTCCAGATTCCCTTGTAGAAGTAATTAGGCACACATCAGCCGCAAGCATCCTGTCCCAAACCATGGAACGTGGTTGCTTCTTCAGAGTAGTAATTCCAACTTTCCAGCCGCGGGTTTCTAATTCCTCTCCGACTCTTAGGGCCAACATGTGGTTCTTCTCCGGCCTCCTAGGGTCTGAAGGGAATAGGATGTCGATTTTAGATTTACGAAAAAGTCCTGAAAATTTCTTCATAGGTTTACGCCACTCTTCATCGACATTTACATGACACGGGATTGTAACTGAATCAAACCTTGAAAGAGAATTTGAAACCACAACTAACCTGTCTGCAGAACGGGCTAGTACCTCTAATCTGGGCCCGCGGTGATCGTTTAAGGCAACGTCGAAGTCGTGGCCATGAACAACTGCAACCCAAGGTACTGAGTGCTTTTTAGCAATCGTTTTTGCAGCGTAGGCCGCAGGCCACAATGTATGGCAGATAACTAAATCGGGAACCCATTTTGTTTTACATCTCGACGCACTAAAGGCTGTTATTGAAGGGAAATCGGGAAATTCAAAATGGCGCTTTACGTCGACATTAAACTCACCGTGTTGAAAGGACCTGGGTGCTTTTGCAACCCCTTCCATTGTTGAACGGCGTGCCTCGTTTATTCTCAGCATACGTGGAAGTATGTTCAATACTCGTACTTCGTGACCTAGAGAAGAAAGAAGTTCCACATGATCGGAAACAAACGTCCCTCTTGCCACATTCTCTGGCAAAGGAAAAAGCCGGGTTACCAGCAGTATTTTCATATTCAATCACTCTAAGGCTTTGTGAATTAAAGCAAGGTTATCGCTAACACTTGCATTGTCATTAAACAGTCCTGAGCCAACAACACAATTGCTGACCCCCCAGTCTCGCAGCATTGCGATATTATGGGATTTTACGCCCCCGTCGATTTGAATCTGAACTGGCCTTCCGCCTGCTGCAACCTGTGCATCAATTGCATCTTTCAGTCTGCGTATTTTGGCCTCGACTGTGGGGATGAATGATTGCCCTCCAAATCCTGGATTTACACTCATTATCAACACTAGGTCAATTTCCGTTAGAACCTCTAAAGCGGCTTCTATTGGAGTCCCCGGATTAAGGGTAACACCGGCCGTAGCTCCTGCTTCGCGAATCGCAGTCACACACCGATGTAGGTGCGTTACTGCCTCTACGTGAACTGAAATGTGATTGCAGCCTGCGTCTATGTATTGTTGAAAACAATCTTCTGCATTTGTTATCATCAAATGAGCATCAAAGGTTGGAGCATCGCCCAAAGCATTGCGAAGTTTAGCGATTACAGGAGGTCCGAATGTAAGGTTTGGAACAAAGTTTCCATCCATTACGTCTAGGTGGAGCCAGTTCAATCCGGCTTCAACAGCCTCACTGCAAGCGTTTCCTAAGTCTGCAAGGTCTGCAGTAAGTACCGATGGTGCGATAATCATCGAAATCCTCCTAAATACGCCGAAGAGGACGATGGCCAAGAGTATTGGGGTACAAGCAAAGACTCATAGGAGGACCCTCTTACCGAACTTCAGGTGAGAAGATGGGAGAAGTCAAAGCAGTCGACGACGCTAATTTCGATCAAGCAATCAGTCAAGATGAATGGGTACTAGTAGATTTTTGGGCGCCATGGTGCGGTCCTTGCAAAGCATTAGGTCCAATATTGGAACAAGTTGCTGCTGAATCTCCAGTCACAATCGCGAAGGTTAACACCGACACTGATTCAATGAATGCTGCAAAATTAGGAGTTAGAGGAATTCCTGCACTTTTCTTATTCCATAATGGCAAAATGGTTGCTAACCAAGCCGGCATGGTCCCTAAGCCTGCTTTGATGAATTGGCTAAACCAGCACATGTCTGCTGATGATTTCTGATTATTTCAGACTCTTCTTTCGTTTTGTAGAGGTTTTGCCTACTTCGCGCAGAAACCTCTCTCTGAGAGCCTCGTGTAACCACATTCCATCTTCTAATTCTAGGAGTAAGCCGTAAGACAACAATCGCTCGGGAGGTTTGCCCTCCCACCCAGTAGCTGAAGACAATTTAGACCATGGAACAGGGGAGTCTGCAACAGCCAGTGTTGCAAGTAATTCATGTTCTGCGTCCGGCATTTGAGTAATGATTTCCTCATCCAGGAATTTTAGCCAATCTCCGTGAGTGGCCTGGCCGTAGATTTCGAGTAACTCCAAGGCTAACGGGTGGCCACCTGTCATTTTGTGAACCTCTTCCGGCGTTGGTGGGGCGCCATCCATATTTTCAACCCAAGTAGAGATCTCTTCAACGGTTAATCCCTTTAGTGGCAACTCTTCAACAACTTCGCGAGTATGGACATCTCTTCTATCATAGACATTCAAAGTAGTTCTAGAAATGAATAACAAACGGAGTGGCGACTTCTTTGAGATATCGAGTAGAGCACCTAGTAAATCTCTTGCTTCATCTGCCACATGATGGACATCATCTAAAATGATCAACCAATATGGTGGAGGGCCGCCTGCTTCGCCTGCGAATCTTTCACGGATGGCTTTTGCATCGGTAAGGTAGGCCAACAGTCTTCTTCGCCAAGAATCAACATCAAACTCTGCGCCAGGAGTCATTGGTAATGTTTCCATTAACTGATACGGGTCGTGCTTGTCATCAACGCCAAATCGATGCAGCAAGGATACTGCCAAACCGACCTGTTTGTCCCATGGTTGGCAGGGGTACCAGCATACTGACAGATGGGGGACCTCTTCCATTCGGCTGCTTAACCAATCAGCAACAAGTGTTGACTTTCCAATTCCTGCTATGCCATGTATTACCATACACGGAGAATCATTTTCAAACCATGTATCTAGTTCGTCACGAGATGTTGTTCTACCATGGACTGGTCTGGTTTTAGGCGGAGAAGTGTGGTAAGTCGCATGTGCTCCCGCTAATAATTTCAAACGCCCCGGAGGAGGTAGATCATTTTCGTCTGATTTCTTGGTGACTAATCCAAACCTTATGTCTCCGAATGTGAGCACTCCTTCGTGTTGAGCGTGTAGAAGGATTTGGAGCACCGACATGTCTGCTTGTAACCTTTCAGATGCCCCCCCGGACTCTATTTCGAGAAGGGTGCCTTGTTCGTCACGAATTAGCACTTTGTGAGTAGATAGTGCTTCCAATCTGTTTTTTGCTAAATCGCGTCCAAGGTTTGTTAGTTGCCAGGTCTTTTGTTTCCTGTCTTCGCCACGGATGGAACGAGAATGTTCGCTAACCTGTTTATTTCGTAGAAGGTCGCGCATCGCACGGCTGACATTTGGAGGATGCTGCGCACAGGCTTCTGCTATTCCTGGACGTGTTAAAGATGCACTTACAACGTACCTGTCCGCTTGTTCGTCCTCTTGTAATAGGTGGAGTAATATGCGGTCTTTGACCGCGATATTTACTCTTGGAATATCATCGGACACAAACTTGCTAAGTCGCCCGGCAATTCAATAATTCCCCTATTTTGCTGAAACGACTACGCACAACTGAACCACAAACCCTTTTGTCAGGAACATTACCGACATGCATGGCATCCCATACAGTTCGAGCAATTGTTCTGTCGTTTTTGATGTTTTCAATGCTTGGCCTCGGACTTGTTTCGGGCGCCGACTCCGATAATGACGGAGTCGATGATTCGATCGACGATTGCCCTTACGCACCCGGGAATTCTACAGTGGACAAAGATGGATGCCCTGACCGTGACGGAGATGGTACGTCTGATGTAAACGATGGATGGACCTCCGGAAACCCTAGTTTTGCAAAGGATGTGGCGCTATCTTCAAACTTCGATTATTGGGATGTTGATCATTCTCCAGATGGAGACTTCGTCGTGTCTGCTGATGAAAACGGATACGTCAGAATAAGAAACGCCACCTCTGGAATAGTCATTAGTTCTGTACAAGCATTTACCGATGATGCAACTCAGGTTGCGTGGTCAGGAGATGGAACTTACATTGCAGCCGCATCTGATGCCCAAGACGTTGTCAAAATGTATTGGTCGAGTAACCTTTCCAGCGTCCACGGAGATATTTCTTCGGATGTTGGAGGCGGAGATGAAACTCTAGACTTAGCATTCTCACATGATGGTTCGATGCTGGCCATTGCAATAGGTCGCTCTGGCAACGGAGGAACAAATGGTGTTGTAAGAGTTATCAACACATCAGATGGAAGTGTAATCAATAACGCAAACCCTGCTGGTGAAGACCGATTCTACAGTGTTGCATTCGCCCCTAGTGACACCCACTTAGTAGCTGGAGGAAATGGAGAAGCATACATTGTCGACACCTCTTCTTGGGCTACAACATACACAATAGGTACTCCCGCAGGTACTGTAAATGACCTAGCTTGGTCCCCTGATGGCCAAAGGATTTCTGTTTGCGAAGGATATACTCAAGGGCAGGGTGGCTCAAGACTGCGCCTGTTCAATACTGCTAACTGGGCTAATCACAAAACTTGGTCACATTCTACCTCGTGCCTCACTACTGACTTCTCACCAGATGGTAAGCAGGTTGTTTATGGCGGAAGTTATTACGAAGCAGATGGTGCAAAAATGAGAGTATTTGATGTTGACACTGGTAATTCTGTCGATACTTTAGAACAACCAAGGCCGAATAATTGCCAAGGCACTCAAGGAAATAATTGCGGCCGCACATATGGGGTATCTTGGTCACCAGACGGTTCTCGAATCGCACAAGCATTCGGAACACATGACGAAGGGTTGTATCTGTGGTTTGCAGACCTTGACCCAGATAATGATGGGTGGAATACATCTGACCAAGGCGATGGTAGAACTGACGCATTCCCTGACGATGGAACTCAATGGAACGATACAGACAATGACGGATATGGAGATAATCCAATTCCTGCAACTCAAGGCGATGCTTGTCCTACAACGTATGGAACCAGTACACAGGATAGATACGGTTGCCCAGACGGAGATGACGATGGCTATTCAAACGATGGAGATGTATTCCCATCTGACAATACTCAATGGGCTGATTCTGATTCTGATGGCTTCGGAGACAATTACTACCATGATGTTCAGCCATTCACCGAATGGCACATCAACCAACAGGGGGATGCATTCCCTAACAACCCTACCCAGTGGAATGACACAGATGGAGACGGATGGGGAGATAATTATCACGAATCTTCTTGGACAGCAATACGCCCAGTGGATGATGTTTCAACGCCCGATACTGACGAATCGTGGCCGGGCATTTACAACTCTGAGGCAACTCAGGTTGACAAATTCCCACTTGACAGATACCAATGGCAAGATACTGATGGAGATTGGATTGGAGATGAGCCAAATACACCTCGCTCTGATGGATGTGCCAACACATGGGGCAATTCATCTGAAGACCGCTTAGGCTGTGAAGACAATGATGGAGATGGATGGTCAAACCCAACTCCAGATTGGCCGGCACATCCAACTGGTGATGCTGATGCATTCCCTGATGACCCAACTCAATGGCGTGATAGCGACGGCGACGGTTTCGGAGATAACACAAGTGGAAATGATCCGGATGAATGCCCTGGAGAATATGGGACTTCATCTATCGATAGAGTAGGATGTCCAGACGCTGATGGCGATGGATGGTCCAATGCAGGAGATCCATTCCCAACCGATGGAACACAGTGGGAAGATAGGGACAGTGACAACTACGGAGATAACCCTGATGGGAATAACCCGGACATGTTCCCTGACGATTCAAGCCAATGGGCAGATACTGATGGAGATGGGTACGGAGACCGCCCAGTAATGCCAAATGGTGATTTCTTCCCTAATGACCCAACACAATGGAGTGACTTTGACGATGATGGGTTTGGAGATAATTCAGAGGGCAACAATGGGGACCAGTGTCCTGAGCTCTACGGTAAATCAACTATCCCTGCTGCTCGCGGTTGCCCCGATACAGATAATGATGGAGTCGTAGATCCGTTTGATGCATTCCCTGACGACTTCTATCAACAGACTGACAATGATGGAGACGGATGGGGAGATAACAATGCAGTTCCAAATGGTGATGAATGCCCAGAAGAATATGGTACTAGTACCAATAATTCTAGACAGGGTTGCTTAGACACTGATTCGGACTCTTGGGCGGATGTTGATGATAAATTCCCTGAAGACCCGCTGCAGTGGGAAGATATCGACCTAGATGGCTGGGGAGATAATTACGGATGGATTAACAAGACCATCGCTGATGAACAGGATTTAGGTAATCTGATTACTGTTAGAGAGCAATGGGGAGACGCATTCCCTACTGACCCTAGTCAATGGTCCGATACTGATGGCGATGGGTTTGGAGATAACAACACTGGCCGTTTACCAGATGCATTCCCTGTTCGTGCGACACAATGGGCTGATACCGATGGTGATGGATATGGTGATAATCAGAAATTAGGTTCTTGGCAACCTGATGAATGTGAACTAAAATATGGTGAATCATATGTTGATTATTTCGGATGTACAGACACCGATAAAGATGGTGTGTCTGATTCAACAGACCCTTGCCCATACGATGCCGAAGTAAGTGTAGGAATACGCGGACAGGTACAATGCGCATCATTTGACGACGATGACGATGACGGCATTCCAAACAAGTATGATTCAGATTTTGTTGCAGGGTCCGAGGATGATGGTCTTGCTTTCAGCGGAGACGCAATTATTCTAGTTGGACTTCTGGTTTTCCTACTAGCTGTAATCTCTGTAGCCATGGTTGCTAAGCAAGCAGGCAGAAGAAAGGCAGCATACAGTAGATCGGAAGAGATGAAAGTTTCAGCAATGTTCCAAGAGGAAGAATCTAGGAAGCAAGAATGGATCGACTATTACGTAGCACAAGGAGACATTGCTAAGGCAACTGAACTAGGATGGACCGCACCAGCGGCTGTACCTCAGTGGCAGCAGCACCAGATGCAACAAGAGGAGGCTCAGCAAGCGGCTGTTCCTACCATGCTCAGTTTAGATGATGTTTGATTACTCAACATCGACTCTGGCTTTTTCCCTACGCGCTTTTTCAGCAAGGCTGTCATCAAAAGATAAGAATTCTAGAGAGTTCCAGGTTTCGTCATCATCTAATGCTTTCAGGGCTTCGTTATCAGAAAGTAATGATTCGACTGTAATGAAAGTTGGATTTGTTCCGTCTGATAGTTCATATTGATGCCCAGGTAACACAATCCAATTGCCCGGCACTAGTGAAAGTCGAGTTCTAAGGTGTTTCAGAGAGTGTCTTTGAGACATGACGTCTCCTCCAAATAAGTCAGTCCTTCCGCACCTTCCTAAAAACATGCAATCTCCACTGATTACCACTCCCTCTCCGATGAATGTCATGTGCCCGGGAGTATGCCCTGGAGTGCAATGAGCTTCAAATTCAAGGGAACCGATTTTTTGTATTACTGATGTGTTCGCTGAGTTTACCCATTCTCTGTTCGAAGGGCCGTTCCAACCTCTAAGGGATTCATCACGATGAACCCATACTTGCCTATCTTTCAATCCATCAATGCCCTTAGAATGGTCCCAGTGTGAGTGAGTAAGCCATACTTGCTCCAATTCCCAACCATTGGAAGAACATACATCTAACCAGTATTCTGAGAAGAATGGGTCAACTATTACCGCTTTTTTCGATTCCTTACAAACCAGGAGGTGATTCAAATTATCCCAATCGCCCAACTGAGCCTGTAAAACAACCATTTTTTCAGTCTCTAATATGCATTCAGCCATGTACGCTCACCAATACGATGAACCGCATTACTTCTAAGGGATGACGCTCATGGTTTGCCATGGGCAGAGAGCGCATGCTGGCGATACTTCTCGCTGGGCTACTTGCAGTGATGGCACCTAGTGCCTTTGCAGCAGACTCTGATGTTAGCCTGGAGGCTAGCATAGTTAATGCCCCAGACAAAGGGTGGTACGCTTCCGGAGAAAGTGTCGAAATCGTAGGAATGTTGTCCAACTCTGGAGATGCAACTAGCATACAAGTTGACCCTTCCTGTAATGAGGTCCTTCGAGTTTGGAGTAATGGCAATTTGATAGTTGATGGTACAGAGGCTTGTCTAGGTCAAAGCAGAGGATTGGATCTAGATGCTTCATCGACAACCGAGTCTGAGCCATTATTCTGGGACCTGAAAGACTCAAATGGATTATTTGTTCAATCCGGATATTACGACATTGAATTGGTAATTGCTGGTGAAGAGTTGTCCTCAACTGTAAGTGTTCATGTCCAAACTCCTGTGTCAATACCAGATGGTCTGGAGTTGGAACTGATTGCCACCGCTAGAGATGGAATTCACGCCCAAGCTTCTCCTTCCATAATTACAGCTCGTTTACACAATACCTTACCTGTCGAAATCAATTTGGATTTAGAAGGCTGCAAATTATCTTTTAATGCACAATTAGTTGGCAATTGTGGCCCTAGTGTGCTCAAAGGGCATCAAATTGTGACCGTCGCTCAGATTGCGGTTTCTATGAATGCTGGGTTAAATGAATTCAGTATGGCTTTGGGCGATGGCGTGTTAATGACAAATCTAGTCATTGACGCAATTGAAGATGAAGATGAGGCTGACTGGACCGGAAACATAGACGATCTTGAGTTGTCTCTAGTTTTATCCAATGATAACTTATTCGAAGAGCTTGAAACGTTCGCACCTGAAATTTCTCTTACAAACACTGGCTTAGAAGACGTATCTCTCGATTTCACAAATACTTGCAGGGGAGAAACATGGGTCGTAAATTCTGCTGGAGAAGTGGTAATGGATACGCTTTCACTCAAAGAATGCACAGAATTGGATGTTCAGAATTTACTTACACCAAATAGCGAAAGAACATACCCTCAAGCAGAATGGTCTTTCATGGACATGGACGGGTGCCATGTATCATCTGGTGATTTAACCGTAGTATTCGAAATACCCGAATTTGATTTGTTCAGTACAGATTCAATCAACCTGGACGGAGGAGAAAACTCGTATTGTCAAGATGAATCGATAGAAATTATTGCTGATATTAGTGCAAATCAAAACATATTGGTCTCACCTACAATCGTTAGCAGCGAAGATTTCGAAATAAATTGGTTCAAGATGTGCGGATTAGAAACTGCGCTTTTCGGTCCAAATGGAGAAATAGAGACCGTTTTCTCACAGTGTGATTACAATAACACTCTTTCCATGAGGTTTGATCAATACGAGTTGGATTCATTTAGCCTGCAATCTGTTGACCTCGAAGATGGAGACTATTATTTAGCATTCAGGACCATTACAGAACCCCAAATCAGATCAACTCTTTCATTCACTTGGCCTTTGGTAGATGACCAAATCGAAACAGAGGAAGATGATGATGAAGTGGTAGAATTTACGCCAAGGGTTGTCGACGGATCTTGGTCTGCAACAACAAATGATTTGGGAGTTTGCTGGCTACTTAATTCACCAGATGAAGGGATAATTACTCTAGCGGGGTCAACCGACTCGCTTTCTTGGGCTCCAGAGGTTGGAGCAACGGGCCAATACCTAGTGACTGAATCTATTCCTTCTGCTGAATGTGCAGGGTTCGCAGCTGCCTCTTTCAAGGTTAATGAGGTGTATTCACAAGAAGTTCAGGTTGCGCCAGAAGACGAACAAGAAGAGGCCGCTATAATTCCAACAGAAGAAGTGCAGGAATCTGAAATAAGTCCAGTTGTAATCACTGTTGGCGCAGTAGTAGCCAGCGGAGGAATTCTATCGCTTCTAGTGGCGTTGATTGCAACGAATGAATCATGGAGGATTCCAACTACTAGCGCCGGACTTTGGCTTCTAGCATTAGTTGGAAGGACTAGTGAAACCAGTGACGGCAGATACCAAAGAGGCCGTTTAATGGGTTATTTAACAGCGAACCCGGGTTGCCATTTCCGCGCCTTAATGGCTGCATTGGAGATGTCAAATGGCCAAATTACTCATCACTTGAAAGTGCTTGAAGATGAGGAAAGTATCTGGAGAAGGCCGGATGGCAGATTAGTTAGGTTCTACCCATACACATCAAATTTACACCCAGGTATTGTTGAAGATGAACTGCCATTGCCTCCACTCTCCCCTGACCCAAATAGTTTGCAGGGTAAGATCCTAAGGCTACTGGATGACGATGGTAACATGAAGAAATACCCTACTCAAGCAGAGCTTGCTCATCGGCTAGACCGTTCTCAGCAATTGGTCAGTCATCACCTCAGAACTTTGCAGAAGTTCGGCCTTGTTCAAAAACAGAAGATGGGTGTAAAGAATCGATACCGTCTGACCAGAGAAGCAGTGTTCCTACTCGACACTACTGAAGTCTGATTCTGTAGATGGATTCAAGACTATAGCGTGGTACGACAAATCGCCCCGTAGGGGCGCCAGGGTGTTTCAATGTCGGATTATGTTCCACAAGATACTGAAGAGTCTTGGCAAAAGGCATGGGATGATTCTAAGATTTTCAATGCAGATTTTAAGGAAGGAAACCCTGTTTTCTACTGCCTTGAAATGTACCCTTACCCGTCCGGTAAGATGCACATGGGCCACGTTAGGAATTATTCTATTGGTGATGCAGTCGCTCGGTACAAGCGACTAATGGGATTCGATGTATTGTATCCCATGGGCTTTGATTCATTTGGAATGCCAGCGGAAAACGCGGCTATTGCAGAAGGTGGCCACCCTCACGATATTACTGAGAGAAATATGGCTTCTATCACTGAGCAGATTAAACGAATGGGATTCTCATATGACTGGAGAAGATTAGTCAAGAGTCACGATCCACAGTATTACAGATGGAACCAATGGTTTTTCCTTAAATTCTTAGAAAATAAACTTGCATACCAGCAGTATGCGCCTGTTAATTGGTGTAACTCTTGTAACACCGTACTTGCCAATGAGCAAGTCAAAGCAGGGAGATGCTGGAGATGTAATGGCCCAGTAATCCAAAAAGAAATGAGTCAGTGGTTCCTTGACATTACGAAATACTCTCAAGAGTTACTCGACGGTCTGGAAGATATCGAATTCCCTGAAAATGTGAAGGCTTTACAGCAAGATTGGATTGGTCGTTCAGAAGGTGCGGAGATTGAGTTCTCAGTGGAAAATCGTGATGATAAGATCAGAGTTTTTACAACTCGCCCAGACACACTCTTCGGAGTTACCTTTGTGACATTAGCTCCTGAGCATGATTTGGCTAGGGAGTTAGTAACTGGAACTGAATATCAAAAGGATTGGGAAATTCTTCATGATGAAATAATTGCGATGAGTGAGTTCGATAGAATCAAGAATATGGGCAAAAAGAAAGGCGTCCCTACTGGTTCTTACGCCATCCACCCCATAACTGGTGAAAGAGTACCGATTTGGATTGGTAACTTCGTCATCGCCTCATATGGGACAGGCGCTGTGATGGCTGTACCTGGTCATGACGAAAGGGACTTCGATTTCGCTAAAATGTACGATATACCAATCAAGCGTGTTCTAGTTATGTCTGAAGGAGCTGATGCTTCGGAAGAACTCAAGTCTGCGGAGAGCGACTTGGGATGGATGGTTAATTCTGGAATCGATGGATTTGACGGACTCTATGGAGATGCTGCCAAGTCTGCTGTGTGCGAATACCTAGAGAATAATGGAAAAGGTACAGGCACAGTAAATTGGAAAATTCGCCCGTGGCTTATCAGTAGGCAGAGGTATTGGGGCACCCCAATACCAATTATTCACTGTGAGGCTTGTGGAGCGGTGCCTGTTCCTGAAGATCAATTGCCAGTAGAACTCCCTAGAGACGTTGTTTTTGATGGGAAGGGTAACCCCCTAGAATCAAGCGAAACCTTCTGCAATGTAGACTGCCCTAATTGTGGAATACCTGCTAGAAGAGAAACGGACACAATGGATACTTTCGTTGATTCTTCATGGTATTTCTTACGATACACCGACTCGATGCAAAATGACACCTGTTTCAATCCAGAGGTTGCAAATCATTGGATGAATGTTGACTTTTACTGCGGCGGTATTGAACATGCACAAATGCATCTAATCTATGCTAGGTTTTGGACTAAGGCCCTTCGAGACATTGGCTTGCATGACATAGATGAGCCATTCAATGAATTATTGTGTCAAGGTATGGTGAACAAGTCGGCCCCTTGGTGCGATACTTGTGCAATAACACTCAATGTATCGCACTCAGGCTGTAACTGCCCACATTGTGGCTCTGAGTTGAGTGAAAGAAGTGCGAAAATGAGTAAGAGCTTAGGAAACACTGTTTCTCCTGAAGACATGATTGAGAAGTATGGTGCTGATACCGTAAGATTGTTCATTCTATTCGCTGCAAATCCGACCGCAGGGATGGATTGGTCTGATTCTGCACTAGAGGCAAATTATCGCCAAATGGTACAGTTGTACGGCATGCCAGAGAGTATACTCGCCTGGGATGGTGAAGCAAGCGGCATTGATTTGTGGATGCTGGCTCGTTTGAAACAGCGATGTGCTCAGTGGCAAGCTGCTATGGAATCGTATGATCTAAGAGGTGCTGTTGATGCAAGCCATTTTGATCTGGTCAAAGATTTGAATTGGTATCGAAGGCGTGGTGGCTCAAACTTAGAAGTTGGAAAAGATGTGTTGGAAGTTTGGACTCACATGATTTCCGTAGCAACTCCGCATTTAGCAGAAGATTGGTGGAAACTTCTCGGTAACGAAGATCTAGTTGCTGGAAGAGTATTCGAAACTCCAAGTCCATTAACGTCAGAGGAATTAGCAGCAATTGAGTCTGAGACGTACCTACGCTCCTTCTTAGAGCAGGCAAGAAAGGTTTCCAAGGTAGCGGTTAAACATCTAGGAGGAAACCCCCAATCCGCAACAATTCATATTTCTAGGCCATGGAAAAGAGAGTTGGCTAGAGCAGCGATTACTCACATTGATTCTGGAGAGAACGTCAAATCATTTGTCAAGATTCTAACTAATCTGCCATTCGCACAAGGCGAAATGCGCGGAGAAATTATCGGATTCTGGGGGAAGAGAATGTTGCCTCAAATCTTCAAATGGTCAGATGAAGAGAAAGCAATGATTTGCGGATCACTTGACGAAAGTACTGTCCTAAAAGAGGCTTCAACTTTCATCTGTAGCGACCTCGGCCTCAACAGTATTGATGTCGAGGCTGGAGTCGATGATGTTGGCAGAAGTAGTTCCGCCATCCCCTTGGCCCCCTCGATTGTCTACAGTTGATATAGCAACCACTTCTTTCTGAACCGGCCTAGGCGGGAGAGGCGGTTGTGGCCTGAATGTTACAACTAAGGCGATAACTACCAGAACACCGGCTATTGTGAAAAATATCCAAGTTAGAGAAGATGATTCTGATTCTTCGTTCGCTTTCCCTTCTTCTTTGGTTTCCAATGTACAACCTGTTGACGAGACTCTTTCTCCGGCTGGTGTTGAAGGGCACAAATCGTTCAGATTGTGTATGCCATCATTATCATCATCGAGTTGAACTCCGGAGCAACCATTTGAATCAATTTCCATGCCAAGAGGGGTATATCTGCAATCATCTGATGCGTCGTTAACGCCATCATTGTCGTCATCATCATCTTCTGATGAATCGATGCAGCCATCTTGATCTAAATCCATTCCAACACCCGACTGCCCTACATATCCAAGTGGACAATTGTCTAATCCATCTTCAAAGCCATCGTTATCGTCATCTAAATCTTCTTCGAGGTCGTGGCAGCCATCATTATCGTGATCTAAACTGCCTGGCTCCAAAGAGTTCCAATTTATCTCACCTAAGGGGCAATCATCTGACAAATCTAAAATTGTGTCACCATCATCGTCCGCGTCACGGTCTTCATCTCTGCAGCCGTCTTGGTCATGATCGATTTCATGAACGCTAGTCCAGTCAAATGCATCGGTTGGACAGTTGTCAAAGACATCTGAAATTCCGTCTCCATCTGTATCTGTTTCACATGCGTCACCAATTCCGTCTCCATCCAAATCTGATTGGTCGTCGCTGACATTAGGGCATTTGTCGAGTTGATCAACAAAACCATCCCCGTCGGTATCAACATCTTCGCAACCATCTTGGTTTTCGTCATTCTCGATTGTTGAGGTCCATCCAATAGACCCTTTTTGGCATTCGTCATAGAGGTCCATTATTCCATCTTCATCGTCATCGAAGTCCTCTGATTCGTCCCTGCAGCCATCCGAATCATAATCTGTATTTGGTGCTGAGTTCCAACCGGTTTCGCCTGGAGTACAATCATCCCAATCATCTCCAACTCCATCGCCATCATCATCGTCATCACATTCATCTCCTAGAAGATCTGAATCTGTATCTTGTTGATCCGGGTTTGCAACTTTCGGGCAGTTGTCAGAGCCATCGGTTAATCCATCTGAATCTTGATCTCTAGCATAGAACCATACGCCAATGTCGTTACCTCCAAGAGATTCAAGTGTGAAATCGCCCAAAGTAATTGGATTTTGGAATCCTAGCGTTGCAATTGGAGTATCATTATCTCCGAGAGCTATTGAATAAGATACTTCATCTCCTGAACCTCCGGCAGAAATAGCCCACACCCATTGATTTGAACTATCCATTTGTGCAATGAATACGTCCCTCTCGAATTCGCTTGAATCCTTGTCTAACAATTGATCTGTACCCAATGTGAAATCTGAACTATAAGTTCCTAAAACAATTTTATTATCTCTTGAATCAATAACAATTGAAACTAGATCTTCCCAACCACTTCCGCCTGAATTCGACACTTCTGTCCAATCACCATTTGAATTCAAAGTAGCATGGAACATGTCTCTCCATCCATTTGATGTGACATTAATGAAATCGAAACTTACTGCGTCTTCGATTTGCCCAATGATATGTATCTCGCCTGTGCTATCAACTGCACAATCGTTAGCCCAATCTTCGCCTGCCCCTCCGGCAAATGCGTTCCAAGTAAAATTACCTTGGCCATCTAGTTGTGCAACAAAGATATCCGCTTCCCCTGCTGACAAATGTTCTTCATTGAATTGTATGGATTCAACATAGGTCCCAGTTACATGTAAAAAGCCATCACTAGAATGGCACATCCCGCCAAACGGTTCAATGCTATTTACAGAGGTTATGCCGTTCATCCATGTCGGGTTGCCATTTTCGTCGTAATGGATGATTGCTAGGCTTGTTCCTTGAGAACCAAATAACATCAGTTCATCAACTTCTAGTAACCCTTTGTGGAATACCCCTACTGCAATCCCCCCGTTTGGGCCAATAGAAACGTCAAATGCAGTAAGATCATTCATGTTAGAGATTGACCGTACCCATACCGGAGTGATGAAATCACCACTGTAAGAGAAGCGCCCTACGAATGCGTCTCCTTCACCTTCATCACTAGTTTTATTCAATCTAAATGTTGAGCCTGCGAATTCTATTTCGCACGCTGCGCCTGCTGTTCCAAGACAGAAATGTCCTGCTAAAATTAAATCTCCAGAAGCGTGGAGTGCAATTGAATCGATTCCATCTGCCCCCGTACTCCCAAAGCCGTGGAAAGAGGTCCAATTACCAGATTCATTCATTTTAGCAACAAACATATCTGCGTCTCCTGAAAGACCTGTGGCTTCAATTCCGTCATCACCAAAAAATGTCGCTGTGGTAAAACTACCCGCCACCACTATACTTCCATCGTCTAAAACGACATGGCCAGTAACCAATTCATCATCGAACCCACCGGCGGATTGTACCCAGCCTAAGGGGCCTTCTGACTCGCCATCAGCTGTTACAAATGGAAGGAAGAGTACTGAAATAACGGCCAGTACAAGTATTCGACGCATAACTCCCCATCACCATCTCTCACTTGAAATGATGGCCTAATTGTCAGCAATAACAATGCTACATTACCATCTCGGACAGCCATGGGGAAAGTTTTCTCGCACACAACTAGGAGAAGTCTATCACCTGAAGAGGTGATAAATGCGCTAGAAGCATTCAGAAACCCTAGTCGATGGCCTGAATGGAATAGCACTGCAAAAAATATGCTTGCTACCAACCCTGAAACTATTGATGAAGGCGACCATGTTGCTGTGTTTCAAATGGTTAAAGGCGCTCTTATTGAAGCCAAATGGTTGGTAAACGGCATTCGAGTTGGTGAAAATTTCTCAGAAATTGAATTACTTGGAGAAGGGCAGTACCGTAATGAAAGAGAAATTGGGAAGGGCCTAAAAAACCTCAAACTCACTCTCACATTCCTTTCTCAAACAGATGGCGGGATTGAGATACACTCGGCCTGTGAAGTATCTGGTTTGATGATGATTTTTTCTAAGCAGATTAACACATTTATGAAGAAGCAAACTCAGACATTACTTGATGACCTGTCTGAAGTAAAATAGCCGGTGTATCTATGGAGCGTGGGCTTACACCACAATATATGGCGGACGGTAAAAAGCACAACCGCAATCGCCGAGGCGGTAATAGCGGCAAAAAACCACGCCGCCACGGAGGGCCTGCTAAATCCTCATTAATTGAGAGGCATGCTGAATTCGATGCTGCTGCTAAAACTTCTGCCGAAGAGCGATTTTCTATCAAACCGCTTCCTATTGGAATTCCAAAAGACTTCGAAGAGCCAAGACGATTTTCATTCGAATGGCTGAACAAACCAGTATCTCTGAAAACAGAGTCTGAACTTGCAACCAAAGTTGTCAGGAAGGGTGAATTTGGGTGGCTACCTGATGACCGAGTAAATGAAATCGGCGAAATGGTAGATGATTTGGAGATGACTTTAGATCAAGCTCTTTCCTTGAGAAGTGCCCTTTTACAACAAAAAACGGTTTACTCACATGGCCAATTACAAGCTAGAGGCAAAGCATTGGTAAGGCTATACAGAGAAGGACTGGGAATTGTTGAATTGTCTAAGAAATTCGACTTCCCTCCGATGAATGTTTTCCGTGTAGTGCTAAAAGAAATGGGCTGGTCTAAATCTAGAATAAAAGAGACATTGCGTTCACCTTCAAAGTTCAAACAAAGAGAAAGAGCAGAATTTGAAGCTGCTGAGGCAGCAGATAGAGTGAGTAATGTTGACCAATCTGAAACTCACGTCAGAGCAGACTTATTCGAGGAAATATTAGCAGATTGGTTCGAAGACCAGGGCGTCAGAGTTCGCAGACAACCAGACATGGTAAAGGAGCAGACAAAGGAACATGGAAGACCAATCAATACTCCTGATCTGTTATTCTTGGACCATGTGGAAATTAACGGTGAGCCTGTCGCTTGGATTGATGCAAAGCACTTCTATGGCGCAGATGTAGATTTTCAAAGGAAGAAAATAGCCAAGCAGGCCACTAGATATGTTGATGCTTGGGGGCAAGGAGCATTGGTTTTCAGGCATGGGTTCTGTAACAATGTGCACATTCCAGGCACTGTATTGCTAGATTGTGGGCCACTCGATTTGGAGCCTCTGAACAGAACTACTGGAGAATAGTTTCCCTAACGCCTAATCCAAGGCTTGTAAGATTAGAAGACAGGTTTCCAAAATCGATTTCGGTTCCTAGTTTCTTAGGCAAAACGATCATTGAAGTTCCAAGCATACAAAGATGGCAACTCATTGTTTCATCAGAATTTTCCAACACTAAGTTTAGCAATTTTGCACGTTCTTTTTCTTCTAGTAATCCTGATTCTAATGCGAAATTATCCGCTTCTTCAAGAAGTGTTTCCCAAATGTTGTGATCCCAATTGTATTTCTTTAATCGGTTGACAGAGGCTTCGCCTGCTTCAGTTATTCTCGATTTCCAATCTAAATTATCAATATAATTTGCAGTATGCTTTCCGCCATCCGGGTCCCAAACTAACAATGCAGGGCATCCAACATCAAACCCGTAAGCAACACCGGGAAAAGGTGGGCTACCCGGTGTAACTCGTAATTCACAACCGCCTGCCCAAAGTCCAAGAATGTCGCCAAGGCCGCCTGAATGCTGCCTTTCTAAACGATGTGCTAAACGGGCTAATTGGCCTTCATCGCCACAATCAAACAATTCTCCCAGAGCAAGGCTTGCAGCAAATAACCCCGCTGCAGACATTCCGAAACCTTGTGAAATCGGTAACTCTAGTAAAATGTCCATTTGTATAGATTCTTTTACGCTGAACACTTCTCTGAATGAATTCAATAGATCTGCGTAAAGCCTCTCGCCTTGTGTGAATGTATTTCCATCCATTTTAGTTACTGAAATTATATCTTTGTCACCATCTATTACTCGCGCAGATGCGATGACTCCGTCTTCTAAACAAAGTCCTGCTCCGCGAGAACCTTGGTTACGTGACAGTAGAGGTTTCGAATGTATTGAAAATAAGAGGGTTACGTGGCCCCCAACTTGGACGTTTACCTCATCCATTGTGCTGACGCTATACTAGATAGGTCATCATGCTTCTCCATTGTTGGAGTGTTAGCGTAGGTTCAAGCAAATGCTATGTCTATTTCGCCAGTAATCTTCTCGAAGCGTGAGACTAACTCTGCACATGCTCTGTTGAAGATCTCTTGAGGAGGTAGTGCACCATCTGATTCGAAAGAGAACACATATTCGCCTTCGACATCTTCCAAAGTGATTGCGTTATCGAAATCTGCATCGCGTCCAGTTCCGTATCCGACTTGGTGTAGAGCGCGCTCTAGGTCTAGAACTGAGTCAACATCTGTACACTCTTTGTTCTTGAAGAGTTTAGCATTGATTGCACGTCCAGACTTTGATGTCAAATCCAAATCAAACAGTGTGTTTGCTTTCTTAGGCTTCGAAAGAACTGCTTTCTGCCTAGGCTGGAAAGTTACTGCTGCTGCAGGACACCACTTTGCGTGATCTCTGCCACGGCCAAGTGTTGCATATGCATACAACTCGAGGTACTGTCCTTTGGACAGGATTGTTAGTGGGATTCTCTTGTGGTCTTCGCTGATTTGGAGTTTGGTTTCTCCCAATACATTTAGATCGCCAGCGTAAACTGTCTTGAAAATATCCTCGGAGTCTGGATTAGGTCCGCGAATAGATAGGTGGTAGATAATCTGTGAAAGAGGAGAGCCCCACTGGTCTTCAGGAAGGTTCTCGTTGTTAGGATCCTCTTCAGGGAACTTGAATTCATCAAGGAATGTTGGAACTGGAACCATAGCTAGGCGATGTGCCAATACTTCATCAGGAAGGACGTTTACTGATTCGATAACCTCTCCTTGGTTATCTTGAGTAACTCCTTGCTCGAAACGAACCTTGGTTATTGCCATCTTAGGTACATCTGCCATAATAGCACGGCGCAAGCTGTTAACTTGTGCTGCGTTAGTGTCTGACAAAACAATTCGTATCTTGTTGTTCTTAGGCCATCCTTCAACCACTTGCGCCTTCATTTTAAACACCTCAGAGTATCAGACACGACGTCCACGACGTCCGCCCTTTTTCTTTGTTCCATCGTGTGCGATTGGAGTGACGTCCTCGATACGAGTAACTGTCACGCCTGCACGAGTTAATGCACGAATCGCTGCTTGTGCCCCAGGTCCAGTATTGTTGGACTTGTTGCCGCCAGGTGCGCGATACTTTACGATAACTTGAGTGAATTCTTTTTCTTTCAACTGGTCTGCCATTCTTTCTGCTGCACGTGTTGCAGCGAACTGTCCACCAGAATCTTTGGAGGATTTTACTACTTGTCCGCCTGAACAGGTAGCGATTGTTTCTGCACCGGTAAGATCAGTAGCAGTCATTAGTACGTTGTTGTAACTAGAGAAAATATTGATGATTGCCTTACGCATCACTCGTCACCTCCTTCAGTAACTGTATCTTCGGCCTTAGGAGCCTCTGTAGCGGATTCGCTTACTGTGGCTGCTTCGTCCTTTGTGAATTCAGGGTCCACTTCGTCTTCAGCGTACTCTGCAGATTCACGTACACCTAGAATAGTCTGGCGAATAACGTGACTCTCATCATTCAACTTGGAGCGAGGGTGGTATCGGATGACTTCTTCCTCGTCTCTAGAAACCGGATATGATGGAATGGTTACCTTCTGGTCACCAATACAGATTTGTCCGTGGGTTACGAGTTGGCGAGCTTGCTTCATTGAGCATGCAAGACCTTTGTAGTATACTTGAGCTTGTAGACGGCGGTTCAGGAAATCTTCTGCGGAAAGTGACAATATGTCGTCAAGAATTGCATCGCTTGCAATCAAACCGCGGCGGTTAAGAGATACTAGTAGTGCATCTTTCTCACGAGAGTAGTGGCCTTCGGAAGTATCGACTCTACCAATCAACTTCATTGCTTGGCCACGGATACGGCGTAGTGCAGACTTAGCCTTCCAGATTTCGGTCATGTTCTTTAGACCGTGATTATCACGAATTGCGTGTTCTTCTTCGATTCTGTCGGCCTTCCAAGGATGTGGAGGCGTGTCGTATTTCGGGCGAGCGAATTTAGGGTGTCCCATATCTCATTCCTCCTATCACTTCTTGCGCTGAACTCCGAGAGTCAGTCCGAAACGGCCGTTGGAGCGACCGCGTTGTCCGCGTACCTTGTGGCCGCCAGCATGACGGATTCCACGGTAACACTTGATTCCACGAAGACGAGAGATGTCGTCTTGGTGAGTGAGTTTGAGATCTTGTCCAGATAGGTGTAATTCATCACCGGACTCTAGGTCACGTTGACGGTTTAGCATCCACAGAGGGACGGTTTGAGCGTAATTCTCGATTGCCAGGCGAAGTGTTTCTTGTTGGTCCCCATCTAGATGTCCAGCCTTCATGCCAGGATTGAAGCCGGTTGTGGTGCAGATGTTTGCAGCAGTACGGTCGCCAATACCACGGACTGCGGTTAGAGCAGTTCCTAGTGGCTTTAGACCATCTATGTCTGTGTCTGCCATACGAAGCATGTAGGAGAAATCTTCTCCCAATTCCTTATCATTTGCCATGGTGGTTCACCTGTAAAACGCGTACAACATGATGTCGAGCGGCTTTGCGACAAACCACCCCTATATCAAGACCGCGATTGTCATTCGCGAGACTGCGCCACGAAAAAGGGGTAATTACAACCCCCTGTTCGCAGTGCGTAAAGCCATCTAAGACTCAAGGCATAGAAGTAGCATCGAATCATGGGGTTGCTTTGCCACGAAACCGGCATGGCTGCCGCCCTTCGAAATTAACTGCCGGTCGATACTGCCTTGAAGCCGGGGTTGGACCTCTGGATTCATTGCGACCCGGAGGGTCAATTTCCCAAATCCATAATCTCTTGAAGCTTCAACAATTCTTGGTATTGCTTCTTCAGAAAGTTCACAATGAACTAACTTGACGATTCTTCCAGTGGCTTGTATCAAAAGTTCTTGCCTCTTGTTTTCAAACTCAAAGGGACCAGGATGGTGAATCTGGGGCCTCCTTCCTTGAGTAATACTCCAAATGATTTCTTGATCTGGTAAAACAGAATTTAGGAACTCGACTGCTAGACCAGATTCGACTAATGCTGCGTCCAATATACTGATGTATTCGCCTTTTCGGGGCGGGCGGCGGTGATCTGAAATTGTGTCTCCATTCCCTTCCACGACAACTGGTTTGTCTTTGATATCAGGGGGGATTCGAACAAATCTTCGAGATATACCTGGAGTTGATAGTTGCCCCAGCCATAGTGAAAGGCGGTCGATTCGGCCTCTGCCGCGACTGGTCCAAACCCATGTCTTGCCGATACCTGGCCAAAAACTATCCACGATAGATTCGACTTCAATACGCTGCTCTTCAATGAGCCTAGGCGATAGGTCGAGAAGTATCGCAGGACCTCTCTCTCCAGTAGATAACACGTCTTTCCAGGCAGAAAATATCTCAGGTAATTTCGGAGCCATTTCATCTAAACCGTGAGTCCTAGAATTTCTTGGTCTTGCAGGGTCGAGGTGCAACATTGCAACCTCTAACTCCCCATCTCCGATAGTGCCATCTCCAACTCGGATGTTAGATTCGGTTAGAGAGGAGTCAAACCCATGATTGGCGACTCTCAGCAGGTTAGAATTAGCAGCGATGGCTGTGGCCTCATCTAGTTCAATCCCTAGCCCTTTTCTCCCCATCATAGCACAATATGCTGCCAATTGTATGCCACTTCCGCATGCAGGGTCGAGTATGATTCCGTCGGGCAACTTACATTTTCTAACCATTTTCGCTCTTTCGACGGCTACCTGCCAAGGAGTTGCCAATGGTTTGGCTTCGTCTGCATAGTGGAAGAATAGACCTTCCGGAGCGGTTGCATCCCTGAAGGTCGGTCCACTAAGATCTGCATTATTTGGGCTCAATTGCAAAAGATTCACCCTGAGATATCTGTCCTTACTAGTAGGCTTTCGAAAGGTATTCCTGCATTTTCAAATGCTTCCTTCCCGCCCTCTTCGCGATCTAAAATACTGATTACTGCCACCACTTTGCAAGATGTCTCTTCCTCTATTCTCTTGACTGCCTGAATTGCAGACCCTCCCGTAGTAGTAACATCTTCGAGAATGATTACGTCGCCTCCATTGGCGATGGATGTTCCTTCAATACCAGGAGGGTTGTTGGTCTTCCTTCCTCCACGCCCTTTGGCCTGTTTTCGTACCATGAATCCCAAGCGATCGGAGGTGAAGTCCGTGGCGATTACAAGTGCTGCCAAAGGAACTGCGCCTAACTCTAGGCCTCCTACGAAATCAGCTCCAATTTCATCACATCTGATATTCATTAAATCCCCAACTAGCCTTCCCGCCTCAGGATTCATCATCACTGGTTTCATGTCAAAAAACCAACGGGAGTTTCTACCGCTAGCCAAAGTAAACGCATCATCCGACCCGCCATCTAAGAAGGCAAGGTCGCGAACCATGTCGACAAGTCTAGCCCAGCGAGGGTCTTCGCGTAGTGAGGGTGGCACTGACATGGACAACGCCATCGGTTTGGAGGGGATGAACCTTCCCTTGCCGAAATGGGGATGAGTGACAGCCCTTATGAGCCACCGACAAGAGCGGCAATGGATAGCCATGTCTCAAGAGGGTGCTAAGAATGTCCACGACCCTCTTGTCGGGTTGGATATTCCGCGCCTTGAAGCAGAGATGGACTCATACCATGAGTGGCTAGATGAAAGAGCCGAAGAGGCATATCAAATCGCTGGCAAAGCAAGAGCGAAAGGCCTAGATCACACATTGGAAGTTGAAATCCCTAGAGCATCGGATTTAGCAAGCAGGACTGAAAAATTGCTTATTCATCACCTAGAAGGTGCCGAAGTTGCAGACGATATCAGAGAACTTCTAGCCGAATATGACCGAGAGACTACTTCGATTAAAATGGGGACTATTGTCGCTAAAAGATTCAGAGATAATGGTCATGATTTACAGAAAAGCATCGATGTTGGGCTCCGAGTAGGGCTAGCAATTCTCACTGAAGCTGTGTTGGTAGCGCCATTGGAGGGAATCAGCGAAGTGAGGTTGCTTCCAAATGTTGATGGCTCGCAATTCCTATCCGTTCACTTTGCAGGCCCTATTCGTGCGGCTGGCGGAACAGCACAAGCGCTTGCTGTTCTTATCGCAGATATGATTCGTAGGGAATTGAATGTCGATGCATACAAACCCACAGACGATGAAGTCGAGAGAGTGAAAGAGGAATTTGGCCTTTACAGAGGGGGCTTGCAATACAGGCCGCCCCCGGAAGAAGTGGATACTATCGTTAGAGCCTGTCCTGTTATGATTAACGGAGAATCGACTGAAGATATCGAATGTGCTGGTTATGGCAGGGTAAGGAATATTGATGAGGCTAGAATTCGAGGAGGTGTTTTACTCGTTATTGGTGAAGGACTTTGTCTAAAGGCGCCGAAAATCCAGAGGCACACTGAACGCCTAAAGGTCCCGGGTTGGGACTTTATTTCGACCTTCGCAAATAAGAAAAAGGACGCAGAGAACAAGGGCGGGAGTAATAATTTCAAATCCCGAAAAGTTCCAGAAATATCGAAATTCATGAAGGATATTATCGCAGGCAGGCCGGTATTTGGAGCACCCCTTGAACCGGGTGGATTCCGATTAAGGTACGGCCGGGCTAGGCCATCTGGACTTGCTGCTGGCTCCTGTAATGCTGCTAGTATGGCTGCTATGGACGACTTCATAGCCGTCGGAACGCAGATGAAAATAGAACGCCCTGGTAAAGCGTGCGCAATTACTCCATGTGACATTGCACAGGGGCCTTGGGCAATTCTAGCAGATGGTTCATTCAAACGCTATGACACAGAAGAGGCTTTCAGAAAAGATAAGCATCTTATCAGATCTATCTGGGATAACGGAGAATTGGTTCTCGGATACGGAGAATTCATGGAGAATAACAAAAATTTAGTTCCAGCAGGATATTCTCATGATTGGTGGGCTGCAGACTTAATTGATGCACTAGATAGTGAACAAGCCGTGGTTGATTTTTGTAGAATAATGAGTTTAGATACTAAATCGGTTCCAGAAGGGATTCCTGGTTCTCCTATCGGCCAGAGCACCGACATGCATGCCAGATTCCACACGCGTAGAAAATGGAGAGATTTCTTAATCCATCAAAACCCTTCTTGGGAGGCATCGAAAGAAATTGCAATTCGCTTTTCCACATCCCTAATAGGTTCGCACAACCCTTGGTGGTTGGATTTGCCAATTGAATGGGTCCCTGCGCTTCTAAAGGCTATGGAAACTGCGACAATCCGAGATAATAGTTTACGATTCATCTCCGGGGTGAAGGGTTGGGATGCCAAAAATATGGATACCCTAAGGCCTGAAGTTGAAGCCGAATTAAATTATGATTCGATTCCAGGGCCAAGTATTCCAGTTGAAGAGGGGATTTTTGCTAAATCTATCCCTCACGGATGGGTACTACGGCTCCATGGTCTAGTGAAAGGTACTGCATTGATGCTAGGTTTGACTCATCACCATGAAGGGGATGATTTGGTGATTACAGATGGATGGCAAGCCATGCTCGATGGTTTGGGTTTTGCACCAAAGGGCAATGCACCAATCAGAATAGAAAATGCAGATGTCGTATTTTCACAGAGAATAAGTGCTCTAAGAGATGCAGAGGTAGTATTAGCCCAAGAAAAGAAAAGGAAAGGGGAACTGGAAAGTGAGCGTTCAACTGTCCGCATCGCTGCTGAAACTGGAGCGAGGCAGCGCGGCCTTGGCATTGCTGAAACTGACAAAATCGGTAGAGATGCTGCTAGCAAATTACCCGACCCGGGCCCTGATAATCCAGACCAATATTTGCAAGCTCAAATATTGGAAGATGACCATGCAGTAGACGGAATACTTACTCAGGTTCGACAACTATCTCGAATACGATGGGAACATTCTGCACCAGTTAGAGTAGGATGTAGGATGGGTCGCCCTGAGAAAAGTGCACCTCGTGAAAAGCCGACAGTTCATTCTTTATTCCCTCTAGCATTATCGGGTGGAAATCAACGCTTGATGACAAATGCTGCGGAGCAGCAGGTTTTGAGAGTTCAAATGGGCGTTCGTTTCTGTACAGTGTGTGATAAAAAATCTCCAATGGTGTCTTGCCATCACCGTAAATTAGACCAATATGGAGAAGGTAAGCCCGGAGAGGTTTGTGGCGGCAGAACTGAATTGAGAGTCTCTAGTGATAAAGAAAAATCTAGGAGAAAGGGCGAATTACAAACAATTCGCCTTGACAACTTACTCGAAGACGCTAGGATCTCTCTCGGCTTAGACCGTGTTCCTAAGAAAATCAAGGGGCTCAAAAAATTGATGAGTAAAAACCAGACTCCAGAGCCTGTTGCTAAAGGTATTCTAAGAGCAAGACACGGGCTTCCTGTTTTCAGAGACGGCACTATAAGATTCGACATGAGTGATGTCCCAGTAACACATTTCACACCAGAAGAGGTTGAAGTTGAATGGGCCCAATTGAAACACCTAGGATACACACACGATTGCTTCGGAGATGAGCTTGTTAGCAACACGCAAATGCTAGAAATATTCCCTCAGGACTTTATCCTTGCAAAGAATGGTGCCGAATATTTCATCAGGGCTGCGAAATATATCGATGAATTATTGGTAAGGTTCTACGGTATGGAACCGTTCTATCATGTGGACAAGCCAACTGACTTAGTTGGCCATCTGATTTGTGCGTTAGCACCTCACACATCCGGTGGAGTTTTGTCAAGGCTGATCGGTTTCTCAGATAGTTCAGGAGGATACGCGCATCCACTTTTCCATGCAGCCAAAAGAAGAAATTGTGATGGTGATGAAGACGCAATAATGTTGCTGATGGATGGATTGCTCAATTTCAGTAGAGAAATTTTGCCATCAAATAGAGGTGGCCAAATGGATGCCCCATTGGTTCTAACAACACGACTCAACCCTACAGAAGTCGACAAAGAGGCTCTGAATGTAGATTCTGCATGGCATTATGAAAGATGGTTTTACGAGGCAACATTAGATCAACCTCACCCTAAAGCACTTGCAGATAAGATGGACTTTGTTGAAAGAAGATTAGGCTCAATTGCTGCAGTAAGGGGGCTCGGGTTCACTCATTCCACAAAGAACATGGCTGAAGGGCCGCCATTATCTGCTTACAAGACACTGGAGACCATGATTGACAAAATGAATGGTCAGTTGTCATTGGGCCATAGGCTGAGAGGGGTTAACGTCAGAACTGTCGCATCTAGTGTTGTGCGATCGCATTTCTTACCGGATTTACGAGGTAACCTAGTGGCATTCACTAGACAGAAAGTGAGGTGTTTGAAGTGCGGACACTCCTATCGTAGAATGCCACTTGCTGCAAAATGTATCCAACCCCCAAAACAAAGTGGAAGGGGAATGAGTGCGTTTGGTGTTCGCAAAGCAGAGGGCGAGATGTGTAATGGAAATCTTGCACTGACTGTTACCGAGGGTGCTGTTAGGAAATATATCAAAGTAACAAAACACGTAATGGAGACATACGGGGTTGATCATTACACTAAGCAAAATGTCGAATGGTTGGCTGATAGCGTTGAGAGTCTGTTCAATAATGACAAGGCCAAACAAATGAGTTTGGCTGACTTCTTGTAATCACTCAGGCCTTACAGGTTCTTGCCAAATCCCTGAAGTTGCGGTTGGTGTTTCGATAGGTTTGGCTTCTTTTGATTCAACTGAATTCTTCATTCGTTCCTTGATTACGCCACGGACAACCGATTCAGTAAATGCCACTAAGAATGTGGCAAGGGAGAAAACGAATATGCCTGCAAGCAATGCACTTTTCATAGGCCAAGTGTGAAGAGTAGTTGTAACATCAACGCTATCTCCTGCATAAGTAATGACTACTATTTCTCCTTCTTCGGTGGTCGATGAATGAATCATGCATTCTCCATCAGTAGTCCCGTTCCACAAGAAAATAGTTTCAGAGCTTTGCATGATTTCAATACTAACATTATGAACGACTCCATTCACAGAATCGAAGCAGTATTCCAGTTCGTAATCAGATTCATCTCCAACCACACTAGTTAATTTCGCTTCTCTAGAATCAGAAAATTCCGCACCAGGTCGGTTGATTTCCTGACTTGCTTTTTGTTGACTTACTACGTACCAACCGGTGTTTACAACTAGCATTGCAACCAGCCACAGTACGTAGTTAATTTTCATGATTTGATCTCCAATGACAGTAGTTTCAGCACTCTGTTCATCCACTTCAACTTCATTAGTTTTCGTTTTTTATCAGTAACTCCAGACCAAATTCCTACTTCATCGATTGAGAAACCTACAAGCTCAACTTCATCGGCCCCCAATGCGAAAGCGATACATACCGCTCTGTCGCCATCTGTAAAGCCCCCCGGGTTGTGCATTCCCTGAATAGAATAGGGGGTCTGGTGGGTCAAAATTACTTCTTGTTGTGTGTTGATTACACTCAACAATTTCTTCCAATTAGCAGCATTATCTCCGTGTGCATGTAGGCATATGGGAACGCCTCGGTTCAGGGCCTTTTCTAAGTAAGGAGACCCGTCGCCATCAGTGACAATTAAAGCAACTTTCGAAAGATCGTCAATGGCCCCGATAGCCCCATCTGCTACAATCGTAGGATTTGTTGGAGAGAAACCAGGTTCTACTGCTGCTCCAACAACTGTGACTTTACCTTTTAGAGAGATAGATGGTGACGGGTTGTTGCAACTATTAGATAGTTGTAAAGCACTATTGTAATCAGATTCTAGAGTCCAATTGAATGATTCACGAATCTCATCTTGAATGAGAATCAAATCATCATCGACAGCCTGCATCGTGACATCCCAAATCGATACCCCACATGAATGAGAGGGTTCAAATGCTTCCCTTCAGTATTACAGGATGTGCCCAACCCATACACGATTCCTGACCTCAGAGATGAGGTCACTTTGGCAAGATACCCGTTCTTGCCTCAGGCTAAATCATGGATTGCAGAGATGGCATCAACACATCAAATTGACATCGATGAATTGCTAGATGGTAGTATGATGGAACGTTCTAGGATACGTGCTCGTTCTAGATTGATAGACTCTGTTGACAGTAAAGATGGGGTGGAAGTTGCGTCTATTGGAGACATACATACCGTCGAAGGTCGCTTGCTCGAAGCATTTTCATTCTATTATGCAAGATTGGTTGTTGGAGCAAGTGAAGATGAGCGTTTAATCTCTAGATGGGCGCAAGCAGAAGCTGAAAGAGCGCAACATATTCTAGTAAAAGACAATGCAATAGATACTATCGCTAACACTTACATCTCTCAAATCGAATGCGATGAAAAGGGTATTTGGAAAGTTGGTTTGTCTGACTTTATCGAACTATGTACTGGCATTACAGGATCACGATGGAGACTTCCTAATTGTGTTGTAAAAGATGGCTGGGTTACCTTGCATGATGAAGGAGACAAATACTCCTCTCGGGCAAAGGTTGCTAGATTACTTCGTGAAAGAATGAAGGAAGAAATTAAGCAAGACGCTCTAGAAAAGATGGCCAAAATGGATGAAAGTTTGCTAATCCGTTTGTCGGAGCCTGTCGGAATGATTCGCGGCTTGGTTGCATCTAGGACTGCTGAAACTATTGCGTTGATTGGTGCTGGTGAAGAGGATTGGCCACCGTGTATGCGCAAAGCGGTGTCAGAGTTAGCAGAGGGCGTGAATGTGAACCACTTCGGGAGAGTGTTTCTTGCATCTATGTCTAGGTGTATTGGGCTACCAGTTGAAACTACTGTTGATTTCTTCAGACCAGCCCCTGATTTTAGCGAAGGGACCACTACCTACCAAGTGAACCATCTTTACGAAAGAGAATATACTCCATCTGGTTGTTCGAAACTGAAAGTCAATCACAACTGTGCTGTTAGAACTGGGGATGACCGATTGTGCGACCAGCCGTGGATGGATCATCCTCTGAAGTACATACGCGCAAAACAGCGTAGGCGCAAGAAACAAGGTAGTCTGGAAATTAATGTTGTAACGCCCAAAGCGGGCGATGCTTGATGAACAGGAAGCGCGTCAGCTTTATCGTAGCCGGGGTTGACATCTATGACTAGGACGCTCGTATTGACTGTAGACCGAGACAATGATCTCGGAATTAAAACAGCAATACGCGGGCCCGTAGTAGGTCGAAAGCCAGTTCTGACTGCGGCTCTTAGACTGGGCATTGCAGACCCGGAAGAAAGCGATACAAACGCTATACTTGGCGCTCTACATCAACACGATAACCTAGTTGAGTCTGGTGGCGAAGGTGACGAAGTCGAAGTTGCAATTCTTACTGGTGACGAAAAGGTAGGCGTGCGCTCTGACAGAGCAATTGCTGCACAATTAGAAGAAGTTGTAACAGAGTTTCAACCCGATTTAGCGATATTAGTCACTGACGGAGCTGAAGATGAGTCTGTTTTGCCAATTATCCAAAGTCAGGTTCGCATCGACCATGTCGAGAAAATTATTGTTAAGCAATCAAAAGGTATTGAGGGGACTTACTACTATATTGTGAAAGCACTAGAAGACCCGAAATGGAGAGCAAAAATGCTTGTTCCTCTAGGAGCAATCATGGCTGTTTTCGGATTTGGAGTAATGCTACCAGACACCTTAGGCGGTATTGTAATAGGATCACTGCCTCTAATTTTTGGATTATTCATACTATCTAAGGGACTGGGTCTAGAAGCGACTGTAGGAAGGATTGCCCAGGAAATGAGAGAAAATGCAGATGCTGCTATGTTCTCATCTCTACTCTGGACAAGTACTGTTTTCAGTGCCATATTCGCTGTAGCCACCGGGTATGACACATATATCGATCTTGAAGCAACTGCTAATTATTCTGTGCTGTGGATAGAAGTAGTTCACTCAGCGCTTGCTTGGATTGTTATTGCTTTCTTGACCTCAACTGCCGGGTTTATGCTACTAAGGTTGCAAAAAGGTTCATTCTCTGGAAGGTTGATTGTCTTGGCTGTATTTGGAATGGTTGTTTATTCATTATTGAATCAAGGATTAGATATTGCGATTAAGGTATTGACTGGCGTAGACTATGAATTCTCAGTACAAGGGATTTGGGAAGTAATGTTGGAGCCGCTAATGTGGATTGCAATTCTGTGGGTAACCACTACGATTGTACGTGCTGTTCAAGCAAGACAGGCTCAAGCAGATCGCTACTGGGGAATTTAATCACGAGTGGAAAACCGCTTCGTGCATGCATTGAGGGCATGTCACTTTGATTGGACGAACATCTGGAATCCCTAGAGGAGAAGAACAAGCAGGACAAATTATTGCTTGGCGGACTTTCGACTGATTATCGACTCCTTTCTGAGAAGGATTGTATTTCATACGATATTGGTCTGGATTATCGATGTATTGTGGCCCGCTATTCAATGGCTGCGCTGTTTCAAGGTCGACTACATCCTTGTATGCTCCTGGTACGAACTCATCTACTACAGGAGGAGGAGCATGGGCAACCGCCCCTGCCTTGTAAGCAGCGAGTTCAGATTCTATTTCTGCCAAACCAGTTCCATGGTTTCGACTCGCTGTATCCATCTCAAGCATTAGGTCATATCCAGAAAGAGTTGCCAGCTTGGCTAGGACATCGGGCGGTAGTGGCATAGACGACTCCGGGTGCTCATTTCCCATGAACTTTCGTTTTGCGCGCTTCCAAATGGGATGTCCCGTAATTATACGGTGATGTTTTGCCATTAAACTACTATTTAGGGCTCCAGATGTTCTTGAATACGGGGTTTTATTTCCGAATAAAAGTCATTTAATGCCCCCAGATAGATGATGGGTTGAAATAGGTTAAGCAGAGGGCCGGCGAATGAGGAGGAAGGAAATTGCCACAAAGTAGACCCCGCAATTCTGTTATCGAAAATAAGTCTAGAGCAGCACGTTCACTGACATGCGGCCAGGTAATGTGCGCGCCGAATGTACTGAACAGAGATGCTTCTGTTGCAGACGCATTGGATAAAATTACCAGTAAGGATTGGGATCACCTATTCATTGTGAATTCTGAACGCGTGCCTATTGGCAGGATTCATGCTGTTGACTTACTGAAGATTATCGCAAAAAAGACTGTGAATCGCGACATTGCTTGGATGCACACAATCCCTGCTCGTCAACTGATAACTCAAGAAACTCTCACAATGCGTCAAAGTACACCGCTACTGAAGGCTGCTGCATTGATGCTAACTCATGATTTGAATCAGTTGGCCGTCACAAATACAGATGGACAGATTGTTGGTTCTGTGTCCCACAGTATCGTGGCAAGACACTTGCCTCGCTTTATTCTGTGAGCAAGTTTCAACTGTAAAATCGATGTGGGCACGTTATGTCTTCACCGAGACTCTGGCCTAACCCCCCTAGTAACTCTCCTCTGCCTTTACCGGCAGGTCCCAGTTTCTTCTCAAGAAACGATTTTGTAGACATTACTCCCCCCCAGACCCCTGATTCTGAATCCATAGGTCTGGATGAATTGCGAGACTACGTTGGAAACCATACCTTCGAAGATGGTAGTAAAGTGTCAGATGTTATTGATTTGAAAAATAGAAGACCTCTGTTGATCGCTGGTGAGTTAGCTAACCCGTATCGATTGAGCGACCTCATGGCCCCTGATATGCCAATAATTCCTGTACGCTTGGAAGATATATGTCGTACTTGGGCAGACAATTTAGACCCACGAGACGTTCAGCCTGGAATTCATCATGTGACAATTGTTAGATCCCCTGGTTGGTGGGAAAGGAGTTTCATAACACTCCTTGAATTGCCTGATATGAAGAAGTTAGTCAAATGGCTTGACGGTCATAATTCTAACACTTGGGCTCCTAAACGTTTGGCTGAAGGTAATATCAGATTAGAGACAAACATGCAATTAATGCCGCCCGAATTTGAACAAATATCGTGGGATGGCATTGAAGAAAAGGTCGAAGTGGGAATGCCTCCTGCCAACGGGCCAACACTAGATTTGTCTACGATTATGGTCCCGATTAACACTCGTTCGGGTTGTTACAATAGTAGAGGGCGAGTGAACCGATGTGCTCACTATTTACAAACCGACTTTCATGAAAAAATGTTCCGCCGGGGTTCATCTTTCAAGTGGTCCGACATGCTAGATTTCTTGTGAAAGGATTCTCCGGAAGCGGGGACCCGGGGACGTCCCCGTAGGATTCAATATACGATGTAACCGTAATATGAAGCATGAATGGGCGAGGATCTCAGAAAAGCGCTAGGCTAGAACGATTGAAAGAAGAGATTATGGAATATATTTCCATAAATCCAGGTTGCTCTGCAGCCGACATTGTAGATTACCTATCTAATACACGTCGGATGCGTAATCACGGGCTAACTTCGAGGAAGGTTGGATTCTTTATTCCACGATATCTAAAGAACAGTGTGATGTTCACTCTTGACCGTTCTACTGGCAAGAGGATATACAGTGTGGCATGAAAAGGTCAAATCGCTGCAGGTATTGGGATGGTGTGATGAGCGCACCCTCTTCGGAAGATCTTTGGCCATCTTTGGATGAATCTTTAGGTCGACAGCCTTGTTTCCCAGATGGCCCTGTTTGGTCAGTTCTACCTACCCTGAAAGGGCAAATGGCAGATATGCTAACAGATATGAAAAGCAGGTATAGACGCAAAAAAGGAACTTACATCGACGACTCAAATGGAATTGTTCACATTGATGAATCTGCAATCATTGAACCAGGCGTCTACATCATTGGCCCAGCATACATTGGACCAAATGCAATTATTCGACATGGCGCTTACATCAGAGAATATTCATGGATTTGTGCTAATGCCCTAGTTGGTCATTCAAGTGAAACAAAGCACAGTATTTTGCTACCTGGAGCCAAAGCGCCGCATTTCAATTATGTTGGAGATTCTGTACTTGGACCAAATGTAAACTTAGGAGCTGGTGTTAAACTCTCTAACCTTAGAAACGATGGTGGCGAAGTTCATGTTAGAATTGAAGGAGAAAGAATTGCTTCAGGATTAAGAAAATTCGGAGCGATAATTGGAGAAGGTTCGCAGCTGGGTTGTAATGCGGTAACTAACCCAGGAGTTGTTCTTGGAGCAAGATGCATGGTTATGCCAAATACTACCGTCACTGGAATCTATGATTCTGATTCTAAGATTGGGTGATTCCATGCTATTCGGGACCGACGGGATTAGAGGTGAAGTCTCCAATTCCCCCGTAGATGACGAAGATGCTGTTTCGCAGTTAATCGAACAACGATATATCTCAACTAGACTAATGCGCTTGGTTGGCGAGGCATTGTCGAGGATTGTTGAAATTGGCTCGAATGTCATCATTGGATGGGACAACAGGCCCGATAACCCCGATTTGGTGTCGTCACTAACTACGGGTTTGCACCTTGGTGGATGTACCGTAACTCACGGTGGCGTATGCGCAACACCGGCACTTCACAACGCACTTTTAGAAACAAAATCTGCACTTGGATGTATGATTACTGCAAGCCATAATCCTGTGACTGATTCTGGAATCAAAGTTTTTGATTCGTCCGGTTTCAAAACTAGTCCTGAGTTAGAGAGGGAAATTTCAGAATTAGTTATCCAACTTGCTGCTGAAGAAAGGGAGGTGGATTTGATCCACCAACAAGAACTATCTGAGCCTGATTCTCACTTCAACGCTGATTTAGCACACCAAGAATTGCTGGTCGTTAGAATTGCAGAATTTTCGGGATTGTTTTCTTCCCCCGCCCACATCGAACTTGTAGTAGACTCTTCAAAGGGGGCTGCCTCTAATTGGCTCGCTTCTTTTCTAAAGCAATACGGAATCACCGCTACTGAAGTTTCTGTAAATGCCAAGGCTCTGAATGACAATTGCGGTGCTGGTGAGTTATCCCCTAGTGATTCTTGGACTTGGGCTGAAGCTGCCAATAGTGAACATGTTCTAATCAATTCGCTTACCCAAAGGCCTACGGGAGAAATCATAGCCGCCGCTTTGGATGGAGATGGAGACAGATGCTTGCTAATTCAATCAACTGAAACTGGATGTAGAGTTGTAGATGGTGATGAAATGGCTGACCACATTTTGAGATCTGCAAAGGGTGATTGGCACCTTGCTGCAAGCATCGAGTCCGACCTTGCGCTGATGTCTTCCCTAGATAGACTCCGGGCGAAGGTCGATTTTTCGCAGACTGCTGTTGGAGATAGGTGGCTATCTCAAGCACTGAGGGATAGTTCTTGCAATGTCTTGGGAGTAGAAGACTCTGGGCATTTGGTAATGTCCGCGCCTAATCCTAATGGAGGAAGGTGTTTGGTCGGAGATGGCGTTGCAAGTATGCTAATTGTGCTATGTGCAATGTCCTGTAAAGAGAGGGTTGAACCGTTTGAAAGGGGGTTCAAGCAACGTACTTCTATCAAAAACTCCGTTCGTTCAAGATGGACTGGCAATAACGCTCTAGCAGATACTGTCGAGCACATTGCTACTTCGAAACTTGGACCCATGAAGCGGCATGGACTAATTGGTGAAGCGAACCTTATGTTGTTAGAAATTGATGGCATTTCAATCGGAATTAGAAACTCTGGCACACAGGCTAAAACCAATGTATCTCTAAGAATATCGCCTGGTTTCAAACATTCCGATGCAGTTGAATCTGTAGAACAGATAATTGCAACACTAAGAGACACTCTTGTCGACTAAGTTGTAGCGATTTGTTGTTCAAACTTCTGACCTAGCCATGTTACAAGGCCGAGTAACACGGCCGTTGCAAGCAACATAATCAGAATCATTAATTCTGTAGCCCCTGCTAAAATCAAAATACCTGCAATAATCCAGGCTAATAGCAAATCAAGCGCACCGAATACACGCCAAGCTCTCCTAAGTGTAATCACTCCGATTAGCCATGAAGTTGTTGAAACTGCCAAAACTGCGACCATCATCAATACCGTTGTTTGCTCGTATTGAGAAAAGGCCCCTGCTGGTATGAGTAAGTGGCCAAGCCAAAGACCGGTTGGTATCCAAACTTCATTCTTCACTACCGTACAAGTAATTGCTGTGGCTAGACCGAATAGTCCAATGAGAATAGAAAATATTGCAGTTGTTTCATCCAAGATACCAATCCAACTGCCCAGTGCATGCCAACTGATAGGCAAGAACAGACCTACTCCCAAAGGAACTGCCGGCTGGATCCATTTTATTGCATTCTTTAGAGCAAATACTCCTGCGACAATTCCCGCTATCCCAAAGGAAATTGAAATTATCATTACCGCCCAAGCGAATCTTCCTGCAGCGCCTCTGTGATCACCTAACTCTCTCTTGATTCTCTCAGATTCTACCCATTCGAATAGAAGTACTGCCAATACTAAGAAAGCCTCCATGGACCATACAGGAATTACCCATGAGTTCTCATTACTGAAAGTTGGAATAAGTTGTATTGTGTCAACTCCCATCAAAGAAGTCAATAGCCTTGAAGAGAGCATTAGTAGAACTATTCCTTCTAGAGCGGACGGTATTCTTAATCCGAGATCTTTTCTGCCAACTAATGAAATCACTGCGAGTAGAATTAGTGATCCTAAAAGCACTAACAATTCCCATTGCTGTTCTAATTGGACATTGGAATCTCCTAATCTTCCTGCAATTTGAATTAGTGTCAATCCAGCCATGGTTACAGCAACTGGAGATTCGATACCCATTATATCTGGCAATTGAAGGTTGACTTGTTCTGCCCTCCATCGAGCAATTCCGATGAACAGAATTGAGATGAAAGAGGCCATTGAAATGGCTAACAGCGATTCGCCACTAATCCATGAAAAGTAGATTCCTACCAGGAGGGTTATTGAAATGAATGAAATCACAATAGTTGGTTTATGATGAATATCCCCTACAATTAGGTCATATTCTCCAGATGAGGAGCGCCTTCTGGAGCGCTTTTCTTGCTTTTCAGCGAGTTGTAATAATTCGGCATCTATCATGCGTATATTTGATTGAGATTCAGAACCTGCGACTTCCTTTTCGTTTTGTGAGGTTCTGTCAAGATACTTCTCAATCCTTTGATTTCTTTGTGTGACCTGATTAAGTCGCGACCTAATTTCGCCTTGAGCCGCAAGCCATGCTCCAGTAAGAACAAAACTGATTCCTGCCAATCCAAGTGTTAGGCTATCATCTAAACTAATTGCAGCTAAACCTACTGTGACTAGAACTGCAATACTAGCGATTGCAGAAGGTAGAAGTTTTTCCAATGTTGCAGCCCTAGGCAGGTACAGTCCTCCAACTGTCATGATACTAGCAATTGCGGCCAATCTTAGATTGGTAGTGTCATTTGGCAATATATCACTCCCCGTTAAACTCGAGATTAGTGGCTCGTCGAGTGCGATTAGCATCATCATCAGAGCGATGAAACCAAGAGAAGTTGTGATTAACTTCTCTGGCAATAGCGCCTGATGTGACAACTTTTCTCCTTGTTCGAGACGGTTAGCATTGTCTTCAGACCAACTAACGATTAGAACAGAAGAGAGACCTAAAAGTGCAATCCAAATTGCGCCAAACCCAAACCTCCACTGCAAAATTAATGCCGTGATTGACCATGCTACCAAAATCGTTCTTGGAGTACCTTGGTGCCGATCCATTCGCATTGCTACAGAATGGTAAATCAGTATCAGTCCCATAATAGAGGTGATTCCATACCACGGTATCACTCCCGGGTTGCTGATGAAAACGAGTGTTGAAAGAATGGTTATGAAACTAATATTCCACAAACGTAGGTTCCCACTGTCGCGCATGCGTGCGCTCAATTCTGACAAACCTGCAAGCCTACCTGCTAGATTCACTCCCGTGTCTCCTAGTTTCATATTCAATGGAACTTGAATCCCTATCAACAGAAGCATGTACAATGTGAGGTCTGTCTCTGCGATATTAATCGGGATAATATCTACCGAAATAAGACGGTTTTCAAGATTGCTTGTGAACAAGAATAGCCATACCCATGGCGCCAGGACCGCTGTACCTGCTAGTGACGGGGAATCTCTCTGGACTGCCAATACGCCAAGACCCGCCCATACTATGAATTGGCAAAATAACAGAGTGCGGGCAAAGACTGTTTCTTCGGCAGGGATTAGTAGAGTTAGCAAAATTGCCGTAACTATTGAACCAATCCACAATACGTGGTCTGAGACAGCATGTTGGTGATTTAGTAATGCCATTGCTGTAATACCTGCACTAAACACGGCATAGATTGACCATGGTTCTGAGAAAGGAGGCTCTATTACTCCCCTAACCATCAAAATCAGAACTGCTAACATAACAGGCGCTGGCCACAATGCATAACGTTGCAATCTTTCCCAATTCTCGCCTCTCACAACTAGATAAGAAGGCCCAAATGCAGAGATTAGAAGGATTAGTTGTGCGATTGCATAACCGGTTTCTAAACGATTAGAAGCGATTGCAAGTAAAGCACCCACCATACCTAGCCCTACCGAAACCGACCAAAGGCCAGGTTTTCCTAGCCCCATGCCCTTGAATGCTATTGAAAACCAGTTTTCGGCTTCAGCAAACCTTGTTGCCATAATTGCGTTGATTCCTGTAACTCCGAACATCAGTAAGAACAACAGCAACTCGTCTTCGAATGGTATTATATCGATTCCAAATAGTATCCAATCGTTACTGATTGCATGTAAGCCAATCCAGAGATATGAAACAGCGATACCCAGTGATGCAAGGTTTCCAGATTTTCGGAAATATGCTAAACCATGGAGAAGAAGCGTTCCAAGTCCAATCATTACTGCAACGCCTTCTTGGCCGTAAGTTGCCCCTGCTGCAGACCCAATGGCCAATAGAACGAGAGCTGCTTGTGCCGCTATTGAATCCTCGTTGTGATGCTGAGCAATTGCAATATTTACTCCTACTAATCCAAGTAAAGTAATTCCTAATTCGGCCTCCTCAATCCATCCCCATGAATATGATGATATTGCAAGACCGTACAGTAATTTCATCGAAATTATTACCCATGTTACACCAAGTAAATGCATTCGATCGTTTGGAATCCATTTTTCACCAAGCCAAATTCCGAATGACGCCATTAATAGCAATCCAATCGCTGAAAACTCGTAGCCGAAAAATGGAACCGTTCCAACTATTGTCCCGATTGCAGACCAGACAACAATCATCGAAATCATAAGTCCGAGGTGGAGCCGCTTTTCTCCTTCCATCGCATATTCGGTTACGGTGTCGACCTCAGGAGCGGCGTTAACTGTGCCATCGCGGTTGATTCTTTCTTGAGTATTGCTTCGCGAAAAAAGTTCACCTAATTCTCCAACTGCAACATCTGTTACTTCTTCATCGACTTGCTCAATGGTTTCTTCCTCTTCGATTTCATCGACTGAATTCAACATGAAGTTCCCCAGGTTTATACCTGAAGCATTCTGGAATTTTCGTTTGGATAGGATATCATCTTCCTTATCCTTCTCCATGACGGGTTTAATCCCGATATGGCTTTCAATATGCCCCTCTGAGATGTCTAATTTTAGTTGATTGGTGGGGATTTGACCTCGTTTCGAACCGCAAGGGACAAAGAGGGCCCGCGGGTGGCCGAATCATGGCGAGTATCGTGGGCACCCCGTCGGGTGACCTATCTGAGAGTGGCATAACAACTGACGCGACTGTACATTGGAACCTCGGTAACATCGAGTTGATCGATTTAGCAGTTGAACGTAAAGAAGGCTACCTGTCAGCTCACGATGCATTGGTTACCGAAACTGGAGAAAGAACTGGAAGGTCGCCGAATGACAAATTTATTGTCGATGAGCCCAGTACTAATCAGGATGTGAATTGGGGAGATGTCAATATCTCTACTGATAACGAGGTATTCGAGAGGCTGAAGGTACAAGTAATCGAATATCTATCCGAGAGAGACACGCTTTTCGTACAGGACTTGTACTGTGGTTCTGAAGAAAGTGAAGCATTACCAATTCGTGTCATCAACCAAAACGCTTGGCATAATGCGTTCGCTAGAAACATGTTCGTGCGCCCTTCTGAAGAGCAATTAAAGTCGCATGTTCCACAATTCACTGTTTATCACGCTCCTCATTTCGAGGCAGAAGATGAATCTCTAAACTCTCAATGCTTCGTAATTGTCAACTATGCTGCTGGAGAAGTAATCATTGGAGGAACCAGATATGCTGGAGAAATCAAGAAGTCGATTTTCAGTGTGATGAATTTGATTCTACCGAAGAAGGGAATTCTTCCTATGCATTGTTCGGCTAATACTACTGGCGAAAATACTGCAATTTTCTTCGGTCTTTCTGGAACAGGAAAAACCACTCTAAGTGCTGATCCAAAAAGAGCACTCATCGGGGATGATGAACATGGGTGGGGCGCAAATGGAGTATTCAATTTCGAAGGCGGGTGCTATGCCAAACTGATCAACCTTTCAGAAGAAGATGAACCCGAAATCTTCGGAACTACTCGCCGAAAAGGAACCGTTCTAGAGAACATAGTTGTCGATTCTGAGGGAGTCCCTGATTTCTTTGATACCAGTAAGACTCAGAATACTAGAGGGTCATACCCGATAGAGTTCATTGAAAACAGAACTCTTGACAGTAAAGGCGGTCACCCACAAAATGTCATATTCTTGACATGTGATGCGTTTGGAGTACTTCCTCCTATCAGCCGCCTCACTCCATCCCAAGCAGCATACCACTTCATTTCGGGATACACCGCAAAGGTTGCAGGGACCGAAATGGGAGTTACTGAACCGCAAGCAACCTTCTCTGCCTGCTTTGGTGAACCGTTCATGCCAATGCACCCTGGTGTTTACGCCGATCTGCTATCTGCTAAGATGGCCGAACATGGTTCAACTGCATGGCTAATCAACACTGGTTGGTCTGGTGGAGCTTATGGTAAGGGGAGTAGGATGAAAATCAAGTACACTCGCGCCATGCTAAATGCTGCTTTAGACGGCGATTTGGATAATGTTGAATATGTTGTTGATGATAGGTTCGGCTTCGAAATACCAACAACTTGCCCAGGGGTGCCATCTGAAATTCTAATTCCAAAGAAAACCTGGACAGATGGTGAAGAATATGATGCAACTGCTGACAAATTAGCAACTATGTTTAATCAAAACTTCAAGCGATATTCCGATGGCGTTTCAGATGATGTTAACGCCTCTTCACCACGAATCTAGGCAAAAATGCGGTGAAAAGTAACTTTTTACCAACTTACCGGAAATCCGTACTTTGATAGCGGACTAGTGTTTGGTACAATTGTTGAGGACTATGCGAAATCACTCCATTCTTCTTGTCAGCCTGATGCTTTTGATGTCCGTTTCACCTTTGGCATCAGCAGATTTTGATAAAGAAATTACCACTGAAAAAGAGATTATTAACTCTGCATTTGAGGATTTACCGATCAAGGCTGTTGACGAAACTGGTCCACGGATAATAAACGGTGCAAGTGGACGCGCCCCCTGTAGTGCGGTTCAAACAGATGCGGGAACTGCCGGTGACACAGGAAATACCAGCACGACTGCAAAAAGTCTGGGTACTGACCCGACCAATGGCCCAACTGGAGTTACTGGTTGCGTAGATGCCAGCGACAAAGAGGATTGGTATGGAGTTACCACTACCGCTGGAAAGGAAGTGGATGTAGAACTTGTAGTTCCATCCGGGGCAGATTTCGACTTGTATTTGGTTGATGCAACCGGAACAACATTCTACGATTATTCCGAATACAACGACCCCCTTGAATCCGTAACATCTGGAGGTACTGCCTTAGAAGGAAATGCAACTACTTTTTACATCTTCATTAATGCATACAGTGGCGATGGAACTTACACTCTAAGAGTATGGACAAATAATACTACACCTAAACCAGATTTGACCATCACCTCGATTAGCCACCCAGCTAAAGCTGAAGCAGGAGATACAGTAAATGTAACTTATAGTGTTTCAAATTTAGCTAACAACACCAATGCAAGCAGTGGTGCTTTCGATGTTCTATTCATCCTTTCAACAGATGATACATACGGTTTTGGAGATCAAATTCTAGACGAAGTTGAAGTTGAAAGCGATCTAGCAGCAGGCTCTAGCAGAACTACGACAACTTCTATTGTCCTACCTGCAAATTTGACAAATGACAGTTATCATTGGATCGTCTGGCCAGACGGATACAATAACATCACAGAATCTGATGATTTGAACAACAATATGGCTTCGACAAATAAGATGACTGTCGGACTTGATTGTATTGACTTGGGAGGAGGCTCCCAAGACGATGGAGGCCTAGGTGCAGATGCTGCAGGAGATACGGCAAATGCAACTAACATGGGCAACAATGTAACTGCAACATACAATGGCTGTATGGATGGAGGAGATGGAGACGACATCTACGCATTCGATGTGCCAGCAGGTTATTTCATCGAACTTTCATTAGATGTTGAAGATCAAACTTCAGACCTTGATGTGTATATTCATTATTCTAATGGATCCCAAGTTGATCGTGGATTTTCTTCATCTTATCCTGAAACCGCATCTGCAAAATTGACAGACTATGAAGGAGTTGGCGGAACATACTACATCAACGTCACACATTATTCCGGATTATCAAATTACACACTCGATGTGTGGACAAACCAAAGTATTCCGGCACCGGATTACACTATTGATACAATCACTAGTCCAGGAAGTGGACAATTAGGAGATTCCTTTGATGTTACAGCTGTTCTAGAAAACGAAGGAACCGTAGACGGTGTTGCAAATGTAGAGATGATTGCTATCCTTTCTGTGAATACTGGTGTCGATTGGTATGATCACGAAATAGGCTCGACTACCACAAGTGGTATCCCGCTGGATACGAATACCAGTGTTACCATTCCTGCAACAATACCTACTGATTTAGTACCTGGGGATTACTATCTATACGTCGTTGTCGACCAAGATGATTTAATTCTCGAAAGGGATGAAGGCAATAACCAACAGTCCCGAACCGGACAATTCTCTGTAGGTAGTGCTGAAACATCTTGTGTAAGTCAAAACGATGCATCTCTAGGCGGAGATGCTGGAAACAACTCCGGTACAGCATTCGATTTAGGCAACTTCGCTGAAGCAGAATACAGAGGATGTATTGACTCCAACGATGCTGGAGATCACTATACCATTACTTTGAGCAATGGCCAAGACCTGAATGTCACATTGGTCGATCCTCCTGCAGGAGCTGTGAACTTGGCAATAGTAGATGCTAATGGAGCACAGGTTGATTCTGACCAAAGTTGGTTTTCTGACAGCGAAGTTTCTACATTCGAAACTAACTTTTCAGGCGTTGCTGGAACCTACACAATCATGGTTAACCGTTCAACATCGTGGATTGAGAGTGGAGGAGCAGGGACATACAGATTACTAATTGGTGAACCTGGAGACTATGTTGCACCATTCACTTGCGCTGGATATTCTGATGCTGGAACCGGCACTGATGCTGGAAGCGACTTGTCAAACCCTATGGTTTTGGGTACAAACCCATCGACATCTGGCCAAGGCTGCCTAAGTGGACAAGATTCATCTGACTCTTACCAGTTTTCACTTGAAAGCAAGAGTAACATCGAAGTGATGTTCATGGCCGACACAGGTAGTCCGTTCACTGCAAACCTATACGATGAAGCCGGAAGCATGGTTACAGGCTGGAATGGCAGTTCTTGGACTTCAATGGGAGACATGACGCACGAAGGAATGGATGGAACCTTCACACTAGTTGTCGACTCAGCGGGAGGAGAGGGCTACTACAATATTTCACTAAATCCGCTACCTGAAGCGCCTGCAGATCTTGTGGTTTCAAACCTAACCTGCGGTGATGAAATGATTAGCGGTGAAGAGATATTCTACTCGTTTGAAATTCATAACATTCGAGGGTCTGCGGTTGGAGACTTCTCTTGGAGTGTTGAACTGCATGACTCCAATGGCATGATGGTTGAGGAAATAGATGCTGCAACCATGAGCACGTACGCTACATACGGACAAATAGTCCTAGAAAGAGCGTCTTCTACATTCATTGACCCTGCTGCTGCTACTGGTGTATATTCGTGCATGGTTATGGTTAACATGAACGGTGAAATCATTGAACTCGATATTTCAAACAATGAGGCTTGGGGAGAGAATTTCACGATTCAAAACGAAGAAGAATTGTGGGCTAACGATATCGACAGAGACGGATACAACACTACAGACTCTGGTGATGGCATCATAGATGATTGCCCAGATAAGTATGGCGAAAGCTATGGTGACAGGTACGGTTGTGCCGACTTAGACGGAGATGGATGGTCTAATCTGAACGACTTTGCAGCACTTGATGAAAGCCAGTGGGTCGACGAAGACGAAGACGGATTTGGCGACAACAGTAGCGGATATCTTGGAGACCAATGTCCTGGGGTTTACGGTGTTGAAAATGGAGATGGTGGAGATGGATGTCCACCGCCGTTTGTAGACACTGATGGTGACCAGATTCAAGATTCTGATGATCTTTGTGATTCCCCACTAGGAGTAATCGTTGATGAAACCGGATGTGAAGTTGACACTGATGGCGATGGATTGGCTGATTCACTAGACAATTGTCCCGATTCTGCAGCCAACGCGACTGTAGACTCGGAAGGCTGTGTAGTGATTGACAACGGCAATGACGGAACTGATGGCGAAGACGGTAACGACGGAACCGGTGAAGCTGACAATGACGACGGAAAGGACACTGAGGATTCTGCAGAGAGTGGAACTGATGTAGTTATGATTGGCGGAATTGGTGGTGGCGTTTTCATCATCATTCTTCTTTCGCTACTAATCATGCGAAAGGGTCGTTCCGATGACCAGATGGTGGATGATTCCTTCGCACATGCTGCATTCGACCAGCCAGTGGTTGGAGCGGTTGCTGCCGACCCAAGTATCACTCCTGAACAGTTGCAATATGAGCAGCAATTACATGCTGCTGGATACAACGCTGAGCAAGCAAGAGCATATGCAGACCAGCATTTCCGCCCTTGGTTAAATCAGTGATTCTGGATAGTAAGGGTCATCTACGGCCTACGCCTAGACCTGTTTATGACCGACGTCATGATGCAAACTAGTGCCGGAGATATCAGAATTAGATTATTCACTGAAGAAGCCCCTGAAACTACAGCTAATTTCCTGAAATTGGTTGACAGTGGTTTCTACAATGGATTACACTTTCACCGTGTAATTGAACAATTCATGATCCAAGGCGGATGCCCTCACTCAAAAGACCCAACGAGTCGTATGGCTGGAACCGGCAGCCCTGGTTGGAAAATTCCTTGTGAAGTGAGTGCATTGAATATGCTGCATGACCGCCCTGGAATTCTATCCATGGCAAATGCAGGCAGAAACACCGGAGGATCGCAATTCTTCCTAACCACAGTTGCAACTCCTTGGCTGAATGGTAACCACGCAGTCTTTGGAGAAGTTGTTGAAGGAATGGATATTGTCAAGAATATTGAGGCTTGCAGAAAACTTCCTGGAGATAAACCAGCACAACCTCAGCAAATCATGTTCGTTGTTAGAGCTTGATTCAGCGGATCTGTTTATCCTCTAACCTTGTGACGGGAGAAGGTTATTCACCATATGGTGAGACGAATGCCTATGGGGATTTTAGATAAACTCGCGAAACTTGGTAAACTTGAGGGGTTGGGCGGAGATAGATGGGCTGCTTTAGAACCGTGGGACAAATTTTTATTGATTATTTCTTTATCCACAGGCATTATTGGATTACTTTTTTTCCTCTTGGAATTATCTTGAACTAAAGGGTACCCTTTGCAGCTAGTTGCCACTTAACCTCTAAGTGAGTTGTATAGAGATAAGTCGTTCTGATTCTTATCTTCGATGTTTAATTCACTAGGCGGTTGATACTTGACCTTGCGTAGATAGTTTAACAGGCGAGACCATCTTAATTTTCCAAAGAGAATTGCTGCTCTCTTCTTATCTCCAAATGTAGGATGTGTTGTGTCGCTTTCTTTGCTCCAGCCTAATTCGTCTAGAGCACTCATACCATCTTCCGCTATAATCACGTGATCGAAAAGTTCCAAGTTAGATTTTGCTTTTTGCAAATCGTTTTCACCCCGTGCAAATATTTTCGTGTAATATTCTGATGAAGAATGTAGGTGCCCTTCATTCAGATATTCGGCATAGGATGTTGCCTTTGTCCACATCCAATAATGGTCATAGTTGTAGTTAGAAATTAATCTCTTAATCGGGTGCCTTAGGCAAGTTAGTAGAATTACTCTTTCGTCGTTTGCCAGAGTTTCAAAGTCGGACCCCCCCCACTCGCAGGCAACAAAGGTAACGCCTTTGTTTTCACATTCATCAATGAATGCTGTCAATTCTTCTGGTCCTTTTTCCCACAAAGGAATTACACTTCCTGATTGAACGGGGTTGCCGTTCTCATGGTTAGGCCAAAATGTCTCTTGGTTAGCCATCGCCCTTCTGATAACATAAGTCCCTGCAGCCTTGTGCAGGTGTTGAAACCAGACTAGACGATAACCTGCCATCAGGCGGTGCTCTAGATTCACACCTTTGACGATTCCGAGAGGGAAAGGGACATGGACAACCGTCATCACCCCTTCCAACATGGGAGAAGTGCGAATCGAAGCCGACACCATGGGTGAATTGGAAGTTCCTGCAGACAGGTACTACGGTTGTCAGACTGCTAGGTCGCTAATCAACTTCGATATTGGACAAGATACTATGCCGCGAGGCGTTGTTCGGGCATTCGGAATACTAAAGCAGGCTGCTGCGAAAGTTAATGCCGATTTAGGACAACTCGATTCTGATGTTTCAAAGTTGATTATCGCAGCTGCTGAAGAAGTGATTAATGGGAGCCTGGATGATCATTTCCCGCTTAGAGTATGGCAGACTGGTTCTGGCACTCAATCAAATATGAACACTAATGAGGTAATTGCTAATCGAGCTATTGAAATGGCTGGCGGGATATTGGGTTCCAAATCTCCAGTGCATCCAAACGACCACGTAAATCGGGCGCAATCGTCGAACGATACTTTTCCAACAGCAATGCATATTGCCAGTGCAGAATCGTTTGCTCATGATTTGATTCCGAACCTCGTTTTACTCAGAGATGCTTTAGCAGTCAAATCTGAAGAATGGCAGGATGTTGTCAAAATTGGACGTACCCACCTCATGGATGCTGTACCGTTAACTCTAGGCCAAGAGGTAAGCGGATGGGTTTCACAATTAGACGCAGACGTTCGAAGGCTAGAATTTGCACTCGAAGATTTACACGAATTAGCCTTAGGTGGAACTGCAGTAGGAACCGGCCTGAATACTCATCCTGAATTTGCAAAGCGGGTTGCTTCAGCGATCGCACTCAAGACTGGTATGCCTTTTGTTTCAGCACCAAATAAATTTGCACAATTAGCAGCACATGATGCTGTTGTTGCTGCAAGCGGGGCGCTCAATACACTGGCAGTTAGCCTAATGAAAATTGCAAATGATGTACGATGGTTAGGCTCTGGGCCGAGATGTGGCCTTGGTGAGTTATCATTACCGGCAAATGAGCCTGGCTCATCAATTATGCCAGGTAAAGTAAATCCCACTCAGTCTGAAGCAATGACAATGGTTTGTTGTCAAGTTATGGGAAACCATGTTGCGATAACAATAGGGGGCAGCCAGGGTAATTTCGAGTTGAATGTGTTCAAACCAATGATGATTCATAATCTGTTACACAGTGCTGAGATTCTTGCAGATTCGATGAGAACCTTCAGGGAAAAATGCATTGAAGGAATTGTTCCTAATCGCGATGTTATCAAAAGCCATCTCGAAAATTCACTGATGTTGGTAACTGCTCTGAATAATCATATTGGGTACGATAAGGCTGCTAAAATCGCCAAAAAGGCACACCAAGAAGGGACCACACTGCGCGAGGCTGCCCTAGAATTGAATTATTTGACAAATGAAGAATTTGATCAATGGGTAAGACCCGAAGAGATGACTGGCTCAAAATAATCGCTCGTCAAAACTGCTCGCGACAAAGATTTGAGCCCTCAACAGTCATAAACGGTATGCACTGGCACCCAATTATCTGTGAAAGCAGGATGGGAGAACTGGCAGGGGGGTTTCATCCGGGTGGGATAACCGCCCCCCTGCCAGCCTCCGCTGGTGGCTGCCGAGTCGTCGTCACCTTCTTCTACTCCGAAAAGTAGTTTCCAGTTCGTTGACATCTTGTTTCCAAGATGCCTTCTTCTCAGCTGCCGGGCCTGTTCGCCTTCCACCGAAGTGGTTAGTTCCCAGGGTGGTTTTGATTTCACGAATCCCGAAGGTTTCGTTTCCTCTCAACCGGTGTTGGATTTCCGCATTTTCACCGAAGTGATCCTGTTTCTTTCCAACGGTGGCCAATCCGTTATGCTTGAGATTCCCGAAGGTTTCTCTTGCATCCGGTCTTTGACCATGGAGGTCCGTCTCAACACTTCCGAGGAAGTGAGGCGCGGTTTCCGTCCGTGGTAGGTCCGTTTCCAGTTTGTCAGCCCGAAGGTTGCTTCCCTAGTTCGGTTTCCGCCCGTGGCTTCAAAGTCGAAACTTTTCCACCAAGCCGTTCTTTGCAACAGAGGTTGTCCCGAAGAACTGTTACTGCTGCACCTCCCGGCTAAATGCACAGTCATTGGTACGCCACAACTAGGTTGTAGCCCTCCCTGTACCACACTTCCCGAAGGTTGTGTGGTCATCTTTTGCCGAAGCTCAGATGTCCTGCGGATGTAGGAGACTTACAGATCCGAAAACCCGCATCTCTCCTGCCATCTCACTCGCCTTGTCTCCAAGGTTTGTGACCAACGCTTTGCTCGGTTTGAGCAGGCCGGTTGGCAAGGGTCCCAGAAGACTTCCGAAGAAGCCCTCCACCACTCCCGGGGGAGCGGCAATATTCAGGTGGGATGCGGAGGCAAATAAACCTTACGCTTTTTTCGAGCCTTTTCCAGCGGAAATGGGGGTTTGCGGCCATACTTTCCACTGCATCCACTGGAAAAATAATGCAAATAATAACATTATTCTCGCAATGAACGTAACTTTGCAGCTAGTGCTGATCTTCGCCCATCTGTACTTCCTGACTCTTCTTTCAATCTACGCTCAAATAGGCCTTTTTCCCATAGAAGGACCTGGCCGTCTTCAAATCCAAAAGCCACACGGTTTTGGGCTGCTATAGAAACTCTAGGTTTCGGTATTTTTGATGAAGTTAGAATTTTACCGTTAGCATCCCTAACTTCGACTAACCCTGATTGATCATTATAGCGGCCACACCAGTGTAAATTGTTGAAAGATGCAGCGTGGGTGGACACTTGTCCCCCTTTAGCATTCCATAATTCGCCTCCAGATGCGTTTCTGGCAACCAAATCGCCAGATTCAAGCGCAGATACAAATCCTTCTTCAGTGCAGATTAGAGATTCTATGGACGCGTCCTCTTTACTAATTTCAGATCCAGATAGTGAAGATATTGTACCATCTGCATGCCCTAACAAAATGTGGTCAGCCCCAGAAACGCCACAAGTTACTGGAGATTCTGTTGCCAATTCTTGGTGATTATCACCTATCAAAACACCACACTTAGGCCGCCCTAGACCAATTACCATTTGGTCATCTGAATGTAAGAACCATGGCTTTTCGTCCATCCTATCAACTTGAATTAAATCTCCATCTATTGAAAATCTCCAAACCGCACTTTCCATGAAATCACCATGTTCGATGTCGTAAACACTTGATGTTGCTATAATTTGATCTTCGTAAAACGATAACAGGTCAGCAGAGCCCTCCAAAGGATGGCTCCATTGGATTTCTCCTTCAGAAATACATGTGATATGAAGTCCAGAGGTGACAACGACCAACTCTTTGACAAGAAGGATGGTTTCGATTCTATCTTCGCATTCAACTGACCACAGAAGTCCACCATCAGAATCCCATTTTTTCAACGCACCGTCCCAGCCACCAGCGATTAATGATGAGTCTTCGCAGATATGTAATGCACTAACAGACTGCCCGAGGTCACGAATCATCCATGCCGCCTGTATTAGATCCATAAATCGCCTAAACCGGCGAGAGTGAATAGGGTGTCGGCTTCAGGCTTCCAAAATTACGGATTTCCTAGGCACAGTAAATGTCAGAGCAAATGCCATGATTGAGAATAGACATGCACTGTAGTAATGGCCTGCTGTGAAGAATACCAGGACACAGGATGTTTGAATCAAACCCCGAGAACCTTTCTTTATGCCATAAAAAGCAAAACCGGAGGCGATGAGAGCAAGCCCAATCATTCCCCATCCTACTGCAATGTACAATCCTGCTGCGGATTCATCAATTAGTGGGAACTCCATCTCTTCTTCATGATAATCAAACTCTCTAAAACAAGAGCCGTTTAGATCGTCATTTCCACACTCTTCTTTATCGAATTCACTAACTTCTGGTAAATCAAAATTGATTGTACTGTACCCTTTTGATTCTGTTGGAGACGGAGGGTTTAGGATTATTCGATGCAGTACAGTATCGTGTCTATCATCAGCATTCCAGCGAGTAATTTTGATTGAAGTTAGGCCAGGAGTGGCCCCCGAGAAAGAGAATTTACCCTCCATATCCGTCTGGTCTTTCATCTCGGAAAGTGTTCCACTTTCGAGCTTGATTCCAATTACAACCGTGGCGTTAACTATCGGTTCTCCGTCTGAAATGATTTGTCCTTTGAACTCTGCAGAATCATGTGGCGCGCCTTTTGCCATTCCATTTATCCATTCATGTGGTCTAACCAATCCGGACTCTGGACTTATGAAATCCAACCCATTTGCAACCCCTAAACCACAGATAACGAAAACGAAAATACCAATCATTCGAAGAACTGGATGCCCATCATCACTCTTGATTTCGAATGCTGCCCCACTGGACTGGAAAACCGGTTCTTCCTCAGGAAGACCTTCCACGTCACCTAGGAGTTCGGACATATACTGCCCTATGAGCCGGTCCTACTTGAGAGAGATGCGTCCTTCTGACTTTGCAATCATTCGCTGCAATTCTGCTTGGCCACACCAAAGCGTCAATTCCAATCCATCTTTTTTTGTCACGATTCCTAAATCGTAAATTTGGCTGACATAAGCTTCTGCACTACGTTGTCCTGGCTTTCCTTCAGTAACTACCAAAGTTGTCATTGGGCCGTAAAGTGAATACATGATAGATTCTCTTAACTCATCCATTCCTTGATCGCTATGCGATGAAATTACTTTTGCATCAGACATACCCATCGAACGGATTACCTCTTGAGCCGCATCAATATCTCCTCCTTTGTCGCACTTGGTAAGCACGACCATCATGCTAAGGGCTTCACCGTCGCTTCTGTCTAGGACTTCTCTTCGAGAAGTTGAAAGTTTTCTTTGGAGTTCCGAGATTTCGTCACTACTATCGACCAATAATAACAACAAATCGCATTGTAGAGATTCGTCAAGCGTTGCATGAAAGGCATCTAGCAAGTCGGAAGGAAGGTCGTCGATGAAACCAATCGTATCAGCTAGAAGGACTCTAGGGCTCATTTCCATCCTGCCAACAGTTGTTTCTAAAGTAGAGAATAATTTGTCCTCCACAAGTACCTCCTTACCAGATAATGCAAGGAATAAGGAGGACTTGCCAGCATTGGTATATCCTGCAAGGCCAACTGTGCTGGCCCCCCCACGCGCCCTTTGACGGCGCCTTTCTTTCCTTGCAAGAGCATGCTTTGCTTGTTTCTTACGTAACTGTGTTAATTCTCTTGATACTGTTGTAAATACTCCTTGAACCGCTTGCTTTCCGCCCGAACCAAACCCGTCTCTTTCACCAGTAGTTTGCTGGTTCACAAGTTCTCTGAGTACACTCCTATCAGCTTGTAGTTGGGCTATTCTAACCTGATTTCTAGCCTCAACACTACCAGCATGAGAGATGAATAGTGAAAGGAGTAATCTGACCCTATCCCAAATCTCTACTTGGACTACTGAGTGGATATTCACCAACTGCCTAGGCGAGGCATTGGAGTGAATAATTACGAGATCAACGCCGTGCCACGGGTGGCCTTCAACGGCTGTGGAAATCTCATCGGCGACATCTTGGAGCCGCCCTTTGCCAAAATAGGTCCGAGGGTCATCTGTTCCTTTCTGATATTCCACATCGATTACTTCAATTCCCATTGTTTCAGCTAAAGCGACCAATTCACGAGGATTTCCTTCCCGGTGCAGTAGTATTGCTTTTCTTCCTTCGTGGTCGGTTCTAGCCTCACCGAGTGCAACTCCGCCGGTACCGGCGAGGACTTGAATCGGCTCATCCATAATTGTGTCAGGGGTTTCGAGTGAAAGAGCATTGCGATAGTAGTAACTATCATCGGGAGGAAATGATTAGGCCAAAACATGGGGGAAGAGTTTGCCACTGTTTTGGAATGGCGCGGCTCCCAAGAAATTGGTTTGAGATTAGCCGCTCTAATTCCAGATGGAATCAGTAGTAATTTATCACAAGAAAGTATTGAACAAGAGGGAGGCGCTTCTCTGTACAAACTGGAAATAAATGTTGAAGCGGATAGTCTCCAAGAACTGAGGCAGATTGTAGATGATTTGTTAGCGCTATTTTCAGACCAAGATCAGTGAAGGTCGAGAATTACAGGAGCATGGTCGCTCACTTCTAAGCCGCCCTGCCTATCAATCTCGACTGATTTCAATCGCTTCATTGCGACTTCATTCCCCAACAAGTAATCGATTCTCCAGCCCCTATCTTTCGCTCTGGCCTGACCACGATTAGACCACCAAGAGAATATTTTCTCATCTGGACCTACATGTGCTCTGAAAAGGTCGTGCCATCCTTCGGCTAGTAATTCACTAAACCATTCTCGTTCATGTGGCAAGAACCCACTAGATTTTGCATTGCCTTTTGGATTCCATATGTCGTTTTCCGTATGGGCGATATTCAGGTCCCCCGCCACGATTACCGTCTGGTCTGAATCAAGTAATGGTCGAATGAAATCTCTCCATTGCGCCATCCATGTCTCTTTGTATTGTTGCCTCTCTTCCTTAGAAGAGCCGCTTGGAAGATAGGTGTTCACCAGAATTACATCTTCGTGCCTAGTAACTAGAACTCTTCCTTCTGAGTCATTAATGTCGAGTTTTCCTTGCATTCCCCTTCCTTCTTCCACCATATCTGTCTTCGAGATAGTGGCAACACCGGAGTAACCTTTCTTTTCAGCAGGATGAAGTATCATTTGGTACCCTTCAGGGATATGCCAATCCTTTGGAAGTTGCTCAGGTAAACATCGAACTTCTTGCAGCATCCATACATCGGCTTTGATTTTTTCAAAGAAAGAATCGATCCCTTTACGAATTGCCGCCCTGATACCGTTCACATTCCAAGTCACTATGCGCATAAAATTCCTCCATACTAGACGGTTCTTCAAATCACTCCATCAGAAAGATGACCTCTGGAGTCTGTTAGGGTAATCGAATTATTCTCTCGCTTGGTAATTATGTGACTTCTCCAACCTGAAACCCTTTCGTCGAGCAAATCTTCTATTGCTTGGACTCCATTTGAAAGTGAAATACAAGAAAAATGACTCATCCCTGGGGCTTTTCGTGGATGTATTGCTGCTAAATCGAGAATTGCTACATCGTTTTTGATTAATCCGTGTAGGCCTTTGAGAGGCCTGTTATCTAACACTACGTCTAATGTTGAAACTTTAACTGGGTTACCAACGGGTGCTCCATCACACATCCTAACAATGTCGGCTTCGATCTTCAAGCCCTTGGATGTAACAACGCCCTTTTCTGTTTTCTCAATGATATTCATACCTGTTTGAATTGGCACCCCCACTTCTTCCAAAGTCGATGCTAGGCGGCCAACTAAGCCTGCCCATCCTTCTCCAACTACACACAGGTTTCCTTTCATCAATGCCTTACTTCTAGCAGGTATATCCTGGCCCCATCCAGAAATCAACTTGACGGCCTCCTCCCTAATTGGGTCTTGGCCTAACTTGTAAGCAAGCATGGCTTTTGGGTTATCGAGGGGTTGAAGCATCCCATGGCCAACTATCATCACCTTATTCGGCCTTAATGGCTTCAATGAGGGTTTGATCTTACTGACTTTTTTTACCATGCTATGTAGCTCTCCGCCTTTCAATAATAGATGAGGGCCGTGTTCTAATTGATGTCCTAATGACTCTTGACTGGTCCCTCTGCCGCCTATGCGTTTGCGTTTTTCCACTATGAATACTTGATTTTTAGCCAGATGTTCTCGTGCCGCTGTAACAAGCCCGTGTATGCCTGCGCCGACCACTAGAACTCGCTTCATGTGTAGGGCCAAGAGGTGCATAACCATCAAGTCCTCGTACCCTTAGCCGCATACATGGCTGACAAAGCACCCCCCCCTCATGATAGGGGCCCGGTTTTATGGGAACCAACCACTGGCCCATCCCGTATGCTGATTTCGAGCATCGACAGGTGGACCAGTTCACTACTTGCTGATGATGGAATAGATATGCCGTTCATGGGCAATAATGAGTCTGTTACCGCTAAAGTTGTTTCAAGAAGTGATGGCATATTGGCCGGCTGTGCAGCAGTTGAGCATATGATTCAGATCTGGGCAGGTGGCCTGCAAATCTCTTGGAGTCACGGTGAAGGAAGGAGCATTACATCGGGAGATGAAATTGCAGTTATCAGCGGCGATAAAGAAGCCATTCTTTTGATGGAGCGAACCATACTAAACATTCTCGGACAATTGTCTGGAATTGCTACTGAGTCAAAGAAATGGGCATCGAAGGCGCCAGGTCAAATTGCTTGCACGCGCAAAACCATTTGGGGACTATTGGATAAATGGGCCGTCCACTTGGGCGGAGGTCTGACTCATAGGCTGAACAAGTTTGATGCTAAAATGATTAAAGAAAATGATTTAGCTGTTATGTATCCTGATATCGAAGGGAATGGCGCTAGAATTTCCCGATACCTCTCAGAAGTAAATATCGAAGAATGCGGAGCGTTTCTAGAGGTCGAGGTTCGAGAAGAAAAAGAAGCAATAATGGCTGCTTTTACATGGTCTGAAAGAAGGATGGTTGATGGTTGTGACCGATTGGTTATCATGTTAGATAATTTCGGGCCTGAGAGATGTAAATCGGTTGCTGATGAACTAACTGAAATGGGACTCAGAGAACATGTTGTTTTGGAAGCGAGTGGAGGAATACTACTGGCTGATTTAGATGATTGGAGAGAATGCGGTCTTGACGTACTTTCCACTAGCACCATCAATAGAGGGACCACTCCAGTTGACTTGTCAATGCTAATAGAAAATTAGGTGAATAATATGAACGAAGAAGAAGTTGTAGATCCAGAACATCCAAGATATCAATCATTGATGATTAGAAAGAAGATTGCCGAAGCCGGTGTAAAGGGTATGCTAGCAGATTCTGCAATGATTGCTCACGGAAGAGGCGAGGCGTTTGACTATCTGCTCGGGGAACAAACAATTCCCTCTGCTTTAGATGCAACAAGAGAGGCTGCTGCACGTCTAGTTAAATCCAATAAGCCGGTTTTATCATTGAATGGAAACGCAATTGCTCTAGCTGGTCAAGAATTCTTGACTATCGCTAGTCAGTTGGGGTGTCCTATCGAAATCAATATTTTCTATCGAACACCACAAAGAATGGGCGCATTGATTGGACATCTTAAGATGCTAAATCAAAAATTAGACCTAGATGTTGAGATTATGGGGGGGATTCCAGACGCACGAATTCCTGGGCTTGAAGGGCCGCGTGGAGCGTGTCAGCAAGATGGTATTTTTGAAGCAGACACCGTTTTGGTTCCTCTCGAGGATGGAGACCGCTGTGAAGCTCTAATGGCCATGGGTAAGACTGTGCTAGTTATTGATTTGAATCCGATTTCCCGTTCATCAAGAGGGTGTACGGTGGGCATCGTTGACGAAGTAACAAGAGTTGCCAAAAACCTGATTCAGTTTATTCCACAGAAGCCTGCAGCGACTGATTGGAATAACGATAGAGGATTGCAAAGCGCTCTAGACCACATAGTAGAAACTATGTCTAGTCGTTTTTGATTAATACAATTCGCTCAAACGAGATGAAAGTCTGTTGGTAATCGATTCGCCGACGCTGCTACAACTTGCAGTACCGCCTAAATCGTATGTCAGTGATTTACCATCTTTCAGATGATCTGCGACACTGTCGTCGATCAATTTTGAGATCTGGACTAGTTCATCTTCGCCGCTTTTACGACCTAACCAATCTAACATCATCTGAATAGAATTGATACTAGCAATTGGATTTACTTTATTCTGTCCTGCATGCTTTGGAGCACTTCCGTGGACCGGCTCGAAGAATGCGTGTTTGTCTCCAATGTTTCCGGATGCAGCCATTCCCATTCCTCCTTGAAGAACCGCCCCTAAATCGGTTGCAATATCTCCAAACATATTCGATGAAACTACAACATCGTAGTATTCAGGAGTCCTTGTCAGCCATTGCATGAATGCATCGATATATCCGTGATCGGTTTCAATCCCGGGGTAAGACGTTGCTACATTGTCAAACACTCGACGGAATAATTGGCAACCTCTAGTAACGTTACTCTTATCGATACAAGAAACTCTGCTTACTCCATCAACTGGGGCGCCGTTTCTGCTCTGCGCAATTTCGAATCCCATACGGACCAAGCGTTCGGTTCCGTTTGCAGAAATCGGCCTAGGATCATAGGCCACTTCGCCTTCTAATCCAGGGAATGTCATTTCAGGTGGAATGTATTCTTCGCGGCCTAGTGCTCTATCTGCGCTTCTTCTTAGCAGAGAATGGTATAGCCCCTCGGTGTTTTCTCTTAGTACAGTCATGTCTACTAATCCTGGTTCCCAGATTTGCGTAAATTTCCCGTGAACCTTGTGAGGGACACCTTCGTAGAGCTTGATTGGGCGTACATTAGCGTACAAATCTAACCCCGACCTCATGCCAAGAATTACTGAACCGCCTGCGAGGTCACCGTTTGGCAATGTGGCGCCTGGGTGTCCGATTGCTCCCAAGTAAATTGCATCAGCTTCATCTCTACAAAACTCAAATGACCCGGGGGCCCATTCTTCACCAGTTTCCTTGTAATGTTGGCCACCACAAGGAATCAAAACTTGCTCGAACCCGTGGTTAGTATGTGCTTGGACGGTGTCGAGAATCCGCATCGCTTCAACCGCTACTTCTCTGCCAGTTCCATCGCCGGGCAAAATTGCGATACGGTGGTCGCTCATATCCCTGCCATAAGTCGCCCCTACATGAACGCGCGCCCACAACATCTTCGGGCATCGGGGGAGGTTATTGTCCACTGGAGTGTTGGTTTTAGTCATGTAAGCGCGCAGTACTGCAATACTCCAATCGAAGTGTACCTCTGCTTTCGTACTGTATCTTTATCGAGTGCCACAACAACGTACTACTATGGCTGAGGAATCTCGCGACAAGTCCGAAGGAAAGTTGCGTGTCGACCAGATGCCGTCTGTTGTAAAACGTCTAGTCGATGCGATGACCGGCGTTGACCCATACTTTGACCTAGAAGACTGGTTAATCCGTAAGGCGAATGAAGATCTAGAAATTCTAGACAAGGATATTGAACGAGAGAGAATCCAGCTCGAACAGAGAATCCATCGCCTAGAAACGATTGCAAAAAGGCTTAATCCAGAAGATATCCGAGAAGTCCCTGAAGGGCAAACAAATTTGTTTGATTGCTTTGATATCCCACTTCCATTGAAACATTTGACTGATAGAATCGAGGAAATTGTAAATGAAGAACCGCACCCCGCAGGGGCTTTCATCAACCTACTTCCTGACGATAACCTCGATGACCCATTACTTGCAGTTACTGCACAGATGATGCTTATCGTTGCACAAGAACGTGTTGGAAATGGGGCGAATTGGGTAGATTTAGAAGAACTATATTCTTCACTCAGAAAAAACGGAATATCGCAAGAAGAGTGTGATGAAGCCCTCGACCATCTCCTCATGACTGGCCAAATCCACGAAATTGATGATGATTGTTTCATTCCTGACGAGTGAAACTGTGGGGTCCCACGGACTCCCAACTATTAGTCAATATATACCGGAATGCTACTTTATTGTGATGAGCATAGGAAGGTCGGCGATAACAGGGGTTGCAGCGTGGGCGTTAATGACAATGTTACACATCCCTCCGACCGGAGCTATCTGTGCTGGAATACTTACTGCGTTCATCACTGAATCCATGATCCAAGGGAGTGCTAGAAGTCACCTGAAGCACAAGGCCTCATCCCTTCAGACTGAGCTAAATATTGCAATAGACCAGATTTGTGACATGAAGAGAGCCCTCGATGTTACAACCAAAGATCTTCGTGGCGCTTTAGAGGAATTGCATCGAAGAGATGCCATTGGCAGTCCGGCTGCTAGAGAATTACTTGCCAGACAAGAAGAGGCTATGGGTGCACAGAAAACCGCTCTTGAAGTTTCAAGTGATCGTTCGTTTGAAACGCTTGAGTCTCTTGAAAGAATGATTATTTCCCAGGGCCAACAAACAACAAGAGTGCAGGAAGTCCTTTCTGCTGTTCTAGAAAAACTTGCCCTGGAGCCTAGGCAACACATCAATATGCGTGATTCTGTACTCACACAAGAGAATCATTCAACACCTGCGATGACTGACGACATCATATCCCTGCTGGGGTGATGTGATTCTATGCACGATTCAATCCGAGAGTTAACGCGCTTGAAACTGCGTTCAAAGATATACTCTTTCTTCCTAGGAATTGGCGTAATTTGCATTACATTTGCAATTATAATCGGTTTAGGAAAAACTGATCCTTTGGATTATGGAAACCATTACTTCCTAATGGTGGGTGGGTTTGTTTCAACAATCGTAGGAATGTTACTTTACCAAAATGAAGAGCAATTCGCTCAGAGATATGACATGACTCATTTACTCGATATTGATGATCAAGAAACTCGCTTTGAAGCGTATCTTGAACATTTATCTGAATGGATAGCCACAGATATGGACCAAAATAATCCAACTAGAGAAAGGGGGGCAGACCCCTCTGGTCCAGACTGGGGTAAAACCGATTTCAAACTAGGACATGAACCCACAATAAGAGACGGCCAATTAGAAGGTAAGAAGTACACTGGCATGGAAGGTGAATTGACTTCTGGAGAGAAGATGGTTGCTGAAGCTAATACTGAGTATGCAGATATGGCTCAGAAGAGATGGGAAGTTGCAGAAGCGAATGACTCTGACTTAATCGAATATGGTGTTGAAAAGTTGGGAGATTTAGTTAGAACCGATTATTTTGATAAAAACGCCGAAGATGGAGCCTTTACTAAAGCAGCCAACATAGGAGAAGATTCCCAGTGAATCAATAAGCAAAGTCAATGAGGACTTGGGGATGAAAGCCATTTTGGTTGCGGGGGGTCATGGAAGTAGATTACTTCCCATGACAAATTTCACGCACAAAACATTGCTTCCATTGTGCGGGAAACCAATAATTGATTATGCTTTAGCAACAATAAGGAATTGTGGAATTGAAGAGATTACCATTATTGGAAACCGCTTCATAGATAAAATCAGAAATCATGTTGGTGATGAAGTTCGCTATGTTCTTGAAGAGTCCCCTCAAGGAGTTGCAGCAGCTCTGCAATTAGCACGTGAAGGAAATGAAGGCACGCCACTGATGATCTGGTTTTCAGATAATATCACAAACCTGAACCTGAGAAACGAGGTTCATGATTTTACGAAAGGAGCGGTCTTACTAACTCGGGAAGTGCAAAACCCTGAAGCTTTTGGAGTAGCAGTGGTTGAGAATAATAAGATTGTAGATGTTGTAGAAAAGCCTTCTTCGCCCCCTAGCAACTTAGCAATTGGAGGCATTTACCTTTTTGATGAGACCTTTTGGAATCGCTTAGACAAAGTCGAAAACTCACAAAACTTTTCAATTTCAGATATTACCAAACAATACATCCTCGAAGGAAGCGCTAAGGCCATATCTGTCGGAGATAATACATGGATTGATTGCGGAACGCCCGAGGGGTTACAAAGGGCTGCAGAGATGGTTGAAAGGGGCGTTTTCATAATACAGGGGGATAATGAATGAAAATAGGAATTATTGGTGCTGGAATGGTAGGTGGAACAATTGAACATTGCTTTGATGGTCATCATGAACTTTACATCCATGACCCTAGTAGAAACACAGACCTGGATACTTTGATTTCTAACTGTAATATGGCATACATCGCAGTTCCAACTCCCCCGAGAGATGATGGCTCCTGTGATACAAGTATAGTCGAAGAGGTGCTTGAAGAGTTGCCTGAAGGATTTATTGCTGTTATCAAAAGTACAGTAATTCCAGGAACTACAAAATTATTGCAGGAAAAATACCCGCATCTCAAATTGGCATATTCGCCTGAGTTTTTAGTAGAACGTCAGAGATTCAAAGATTTTGCAAACCAGAAAATCCTAGTGGTTGGTACAACATTCAAAGAAGTTGCAGACATGGTTTTTGAACAACACAGAGTTGCAGGCATTGATGTAGGTGAAAGTAAATTTCATACCAGTAGTACAGAGGCTGAAATGGTGAAGTACACAAAAAATAATTTTTATGCCATGAAGGTCGTTTTTGCAAACCAGATGTATGACCTCTGCCAATCTATTGGGGTCGAATGGGATGTTGTGCGTGAAATCATCACCACCCCTCAAGATCAGCCAATAGGGGGCTCCCATCTAGAGCCTATGATGGGATTAATGAGAGGTTTTGGAGGTAAGTGTCTGCCTAAAGACACTCTTGCTTTGAGAGAATTAGCCCGAAGTAATAGTGTGGATTATGAAATTCTGGATGCGATTCAAAGTGATAATGCTGCCTTGAGGGAAATTTCCACTGGTAAATCTTCAGATGTTGTTACGGAGGACGATTGATGGATCTACCAGAACATGGCACGTTTCGCAGATATGTTGTAACTGCCATGATAAATTTCCTAGCGTTCTATTCCCTCTGGGAGTTTTTCCTATTCATTCTGCCAGAAGGCAGTTATTGGCCCACCGTTTCTTGGGCTATTGCTTGGATACTGGGTTCATTCCAAGCGCATTGGACTCATCGTATCTGGACATTTGATTCGCACCGCGATATCAAGTGGACCATTCCTGCAACGATGACTCTCTATACTATCGGTGGTGTTTGCTCGACTGCGTGTTATTACATCGGTACTGTTTCGTGGGGTTTCAACGAGCGCGTTGTTTTCTTAATAAATTCAAGCATATGGGGATTCTTGAATTATTTAGGTCAAAGAGAAATAGCGTTCAAAGAAGTCAGTACTTCTCTCCCTTCATGAAGCGGAATATCGTTTTGAAAAGGCCAACTCTAGGCTTTTGTTCAAGCCCTAGTCTCCAATTTAATTCACCTGCTTTGTCGTAACTAATCAGTTCGTCATACCCCCCAATCCATTCATTGTTGATGAAAATCTGAGGGATTTTTTTAGCTCCCCGTGTACGTATTGAAAACTCGGAATCTATCTTCTTAGATTTACCTAGTTTCTTTTCCGTATAATTGACTCCTTTACTGTCAAGATAATGCTTAGCACCGACGCACGCGGAACAACCTCTGTTGGTGTAAATCTCAACATCGGCCATACGGCTTCGTTGTATTAGTTCCATTTGAATAGCACTATTCTTGCGAGGCATTGAAATCATGCGGCGTTCACGGAGGTATATGCTGCCCGATACAGTCCACAAATTACCACAGGCTGAAAGATTCGCTTATGCTAAACTACTGGCTTACATGACTCGTGTCGATAATGAGTTGACTGTTGAAGAAATGTCAATGTTTGAACAGAGACTCGGAACTGCATTACTATCACCAAAACAACGTGATGCAATTCGTTCTTCTCTGAAAAACCCTCCTTCCCTCGAAGAATGTTTGTCGGACTTAGGTCCCGAAGCTGGACGTCTAGCACTAAGAGACGCTGTCTTGATGGCCGCTTCTGATGGAACTGTTGACGAAGATGAAAGAGAGGCTTTAGATGCAATTGCTGAGCATTTGGATTTACTTCCGGATGCTGTTAATCGCCTGCTAAAATGGACAGTTGAAGGTTACAGTTGGATGCAAAGGGGTTACGACCTCTTGAATGACCTTTCAAGGTGATTTGCCTGTTACCTGATGCTGTGCTATCTCTTGCTGAAGAGCAGAGAAGGAAGATCGCATGTGTCCTAGTAATGGTTGCAGCCGCCGATGGAGCACTTGTTCGTGAAGAGATTTCTGCTATTGAATCATCAATGGGTTTAATGATGTTACATCCTGAAAGCAGAGAAGAAGTTCGACAATTGCTAACCCAGCCACCCGAACTAGATTCAATACTTGATGGCATGGAGATTCCTGCAATCAGAATTGCTCTGAGAGATTCTGCCCTTCTAGCTTCAGTAGATGGAGATTATGATGAAAGTGAATTGTGGGCTCTAAAAAGAATTGCTGATGCTGGTGGATTAACTGAGGAGGATTTGTCTAAAATCTTAGACTGGGTTTCCGACTCTTGGAAACTATCTGCAAATGGGCGTTCAATAATCGCATTCCCGATGCCTGGCGACGATGCGATGTTGTGATAGTGTAGGGTTTTTGCTCTGTTGAGGCCTGTCGGATGATGGGTCATAGTTTCCGGAAACAAGAAAAAAGCCGTTTTCCCCCCCATGCTTTATTATCAGTACCGCCCTCGAAGCAATCAGCGCAATTCGTTAATTCGAATTTTTTAGGATATGACAATATGGGAATACATCCAAAAATAGGAATCACAGGATTGCCCCGTTCAGGTAAATCTGCTGTTTTAGCAAAAGTCTTGGAAATGCTTGAAGACGAAAGGCGCAGAGAAATTAACGCAAGGGGCGGGGATGGCGCAAACAGCGACATCATAGGCGGTATGCGCACTGAGCCAATTGTTGAAAACTCTGAAAGAGTTGGTTACAAAGTTATCAATATCACAACAGGAGATGAAGCGGTCATGGCCCACAAGTCCATCGACACCCGCCTCAGAGTGCTTGGATATGGTATTGACACTGAAGCACTAGAAAGTGTTGCAATACCTGCAATTGAGCATGCTAGAGACTATTCTGAAGTAATAGTAATTGATGAAATTGGAAAGTTTGCTGTTGAATCTGAAGGATTCGTAAATGTAGTAAGATCCGCCTTAGAAGTCGATAAACCAACGCTTCTCGCCCTGCACAAAAAGAGTAGGCACCCATTACTCCAAGATATTCGCCGAAGAGACGATGCGAGGATACTAGAAGTAACTCCTGTTAATCGTGCTTTGCTGCCTTACAAAATTCACAAATTAATGCGTGAAACCTATTGATGCGAGCGTTGGGTTCATCCCCTATTACGCATTCGGACTTCTATGAGCCCAGCAAGAAGCGCCCAGAGGTTACTCATTGGGACAGGGCTCGGGCTCATTCTTGCTAGCGGTTTAGCACTAATTTCAGGCTCTTTAGATGTTGAAAAACCAGAAATTGGGTTCGTCGTTCCATTAATTGGCCTTATCCTGTTAGCTCTATCTGTCCCAACCGGTCGTGGCGAAGGCCCTCTTGCAGGATTTTTTCCTGATGAGAATAAATCTGCAATGACTGACAGAGTCGAAAGTGAATTGACCAATTCTAAGAAAGAAGATGATGTTGGTAATGCCTGGGCAAAGCTTGAACACACTATGCTTTCAAAAGAATTGGAGGAAGAGGAATGAATTACACTCTACCTCCGGATGAAGGTAAAAAAAAGAGATCTCTTTACTGGAACGTTTGTGTTGTTCTAGGGATTATTGCAGTTATTTTCCAAATCGTTGGTATTAACCAGGAAATCGATGAACGCGGAGAGTATAAACAAAACTCTGCAGGCGATATTGGATATCAGTGCGCTGACGGACAAACGATTTACGACCCTCAAGAAGAGATTGAAAACGATGGCGTCCGTGATTGTGATGACGGTTCCGATGAACCTGACAATGGCCTCAGCCCCATCGGAATGTGTGGAGGATTAATGTGCTGCGGTTCTCTAATTTTCGCATTCAGTGCCCTTAGTACTAAAAACGATACTCAAAGGGTGGTTGTAGTTCAGCAACAGCCGCAATATGTGCCTGTTGTTCAACAGGTTATACACCAACCCGTGATACAAAGCCCTTCTACCGCCGTTTCGGTAAATCCTCATCAGGCCCCTGCGAGCCCCCAAATCCAGGCTGAACAATTGATTAGAAAAGCGAAGAATTTCGAGTTGGCAAGAAATTGGGAAGAGGCTGCAAAGGCATACGAAAAGGCTGGAATGTTTGCAGAGGCTGGACGAATTAGGCAAGAAAACTTGGAGCAGAACCAACCCGTTGTTCAGATAGGACAGGTTGGCAATACTGTCCTCAATGACTCGGTAATGATCTCCGATAATACTATCAAAACCTGTGGAAAATGTGGCGCAGTTGTGGAATCAACATGGAACATTTGCCCAAATTGTACAAATCAACTTTGAGAAAGGTTTGATTTGCTTGACTGATTCGACAGGGTTAGAGGGACAATCATGAGTGATATTCCAGAAGGCCAATACTATACCAAAGAGCACGAGTGGATTAGAGTCGAAGGTGACGAGGTAGTCATCGGAATAACTGACCACGCACAAGATGCATTAACAGACATCGTTTACATTGAATTGCCAGATTCTGGCCAAACGTGTGGAGAGATGGATGAATTTGCTATCGTTGAATCTGTAAAGTCCGCATCTCCTATTTTCGCACCACTTGCTGGAGAAATAACAGCAGTGAATGATGCACTTGATGACGCTCCCGAATTAATGAACCAAGACCCATATGGAGAAGGTTGGATTATTCGAATGAAGTTAGATGACCCGTCTGCCGTTTCAGGCTTGATGTCAGCTGCAGATTACAAAGCTGAAATCGGCGAGTGAAATTATAATGCTCCATATCTATGTTGATGGCTCCTGTATTGGGAATCAAAATGTGGATAGTGAAACCCCAGCTGCCTGGGGAGTTGTCATAATCACTGGATCTAATGATTTAGGTCGGGGAAATGGTGAAGTGTTGCATGAATTCAATGGCAGAGTAATTACTGATTTTGAAAGTAAAAGTTTCATCGGTGCAGAAGTAGGCTCGAATAATACTGCAGAACTTACCGCTTTTGCTGAGGCCTTAAGGTGGGCTCTTACTGAAGGGGGCGATGGTCAAATAATCATCAAAACTGATTCCCAGTATGCTGGTAATCAAGCAACAGGAGCTTGGAAAGCCAAAGCAAATCGAGAGTTGGTCGCCCATGTTCAATCTCTTTGGAATGAGGTTTCTGAACTCCGAGAATTATCGTGGGAGCATGTCAAGGCCCACAGTGGACATAGGTGGAACGAAAGGGCTGACCATCTTGCTATTAGGGCTGCGAATGATGAAGCGCCGCTTTCTCTATCCTTTTGGAAGCCAGGTCAGCGCTGAAGTCTTCCTTCGAGCCATTCTCTAAGCTCATCGCGCATATCCTCTCGTCTAAGAGCATAGTCGATTTGCCCTTTGAGCCAGGGCACGGGTGAACCTGAATCATACCATTCGAAACCAGCCAATTCGACTCCGATCAGTCCATCATGCTGCATCCAATGCTGCTGTATTGCTATTGATTGAAGTTCCCCGTATTCTTCAAAAGAATATTTTGACAACAGATCCAACGTATCTTCTGTGAATATGTATCTCCCGCACAATACAAGGTTAGACGGGGCTTTTCCGGGGTCTGGTTTCTCAATTATTTCTTTCACGAAATCTCCTTCCATGGAGACGACTCCGTAATTTTGAGGGTCACTAACAGCAGCAAGTCCTACACAAGGGCGATTTGTTCTTTCATATTCTTCAACTAGGATTCTTGAAGCCGTTGATGGAATATAATTAGTTCCAGAACTAAATGAGTCTAGAAGAATATTATCTCCCAATAGTACCATGAATGGCCCTTTGATTGCGTGTAAAGCACAACTCAAAGCATCTCCAAACCCCTTTGCAACTTCCTGAACATGAACTAGTACTTCTACATCAGAAAATGGAGAAAGTATCTGAGCATCGATGTCGGGCCGCTTCTGATTTAGCCACGAGTTGTCTTTCAACATTTGATTCAGGTCTTTATTTGGAGAAGTGATTATGTGGATTCTTTTAGCCCCGGCAGCCACAGCCTCTCTAGCTAGATGGGTTAGGGCAGGAATGTCAACCAGTGGTAGCGCTTCCTTGGCGATTGCAGCACTAGCAGGTAGCATCCTTGAACCAATACCGCCCGCAACCAAAACTGCGTCTTCAACCACTGCCATAGTCCACCTAACAGCCCCATTGCTTTCAAGCGTCGCGCCCCGTAGCCTAAGTTATGGGGGAAAAGGCCGAGTGGAGAATCTTTGCCATATCCGGAATAATTCTGGTTGGAGTTACCTTCACTGATATTTCTCCAGAAGGCCCATGGGATGATTCGACATTCACCTCTGGAGCCCTTGGTTTATTGGGAATGATATTGCTTTACTTAGCATGGTTTCGAGTTACTTTCGAGAAAGCAGGGGTTGTCCCTACTCTCGATTTGTGGAAAGACCCTGAATCATCGTCAAAGGTTGTAATGACAACCGGTATTGTGATCCTAGGTATTGCATATGCAATAGGAAGAATTGATTTTTTCCCTGAACCTGCGGGGCTAGTAATGTCCTTAGTCGGACTTTTGATTACTACTAATGGGCTGTATGTGTGGCTGTCTACAGCAGGTCCACTATCGACCGAAGAGGAATGATTACTCTTCTTCAAAGTACAGCTTCTCTGGTGTTGGTGATCGCATCATTGCGAATAGATAGATTAGTAATACTATGCCGATTATGCCTATAATGACCTTTCCTGCGTCTTTCTTGTCGCTTTTATCGTCGTGGCCTTTTTTGTCATCATGGTCATCGTCGTCGTCGTCATCATCGTCATCATCTTGAACATTTACTACTGGTTCAATATAATTCCAAGTTAAAGTAAACGCGAACTCTTCGCTACCTTCACTAATTAATCCGAGGCATTTTTCGCCAGATTGGTTAGCACTGAAAGACAATGCCCAATCGGATTGAGAATTGATAATACTACCTTCACCAGACATATCGTAACAAGCAATGTTCGAAACCATAGAAGAGGTGCTGATAATAATCATGTCACCTTCAGTCATTTGCCCTAAGAAAAATGTGTTTCCTCTGCTGAGGTTATTACGTATTCCTGTCGAAGTTAATACCTGTGAGGTGATGTTTGATTCCTCTTCCTCTTCTATCATCTCTTCAGTCTCCTTTATTGGAGAATTCATGACATTTACTCCAGATATTAATCTCTCATCGTGCCATGATTGCTGTGAAGGACCCCAGGCCGCTTCAATAGTTACTGCGTACCATGCTTGGTCCTGGGCATTTGTCGGTTTATGCGAAAACTGACCATTAGACACGTTAGTTGGAGATAATTCTTCTAAGTTGTCGAATGACACTATCGGACCAGTTGTTGAACGCCAAACTCTAGCTACTGCATCGGGGTTTTGCGTATTGTCCTGCCAAGTAAGAACAACTGTACCGTCGCCATACCTATCTGCAGTAATCGATGTGACTGTAGATGTAGAAATTGTAGTTTCTAGAACGTAATCCGAAACAGGAGATAACCCTGTGAGTTGTGTTAGTTCATTTCCAAGAGCATCTTGTAATGTTATTGCGTAGATTGAGCGGCGGTGTTCGCCTTGTGGCACTTCGATTTCGAATGAAGATAGGCTTGCGTCAACTGTAGCAATAATTGAATTCGGATCGATTAGTTCTACCTCGAATTCGTAGCGATAGATGTTAATTGACAAATCATCATCATCAATACCTTCTTCCCAATCGAGTGTTGTTTTAGCGGTTTCAAAATCAAATGTAGCATCTAATTCTCCAACAAATATTGGAGCCTTGTTATCTTCTTTTACTGGTAAAGTAAGAGTGTTAGTTCCCAAGAACCTCGTGTCTTCTGACATATCATACAATAATGTGACAGAATAGTAAATTTCTCTCTCGACTTCATACGAAGAATGATTTATTTCGAAACTTGTAGTTCCTGCAGATACACTACTACTAACGATTGTTTTCGTCAATGAATTCCAATTTCCTCTAGTTGTAGGGGAGTCGTGGCTGTAAATCATTACAGAATGGTTCATTGGGATGCCTTCTGGATAATCCCATACTAGGGTCGTAATATCATCAGAATAGGTTCCTGACAGATTTTCTACTGCAAAACTAGGGCGAATTATTTCTTCTAATGTATTGCTTAATATGGAGGCACTGTTGAATGCTAAAACATATTCAAACTCGGTATGAGAGTCGAGAAGTAGAGGATAATATTCTATTTCAAAACTACTTCCCGAACACTCAGAGTTTGACGAGCCTTGAGTGCAAAATTGTATTTCTGATGCAATTGTTTGTATAGCCGTTCCTGGCCAATCGCCTGCAAGAATTTTGTAGATTGAAAAGGTCGTATCTTTCAAATCATCTAAGAAAGTTGCATTGTTAGTTACTGGCATTGTAATATTCAGAGTTGTCATCTCTGTTGAATTATCAAATGATGCAATAATTGTGATTCCAGAATTCTCATCCAGTTCACTAGCAGCAACCGGGTTTGTGAAAGGAACAATCGCAAAAAGAAGGATTGTGGTAAACAACAGAGCGCTGCGCATGACCGCTGAATATAGGCCGCGTTGATGAGTGTTGCGTCAATCTAAGAAGCCCATGTCATCTAGTCTATCTAGAGCATCGCTAAGGTTAGGTAATTCCCCTTCTGTCATATCCGACACATGGACTTGCGCTTGTTCAGGAGTAGTTGGTTGCTCAGCATTACCTGCAAGCCAATCTTGCCATTGAACAGTTCTATCTTCATCCCTGACTTTCATTGGAGCCCATAGACCACTGATGTCTAAATGTTCTAAAGAACGAATAGTTGAAGCAAATCGATCTGCGTCTACTTCATCCATACGCATCAATAATTCCTTCAAACGCGTTAGCACGGTTTCATCTCCGTCAGCCCAAAGTTTTGGAATAATTCCACGCTCATCTTCGGAGAACTCTTCGAGATAATCTCTGATTGTATAGACTAAATTACGGCGGACAATCTGTGACTGATGGCCGCAGAGTTCGTCGATTTTGTTAGCCCACATCTCTTTGTCAAGGAATCTCAAATCTCCGATGGTTGCGCTGGCTGCGGCCAGAACACTCTCGTCTTCATCTTCTAACATACTGTTCAGCAATGGTATTGCATCGGTGGTTATTCTTCTGAATAGCCTTGTCAATACATCCGCCATTGCTCGGCGAGTAAACAAATCGTCTCTTGAATTGAGAACTCTGATGCACTCAAGTCCTGAATCTTTGTCGCCTTCAATTAATTTAGCAAGGCAGGTGACTACTCGACTAGATACTTCTTCGGAAGAATCACTAGCTCTTCGGATTAGTATCTGCGATATACCTAAAGGACCGATTAATTCCTTTCTTTCGAGTAATAATCGGCACCATTCAATTAGTAATTTACGCCTTTCTTCTCCGCTATTTTCTAATTGAGTCATGAGCCATACTGCGGCTTCTGCACCCGCCTCATGTGCTACAACTGAAGTTGTACGTGGAACCATTCCATGCGGATTCCAATCGATGTTTGCGTTGGAGACATCCGGCTGAGTATGCCAAGTGCCCGGTCTTTCTGCTAAAGCGATTGATTCAACCAAGTGGTACCCTTGGTGCACGGGTTGACCATGTGATGCATCACATAGCCCATTCACCATTACGACGGCTAGCCACCAACGGTCCGGAGAAGGATTTGAGCGATCTAAGGCTTGAGCAAGCCATTCCGTAGCAATAGCAAACAAAAGTCTCTCAGTTAACACATCTAGCCTTTTGAGTAGCCATCTTTCGTGTATCTCGAACGGGTCATCAGACAGGTTCATTCTGTGTGGAACAATCATGTCGACAACTATTGAAAGGTGTCTGTCAAACATTCCTTTATCTGCTTGAAGAAGTCCTATTCCTAGATCGATTACTTGTTGCTTATCTTTTGGATGAACAGGTGGAAAGTCTGGATCTGATTGGGGCGGGTGGGGTAATGGCCAAGAGTTCGAGCCTGATTCTAAAGTCTGTGCTAGCCTTTCAGCTAATGCATCTAGAACCTTTTCGGATACTCTACGCTTACTTTTCATCTAATTCACCCTTGTGAGTGCACGAATCCTATGTGGTCGCCATCAGATGTCTAACTCGATGTTCAAGTTCTGAATTAGTTCCTTGTATCGGTTTCTGATTGTGACTTCGGTTACACCTGCAACTTCAGCAACTTCGCGCTGTGTTCTTCTCTTTCCACATAGAACGCTTGCAATGTAGATAATTGAAGCCGCAATTCCAGTAGGTCCTCGGCCACTTGTCAATTCCTTTTCTTGTGCAGCCTTGATTAATTCGTGAGCCTTTGCTTCGACTTCAGCATCTAAGCCTAGGCCTGAACAGAATCTTGAGATGTAATCTTCCGGCCCGGTTGGCATAATCTTCATCTTTAATTCGCGAACCATGAATCTGTAGGTTCTACCAATTTCTTTACGGCCAGTTCTACTTGCCTGTCCGATTTCGTCTAAAGTACGAGGGACGCCACATTGTCTGCATGCTGCATACAATGATGCTGCCGCTACGCCTTCAATAGAGCGGCCTCTGATCAGTCTCTTTTCAACGGCCTTCTTGTAATTTACAGCTGCTGCTTCTCTAACCGATTTAGGAAGTTCTAGGCGGCTTGCCATACGGTCTAATTCCGCCAGTGCCATTGCCAGATTCCTTTCTGTAGCGTTTGAAACACGGGATCTCTTTTGCCACTTCCTCATTCGATAGAACTGAGAGCGGTACCTGGAATTGATAGTCTTACCAGAATAATCTTTGTTCTGCCAGTCGATATCTGTTGACAGCCCTTTGTCGTGAAGCATGACTGTCATTGGAGCACCGGTACGTGCACGCTGATCTCCTTGTTCTGGAGAGAATACTCTCCATTCAGCCCCTTGGTCGATTACATTGTCTTCTAAAACAAGACCGCAATCGTCACAGACGACTTCACCGCGAGTCTCGTCACGGGTTAAGGAGCGACTTCCACAATCGCTGCATTTTACGATATCTTCTACATGTTGGTTGTTATCCATTTCTCTCACATCCACCGGCTTAGCACTTGCTTACCGATTACTACTAATACCCTCTTGCAGGGGTTATTTAAATTAATTGGCGGCATGGTTAATACCTTTTCTACATGAAATGGTGCTCAGTGCACTGTTTAGTCTTTTTATACAAATGTTTGAACTTTAGAACCCGGGTAATTGCTCGTGGGTTGTTTCAAAAGTTATACAAATCGAACTATCTAGGTTATTTCAGAACGACAAAAGAAGTTGGTGAGTTGCAAATATACCATTGCTTCAGAATCCGAATCCGTTATACCTCGTTGCCCCTTGAAAGGGTTTAGGGGAGATGGATGACTGATAATTGGCCGCCTAATCAAGTACGCATTTCCCCAGGTAAACGAGTACTGTTTCTTACCAAAGATTTGAGTTTAATCAGACGCCAGCTTTACGACGGTCTGGACTTGAAAATGAGCGATTTATCGCCAGAAGACTTGTTGGACGACATCAACACTGATGCCATGACTCCAGCTTGGGTTTGTTTCGATCATGAACCCTCTGAGATTGCTAAGAACGCCTATGCTGGATTGATGCAAGATGGCATGAGAGTATTCAATGAAAATGCCCTCATCGATGGCGGTTTCGAAGTAATTGTTTCTGGCCAGCGCAAAGGAACAGGATCTTCTAGAGAAACCGCTGCTCAATGTGAAAGATGGGCGGGTGTGAGAATCGTAATTGCGTCTTCGTTTGCGCCTATTCACGAAAGAAATAACATAAATCTTGGCCAATTGATGGGAGATTACAGTATGTTGGAACGATTACAGAATGGTGAGTCGATTCCATTATCTGAATTTACATCGAGGTACGACCCTGTTACTAAATTGATTATTGAAAACGGGGGATTGTTTCCATTTGCTGAGAAATTAAAATCTGAACATATATCCCTCCCTCCACTAGACACGCCTGAATGTCCTATGACCATGGCTGAAAAAATTATAGCGAGAAATCTAGTTGGGCAGCCTACTGATCAGTGTGTGAAGCCACACGACCCTGTTATTGCACAGGTGCAAGGCGGTTACAGTCACGAATTTACTACTGCACAAGTTCATACATTTCTAACAGAGGAATACGGAGAGGACTATCAGTTGCCAAACCCTGCTAAATTTGCAGTATTTGAGGACCACCTCCTGTATGCTGACCATAATCCAAAGTTTGTTCCCCATATGGCAAAGGTCCAAACTTTGAGAGACCTACAGGTTGAATTCCAAAAGCACACAGGAGTAAGAGATTATTCTGCAAAGGATGGTGTGTCGCCAGGTATTTGCCATCAAGTAGCGCGTGAAGAATTCATAGAAGTTGGGGACTTCATTCAGGCTACTGACTCTCATACCTGTATGGGTGGAGCATCTAATGCTCTAACATACGGAGTGGGAGCAACTGAATATTCTAGTTTAATTTATTCTGGTTTTACGTTTGTCAAAGTTCCAGAATCTATTAGGTTTGAATTGTATGGTACACTAACTGATGGTTGTACAGCAAAAGATGTGATCCTATACATTTTGGCTGACCATGCACGTGAAGAATTGACGTTGAATCGTTCTATGGAATTTGGAGGGCCGGGTTTGGCCTCGTTATCTGTTGATGAAAGAGCTACTCTCTGCAATATGGCAACTGAATGCAGCGGCAGAACTGGAATCTGTGAAGCGGATGATCTCCTGTATGATTGGATGGAGAATGCTCAGAATATCAGTCGTGAACACATGCAAAAGATGTCTGTGATGGCAGACCCTGGTGCAAAATATGACGGAGGGGTTCACAAAATTAACCTCTCAGAAATTGTTCCTATGGTTGCACACCCAGGAGACCCTGACAAGGGAGTTCCATCGGACCCAACGAACGGCGCTAATATTTCAGATATCGGAGTAGTCAAGATTGATATCGCATATGGTGGATCTTGTACAGCTGGAAAAGAAGACGATGTGGCTTACTATGCAATGGTTTGCAGCGCTGCTGAAAAGGCAGGACTGAAAGTCAAGGAGGGCGTTCAGTTCTTCATTCAATATGGAAGTGGACAAGTCAAGGATTTAGCGGTCAGGAAAGGATGGCATGATTTGTTCGCACGTGTTGGGGTCAACCTAATCGATCCTGGTTGTGGAGCATGTATTGGAGCGGGGCCTGGTGTTTCAATTACTCCAGAGCAAGTTACTGTATCTGCGATAAATCGTAACTTCCAAGGTCGTTCTGGGCCAGGGAAGTTGTACCTTGCTAGCCCGTTAACTGTAGCAACAAGCGCATTTACTGGGCACATTTCGGCCTGGAAGAATGACTTCTAAGATGTGATAATGTGTCTAGTAAAGGCATGGCCACGCTGAGTATTTTTGGAGTAATTGGCGGCATTGCGTTTACGATATACCTGACTCAGACTTTGTTAGCCCCACTAATCGAAAAGGCGACTTGGTTTCCCGAAAATGGATTGCTGGGTATCGCCGCATGGCTACTACTGTATGTTATTCTAGCACTATTAATCGCCCCTGCAAGTTTGCATAAATTTATTTCAGGGGTTTTATTTGGGTTCTGGGGAGGATGGGCGATTGCATTTATCGGAGCTTGCCTTGGGGCAATACTCCCTTTCTGGCTCACCAAAAAATACCTGTACGGGTTCGTAGATTCTAAATTAAGTGAAAAGCCAACTCTGCGAGCAATGAAAAAAGCAGTTAGTGAGGATGGTTTGAGATGTGTATTCCTCACTAGAGTTAGTTTGGTAATTCCATACCCTGTCCTAAATTATGGGTATGGACTAACAGATGTTACGTGGAGAGATTACCTCCTGGGTAATGCAGGGATGATTGTTCCTGGGGCACTGTATGCATATTGGGGTTCTAAAGCGGCAGACTTGTCTGTAGCCATGGATGAAGGAAGGGACTGGACATATTGGACTGCGATTGTCGCCTCGATAATCCTAACAGTTTGGATAATTGCATACCTGCGTAAAATCACTCTGTCCCATATTGCGTTGGAAACTCAAGAATGAACGCCATGATTCAAGAACCCCGGGCGCTGGGGTTAGGTCGCTCAAGGCCCAACGTCATTAGGACGAAGGAGGACCCTGGGTGGAGTGGATCGTATGGCAGGAATTGCAGACAAGATGGCAAGTAACCAGAAACAGATTGCGATTTCTGAATTTTTTGAGAAGAATAAACACTTCCTTGGTTTCGACTCTTTGCCACGTTCCATAATCACTGCTGTTAAGGAAGCTGTCGACAATTCATTAGATGCTTGTGAAGAAGCAAGGATTCTTCCCGAGATTATTGTAAAAATTACCAAAATAGATGTCAAGAAAGATATTTTAGAATTACAGACTGAAGACAATGGCCCTGGAATCCCTCAGAAAAGTATTGAGAAGGTGTTCGGTCAACTATTATTCGGTTCGAGATTCCACGCGATACGACAAAGTCGCGGGCAGCAAGGAATTGGTATTACTGGAGTAGTAATGTACTCACAGTTGACAACTGGAAAACCGACTCACGTTCTTTCAAAAATCTCAGGAGAGCCCACTGCGGTTAGTGTCAATATTGGCTTAGACACACGTAAGAATAAGGCTGTAAAAAGCGAACAAACCCGGATTATATGGGAAAGAGAAGACATGAGTCTGAAGGAACATGGTGTTCGAGTTACTACTAGAATGAAAGCCAAATACCAACGCGGACGTCAGTCTGTGTTCCAATACCTCAGAATGACGAGTATTGTTAACCCTCATGCGGAAATAACGTTCGTAGATCCTGATGGCGAGAGATTCCATTGGCCAAGGGTCACTGAACGCCTGCCGACAAAGGTTGATGCTATCAAGCCGCATCCGCACGGTATTGAGTTGGGGCAACTACAGAGAATGTGTAGAGAAACCTCGGACTCCAGAATATCCGTATTCCTTCGCCAGAACTTCTCTGGAGTTTCAATGAGGGCGGCTAAAGAATTGTGTGAAGCGGCTGAATTGTCGGTTAGTACCAAACCTAAGTCGATGAAGCCTGATGATGTTAGAGCGCTCTTAGAAGCATTCCAAGGGGAAAGGACGATTGGTGGTAAAGTAATCAAATTGCTTAGCCCTCCAACGAATTGTCTTTCTCCAATTGAAGAAATGTTAATCAAAAAGGGGCTTTCAAAAACAATCGATTCAAAGTTCATCGCAACAATGACTCGAGCCCCCACTGTCAGTCATGGAAATCCATTCCAAGTCGAAGTTGGCCTGATTTTTGGCGAAGGCATGTCTGCAGACAAGCACGTCGAAGTCTTGAGGTTCGCAAATCGCGTTCCGCTAATGTACCAGCAAGGTGGCTGTTTACTGACAAAAGCCATCGAGAGTGTCGATTGGAGGCAATACGGTTTGGAGCAGGCCGGCGGAAAGGGTGTTCCAAAGGGGCCGGCTGCAATCCTAGTACACTTAGCCAGCACAAATGTACAATTTACTTCTGAAGCAAAAGAAGCGTTATCGGACAATGAATTCGTATTCGAAGAAACTCGTAAAGCAATGCTAGAGATGGGGCGCGGGTTGAGAAAGCACCTTGAGAAAAAGAAGAAAATGGCGAAGACCAGGGAGAAATTCGAACTCATCAACGATATCCTACCGGCGATCGCTGCGAAGTCTGCAGCAATTCTAGAACGCCCGGTTCCAGATTTAGCTGGCTCGATTACCAAGATTATGAGTGCAGTAATATGTAACGAAACTACGATTTGGAATAAAGAAACCAAGCAGACTGATGTCTCTGTCACATTATTCAATTACACAACAAGAGCCAGGAGTTACTCTTTGCTTGTAAATTGGCCTGAGAAATCTGGCGCTGAGATCGTAGAGAATGAGCGGGGTGGTCGAAAAGAGGCCATGGGTATCTGGGGTTGGAAGATTGAAACATTAGAGCCGGGAGAACAAGCGGTGCTTGAGTACTCGCTTTCTGGCTTAGAGAAAGGAGACTGGACGGAAACTGAAGTATTCTTCAGAGGTAGCCAGGATGTCATTGGCGCTACAAAGCTTGATGAGAAGATGCTAGTGGAAATCCGAAGGCAAGAAGAGGTTCTCACGCAATCTGAAGAGACTAACGTCGAAAGCGAAACAGATTCTGAATCATCGTTTGAACCGGGTGTGGTTGAAGGTGATTCTGCACAAACTACTCTCTTTGGAGGTGATGTCTGATGGCACGAGTGAATGATCCTGAATTGACAAAGGCAAGGCTACATTTAGTGGTCGAAGAAATGTATGACCGAATAGTGAAAGGGGAGCCGCCTACAATGACATTACCTGTTAGGACCAAAAATAACATCGGTTTTGATAAAAAATTGGGCGTTTACAAATATGGAAAGAAGAGGTCTACACGTGACGCTACTAGTCTTGGTTCAGCGAAGAACCTACTTCGTGCACTGCACGTGGTTGAATTTATTGAAGAAATGATTGAGGCTGGAAAGTCATCTACTCTGAGAGAAATGTATTACATTTCAGAAGGATGGGGATTAGGTAAATTCGGTGGTCAAAACGAATCTAACAATCTAGCAGAGGATCTTGAAGTTGTTACATCTTGTTTGAGAGAAGATTTCAAACTAAGGCCTGAAGAAGACGGCGCTAGAATGATTGGGAATGTAACACTCAATGAACTGAACCGAAGGGGTCAATGGATGACAATTAATGCTAGAGATGATGTTGGAGACTCGGGATATGGCCTTCCTTACAATGTAGAAATCGAAAAGATTCAGCTCAAAGAACATGATGTCAAATTCCTAATGGCTATCGAGACCGGTGGTATGTTCGATAGGTTAGTTGAAAACGGGTTCGATGAAGAATATGATTGTGGTTTAATCCATCTTAAAGGGCAACCTGCCCGTTCTACGCGCCGAATAATTAAGCGTATGAATGAAGAGTGGGATTTACCTGTTGTAGTATTCCTCGACGGTGATCCGTGGTCCTTCAGAATTTTCGCATCTATCGCCTATGGTGCGATTAAGACTGCGCATATCTCTGAATATCTTGCAACCCCGTCTGCTAGTTATCTCGGAATAACTTCTGATGACATATTGGCATACGATTTACCTTCAGATGACCTTTCAAAGAAAGACATAGAAGCACTGAATGCTGAGTTAACAGATCCGCGATTTGCAGATGGTTGGTGGCAAGATCAGATCAATATGATGCTTGAAATTGGCAAGAAGGCTGAGCAGCAGTCTCTAGCAAAATACGGCCTAGATTTCGTAACAGATACATATCTTCCAGAAAAATTGGAAGAAATGGGCCTAGCATGAAGCCGTTTGGTTGAAGGTGAAGACCCGTTTAGGTGTAGTTATGCAGCCTGCTCAAACCACTTCGCCCTGGCCGAAGCGGATTTTGATTGCAGGTTTCGTATTGGCTGTTTGTGGATTTGTTACTACCATATTCATGACTGATCATCTGACCAGTTTTTACGATCCTGCGGAAACTTCAGAACATACTGCTGAAATTGGAGAAGTCAACACTTTGGAATTGGAAGAAGGTTGTTGGGTAGTCAATGTAGAGGGCAGTAGCAGTGACTATGATGTTACTTTCAACTACATCGATGGTGATGGTGCAGGCGAAGAAGTTGATGATGATTGTAGGACCGATTATCAATGGAGTGACGATTACGACGTCATATCTAAATTGTATATTGAAGAAGAATCTGAAATATTAGTCACAATAGAGTGTGAACCTGAAGGAGAATGTCAGAGTCTGCTACTATTCACCAACGGAGATACCACCTCAACTGAACTCCTTAGGGCGATGGTGATACCTGGGGGGTTGTGTTTGACCGGGTTTATTCTAATCCCGTTAGGTTGGATATTAATCTCCATAAACAGAGGTAAAGAAGCCGCTGTTCAACTAATTCAGAACCCTAATGCATCGGTAATGCCATTAGAGAACGATCCTAGAATGAATCAAGAAATGCTGACTACAGATCAACTTTACCAATTAGTCAGAGGCGAAATGCCTGTTGAAGAAGATGTTGCAAAAGACGTCCCTAGTCCGTTTGCAAACGCAGACACACGGGTTCGTACAAATACACAAAAAAAGGTTGGGGGCTCCATCAATAAGGCTAGTTCGTATACCGCAGAAAACCCGCCTACTGATGAATCCTGGAAGAATTGGGATGAGGCTTGAGCCCTATTGCGACGGGTTCATAGGTAAGCGTTGGTAGGTAACCAATGGTTGTGAAGTTATGGCTAACCTCGACGAGGCCCTTGCTATCCTACAGAATAAGGCCCGTAGGGCCATTCTAGAGAGATTGGTTAGGGAGCCACATTATCCACTACAACTATCAGATCAAATCGGAATATCTCAGCAAGCTGTCATGAAGCACCTGAAATTATTGGAAGGTGCTGGATTCGTTGTTAAAATGAAGGCTGCAAGCAGTAAAGGTGGGCCTCCAAAAAATATTTATTCGGTACAACAGGCAATTTCTATCCGTATAGATCTAGGTCCAGATTTATTCAAATGTAGCCAAAGAACACTGCCCGCTGGGGGACCATTGAAACTTTCAAACAGTTTGAAGGGTGAAGTGGTCAAGGTTGCTGAGATGGTCAGTGGAAGGAAGAAAATTGGTGTTGGCGAGGGTGCTCATCATTTATCTGCAATTTCTGAAGCTATTGAACGATTAGATTCTGAGCGCGATGCTCTTATTGCCCTCCACCAACAAATCAAACAACGTGTATCAACCACAGTAGATTCTGATTTTGAATCGTATGAACAGAGATTAATGGTTCACAATATCCTCGAATCACCAAGATCTAATTTCAATTTCAAGGAGTTCACGCGAGAATTACAACTAGGAGCAGAGGCTAGTGAGAGATTGATGGACGAAGTCCGTTCACGTGTCGTAAGACAACTAGCAGATCGTTCTGGTCAATTCATCGCTGCGTCTCAAACAATAGAGCTGCCTTGGTGGGCAGCACTCGGCATCGACCCCGCTGAAAATCAGTAGGGCCGATACCAAATTATTGTTCTCAGCTTTCATCTTCTAGCACTGAAATCAGACTGCTTTGCTCTGCAAGCCTATTGTTAACTTCTGCACGGCGTCCACGACCTACCAGGTACAGGACTCCGAATAGAGAGAACGTTAGAAGCAATACACCGAACGGTAGTGCCCAGTTGCTAATTATTTCACCAGCGACATCAAGGAACGGAGAATCGCTTGATAATTCATCACTGACAACACGGATGTTATCGGATTCACTAACTTCAACGATTGTGTTACTTGGATCTACTACGACTACTACGTCATATGACCCTGCAGATACAGGGTATAGCAAGTACAATTCAATCTCCTGAGCATCCTCACTTGCATCAGGCGCAAGTAGAGCACCAACGGTTTGGCGCATTACAATTGAATCTTCAGGGCAACCATTCTTCTTGATTTCTTTTGCCATTTCGTCATCGTAATCACTAAACTCACAGAGAATTACTTCTATGTTTGTTGCATGAACGTTTCCAGTATTTTGTAGAACAACTCTAACCGGGATTGTCTTGTCTACTTCGTTAGTTGTAGATGATACCGAGACTTCAGAGATTACCAAGTTAGGTGCGCGTAGTCTTAGAGTTACTATTAGCTCGTTTGAATCGAGAAGATCTCCACTCCACTCTGGGCTGTCATCATGGTCACCATCGTCTTCCATACCTCCAGCCATACTTGTTACCTTTAATCCGACATAACGAGTGTCCAATTTAGCACCAGTAGCAATATGCACAGTAGCAACCATTGTGTGTGTTGTGTATGGGTCCATTTCTGGAAGTCTCCATTCATCAATGTCTTCTAGGTACACACATGCGTCTTCTGGGAATTCATCAGCGTCTGATGTTGTTTCAATACATTCTGCTTCGATAATTAAGTCGCCTGAATACGTTATAATCTTCCAGTCAACATACCAATCAGAAAGAGTTCCCATTCCTGGCAATGTATTCATGATATCATTGCCACTGGAAATATCTCTTTGTGTTGAGTGGTTGTGAAGAGATGGGGTATCTGGAACGTTTCCAGCGTTAGTAATATTCACGACGAATTCAACTATCCTACCTGGAGCACTTGTTTTGACGTCGTTGTCAATACTAGGATCCATGTTAATTTGCATATCATAGAATTCGTTAACTGTTATGAAGAATGTTATTTCGCCACGTAGACGTGTTCTATGCCCTGTTTCATCAGGGTAGTCTTCTTCACTGAATGTTTGTATTACAACAGTGTAATCTCCTGCTGGAACTTGTTGTGGAACATTGATTGTTAGATCTACAGTCTGTGAAGTACCACGTGTTAGTTCTGTTAACAATGAACGAGGGATGTCTATGTCCCATAGAACATCGATTCCTGCTGAGTCATAAACGCGGCCTAGACGAAGGTCGTATCTGTCAGGGCCGTTTCCTGTGTTGGTAATTGTTGTAGGAATTACCCAAGAATCACCAGGGTTTGCTAGGAAGTCCGTTTCATCTGCCTGAGTAGCCAAATCGAATACGTGAATCACGTTTGTCGACAAAATCACCGCATCTGCTACTCTCGGATAGCCTTCAAGGTGAGCTTTTACGGTTACTGCCGGCCCAAGTCCAGCATTAGCATTGACTGGGGCACAAACAGAAACTCCTACAGTGTATGTAGTCTCTATCGGCCATAATCTTGGACTATTGATATCGCCAGGGTCTCTTGGCCCAGGAGCGTTTGAGAAGTCCAAATCGACCGTCCAATGGTCCTGTCTCCAAGTGTTGAGATCAACTTCATCAGGCTTTGCTTCAGGGGCGCCTGGTGTGGTGAATACTAGGTAGCCCGCTTCGTAGTTCTTGATCACATTGATTTCGTAAACAGCACAAGAAGGAGCACCTGAACCCGGAGATGGTAGAATAATTTCACTAGTATCGAATATCTCAAAGACAATGTTTCCAATAGAACGTATTGATACATTTATCCACAATTCAAGAACATCATAGGTTCCTTTTTCTACGGATTTTAGAGGTTCGCCTTCAGACCATCCTTTCACGTAAATTACGAACGTTCCGGGGTCTTGACTAGTTGGAACTGAAATCTCCAAGTTCTTGGTAACTGATTGTCCCGGGTCTAATGCTACTTGCATTGGGAACGCAACCTGCCAACCGAATGGAAGTAGCCATTCCTGTTGGCCTTCCAAACTATTTGGATCATAGAACGCATAGGTATCGAATACGTTACCAGTATTGGTAATGGTTATTGAGAAAATTGCTGTTTGGCCTTGCTCAACATCTGCCATTCTATGGCTTGTATCGAGATCAATGCCGTGAACAACGTCCATCAGGGTCAGAGTCAATCTTTCCGATCTGATTGCAGGGTCTTTCAGAGAAATTGCTGAAACAATTACCTGAGCAAGTTGATCCTGGTCTGCCTGATAAATCGATGGCGCTCTTACACGAAGATACATGCGTGCCATTTCTCCTCCTTCGAGGAAAATTGGGGTGTCTGCGAAGATTGCTGTATGGTTGTTTGCGAAGTAAAGATTCGCAGTCCAGTTCTCAGGCATACCTGACAGATTCAAGTTGTATGTATCTGCAACCAAGTCCTTCGGTCCTGGCGTGGTATTGTTGATGGTCAAGTTGTAGATTGTTTGTTCTCCTGGCTCGATTACGTGGTAGTATGTTTCTCCTTCATCGAATTCTACATCTACCTGGCCGGTCAAAACGTGAGAATAACAGATTGTCCATGGTCCACCGTTACTTTCATCAGAACACTTGTTTGTATCTGACCAAGCAATATGTGCGCCGCTTCCTAAATCGTTAGCGAAAGCAGGAGGTTGTCCAAGAGAAGGCTTCGACAGTTGGTTTGGACCGAGCTTAAACGAAGACCATGATGTAACTGCAGTGGAGTTCCAAGTATCAAGCGCTGTTTCTCCAGGCCCTGTTTCATCGGTTGCATTCAAACGAGTGTAGCGAATTTCTTCACCCGCACTTGCATTACCGAAATCTAACCACGCGATGTGAACGTTGTTCTGTGGGTCTGTTAGAAGAGCAGGGTATGCAGAATTCTGGCTGCTTCCTTGTGGCATCTGTTGCCATCCTTCGACTTCTGAAATTGGAGTGTCTTCTACTCTCTTAATTGCGTATGTAGACAATCCTTGAGGAACTCCATCCCACTCTCCTGCCCCTTGTAGGCGCAACTTGGTGTAGTATACTTCGTATGGAACATTCTTTTCGAATCCATAGTCACGACCATCCATCCAAGCGATGTGCGTGTTACCTTGCATATCTACCCCAATAGATGGGTGGAAAGAGAAAGCGTCGTCAATTGTAACACGTGTGTCGTTTACAACAACAAGGTGTCCTTCGCTTCCACGGCCCGTGTCTTCAGCATATCCATTCCCTAGTGTTGTGTGTCCCGGTTGTCCAGGTGTCCACTGTGGATCGTTGTCCATCTTACCATATGGGTCCAATACTGTCATGAAAATTTCACGAGAGTTGTTGGTTGAGATGTAAACCATTGCTTCTACTAGAAGTTGCATCTGGCTAGCGCCTCCAGTTCCGGATGGGAACTCGTAGGTTTGGCCACCTGCATCAGTTGAGCGTACTGAATTTCCAGGGCAGTTTCGAGCCGATGCTGAAACCACTCCGTTAGGACACTGTACGAGATCTCTCATGTGAGATTCGATATTGACCGCGCCACCATATGATTGGCCGTACAGGCCAACCGGAATTACTCCCGCATTCAAACAGTTGTCGTGAGCTTCGTTGATTGAACTTGTATCATCTGCTTGTTGGGACGGATCTCCGTCCTTAGGTCCCTCGTCTGAAATTGGAAGAACTATCTTTGTAGCGTTAGGGTTCCACTTGTGGTCAGAGGATGTTGGTGGGTTTCCTGGAACATTTCCTACTGAGTCTTTCCAAGAAAGGCAAGCCCAGTTAGATCCTGGTCCCCAGTCTTCACCAGAGTATCCAGAGTATGTTGCCCCATTGTATACAGTTCCCGGTAGAGTTCTTAGTCCACCAGAGTCGTCATTGTTGACAAGTCCTAGAGGGGTGTTTCTTGGACCGGAGTTCTTGTTGTATGCAGCACAGTTACCCTGGCTTGCAGCACCAGGAAGAGTTCCGCCAAGACCATATATGGTCTCATAAACAGTCATGTTTCCTTCTTCTAGCATTGGTTTAATTCCTCTGAAGTTTCCTCCAGATTGGAAGTTTCCACCGTAAATTACTGTGCAGACATCTGCCCACTCAGAGTACATCGAACCGGATGTATCGACTACGAATACAAGTTCTACCTTGCCTCCACGAGTATCATCCCATGCAATCTGAACTAGGTCATTAGCATCGACTACGATATCAGGGTGGCCTTTGTGTCCAATGATTGGAGTTAAGAGTGTGTCATCAAACAGAACGATTACGTTCTGAACGCTGTAATCAGGTTGCAACATTTTGTAGTAAATTTGTGGCTGTTGGAAGAACATGTCCAGTGAATCATAATTGTCTTGCCATACAATGTGGACATTTCCTTTGCTGTCTACATCGATTGCTGGCCAGTCGCGATTGTTGATATGTTGTGCAACGATGAAATCGTCGATTGCTGTGAGGGACCCGTCGTCAGAAACGGTACCATCCATGGCTGTATTGAAGGGGTGAAGTGCCGTATACATGATTTTGTGCTGGCCAGAATGGTCAGCCCATGTCACGTGAACGATGTCGTTGTCGTCGATAACCATGTCTGGGTGGTAAATCTTGTGAAGGCCAGAATTAGTCACCTGTGTAGCATCAATCAAAGTGTCTCCACGAGGAGAAACCATCGAGTAATACAGGTGTTGGTTAGAACGGCTCCAGACAACGTGAACGTTACCTTGGGAGTCAGAAGATACTGCTGACATTCGATCCGAAGAACTGCCACCGTCTACGACTTGTATGGCTTCTGTTATGACAACCTGTGTTGCTGCTGCTGGAGCTGCAACCAAAATTGCTGATAGTGTTGATAGCAGCATTATTGCTGCGAGGCTGACTGACTTTGCTTTCTGACCCATGCGTATACCTTCCTAACGACATCCTTAACGCTACAATACTCCTACTTAACCGCGTCCCCCTCTCGTCATTATAGGAGAGGGTGGTGCTTGGGTTTTTCAAATCCAGTCAGACGGGTCGAATCCTTCACCAAATGACATCGAGTCATCTGTGTGAATTTCTTTCGGCATAGGGGCAGAAGGGCGCCCTGTACGGGTGCTTGAAGTCTTCTTGTCTTGCCAATCATCAACTGGGCCTGGCTTACCAGTACCGGTTCCGAATGTGAATTTTATTTCGTGGATGATTCCGAGTTTGGCTAACCAAAGCCTACGTAAATTTTGCATCATTTCATTCTTGGTTAAACCGTCAAACCAAACTGGCTCGCTAACATTGAATGCTTGTAATGGGCCTGGCCTTTCTTTCCCAGAATGGCCAAGGTGGATGCCCCAATCAACCCCTGAAGCGATTAGTTGCATCCGGCATTCGTGCATCCAAGATCGCCATTCTTCATCATCGCTTTTCATGAGATCACGCATTGATTTCTGTTGCCCTTCATCGACTCTAGTCATCGACGATACAGCCAATAAATCCCTGCCCTTTGGGATGACGATAGCGAACATGTGCCCGTTTTTGCCTTGAGGGTACTTTACGAGTAAATGCAGTTGGGCCCTAGGGTCCTCCTGTTCTCGCACTTCTATCCTCTCACTAGCCAGCCAGGTGCGGACTAGTTTCTCTGCTTCGTCAGGCGACATAGTACACCCGAGACGGTCCACTAACTTGAACCGTTCACTTTAGTAATTCATGTAATTTAATTAAGTCGGGTTGGACTTTCTTGCTCGCACTAGCCCTTCTGAACCACTTTTTCGTGTCTGAAACTGAATCCCAGCCGATTGAGAAAAATACCCCCGACATCCAGAATATCAAAATTAAACTAACCCATAACAAAATTGTCACCAGAATATGTTGCGCTATTCCGCCGCCAACTAAGAGTTCCCAGTTAATATCAATTTGAGAAGTAATATCTGAACTAAAAATAATTGAAATTGTAGTTATGGCTGTAGCCAGTATCGGCCACCACCCTAAAGATCCAAACATTCCAAACAAGAAATGGTATGATGTTCTAGCGTCCAAACCCTCATCCGTATCGTCTCCGAGCAATCTTCCAAGGGCGATTTGTGGGCCCATTCCAATGATTATGGATGGTAATAATATCAACATTGGAATAAATTTCAATAAATTTACAAGTGCTCCGGAAGGAGATATTCCCCTCAACCCATTACCTTGAGCGTTGATGTCTGTTCCGTCTAAAATTGAGGAGTTCAGAGTGTCTCCTATTCTAGTTGCAACCTCTTGGACCTCTGGAGGGGCTGGTTCGGTCTTCAGCCTTCTTACCTCTAGGACTTCTTGGCGCCAAGAGAGTGTTTTCTCCCCTTTGATTCTATTTTCTACATGGGCGATTACACCGTCTCTGTGCACCTCGCTGAATGTATCTCTATCTGGAGTCATTGGCGATAGTTTTTCTTCGACTTCATCTCTTAGTTTCACAACTAAATCAGAAGGTGGTTCTTTCCAGTCTCCGTCTTTTACAGCTTGTATTAAATCGTCTGGCAAACCTGAATGTGGTAATTCGATTGGTTCACCGTATTCTACCCAACAATCGGTTCTGAAGAGGTGCCTTGTTCTGAAATGTAAGCCAATTGGTATCAACACGGGTATTTTTGCTCCAGTAGCCTTAGCGTGTGCTGCGGCTGCTAATACTGTTCTAAAGGGGCCGGTTTTGACCCTGATAAGGTGGCTTTCAGAATGACTGGTTCCTTCGGGGAATAATGCACAAGCGAAACCATGAGAAATTCCGGTTGCGAGATTCAAAAGTGAGCGCCCATTGAGATAGTTGGCCTCCTCTTCCGAGCATCCACCGCGTAGTAGTTCTGCTTTCCTTACGACTGGTTGAACTGCAAACTTTCTTGCCCAAAACCCAAGAATTGGGCGGGTGACAAGATCATGGCGGCCCCCGACTACGAACATCTTTGGGTGTGTCAAAAATATCGATATAGGGTCGAGTAGGCCGTTTGTGTGCCATGCAGAGCACATAGTACCTCTATCATCTGGGATGTTTTCAGTACCGGTTACTTCGAATGTACGGAATACAGAATTAAATGTCCTACGCAGGCAAAAATACCCTAACTCCATGAAGAAGGGAGAGCCGGGGTATTTTTCGTTGAACTTTGGCAGAGGAGTATTTACCAGTTTTTGGTAATTCATTTTTGTTGCCGAAGCTGATAGTTCGGGAAGTAACTCTCCGTGACGATCTCGTGCTCCATCTGAACCGCTTTTCATATCGAGGCCTCCTTTATTCTGTTACAAAGTTCTGAAAGTCCGGTAAAATCAGGAGGGTTTTGTGGATTTGATTTGGGGAACATTGCAGGTAATGCTTTTCCGTCATCTCCTTCTAATCTCGGAATTATGTGGACATGAACGTGTGGTATCTCTTGTCCGGCAAGTGGGCCATCGTGGACAACCACTGTGAAATCGGTGGCATCAAAATAAGCGCCCAATATCGCTTGAGTTCTTTTCACTCCTTCGAAAAGTTCCCCCAGCTCATGCACCGATAAGTCAGAAATCCTCTGCACTGGATTTGAAGGAACTACAAGCGTGTGCCCTTCAGAACGAGGGAACACATCTAGAAAGGCGCCCCAACTGTCTCCTCTTGCAACAAAGTTACCAGGAACATCTCCCGATAGGATTTTTTGAAACAGGGTTGGCTCTGCCATATCAGTTGCTGACCGCATGCACCTCAAAGTATTGAGGGTGTTTTTACCATCACTCTTCAGGAGTTAGTACCCAAGAGCCAGCGCTACCTTTCCTAATTGCTAGAGTTGAAATGTTGCCTTCGATATCGACTAAGGTGTGATACATCTGTTCAGAATCGGTTTCAGTAAAGTCCGCTCTCTGATGGACCCCTCTGCTTTCTGTCCGGGATAGTGCGCTGTGTACCGTCGCTTTAGCTAATCTAATTCCAGCCTTGATTCGTAATGCATCAAGAAGATTCGAGTTAAACAATCTACTGTTATCATCTACATGGAGATTAGCAGCAGATGATTCTAGGGAATTGAGTGCTTCCAATGCTGCATTCAAACCTTCAGCATCTCTATTCATTCCAACGTGTGTGGTCATGATTTCTGTAAGTTTAGCAAACAAAGGCCCTGCGCGTTGAACTGGGCCTTCTTCGGCGCCAGCCATTTCGAAATCTAGATCCGCTTCTGAAACTCCTAGTTGTGTTTCGAGTGCGGCTCTTCCAGAGAAAGTCGTCTTTGACGCATGTTCTGCGGCGTGAAGTCCAGAGATGTGACCTCCTGTCAGAGCGTCAAGAAGGCGGTTTCCTGCAACCATTCCTGCGCCATGGATTCCTGAGCATGCTGCATCTCCTGCTGCATAAAGGCCAGTGAACCATCGCGACCATTTTCCAGATATCGCCCTTCCTTGCTCGTCGGTCACAATCCCACCTAGAGTTGTAGAAGCTTGTGCGCTAACTGGTATTGTTTGGCGGGCCATGTTGATTCCCAATCGTGTCGAAACTAATTCAGAAGTTTGCGACCACCATTTCTCAGATTCGCCCATGTTTCTAGCATCGAGCGCTATGTTCTGTGCCCCCATTGCGATTGAAATACTGGTGGTGTCGGCGAATTCTTCCACTTCCAAGGGGTTACCGTTTGGGTGGTGAAGGGATGCTCCGTCGGATAACATTCCTACGGGTAATACGACGTTTGTGCCAGGGACTGCCATAGGTGTCCACGATACGAATTCAAGATTTCTAGCAGACATTCCTGTTCTCATAGCCATGTCTAAACCGAGTCCGATTGAGGTTCCCGTCCAGGCTCCCTCATACCCTCCATCGGCAATAATAACACACTTTGCCTGAATTGAGTTCACGGTTCCAGTTGACATGTCAAGAGCAATTATTCCGTGAATCTGTTCATCGGTGTGCACTATCTGAAGGGGTATTTGGTCACCTCTTCTAACGACACCGTGACGCATGCATTGTTCTTCCAGGACCTGTTGTGTTTCGCGAGAGAGTGCATCCCCTGCACCCGCTAAACGAGGTAGTGTATGTCCTGCTGCGCGTCGAACTAGAGGTATTCCATCTGCGTCGCGGCGGAAAATAACTCCCCACCTTTCGAGTAAATCGACTTGGCGGGTTGCTTGTGAAATGCGTTCTGAAACGATATCTTGGTCGCAAAGGAATCCCCCTGCCCTAATTGTATCGTCGCGATGAGACTTAGTTGTGCTTTCTTTCAATGGCGCTGCAATGCCGTCGATGGCGGCTGAATTGCCCGCCCCTAAACTATCGGCAGACATCATCAAAATTGATGCTCCGGCCTTTGCTGCACTTGCCGACGCGTGTAGTGCTGCCGGTCCGTCTCCGATTACGATGATGTCCCATGCTTCCAAGTACTCCACCTCAGTAAGCCATGCGAAGAGTGGACATGTCATAAGCAACGCGCTTAAACTCTCATCATGCCGCTGTTGAGATTTCTAAATTTGGTAGTGTAGTTTCGCCTTTCTGACGTGCTTTCAGCATACGCTTAAGGCGTTGCTTTGATAGATTACTATCTCCTAAAAGTACCTCAGTACGGATAATTCTTGAGCCGATAATAGTGTCATCGTCGTCACGAAGAATTACTTGCACGTTTCTTTTGCCACGTACCTTGGAGCCCCACGCAACTCCGATCCAAAGAATAACCCCCTTCTCGAGATATTTTGGCATCCAATCTAATGCGTCTTCTACTAGCCTGTCAGTAATTTTAACAGCGTTATTTGGGCCCGGGCATGACCTCAGTTCGAATCGGTGCACTTGGCTCTCAGGCATTCCTCCTGGGACGATTACCTCGACCCGTAGGTGCCTGTCTTTGGTGGTTTGATTATTGAGGGCTATGAACAAGTGCCCGGTTTGATTATCACATTGAGAGGCCAGTGCCAAATCCATTCTCCAATCGTCTTTGGTAATTGCTGCTGAGCCAGATAATAAGTCGTTTTGTAAACGATCTAACAGATCAAAGACTTCTACTTGCCATGCTCTAGCATGAGCTATCAGCCTCTGCAATCTTACCCAATTAAATTGTTCATCGTCGTTGAGAAGTAAGTCCTTTATGGCCATTGGTTTGATGAACTCCTCTAGTTCATTCATCGTTTCATCATCGTTAAGGTCGCCGCGACTATTCAGGTGCATGAGATACAATATTCTCTCTCGTGCTTGTTTTTTATCCACCCCGGGCAATATTGAATTGGATAATTTGTCTTCCCATAGATTCCACAATAATGAGTGATCGGGGTCGAGGTGCGCATAAACAAGATCTCCGAGAATTGTGTCCAACTTCATAGGGTGGTGCGTTGGAGAATGTAGAACCAAGTAAGGTAATTCATCACCAAGTTTACGGATGTCGTCGGTTGTAAAAATAGCATGATATGCTAGTGCCAAACTAGAGGTTAGAGTGATTAGTAATACAAGGTTATAGGCGAGTCCGTTTGGTTCTAACCCGGCAGCTAAAATTAGCAAGAAAAGGGATGTTGCGGCCAAAATTGACGCTGTAGCATTATGGAGTCTTACATCGTTAAGCCCAGCCTTAATCCGGTCCATTCCTGGCTCGGACATCATGTCTCTTCGAACCCCTTTGACAATCGCTTCTTCTTTCCAAAGTGAAGAGCGTAGAACTAGTGCAGTCATTGCCCTTTCAGCAGCGATAAAGGCGGGTGTAATGGAGACGATTAACATCGGTATCCAAAGCAAAATCATCAGTGTTGGACTAGTTAGAGGATGATCGGGGGCAACTACTCCTGCCAAGGCAGTAAGGGCCATCAGAAGTCCGGCAATTCTTCTCATCATTAGAACGATTGGATTGCAGGCTAGTCGGCCATATTTAATCCTGTGACTCTCTGCAGATTGGTAGTCGATAAAGGCACTAGATATTGAGTCTTCAGCTCTATCGAAATCCTCGCTGTATGGGTTCGGTAATCCCGACCCCATGCCGGGAAATACCTTCTTCGATGAGGGCTCACCCATGATGGTGGCATTGCGCGCGCTGGTATGTGACTTTGGGTGGAATGGTAGCGATAGGTTGTTCAAAGGTTGGCCTCACCGACCATTTGGACACGTGGCCCAGCTGGATAAGGCGGCGGCCTCCTAAGCCGCAGATCGCGGGTTCAAATCCTGCCGTGTCCGCCAAGTAAGATTCAAGAGTTTTGATTTTGAGATATCTCTTTAACGCGATGAAGAAATTCCTCAAGTTGAACTCTGCCGTGCATAGATTTCTGTAGTTTAACATCGCAATCTGCCAATGCCTCTAACAATTCACAGAGCATCGTTTCTTCGAGTAGTAGCCTTCCAGCGGTAAGTAGCCTGTGGATATGGTAAACCACATCTTCTGCCTCTAATGCATGCTCATTCATCAATTGGTCTAAAGCACCCAGAGCGCCTTTCAAAACCCGTTTATTACGACCGCTTTGTTTCTCCCATTTCCAATCATGGACTCTACCCCTAAGGGCTTCCTCCAAAACATGTTGAATTCCTAGGAGGGTTGTAGCTGCGACGACTTTCTGTAAATTACTTCTATCGTTGATTTTATTTTGCCTGGATAAAAGTTCTAACAGGAATACAGCGCGTCGCAAATTACCGTTCGCAACGTGAGAAATATCACCCAATATTCCCCTAATTGGCAATAACTCCTCCTTGTTCACTATCTCCTCGAGGCGCTTAGTAACTATCTGATTAGGAGTAGATGGTATTCTGATTTGTTTTGAACGAGAGCGTAATGCATCAATTATTCTGGATGGTGACCTGGCTGTGAAAATAAATCTCGATGTGGAGGAAGTCGATTCCATCATTCTTCTAAGATAGGGTTGTCTTGTTGGACCGAGATGATCAGCATCTTCGATGATAATTAAGCGAGATACTTTTGCAGTAGAGGCGTCTATTCGTGAATGGTTCTCAATGCCTGCAGGTGGAGTGTCTCCTTCATCTGCTACTGTGAGATTAGAATCAAACGAATCTAATGAAGATCTGCCTGCTAGTGTATCTTTTGATGATGTTCCACCCGGTTTGAGAAACTCTTCGAATTTCTTCATTGCACCAGCGCTCTTAGCCAAATCCCTTGCTTGGAGAACGTGTGTGGTAGAATGCCAAGATGGTCCTAATATCTGTCTGGCGATCAATCTCCAAGCCGCTGTTTTGCCAACACCGGTTGGCCCAGCTAGAATAAGATGGGGCGGGTTGGCCTGAACTGCAACTTTCTGTAAGTTGGTTTGAATGGATTCAGACATCGCCAATTCATCGAATCGGCGAGGCGCATGAGACTCAAGCCAAGATGCCATTGGTAAGAATGGTGGCGAGTGGGTCTTTCAACCCCTCGGTGAGTGAATGTGTTCACTCTGCGTCAAGGATCTTGTGTCCAGTCCTTCTTAATTTAAGGAAAATACGTGTTCCACATACTTTGCAAGTCATTGCTGGTTGCCACTTTCCTTCACGGTCACGTGTGAAGCTTTGGATGGTACCGCAATTTGCGCACTTGTAATCAACAGTGAGGTCAGCCATATCGTTCACTCTCATCTGCGCGACCGGCCTCCCCTCTTTGAAGGTGTCCTTTGTGACAAGCAAGGTTCATGGGTGGCGCGCGGCCCCATATTGGCATGCCCGGAGACAAACTCGTCATCGATGTAGTTGACAATGGTGGACAATGGACTCATCGCGAATGGCGCATGCTACGTTATTTGGGAGTAGATACGCAAATCATCGAGAACAATACACCTGTGGAAGAACTCAGAGAACTTGACGGTTTGGTACTTTCAGGAGGAGCTGCCCGGATAGGATTGTCCGGAGAATTAGGTAATTGTGCAGCGTTCTTAGAACTAGATATTCCAATTTTAGGTATTTGTGCAGGCCACCAGTTCATGGCTAGGCACTATGGAGGAGACGCAAGAGAATCCCCCCAGCCAGAGTTTGGTGCAATGAGTATAGATCTAGTCGGCGGAGGTGGTGCTATCTTTGCAAATACTCCTGAAACCCAAACTGTTTGGGAGAGCCACAATGATGAGGTTCACATCTTACCTGATTCGTTTTTCATAACCGCTTCGAGTGAGTCTTGTAATATCCAAGGGATGGAAAACAACGCAGGGGACCGTTTTGGGCTGCAATTTCACCCCGAGGTAAACGATTCAGAGTTTGGTAAAGAGATGTTCGAGAACTTCGTTGAAGTTTGTAAGGTGGCGAAAGAAGTCTGACCTATGCGTAATGGTTGCACTGAAGCGTTGTAGTTGTTGGCAGCCCCTGTTTATGCGTAGTGAATTATATCTAACCCGGTTCGCATAAAATAGCCTTTAGCCGTGCTCTTGGCTAAGTTGTTGGCTCTTCTGTGTCCCGTTTAGCCTATAGGCACGTAGGATTTACTTCGTTGCTAATTAGCCGCTTCGATCAGTCGCAGCAACTCTTCTCTATGCTGTCTTGTGCACAGAAGCAAGTCTTTGCAGGAACGATGTCGGCCCTGGAGCTGCGTTCGTTGAATAGTGCAGTGACTGCAGCTAGTTCCTCAGGAGCATCTCCTCTTGCTTCTAGGCAGAGTTTGAGTCCGAGTAGTCCCCACATGTTGTCTTTCCACAACTTGATATCGGCACGATAGACTTCTTCTGCCTCTTCGAAATGACCTTGTTCGTGAAGTAGTGCACCTAGAATGTGGCGAACTGGTTGCATCTGGCCCCATGGCTCGTTGTATGCTAGGTTTAGTGAAAGGTCTACTCCGCGACGCAGGTGGTCGAATGCTACAGTGAAGTCTGATGCTTCGCCTCTTTCTTTGGCCAAGAACTGTCTGCGGTATTCGATTTCTCCAGAAAGGACCGCTTCGTTAACCAGTAAGATACAAGGTCCATCGGATGGATCTTGATACATCAAATTGTTGTGCAGAACTCTTCCTGCAAGTGCTGGGTTCTCAAGTGCTTGATTGAATAGAACCTGTTCTGCTTCTGCCTCTGGAACCATTCCCTTGGAAGCGTATGCGACTCCTCTTGCGTAGTGCTGTGTTGCAATGGCTGCCGGGAATACATCCTTGTCGGAATGCATTGGTTCTGCGATTATTTCATCCCACTTACCGAATCTAATCATTACGTGCCATGGCATTGTAACATAGGACTCTAGGAAAATTGCACCCATTGGGATAATGCCGGCGAGCATGAATTGAACTCCGGAGTCTTTGTCGCCCGCTGGTAGTGTTGCAACTGCCTTACGAGCATACTTCATTGCAACTTCGTATTGTCCTTCAAACATTGCACACCAAACTACGAAGTGGTGATTATGCATTCGATAGAATTTGTAAAACTGTGATTCGTTACCGGTAAGTTCGACATACCTGTCATCGGCTTCAACTGCAGCAATATTACAATCTACAGCCTCTTTCCACTGCCCTACCCATGCATCGATGTGAGATGGCATGTGGACCAGATGGCCTAATCCAGGCATTGCTGTTCTCAAAACATCGGCCGCTGGTAAAGCACGCTCCGGGAATGGTGATAATTCCAAAGCGTGGCAATACAAGTGACATAGAGCAATGTGCTCTTTGGCGCCTTCAACTGTTTCGAAAGCATCTTCCATGACCTTGACAAGCAACAATGTATTATCGTCTGCAGGAGTGATTTCTCCAGTTGTAGTATTCTTATCCCATAATTGCCAAGCTTTTAGATTCATTAGGGCTTCAACGTAAACCGCAGTAACGTCCAAGTTTCCGCTGTATTTTTTGTATAGTGGAGCCATTGCTTCTGCGAATGCAACGTTCAATTCCGGGCTATTACCCATGTTGAGGACTGTCGGATCTGCTGCATCTCTTGCTTCTGCTGAGTGGCGTTGTGCTAGAGCATCAATCAAATCCTTCTCCAATTCAGTACATCCGTCTTTGAGAGAAACTGCTTGTTGAATTGGGTCGTGCCCTGAGCCTAGGCCAGGGGGCCAATTGTAGCTAGAAGATACACAGTAAGCAATGCCCCACCATGCCATTGCGCAAGTAGGGTCTAGTTCTGCACACTTACTAAAGCAAGCAATTGCTTCTTCATGGTTGTAGTTCAACATGTGTCCAAATCCTAGGACATACATTTTTCTTGCTTCTTCGTTAGCGCAAGTTATCGTTGTAGCAAAGAAATAATTTGACATATCTCCAAAATCATACTCATTAGGTGCAAGAGGCATATTTTCTCCGGCAATGTAAGAGGTTTTAATTCCATGTATTGAAATTCTCGGACAGATAATAATTATCTCCTTTCCAAATAATAAATAGACAAGTGGCCGATAAGATTGAAGATTGCGCCCTCTTGCCAATGGCATGGATAATCCATTAGATATCGAAGTCCAAGACATGAACGGCAAGAATACCACACTCCGCAAACTAGGAGGAGATAGCGCACACACATGGGTCGTAGTCAACGTTGCTAGCGCTTGTGGATTTACTAGGCAATATGCTGGGCTCCAGGAGTTGTCTGTAAGAGACGGGGTAACTGTTGTAGGATTCCCATGCAACCAGTTTGGTGCACAAGAGCCCGGATCTCATGAAGAAATTTGTGAATTTACTGAATCTAAATTCGGAGTCGATTTCCCTTTGATGGCAAAGGTCGATGTCAAAGGAGCGGGGGCAACGCCTTTATTCGAAAATCTATCAAAGGTACAAGATGCCGGTGGATACGAGGGAGAGATTCGCTGGAACTTTGCTAAGTTCGTAATTGACAGCCACGGAAGTGTGACTCGCTATTCATCTAGGGACGAGCCAGAAGATTTACTGTGATTCAAACCTTGAGGTTTGCTTGCCTTGCTAGTAAAGAAATCTGCATGCTGTGTTCCAGCATTGCCGCATTTGCCCAGGCATCATCCAAGTCGTAACCGACACAATAGGCTCCATGCCCACGAATAACTACGCACTTCATGCCTCCCTGTTTTAGGGCTTCATTAGTTTGCCTAAGGAACGCGTCTGGGTTTGCCTCATCGGGATCTACGATAACGATTTTTCCTAACATCTTCTTTCCAACTTCATCTATCGGAGTACAAAGGATTAGGTCTTTTTCACAGCTAACCGCTGTAGTGTAGGGGCCCATCATGTGAATACATGCAGCGGGCCCACCAGTATCAAGAGATTTGGTAGCCAACAATACTTCGAGCGTGCGCCAGTCTGCAGTTGCGCCTTCGGGTGCTCCTTGGCCCAGTCTTCCACCAACAAGCCCGCGCTCGTTTAGTCTGGAAAGCGTTACTCCTGAACGGGTTGCAATCATTACTCCGTGCATTCCTGGATGCAACATTGCAATGGCTCCCATGTTAGCTCTGACTAATTGCTCTCTATCCAACTGCCTTGCTAATCTAGCAACGTCTGCAACCAAGTGGTCTGGAACTACGATGTCTGCAGCCAATACTGCTGGCGGCATAGGCTGTGTTTCCAACTCTTCGATTATCGCTACTGCGCCTACGAGGGAGCTTCTCAAACTGTTAACTTCGCCAGAAAGCATGATTGCTTCTTTTTCGGCAGCCTCTGCTCGATTGGAAATGCTCGGTTTAGGTAGAATTGTTTGAGGCTGGGGGGCCGCCTCTTCTTGTTCGGTAATCGTCTCTACTTCAGACTGTTCCGCCGGGATTTCATCGAACTCTTCAGTAGTGACTTCAGGGGCTTCTTCAACAGGACTTTCGATCTCTTCTACAGTTTCGATTACCGCTGGTTCTTCGTCTCCAGCAACTTCTTCAGACTCAGAATCTGGTTCTTCATCTCTTGATTCTGTAATGAATTCTTCTTCGGTTGTTGAATCCGCAGGAGGGGGGGCAGGTGGGCCGCTTGGTGGCCCTGGTGGTCCAGAGGGTGGGCCAGTCGGAGGGCCGCTTGGAGGGCCTGATGGAGGACCGCTTGGAGGACCAGAAGGTGGGCCAGAAGGCGGACCGCTTGGTGGGCCAGAAGGTGGGCCAGATGGTGGTCCCGAAGGTGGGCCACTTGGTGGCCCAGAGGGGGTTTTGGTTTCAGGAGGGGTTTCGTTTGATTCTTCTACGGGGGATTGGTCGGTCTCGGATTCTTCTGATCCAGACTCAACCATTGATTCCTCGTCTGGTGTTTCGGCTAGAGGTTCAGGAGATTCAGGTTCTTCCAACACAGGGGGCGTGAAACCCTCGAGGCTGTCGAAAGCGCCTCCAAACATATCATCTGCGGCTGCGTTTTCTGCATCCTCTCGAGACTTCTCTGCTGATGTTTTTCTGCCGGCCACGTTCTCTCCCCGTCTGGGCCACAGAGCGCGGCTTAAATAGCGGTTGTTACTCGGCGACTTGCTGCCCGTGTGGTGTAGCGGTTATCATGAGGCGTTGTCGATGCCTCGACCCGGGTTCGATTCCCGGCACGGGCGCTTGAATGATGTGCTGAGCGGCTGTCTTTTGGTTTCTAATCATTATTCGAAGTTAAGATTGGCATAGATGATTAGCATTATTCATTAAGTATTCACACTCAAGCATTCGCCTCGATGACTGTATATTCCGGGGCCGGGTAGAAGAGGCACTGAGTGCTCTTGTAAAATAAAAAAAGCCCCCACCAGGAGCGAACTCCTGATGAGGGCAATATCCCGTTAGGGTGTTTCATTTTCAATTAAGTGAGTTTCACTCGTCTGCTGGTATGAACTGACCAATCAATGTTGATCCAAGTGCAATTGACATAGCGGCTCCTGCCATTATCAAACCTGTACTCATTGATGAGTCGCCGTCTGGTAGCATGAAGTACCAAAGAACCATACCTAGTAGCATTAGTCCTCCAGCTCCCCAAGAGATTACCTTCTGACCCATTTCTGGGATTGCATCCATTGCGTCGACTCCAGCCATTGGTAGAACCATCATCAAAGTAGCAACAAGCGCTAGTACAACGCCGCCCCACATTCCGATTTGTCCCATTGTTCCTGCTGCCGCTGCTGCTTCACAATCATCGACTTCATCAGATTCCGCGTCTCCGTCTTTCATAGATTCGCACAAATCAGAGATTCCGATTGCCAGTGTCAATTCTGCGCCGTCACATTCTACTGTGGCTTCTTTCATCATTTCTTCGTACACTGGTTTCATCATATCGCACATATCAGAATCTTCTGTGTCGACGATCAACACCTTGTTGCTTAGGCCAGTATTATCTATCGTATTTTCTTCCTCTTCAGTAAGCCATTCGTTACTGAATATAGCCATTGCACCGAGAATCAGGCTAAGCGCCATCATACCCGCCATAATCATTCCTTTCATCTTTCCATCCATTATTTTCACATTCCTAGAGACTATTGTCTCAAATGGATTTCAAATTGTCGAGTATATCAGTGTTGCACCGTTAAACGGTTCAAACAATGCTGTTTGTAACTAGTTTGTCCACGTCCGGCCAAATTGTACGTTTAAAATAAAAAAAGCCCCCATCAGGAGCGAACTCCTAATGAGGGCAATATCCCGTTAGGGTGTTTCATTTTCAATTAAGTGAGTTTCACTCGTCTGCTGGTATGAACTGGCCAGTTGCCGCTGCACCTAGACCAATAGTCATAGCTGCACCTGCAAGCCATAGATCAAGACCCATTGATGATTCGCCGTCTGGTAGCATGAAGTACCAAAGAACCATACCTAGTAGCATTAAGCCCCCTGTGCCCCATGTTACGACCATCTTGCCCATATCTGGAATTGCATTCATTGCGTCAACACCGGCCATTGGCAGGACTAACATAAGAGTGGCCACTAAAGCACAAACTATGCCTGCCCACATTCCAATAGTTCCCATTGTTCCGGCAGATACTGTAGCGCATATGTCGTCTGTATCTTCTTGTGCTTCATCTAACGCATCGCCTTCTAGTCCGGCATCCTTGGCTTCGGTTAGATCTGATTCTGCTTCATCACACATCTCTGAAAGGGACATTGTTGCATATAATGTGTCATCATCTTTACATTCAGCATCCAGGCCGTCCTCTTCGCCCATTTCGTCTAGCATAGCGTCACACTCGCCTTCCATCATACCGCCCATAAGTTCGGTTAAATCATAAGTTATAGCCATATTATTGAGGCCATATGAGACTGTCATCCCTTCCAACTCTTCTTCGTCGGCTTCGACTTCTGATTCTAGCCAAGCGTTTCCAAGTACACCTAATATTCCTAGTATCAGGCTTACCGCCATCATGCCAGCCATAATCATTCCTTTCATCTTTGCATCCATCGTTTTCACATTCCTAGAGACTATTGTCTCAAATGGATTTCAAATTGTCGAGTATATGAGTGTTGCACCGTCGAAAGGTGAAAGAAGAGTGATTTCAGACTATGTCGTGATTTGTCACAGTGCCACAGACAGTGCAGTATACATCAACGCCGTTAATCCTAGGGGTTACGCCTGAAACGTCGGTTTCTGCGCCGCATTGGCACTTGACTTTGGTCTGCATGTATCAACGCAAGAGGAGCCCATTGATGAAATAAACGGAAATTAGTTACGAATTATATGCGCTTCGAAGCAAGCGTATGTGTCGTTTGGAGAATAGGAGCGGTTTGCCTCTATCTCCAAAGAAATTAATTTACTTCCAGATAATATCTCGTTGATTCTTTTTCTTACATCTGCAAGAGAGTCGATTGGAATTATTGCCCAGCCCCTAATCACTACATGGTGGCCTTTTCGCAGAAGGCCTAGTAAATCGGGAAGATGATCAATACTGTCGTGTGGTAGATTGACTAGCAGTAGATCACAGCACTCTGGTAATTCATCGGCCAGCGTTCTGGCATCTCTACATTCAGACCAACTACTGGGTAGGTTCTTCGCCAGTAAATCTGCTGCGTTTGGATTCAGGTCACTTGCGAAGACTTTGTCAATAATTTCTGTGTTAGCCAAGGGCACTAATGCGGGCCCAACACCAGCGTATGGGTCGCAAACTGAAATTTTCCTTCCAAGTTTAGCGCTCAAATCTTTTGCGCAATTAACAGTCGCCAGTCTTTCGTTGGCTAATCTTGGAGAATAATATGCTGCACCCGGGTCCACCCAAAACTCATATCCATTCTCTCTGACTTTAGTCAGTGTCTCATCTGAGCCGTTGCTTGCAATTACTGACAAATCCCTAACGCGGAATTGGCCTTTCACTCCATTATCCGCGCATATGACGCGAGCATTAGAATTCTGTTTCAGGATAGCTTCTCCAATAGCAGTAGAATGGTTTTCAACACTTTCGGGTAACTTGATGATTATCACATCGCCAATTTGGTCGTGACTCATCGGCCATTCATTTTGATGTGTAGAAAATAATTCACGGTCTAATCTTTCAGTCCAATGTTTTGGGCCTGGGCGAAGCGGTTGTAAATTTACAATTTCCAGGTTTTCGATACTTTGAGGCGCTGTATCGTTGATAGGAATGCCGCGATATTCTCCTAAATTATGAATCCCGAGCCCTTCGACTAACCACCCTTGGCTGTCTAATCTATCCCTCCAAAGGGATGTTTCTTTGCTCGGCACGCTCAAATGGCGCATGGTCCTCGCCATGCCCACAGGAGCAAGTGGTTTGAGCATGGCGGCTGGATTAGTTCTAATCGGGATGGGTCCCGGGGGAATTGCCGGTATGACTCGCGCTGCGATTCAAGCTGCAACAAATGCTGACCACAGGCGATACGAAGCATATACTGCGTTGTGGAGTGCAGAGGACCTGGAAGTTCTTGAAAATGAAATTGGAAAGATTGAACGTGTAATGCGCCCCGAAGTCGAAGAGCCTTTGGAATTATTACAACTGGCAAAAAACGAAGTCGTTGCTTTGCTAGTGGTGGGCGACCCGTTGCAAGCCACAACGCATGTTGACTTGCAATTGCAAGCAATTGAGGCGGGAATCGAATGCTCTGTGATTCACGGAGTTTCAATTACCGGCTTAGTAACAGGAGCGATTGGTCTGTCAAATTATCGGTTTGGTAGACAAACTACCCTTACTTATCCATACGGTGGGTGGGTAGCAACATCGCCGTTGGAAGTGATTGCTCTAAATCGAAAACAAGGATTGCACACGCTCGCACTACTAGATCTAGACCCCACAGGCGAAGGCACCGGTGGACAAAGGCCTATGCAGCCACTAGATGCTGGTCAAGCGATTATCAGAATGGCCATTAAGTTATCAGAAAATTTAGATCACTTCCCTCGTGACACTAGTTTTGATGATTTAAAATTCGAAGCAGGTTCTGAAATTTGCAATGATATTTCTTCGTTAATGGTCGTACTCTGCAGTGATATGGGGACTGATGCACAATCGATATCTTACCTTTCAGTAGGTGAATTGGGAGAAGCAAGAACAGGTAGATTACACTGTTTAGTTATACCTGCTGAGCCAAGTGATGTCGAAGCAGATGCGCTAAGCCGATGGTCGAAGAAGTGAACAGGGGGCAACTTCTCGGCCTGTCTATGGCAGGACCTTCTAAGGTTGAATTTCCTGGGCAAAAGCGCCAGCGTATGCGTATGCGTGGCACGAAGCAGGCCAATCTTGAAACGCAAAAGAAGTTGAGGAAAAGCCTCGACCGTTTGCTAGCAGAAGGTGAAACTCTTCTACCTGCAATGTCTTGGACTGGGAAACTCAAATGGGGACGAACTGACCCCGTAACCAAAACTTTAGTCGACCTAAGAAAAATTTTGGGTAAAAGACATGACAAAAAATGGCTTGCTAAAAGAATGATGGCAAAGCGAGGAGACGATGTTGGCAAAGCACTAGCCGGCTCTCTTATGGCAGCCCACGACCAAGAAATTTCGATTGTTGGAAACTATAGCCACCAATCATTCGGAAAGGCATCCTATGTCAGAAGAGGTGACGGGAAAGTTGCTTACCAAGCAGGGTTGCAAAACTACCACATGACGACATTGCGTATGCTTCCTTGGGAAGATCATGCGCGTAAAGGATACTTCTTTTTCTCCTGGAGAAATGGTTTCGTATGTAGTGGTCCTGAACCAAATATTCCAGATGGTTGGCTGGGTGATGTTCTAGAACGCTCCCGGTTTAGTTTCAAAAACACCGGTAATGTTTGGGCTACCGACGGCTTAGATGTCGAGAAAATTTCCGCAAACGAAATGACAGGAAATGGATATTTGTTACTTAATTTCATCAATGGTAGTAAAGTCGCCATTGGTTTTGATAAATTGGAAAAGGCGAAGGGTAAGACTTCGTTTATCCATGACCTTGCACTTTCAATGCTGCCTCCTAACCTATCCACTGTAATGGAGCCGGACGCTATTTGGTATCCAGAAGGTGGAAACAGAGATGGTTCAAGAGATGCCTTGGATAGAATACTAGATGCATGGATGGGTTTGACGTTGAACGAAGGTTCGCTTTCAAAGAGAGTAAAGGTTGCAGTCCTACACCATATTGACGATGGGTTTGTTGTTGGCGAGAGGTGGTTTTCAACAGCCGAGGAGGCTGTGACAGAGCTGAATGGCTCAGCAGCAGAGAAGGGGCTTGCTCTGACTCTGATGCAATCGGCAACGGGATCCGGAATCAGGATATCTCAACGAGGAGAGGTTCACGAAAGGGAGGGTACTGCGTTGGAAATCTCTGCTACATCTTGTAACGATGTTCTTTCCGCCTTATGGCAGGATCATGGGCTTTCTGGATTGATAGAAATGGGAATTGGAGAAGAGGAGGCTCAAGATTTGTGGTCTGCTCAATGTAATAAAAAACGGGCTTTCGGGAAATTCCTCAAAGATATTGAGTCTCAAAGAGCAAAGGCGGATATTATTCAAAAATTCCCGTATAGGAGAGGAAAGGTATCGGGCCCTGTTGGTATGATTCACGACCTTACTATGATGGGGTTGGTCGAAGGTATGGGTAAAGCCGAGAAATCTGCTCTATCTAAGAAAGATGGAATTGATGGGCAGGCTGCTTCTTGGGCCTGGCTAGTTGCTGCAGGTAAATCAAATGGCCAAGAGTGGCAGTTTTCATCGGATGCTAGAGACCGGGGTGGCGCTTGGAGTCACGCTGCAATCAATGTATGGAAAACTGGTGAAGAACTGGTTGAAGGCGGAGAAGTGGATTACAAAGAAGCCCTTGAGTTGCTTCGCAAAGCTTGCGGACAAATCGAAGAGTTGCCGTGATCAAACTGTTGAAAGTGCGGTGGAAATATCGTTCCAAATATCTTCTACGTCCTCGATTCCTATTGACATTCTAACAAAGCCAGGACCTAAGCCTGCTGCAATTCTTACATCCTCAGGGATGCCCATGTGACTGGAATTGAATGGGCATTCAACAAGGCTCTCAACGCCACCTAAACTAGTTGCTTCGAATATCATATCTAAGCCGCGCATGAATTTCAAAGCAGCGTCGTCTCCTCCTTTTACAGTAAATGCTATCATTCCAGTTCCCTTCGGAATCATTCGCTTTGCAACTGAATAATCTTGATGGGACTCGAGGCTAGGGTGATGGACAAGGTCTACTTTGTTGTGGGCCTCTAAACGGATTGCTATTTCTGCAGCGTTCGAGCAATGTATCGGCATTCTAGCTGCTAGTGTTCTGATTCCTCTCTCTAAAAGATAGCAATTATGAGGATCTGGTGAGCCCCCAAAGTGGACCTTTTTCATGAACATTGCAGCAATTAAGTCTGCCCTTCCAACTACGGCTCCACCGATAATGTCAGAGTGGCCGCCAAGATATTTTGTAGTTGAGTGAATCACTAAATCTGCGCCCATGGTAATTGGTTGGCATGCCCACGGAGAAGCAAATGTGTTATCGATTACTAAGAGTAGGTCGTGTCTCTTTGCAATTTCAGACATTGCTTCGATATCGCAAATTTTGATTACGGGATTTGTAATTGTTTCAATATAGAGCATTTTGGTGTTTTCAGTAATGGCTGCTTCGTATGAAGCAGGGTCTTGCATATCGGCCATAGTAGTTGAAATCCCAAACCTTGGAAGTTCTTCAGTCATTAGACCGTATGTCCCGCCGTATACGTCTGGGCTCGCAACTATGTGATCGCCCTGAGATAATAATCCCATCAGTGTAGTAGATATTGCGGCCATTCCGCTTGCGAATAGTTCTCCGTCTTCAGCGCCTTCTAAAGCACATATCTTCTCAACTACTGCTTCGGAGTTAACGCTCGAAAGTCTGGCGTAGAGTAGAGTGTGTTGTGCTCCCGCTGCCCACCCAGCATACCTCTCATCGGTCAACTGATAGGTTGAGGATTGGAAAATTGGAGTGTTTACTGCTCCTTCGATGTGTTTTGTTCCAGCGTGAACAGCGTTTGTGGAAAATTTCCTTTTGTCGGACATGGGCGTCTCCAAATGGTGTTTTGGGCCGACCACTGATGAACAATTCGCTTTGAATAAGACCGGTTTGTCGGCTAAAACTTCCAAATACACCATAATTACCGACAATTTGACGGAATCTTTGAAAATAGGCCGCCTTTTCGTTTAATTATGAAACTAGATGATACCGATTTGAAACTGATTGAGCTACTAAAGCGTGATTCGCGAGCATCGGTAACCTCGCTGGCCGAAGAGATGGGTATTGCAAGGGTTACTACGCATGACAGGATGATGCGTTTGCAGCGAGAAGGGGTAATTCGCAGGTATACTGTCGATATCGATGCAAAGGCTTGGGGGCATGAATTACGCGCGTTTATTTTTGCACGATGTGATAGAGGTAATATCGATCGACGAGATGTAGCAAAGAAAATATGCGAATTGTCATATGTGGTTAGGTGTAATGTGATTGCAGGTGATTGGGATTTAATCATCGAAGTCGTAAGCCCATCTATGGATTCGCTGGGTGATGCAATTTTGGACGGCCTCTCCAAAGTAGGGGGAATCTCCAGTACGCAAACAATGGTCTCGTTCTACGACTACTCTGGTCCTGCTTCTTCACTTAGATGATCGCTGTCGTCAGATTCGTCTAACTCAACTACAATGTTACCGATTAGTAATAAAAGCCCCATTGCTAACCAAATGGAGACTTCGACTAGGCCAACCGACCACCCGTAAATAGTGGCCCAAACTGGTTCGAAGGAATATATGATTGCAGCATGGGTTGGATTCAGATATTTTTGGAAAGCGTTCAGCATTAAAATACAAGCCAGTGAGCCAAATAATCCGAGGCATATTAATGGAATTACGACTCCTGATTGCCAGGCCACTTCTATGACCATAAAGTCTCTAGAGGCGATTAAGGCGATTAGTGCAGCGCCCACTACTAAAACTGCAAAAGAGGTAGATGTAACTGCTATTGGGTTCAGTTTTTTTGTGATACTATCTGTGTAAATGATGTGTAGGGCGAAGAAAAATGCGCACATTACAGTCAATATTTCTCCCGTGCCCCATACAATATGTGGAGGCCCGTCTATAAAACCGGCCCCAAGTGTTGCCAATCCAACCCCGACAATCATCATACGCGTCGGCTTCCTATCACTGATTTTAACTGAAAGTATTGCTGTAAATACTACATAAAGTGAGGTTAGAAATGCAGAAACTGAAGGGCTGACTGAATCAATTCCGATCATCTGTAGGATGAATCCTGCTAACATTAGACTTCCAAGAATTAATCCCCCTTTCCAGTCTTCTTTCGAAGTAAGGGCTCCTCTTGCTTTGCTAGAAAAAGGAAGTAGGGCTACAAACGCTATGAGGAACCTTGATGCAACAATTACTCCAACTACGCCTGCTGTAGTGTATTGATCTAATTCATCATCAAGTGAATTCATGGCCTGTTTCATCCATACGAAGGTTCCGCCCCACAATAATGTGACAAAGAACAAGCCGACTACTGCTTGTCTTCTAGTGGCCATATGGGTTGCCCTATTTTCTAGCATTTGATGGTGGCGGTTGTCTTGAATAGATAGAAATGTCAATAGAAAATTGATTTTCTATCACTAACAGCACTAACCCTATTGTGCTTGATGCTGTGTGTAGCCAATATGGCGAGTGGTCAATTTTGGGATATGCCCATCGAGACCGGCCTCGTGCCACCATCAGAAACCGAATTTGATTGCATTGTTGTAGGGGGGGGCCCGGGTGGTTCTGCTGCTGCATCTTATCTTGCTATGGAAGGAAAAAAGGTTCTTTTGATTGAGAAGGGCGTTTGGCCTCGCGACAAAGTTTGTGGAGATGCTGTTGGTGGTAAATCACTAGGCCACGTCAATGCTTTGGGTGTTAAAGCAAAGCTCGAGTCAACCCCTCACTTCAGAGTTACAGGCATTGTATTCTCATCACCAAATGGTAGTGAGGTAACTGTTCCTTTACCTGAAGAAGATGTTGAAAAAATGGAAGCTGGATACTCGCTCCCTAGGCAACAATTTGACTGGTTGGTTTTCGAAAGGGCGACAGAACTCGTTTTAGAAAACGGTGGTTCTGTAATCCAAGGTGCAACCGTGACACAAGTTTTCGACACTGGCGGCAAGATCACAGGTGTGGAAATTGGAATCGGCGGTAAAAGGGGCGAGAAAAGGGTATATTCGGCACCCTGGACAATTGGTGCCGGTGGATATCAATGCCCCGTGGCGAGAAAAATAATCAAGGAAATGGACAACCAAGAGTTAGTCGATAGAATGCATTACTGTGGCGGATACCGTGAATATTGGGATGGCGTCAAGGGCTGTGAAGGAAATGCAGGAAATATCGAAATCCATTTTGTTGACAGTATTATTCCTGGATATTTCTGGTTATTCCCGCTTGGAAATGGAAGGGTCAATGTTGGAATCGGCATGGTTCTAGGATTGATGGATAAGCAGAAGAAAAAACTCAAACCTCTACAAGCCGAAGTAATTGCAAACCATCCATTATTCAAAGATAGATTTGCAGATGCTAAGATGGTGGATGGAACTGGCAAGGGGTGGCAATTGCCCTTTGGTAGTCCAAGAAAGGGTGAGAAAAATCAACCGCGAAAGGCATTTGCGCCGGGCGCACTCTTGATTGGAGACGCTGCTAGTTTAGTAGACCCCTTCTCCGGAGAAGGTGTTGGTAACGCATTGGTTAGCGGAGAAATGGCTGCTCGGCATGTAATTGAAAATAAAGGCGGGGAAGCATACCAAGAGGAGTTGTGGGCTGCTTTGGGACCAGAGTTATCAAATTCATTCAAAATGCAAAAAATGAGTAGGCGTAAATGGCTCCTAAACTGGTTCGTTAGTAAGGCGGGTCGTAAACCGGTAATTCAGGAAATGATGACTGAAATGATTGCTAGTAAAGAAGCTCAAGAAAACTTGCATTCGAAATGGTTCTTAGTGAAGACCTTGTTATTCTAGGTGATTTTATGAATTCTCAATTATCAGGAGTTAAGGCGGTTTTTCTCGACCTCGATGGAACGATATACCTCGGTGGTAACTTGATTGATGGTGCCTTAGATTTCCTTAAGCGATGTGAAGAAAGAGGCGTCAAACGATATTTCCTATCCAATAATTCATCTCGTTCTGTTGAACAATATGTGGCTAAATTAAACAAAATGGGCATCCCGTGTGTTCCTGAAGATGTTTTACTATCAACTCATGATCTGCTTTCGTGGCTTTCTAAAAATGAAATAACTCGAACATGGGCAATCGCTACCGCAGGGATGCGGAGTATGATGGAAGAAGTCGGTATTACTACCAAGGATAATGACCCCCAATATGTTGTCCTAGGATACGATACTGAAATTGATTACGAAAAAATTTCTACTGCTTCAATTCACATGCACAGAGGAGTCCCTCTAGTTGCAAGCCATCCCGACATGGTGTGCCCTTCGCCAGATGGTGGGCTTCCGGATGTTGGTGCTTATCTAGCGATGTTAAAGGTGACAACAGGGCAAGACCCTGTCCACATTACAGGAAAGCCTAATCCTGGAATGATTATGCATAAGATTGTCGAATTGGGACTTAATCCTGCAGAATGTGCAATGGTTGGAGACCGTTTGTACACCGATATGGAGATGGCTGTTCAAGCAGGCTGTGTTTCTGTACTGGTTCTGTCTGGAGAAGCAACACGTAGTGATTTGAGCGAATCGGGAATGAATGTTAGTGTTGTTGTCGAGTCTGTCGATGAATTACTGAGGTGATTAATTGGGAAGATTAGAAGAATTTCTCTCTAGGAGAAAACGATTCGAGCCAGAAGGGCATGTGGTTTCTGGCAGACTTGCTGAGTTTAGATTGATGAAACTCACTAGGGCAGTAGCTGGAGAAGCATTGGTTCTGGAAGGCATTCGAATACCCGATCCTGAAGAAGGTGGTCGGAGAGAAATTGACATGGTTGTAGCAACAGGAGATGAAATTCTCTTTGTTGAGCAGAAACATTGGTCTGGTTCTTTTACAATTACTAGTGAGGGGCGGTTTTTCCAAAAAAGGAAAAACGGTGGTACTTTGATGCACAAGGATATCGTTGCTTGGACTGCGAGAAAGGGGGACATTCTGTGCGATCTTCATGAGAATAGAACCGATAAAGAAGTCCCTCCAAGCAGAACTGTTTTGGTATTCTCTAACAAAAACCTGGAATGGGAGCCTCTACCGGATGAGGTTCCTGCTGAAGCTTATGATGAATTAGGGTTTATCGATATGATTGATAAAATGGATAAATCGCCACCTTCCGATGAACTAAGAGAGACTTTGATGGGTTTTGGAACATGGGATACAATTCACCTAAATGGTGGCAAGACGGTACATGGGGACATTCTTGAATATCCATATGAGAAGAAAGATTGTACCGTAAAAAATTCTGGCCTACTGGGATTAATCGTTGGTCCGAAAAGCGAATTATCAACAGGTCAAGTTGTACGAGATCAGTCCGGCCCACATATCTCTGTAGTGGGCGAGGATGGTTCGAGGATTATTCCGTTTGCGCAAATTTCCAAGATTGAATTCAGTAATCCCCGCAAGGAGTGGGGATGATGTTAGAGGTCATTGGCTTCACTGCAGGCGTTCTAGGAATTATTGCTTGGATACCGCAGGTCAAAACCGTTTGGTTTGAGAAAAAGCATGAAGGGGTTTCACTACCAACTTTCGCAGTAGTCGCACTAGCATTGGCGTTGTGGATGACATACGGAATCATCGACGGTTCTCCATCTATTATCTACAGCAATGCTGCCGCTCTGATAATGATACTTTCAGTCTTCACTGGAGTTTTGAAACTCAGAAGAGAAAATAATCAGTTGTAGGCTGCCTTAGTAGTTGAGATGATTACAGCGCCAATCTTGTATGGGTCTCCATTAGATGCAGGTCTGCGGTCTTCTAGCCTTCCTTTCCAGCCATCTTCCACTGTTCCGATTGGTATACGGATTGATGCTCCTCTGTCAGATACACCATACGAGAATTGGTCGATAGATTGAGTCTCGTGAAGTCCTGTTAGACGAAGTTCGTTATGTGCTCCATAAACATCCATGTGTTTCTTGACATTCTTTCCAAACTCTTCACAAATCATTGAGAATAACTTCTCTCCGCCTGCATCTCTCATCTTTCCATCACTGAAATTAGCGTGCATTCCAGACCCGTTCCAGTCTCCCTGTACCGGCTTAGGGTGATATTCAATGTAGTATCCGTAATCTTCTGTTAGGCGATCAAGAAGGTACCTTGCTACCCAAAGTTCGTCGCCAGCTTTCTTCGCTCCTTTAGCAAAGACTTGGAATTCCCATTGTCCACATGCAACTTCTTGGTTAATTCCTTCGAAATTTATCCCTGCGTCGAGACAGAGGTCTGCGTGTTCTTCGACAAATGTCCTACCATGGGTGTTTCTTCCACCAACTGAACAATAGTACAGCCCTTGTGGACCTGGATATCCTCCAACTGGGAAACCTAGAGGTTGTTGGGTTTCAGTATCCATGATGAAATATTCTTGCTCAAATCCAAACCAAAAGTCTTCGTCATCATCATCAATAGTAGCACGTCCATTACTAGCGTGAGGAGTTCCGTCTGAATTCATAACTTCGCACATTACAAGGTAACCGTTCACTCTTTGCGGATCGGGATATATTGCAATCGGCTTTAGTAAACAATCTGAATCTCCGCCTTCAGCTTGACGTGTAGATGATCCATCAAAACACCACATTGGGCAGTCTTCTAATTCGCCGGTGAAGTTGTCTCTAACTAGTGTCTTACTTCTCATATTCTGTGTAGGTGTATATCCGTCAAGCCAAATATACTCCAGTTTCGCTTTATCAATCAGCATGGGTTTCATCGTTCGGGTTGACGAGACAGTATATTATCAAATCGCACATTTTAACTGTATAAAGCAGGTAATAAAAAGCACTATAATTCTTTTTTACTATTCGTTTGCTCAATATAAACAACTTTTGTTGATTATATTTTTACTCGTGTTAGTCGTAGAATTACTGTGAATTGCGCATTTGCACAATATTTTGTTTTCAGTTGTTTGCTGCTTCGGAATTCTGCGGAGTGACAAAAACATTCGACCCATCTCTGCTAATTTGTGGGAATGAGAATGTTCCACCATTGACAGTAACTGGGCAAGTGTTCCCACATGCTGGTGCGAGATAATCTTCGCCTGTTTCGGTAAGAACTAGTTTGATTCCATGCCCTGCTGGAAGTATTGCGTCTATACCTTGGAATTCCATTAGCATCACAAGGCTTTGCCCGGGGAATACTGTTTGTGGCTCGTATCCGCCAGCATGGTATCGAATATCCATTGTGGCGTGGCCGATCCTTAGTCCGGTCTCTGCGTCTTGTAATTCAGCAAAAATTTGTCCGCCATCCATAGCAGCCGATACGTCGAGATGGAGTGTTGGTAGCCCTGCTATGTGCATATCTTGGGTGAAACCTTCGCATGTGAAAGTGACAGTTTGTTGGCCCCCTCCTACAACTGAAGTTCCCCCTACACTGCCTCCATCTTGATCGCAGTTAGCTAAGTCCATCATCTCCCAAGTTGCATCTTGCGGAGGCCATAATTCTTCGATTCTCCACTGGCCATCATTTCTTTGAATTTGGGCGTGGTTGTCTGGTTTTGGGCCGACTCCTTTGAGATAGTACTCGAACCACTCGAATAGATCTTGGCCCCAGTCCCATCGGGTCATGTTGTGGATTGCTTCCCCCCCATATCCTGAATCTTGTGCGTTGTGTTTTGTCCATTGGTCAGGGTAATTATGTTCCCATTGTCCAAGCATACCACGCACATCGTAGCCTGCTGCTGAATAATCAAGGTACCAATTTGTGCCTGAAGGGCCGCCGAACACTTGGTGTGGATCTACATTCCAGTCTTGCATTCCTTGAACCCAATATATTGAGCCGTTCCAATTCTGGAATGCTTTGTCGATATGGCTGCGTTCATCGTAGTAATTCTCCATGTATGGATCTAATTCTCCAAGCCCATAAGTCGCAGGTCCTGCAAAAATTCCTTCGATAATGTCGGGACAGATGTTGTCCAAATCGTCGCCATTATAATCGACTGTACTACCAAAATAATTCATGTGCATAACTTGGCTTCTTGCTTCTGCGCTACCGTTTTTGTATAGTAGTGGGTGTAGTGCGGTAGTACCAGAAATTGGAACAATTGTTTTGAGATGTTCGCTACCTAACGCTGCAGCTTCCCATTGTGTTGCACCTTCGTATGACTTACCATACAGCCCTACATTACCATTGGACCAGTCTTGTTGCCCAAGCCATTCAACAGCATGGTGGATTCCTAGGCCTTCTCCGGCCCCTCTATAATCGAAACATCCACTGGATTCTTCCGTTCCAAATACTGAAACTTGTGCGAAAGCATAGCCATGAGGGATATAATTGTCGAATATGAATTCACCTCTTCCCGCCCCAACTACGTTGGTTGCGCCAGATTCATCACCTGGTTGGCCGAAGGAAAAGTACGGACTAACTACTGCTATGACTGGAACCTTTTCTCCCTGTTCGGTATTGGAGGGTAACCAATATGATAGGTGTACATTAGAAGTTGGTGGGCCTGTCTCCCAAATATCAGAAGTATCCACTTCAAAGGTTGCTTCTTGGACATCTAATGCTGTGTAGGGGCCCTTTTCTAGGACCATTGCGTATGTTCCATTCCATTCCCAATCCAAGTATTGACGTTCGTTAATATCAGGGTAATATGGCATTTCTTGTTCTATTTCTGCGCTCTCGCTTTCACTAAAACATCCAGACATTGGGAGGAGGATGAAGAGTGAGGCTAGTAAAAGAGCGCTGCGCATTATTCGTGCGTAACGCCCATGCGGCAAGAAGATGACCCTGTTGTGTTTGGGCATTATTATGCCTGTGTTGGTTACTGGTGCTAGTGGATTCATAGGAGCACATGTTGTTCTAGAGTTATTGAGCCGGGGAGTTCATGTTCGAGCAATGATGAGAGATGTTTCACTTTCTGAGATGTTTCCGAAAAGTGAACTCTTAGAGGTTGTGAAAGCTGACTTGTTTGATGTTGCCTCTCTAGAAAAAGCTGTTGAGGGGTGTGATGATGTCATTCATTGTGCTGCTTCACTAAATATCGGAGTTAAAGATGTGAAAGCAGAGGTTGTAGATCCTTCAGTGATTGGAGTAGAAAATCTATGTTCGGTGATGGGTGATGTAAAACGTATTGTGCATACTTCTTCAGTTGCTGCTATTCGTTCATCTAAATTCGAAAATGGTAAGGTTTTCACGAATTCCGATTGGTGTGAAGATGCCACTCCTAGTTACAATGCGTATGGGTTTGCAAAGGCTGAAGCGGAGAAGAAAATAAGAAAGTGGGCTGAAGGAAAGGATTTGAGGTTAGTGACAATACACCCGTCTATTGTTTTTGGACCAATCATTCACAGAAGACATATGAACGGCTCTATGTCATATCTGAAGCATTTCGTAAAAGGTCCTCCTTTTGTTCTAGACATTCACATAAATTTTGTAGATGTTAGAGATGTTGCTAAAGCGCACGTAAATGCCCTTGATGAAGGAGAAGATAGAGGGCGTTACATTATTCACAAAAGGGGCATGTGGATGAAAGAGATAGGTAAAGAATTGAGCTCGAAATTACCACGGAAATTTGCTACCCGTAGATTGCCTAGGATGTTCGCATATATTCTAGCCCTATTCCATCCCAAACTTTCAGTTAAACAATTGAAGGGGACTCTTGGAACACATGTTGGTTATGATGTTGGAGATGCATTTGCTGCGCTGTCACTTCCAAATTACACTGTTGGAGATACGTTGGTTGACTCTGTAAACTCCATACAGGCGCAAGATTGACACGGCCCCCCACATTGCCCCTTATGATGGCGAGCGAAATATGGGGAGAGCGTTGGGCTAGTTCGACATCAGATATCGCTCGTAGATACATGGAAGTTGCTTCCCGTAAACAGAGTCTAGTTTGTCTTGCCGCAGATAGAAGAACCATGGCTGGTTTATTCGAATTAATCGATTCTGTCGGCCCCTACTTAGCCGCATTGAAGACTCATGTTGATTTGGTTGATGATTGGACACCAGAATCTTGGTCCGATTTTTGTGAAAAGGCAAGAGATGCTGATTTATTGATATTTGAAGACCGAAAGTTTGCAGATATTGGTAAAATAAGCAGAGACCAAATGGCTGGAGTTTACGATATACGTAGTTGGAGTGATTTGGTAACGGCGCATTTGATCAGTGGCCCTGACATTGTTGATGGGTTACAGGCTGGATGGGATGATGTGGGTAGAAGTGGCGGTGTGTTGCTTCTAGCGCAGATGTCGAGTCGTGGAAATTTACTAAATCCAAATTATACTGACGAAGTTGTTGCAAAAGGAAAAAGCCATCCTGGGGTATTCGGATTTATTGGAAATGGTTCTAGCCCAGAAGAACTCGTTGAACTGAGATTGAAGGTTGGTTCTGAGAAGTTGATTTGGACCCCTGGTGTGAATCTTGTTGTCGGGGATGGAGAAATGGGTCAGAGATATGGCCACCCTCGTGATGCTGTGTTAGCTGGTTCTGATTGTATAATAGTCGGAAGTGGCATACATCGTTCAGATAATCCAACAGAATCTGCAAAGGAGTACGCTCAATCTTCTTGGAATGCACTACTTGAGAGGGAATCATGAGTTCTGTTGCTACGATCATAATTTCCATTCTTTTTGCTATTGGCATTGGAGTTTTTGTTTGGTATGTTTGGAATAGTAATCGGAAATTAGATTCTAGAATTGCAGTTGGTGATATGGCTTTACTAACATCCCCTAATTACAAGATTTCAGAAGTTATTCATGCCCCGGAGGGAAGTAGGGTTGAGAAGGTTGTAATTCAACAACTACCTATCGATTCGTCTCAATATCTCAGACAGGTGTTGCCTGATGGAAGGGTTGCATTAATTCCCGTGGCTGCTAATCAACAAGTCACAACAGATTATTCGACCATGCATAATAACCAGCAGCCCCCAAGGCAGTGAACAATAGTAGGACTACGAAAAGTCTCTTTCCCTTGCTTGATTTCTTTCTTGTTCGAATTGGTTCTGTTGTAGGTGATACGCTGATTGGGATTGCCGGAAGTGGTGTTGGTGTTAGTGCTGGTGATGCTACTTCATCTGGCTCAACTTCGATCACATCTTCAACTGGATGTATTGTGTCTAAATCCTCTAAACCCGGTGCTTCCGGGATTGGACCTAGTACTAAATCCCAAATTGAATCGATTGCGCTTGCAGTAATCGGCTTTTCGACCCAGCCAATTGCCCCCGCTGAATGAGTTGCATCTTGAGCTAGTTGCGCTTGGCGTTTAGGTGCAGAGAATAATATTCGGCATTCATCGCCGTGTTCTCTCATTTCTAATGCGGCCAGGTGGCCGTCCATTGAAGGAATATCTAGTGCTAGAACTACGAGTTCTGGATCTAATCGGATATACTCGTCTACAGCCCTGTCTCCGTCCTCGCAAGTAACGACGTTGAACTCCCTCTGGCGAAATATATTGGATAGCCGATGAAGGGACATTTGGTTGTTGTCAACAATCAGCACGGTGGGTGCTTCCTCGTCTTCAACATTGGTAACTCGAACCATGGCTAACGTGTCTGTGAGATACTACCTACTGATGAAACAACCGCTTAAATTTAGATTTAGAAGTCATTCTTCTTCATCTGAGATAATTTCCGACGGGCCATCTTTAGGATTTGTGAATGTTTCACGAACTGCTTCTGATTCTGCAACTTGGTTTTCTAACTCTCTTTGTCTAGCTGGTGCCTTAACGAACTGAAGTTGTAGTTCGGATACAATTCCGTTTAGCATAGTTTTCTCTTTGTTGGTTAGATTGCCTTTCATTTTGATTTTGAACATGTTGAGTGTGTCAATTGCTGCCTTGGTTTCGCCTAAATTGTAGTGAATCTTGCCTTCACTGTCTTGCAACATACCCATATGCATCATAGCGCTTCTTTGGAGCATATGTACTAATTGGAATAAGTGGGTGCTATCTTCGTCATCAAAAAATTCTGCTGCCAATTAATTCACCTCACTCGAATAGTTGTTGTAAAAGCCAGTCTGGATCAAACTGTATTAGGTCGTCGTATTCTTGTCCAACGCCACATAAAACGATTGGCCGGCCCGTTGCATGAGCAATAGAAAGCCCGGCTCCACCCTTTGCATCAGTATCCAGTTTTGTAAGAACTGCTCCATCAAATTTGAGCATTTCTTGGAAGTTTTTGGCCTGGTCGACTGCATCGTTACCGGCCAATGCATCGCCAACGAATAGTGTTAGGTGGGGATTTGCAACTCTTCTGACTTTTTCCAATTCCGCCATTAAATTAGATTTGTTTTGCATTCTTCCTGCCGTATCAACTAATACTACATCAATTCCTTTTGCTTTGGCCGAATCAACTGCATCTCTTGCTATTGCTGCAGAATCTCCTCCGCGTTGAGAAGAGATACAACGAATGTCTAACCTCTCACAGTGTGTTTCTAGTTGTTCGATTGCTCCGGCTCTAAAAGTGTCTCCTGCTGCAGCGATTACAGAGTGTCCTCGCTGTTTTAGAAGATGTGCTATCTTAGCCACAGTAGTTGTTTTTCCTGTGCCATTTACGCCAACAAACATGATTACTACAGGAGTGTCTTTCTTGTCGATAAAACTCTGGATACTCTCGTAGAAATCCCAGTAACCTGATTTCAGAATTCCCCTTAGTGCCCTCTTCAGACTTGCTTCGAGAACTTTAGCTACATCTGCACCTTTACGTAATCTCTGTCCGATGAGGTTCTTTCGAAGAGCATTCATTACTGCAGACACAGCATCTGAAGAGATATCGGATTCGAGCATGATCCATTCCAACTCTTCCATTAAATTGCTTAGTGCGTCACTATCCTTGATTACACGGCCGCCCGCTTCTACAACACCACCACCTAAATCGATGGTTATGCCGTCTTCATCAGTAGAACCTATGCCACCAGTAGGTGCTGATTTAACTTCAACTAATTGCCGACCAGTGGTGGTTCTCATCATGTGAAGGTCTACGTTTGAACCTGCAAGCCTCTCTACTTCTTTTCCGCCTCTCTTTTTCCGCTGCTTAGCGTCGACTTTTTTCTTGGCTTTTTCGCGCTTGGTGTTCTTGGCGAGAATTTTCTTCTCTTTCCGGGTTAATTTAGTTGGAAGTGAGTAGTCTTCTTCATCATCAAATTCTTCCCATTCATCGTCATTCGCTGAAGGAAGTTCTAGTTCTTCTTCTTCATCAAATTCTTCCCATTCTTCTTCATCAACAACGGATAACTCGTTTGTGTTTGATGGCGATTGAATGTTACTAAGGTTTGGAATTTCTTGATGTTGGCTTATTGCTTCAATTGCTTCATCAGAGCCCGCTTCGGCTGAGAGGGATTCTGTGTCTGCCTCAGATGCTGCAACCTGTACCTTTTTTCTGAATTTATCAAAGAGTCCCATTTCTAACACCTAATCATCAAGAGTTAATTCGCCGCCCATCCCTCTTCTTCTACGCCTTGGTGTAGCCTCAGGTGTGGTATCGGGTGTACCTAGTTGCTCTTCTGGATCGGGGGTGTTTTGCTCCGTCATTTCCTTAGCAGCTCTTTCAAAGGTTGTTGACAGTTCTTCGATTCTTTGAGTCAGTACTGCTGCGTCCGCTTCGAATTGGGATTTGAGTTCAGACAAATCATTCAGCCTTTTCGTAACCAATTCTTCGGCGTCATCTGGCGACCTTTCTCCAAAGATGCCGCTACCCAAATCAACTACTGTTGTTGCGTTTTTGGGAATAGGCACCATGACTCCTGCCCCAAGTGGAATGTGGCCACTAGAACCGTTAGATAGTGCTTTCAGGGCATGCCTAGTATCGTCATGTTCTAGTTGAACTGCTTCGATACGATCAATCTGAGATTGTATCTCTTCTAGGCGCTGCCTGTTCATATCTACAAGTCGAGCCATTCTCTGAAGTTCGTTTGAATCAACCATGCTCTCACCTAGTGGGAGAAGGCTCTCCGTCAAGAACCCGACGATTGTCGGTGTTCATTCTTCCTCTTCAACTGGGGCTATTTTGCCGCCTGCTGCTGCGATTTGATCGCGGAAAGCGTCTAGAATTCGTGGTTCGGAAGAGGTCCTAGGGTCGATTTCAGAAACTGACTCGATGGTGATTGCGCGGCGGTTTGCCTTGTGGCGAGAGCCTATAATCGAGTAACAGCGATGCTCTGCATCTGCAGCAGATGATGCTACAAGGTCTAGATTGAACTTCTGTCGTTGGCTACCAAAAGGTGCTGTGCCGGATACGCGGAAGGCTTGCATATTTCGGCCGACCTGTAAATCTGTCTTAAACGCGCTGGCGCGAAGCCATGTGTATGAAAGTTAAATCGGGATGTGGTTTTAGAAGGACTATGCGAGTGGTGACTTTGGTGATATTACTCATCCTAATCACCCCTTTATCCATCGCTGACCCTGGTGCTGATAGTTTGTCAGTAGGACCGCAGTGGGGCGAAGAATTGTCAGAAGTTGTTTTGGATAACCTGAACGGCTCCGGGGTGATAATTGCTGTTGCTGACACCGGTATTGACATGGATCATTCTTGCTTTAGAGATTCTGAAACAGATGTTGGTGAACCTGGTATAAACCACAGGAAAGTTGTTGCTTTGAATGATTCAATTGATAGTTGGGATAATCAGGGTCATCAACAGTTCAGGCATGGAACTCATATTGCAGGCATTCTTGCTTGCGACCCTTTGGATAACAATTCAGATATCAAATCGATGTCATATGGTTCTAGACTTGTAGTTCAAGATATTGTAGATTCGACTGGTTGGTCTCCCCCAGATGTAGATGAATTATTGGCTGAGGCTGCACTGCATGGCGCTGTAATCAATTCATGGTCGTGGGGAGATAATACAATCAATTACACTAATAGAAGTGAATTAATTGATGAGTGGACTGTTGAAAACCCCTGGTCGTTGATTCTTATCGCTCCTGGAAATAATGGAGGCGAGATGTTAGAGCCTTCGAACGCTTACAATGCGGTTTCTGTGGCAGCTAGTAATTCGGATAAAAATGCAACTATATGGCCAAGTAGTTCGCACGGGCCTGATGTTAATGGAAGGAGAGGGACATTCATTGCTTCCCCTGGAGTGAATATTCTTTCTGCAAAGGCAGACGGGATTACTACTAGCATGAATAATGGTACATATTCGATGACTGGAACTTCAATGGCCACCCCAATGGCTGCATCGTTTACCGCTCTTTTGCAGGAAATGATTGAGAAAAAATACGGTTTTACTCCTTCAGCCCCATTGTTAAAATCCATGCTGGCCGCTTCAGCTGAGCCGGTAACTGGAATGTCTCCTGATCCAATCCAGGGATATGGTCGCCCTTCTTTGGAATCGTTCAATACGTCGTTTTTTGTTCATGACTCCTATGAAGTAGATGATTGGGTGTCAATTATTCAAGGCAGGGGTGGTGATTTAGATTCTATGAAAAATAACTCATGGAATGGAAGTGGAGCAAAGGGTCCATTTTTATCAGAAAATGATTCCTGGAGCCGGTATGTTAAGCCAGTAAATGGTGAAGATTTAGAAGTCACATTATCCTACAATGCAAGACCAATGGGGTATGATATTGATGATTTGCGATTGTTGGTCAAAACGTCAGATGGAAGGGTTGCTGTCGATGACAAATTTACTAGTTCTGGGTATAGTCAACTGTATTACCAATCAGCTTTCTCTCCCTTAGAAGATGAATCTTCTAACGAAACTACGGTGATGGTTAGGCTCTCATCTGCCCAATTGGAGGATGTGGATTGGGTAGAAATTGAAGTTGTTGCTAAATCTGTATTCAATGGTGGTTCCGAAGGAATGTTAGGTATTGAAGGAGATAGGGTTGGGTTTGGTTTGACTGTTATTGGTGTTCACGAATTGTTACCAAATAATGGCCCTGTTTTGACTATGTTATCGGGACCGGTTGGTGGTGAGAATTATACTGAAAATGTTACTCTGGAAATGACAATAATGGATCTGGAAAACGATAATGTTGTATTTGCAATTCGTTTAGCAAATGAAAATTATTCTGTTGATTTGGGAGATTGTGCTCTTGCTATGAATTCTAGTTTCAATTCGAGTTGTTCTGTGGATATTTCGAAAGAATTGATTCCAAGAAAGGTTAATCGGCACGATTGGAGGTTTGAAGTTGTGGCTGTTGATGATAATTCATCTATCTGGACCGAGGCTAGTATGAGTCAATTTAAGACTGAAAATTTTACTATATGGTGGGAAAATCCAGCCTTCGTAGAGCCTGATGTTTGGGTGCCCGATGATGAGGTTTTGAAAAATAAACAAAATGATACGTTATTATGGGGAATATTAGGCGTTGTTATTGGTGCATTAGTAGCGGCCAGTGTGATGTTTAGAGGGGGCAGGGCTAATTGGCGAGAAGATGTCAAATCCCCCTTCAGAGAGGAAGAATAGGACCTAAAAGCGCGAGTGAGTATTAAGTCAAGTGACTCTATGGGCGAAATGTCCGAAGGACAAAGGTGAGATATTATGGGAGAAAGACTCTATGTTGGAATTGATTTGGGAACATACCAATCAACTATCGCAAGTAGCGCAGGTTCAATTGAAACAATCGAGACTGTTGTTGGAAGACCAAAGGACCCTGTGGCTCGTAATTTCCTAGGCCGTGATGTTTTATTCGGTAATGATGCTCTAAAGAACAAGTTGGCATGTAACCTATACCGTCCTATGGCCGCTGGTGTTGCTCAAGATGATGAAGCAAACCTGGCTGCTGCTAAGGCTTTCGTAACTCACCTTATCGAAACCGCTGGTCCTGAAGAATACGACGAAGTGTTTGGAGTAATTTGCTCTCCTTCGCACGTTTCATTCACAGACAAGAGCAATCTTGTGGCTACACTACGTGGTCAAGTAAACGCCATCATGGTAGTTACTGAACCATTCGCTACCGCATACGGAATTGGTGAAATATCTGGTTCTATCTGTGTAGACATTGGGGCAGGAACCACCGATATCGCACGTCTTTACGGAATATTCCCAACAGAAGAAGACCAACTTACAATCCAGGAAGCTGGAGATTGGATCGACATGCAACTAATGGGATTAGTTCAGAAGAAGTACACTGGTGCACAAGTAACAAAAGACATGGTTCGCAAGTGGAAAGAAGAATACTCCTACGTTGATGGAGAAGACAGAGAACAGATGGTTGAATTATCTGTTGAAGGTAAGAAGCAAGTTGTTGACATTGGAGACCTAATCAAGGCCGCATGTACAATGGTTGTTGGAAAGGTTGGAGCTGCAATCAAGTCAATCGTTGCTACCGCTGACCCTGAATACCAGCCAATTCTCAGAAACAACATCATACTCTCTGGTGGAGGATCTCTAATCGGTGGAATCGCTGATGCAATTGCAAATGACATCGCTGATATTGGAGATGTTACTGTAACCTGTGTTGAAGACCCTATCGAAAAGGTTGCTACAGGCGCTATGGCACTCGCTCAAGACATGCCTGATGAGCAATACACCGCTATCAACTAAGGGTCTTAGAAATGGGGCGTAGAACCCCTTGACCAATGAAAGGTTGAAGAATGGTTGTTGCACGATTGTGCGCAATGACGCTCGGCGGTTCGACATCTGGTGGCATTCGTCGCATGACTGAAACGACTGGTGATGAGCGTGCAGCACTCGAGGGAATGCTACGCGCTTACCCTGTTGAACAACTGGTTGAGGAGGTCTTGGTCGCATGGCAAGAGCTCGCAGACAGGAATGAAGATTTAGTTACTTCAAAGCAGAGACTTCGTGTTTTAGAATTAGATCTAGCAGAGAGAAAGGATTCTGTTGCTCCTGAACTTGCTCAATTACGTGCTGCTGAGAATGATTTGGAAGAATCTAGTGCAAGAGTGGTTCACGTTGAAAGACTGCTTGAGGATACAAGAAAAGAATTGGCAGAAAGCAAATCCGGCTTATCTGTAGAAGAGCGTGCTTCTCTTGAGAAGGAAGCTATGCAACTAAGAGAATTAACTACTCAACAAGATGATGTTATTGGTGAAATGGAGGGGCGTATGTCTCAGATGGTAGAGGCTTTGGAAAGAGCTGCTGACGCTGGATTGACAAGTGTAACCGCTGATGAAGTAAGGTCTTTGAAATCCCAAGCAGATTCTCTATCTGCTGATCTAGATGCTGAGAAAGCGGCTAACGATGCGTTGGAAGAGGAGCGACAGAGACTCAGAGATATCGCAGATAGATTACGAGGACTCCTCGATGCGAGAGACAAGCGCCTTGGAGAATTAGAAGAACAGATTGAGCGTGTTATGCAAGGACCCCGTTCTGTTTCTGCAGAACACGATTACCTGGTCGAGCAAATTGAAGAATTAAAACGTAGACTCCTTGAAAGAAATAGAGAATATGAATCTCTGAGAAGAAGAGAGAGAAGATTACACAATGATGTTTTCGAGAGAGATGAAAGGGTTCAACAAATGGCCCTTACTATTGGAGATTTAGAGGCTGCACTAACTGACAGAACCTCTGAGGTTAGGGAATTAGAATCACAAAGAGATACTGCCGTTCATGAATTAGATGGAGTGAAGAGGACTGAAAGGACCAGAGAAGTTGTTGGAAGGGTCTTTGCAGATTCACTATCATTGGTTAGAAGTCATGATGAAAGGGAGTTGAAGAAAGAAGTTTATGCTAATTCTCCTGACTATGAAAGAAAAATTTCCACTCCTGAAATGGAAGATATGCATACTCTTGCAGATGGTGGCACCGTAGATCTTGATACTGCTTTGGAAGTAATAGAGAAGGGAATGGATGTTGATAGAACACCAAGACCTGAATCACCTGGTGGCACTGGCGACCCTGTACTTTACGAAGACGAAGATTGAGCTCCGGAAACTACATCAGATATTCTCTGACTAAGTTCTTCCATTGAAGATGCGTCTTCAGTAAGTGTTCCAGTAACAATCCAATTTGCTCCAGCATTCGCTGCAATTCTAGCTTGTTCTGCATTCCTAATCCCGCCTCCGACGATTAAACATAATTCATCTACACTTCTAGCTGCTTTGATACATGAAGGGTCTACTTGGGTTGATGCTCCACTGCCTGCTTCAAGATATAGGATTTTGAAACCAAACATCTTCGCTGTTAATGCATACGAATTTACCAATTGGGTTTCACCTGGTTTTACTAGTTCCGCCTCTCCTACTTCTCCCACTTTACCACCTGGTGAAAAAACCAGATAGCCAGTAGGTAATGCCTCAACATCAAATTTTTCAAGATGTGGCGCTCCTCGAAGTTGTTCTCCGACTAGGAATCTTCGGATTTGTGAATTCATTAACATCATGAATGTAATTCCATCTGCTGCAGGGGAAAGGGCATGTGCGCCACCAGGAAATAGTACAACAGGTACTCTCCATTTATCCTCATCAGAAGTTGGGTCTTGACTTGATGCGAATATTTGTAATTCAAGGGCTTCTTGGATGGATTTGCATGTTTCGTGTACAACTTCATCAGGCGTATCTGTAGAACCGCCAACGAATATCATTCTTGAACCCGAATTAACCGCTTCAATGGCTCTTCTTGTAGCAATCTCGGAAGATTGTTTTCCAGGATCAATTAGTGTGATGTGTCTACACCCATAACTCCGGTCGAGGACGTAGTTGAGGAGGCCTTCGTCTGGTAGCATATTAGGAAACCTCCTGCAGGGAATGAATGAGGTTTTTGGCTACTTCATGTCCCTCTAACACCGCCTTATCTGCTGAAATTTCTAATGAAGATGATGGATGCTCACCCTGCATGATCTCTAGCCATCCTTGCTTAGGTCGGGGTAAATCTCCTCTTATCCAACATTCAATAAGGCCGTCTCCACGTTCAAAACAGAATCTATCATCAATGATACTGTTTAATTCAAATTCTGAAGGAATATCTGAACTAATGACTATTCCACCATTCCATGTCACTAAATCATATTGAGTACCTTGACTAGGCCACCCTGGAGCTGTTTTTTTACCCCCGGTACAGTTTACTGAGTCTATTGGACCAGTAGTTTTTAGTTTGATTATCCCACCCATGTCGACGAACTTTTTGGCTAATAATTTTTCAAACCATTCTCTTCTAAAAGCCCAACCGAAATCATTTTTCTTTGCTGCTGTTTTTTCGATGAATTCTGAATCTAATTTTAATATCAAGCCAGGTGATCTTACTGGGTTACCAATTTCTTGTCTAGCTTCGAATATTGTTACATCTAATCCTGATTCTAATAATTTAATGCCACAGGATAATCCCCTAACTCCAGCCCCAGAAACTTCTATCATCATTCAACACCTTCGATGCTGAGAGCAAAAACTGGACAAGATGGTATGCAGTGTTCACATAGTGTACAACTTTCCATCTCTACAATGGCTAGACGATCTACTAATTCTAGAGCGTTTGTTGGACATAAAGCAATACAAGCACCACAGCCATAACACAAGTTCTCGTCTACAACAAAAGTTGGTAGAACTAACTCGGCCATATTAGTTGCAGTGGACACACACTCATTGCTGCTTCGGCGAGATGACCTATGGAAATAATAAAAATTAAGTTTTTTAATTAATCTGAATTGAATTATATTTTCCAAAGGAAGTATAAATTTTGATATTAGGATATTAAATGGGTTACGTTATACCACCCCTATATTTCCACTGGAAGAAATATATTGGTATGTTGATGTAGTAAGAAATGATGTGTACATCAACTGAATGTAGTAAGACCCATTGATGTTTGACGCGTATAGCACTTAACCATATTTACAATTCCATTGTTATCTCGATCCCTAAAATTGGTTCCAGTGGAAATACAGGGGTCCGACATATTCATTGCAGATTGGATTATACCACTCGCTATGGTCTTCTATTCACCAGGTAGAACTACTTCGTATCCTGAGTTTCCACCAGAGTCGGGAATAAGGTATCACTATCTTGGGGGAGGCGATGAAGTAGGAAATGTAGGATGTGTATTTGAAGATAATAAAGGCACTAGAATGCTTCTTGATTATGGATTAGCTCCTACAGATCCACCAAAATATCCAAGAGAAGCCCCAAGTGTCAAGGATGCTGTAATAACACACTCTCACATTGATCACCTAGGAATGGCTCCTTGGTTATGTTCAAACCATCGAACTAGACTTCATGGAACAGCACTAACAGCTAAAATAAGTCATATGATGTGGAATGATTGCTACAAAGTAAGTCGAATTGAAGGCTATCCTTTAGCTTGGGACAAGAGAGATATCGATGAAGCAACATCATCCTGGTATACACACAAGTTTGGAGAAACATGGGAAAAAGATTCTTGGAAATTAAAATTAACAAAAGCGGGCCATATTCCCGGCGCTGCAATGTTAAATGTAGAAACAGACACCCATAAACTTCTCTTCACAGGTGACTTTGATACAAGAGACTCACCTCTAACTTCAGGCGCTAAACCTGAAAAGTGTGACGTATTATTCGTTGAAGGAACTTATGGGGGTAGAAACCATCCTCCAAAAGAAGAAACAATACAATCCTTCATAGAAAGAGTTGTAGAAGTAAAAGATAGAGGAGGAACAGTTCTAATTCCTTCTTTTGCTAATGGTCGAACTCAAGATATTGTGATGACACTACACAAACATCTACCAGAACTAAATGTTCATGTTGACGGGATGGGAAAATATGTTGCTAAGTTACAAATGGAGCATCCAGAAGCCCTTAGAGATCCATCTGCATTAGAAGATGCTTGGAAATGGTGTAAGAGGGTTTCTTCAAAATCAGATAAGAAAAAAGCACTGAATGCTGACTGTATAGTTTCTACATCAGGAATGATGGATGGAGGCCCTTCTATTTGGTATCTTAACCGTTTAAGAGCAGACCCTAGAAATGCAATATTGCTAACGGGATATCAGGCAAAAGGATCAGGAGGTCGAATGCTTCTCGATGAAAAACAAGTTCCAATCTGGGGTAAAAGAACACCTATCGATTTAGAAGTCAGTCAGTACTCTTTCTCCACACACGCCGGACACTCAGAAATTGTTGATTTTGCTAAACAATGTGAAGCAGAAACAGTCGTAGTCTACCACACAGACCCTAATCACGCACGACCACCACTTGTAGAAGAACTCGAATCTAATGGACACACAGTACACACTCCAATAAACGGCCAATCAACAATTATTCCATGAGTAATTTAGCCGAAGTGATTGTATACAGCGACACATACCGTGACTCATGGCAACCAAGGCACCGCCCGGAAAGCGCCGTAAGAAAAAGAGAAAGATTCGTCTGTCTCTAAAGAGTTCCAAACTTAAAAAATCAGATTCTTATTCTGACCAAGTAGGTTGGTCCACAGATGTTGGAAGAACGCTTGAAGAAGCGGCCAAACCAAAAGGCCCCGATACTATCAAACACCAATGTGAGATGTGTGGAACAATTATGAAAGTTCCAAAACCGAAGAAAGCACGTTACACAATAACTTGCCCACACTGCGACCACCAAGAGTCATTTAATTGATTAGAATACAGAAATAGCAAGATCTAGTATTCTCTTTATTGCAGCTAAAAATAGTACTGAGACTAACATTCTCCTTACCACTATTTGTGAGAATACCTTCGAACCAACTCTTGAACCAATTAAACCGCCGAGTACTACGGCAATTGTGAATGGTAGCAGAACTCCAAAGTCAATTTCTAGTTGTCCAGAAATAGAGTTTCCAACCAATCCTGCAGCGGAATTAACCCAAATAAAAGCAGCTGCAATTCCGGCTGTAGTTTTTGCATCAGCCCAACCAAATAAGAGAATTATTGGTGATAGGAATATCCCACCCCCTACTCCAACTATTCCACTCAAAAACCCAATCGTAAAGCCTACTATTACAGTAATATAAATTGGTGGACTCTTGACAAATATTTCATCCGAATCATTATTTTTAACAACCAATAACCGCCACGCTGCAAGAATTAGTGTAATCGAAAGAAGAGTATCATAAATCCCATTATCTATTCTCAGTAATCCACCAAATATTGCAGCCGGAACGCTGGCAATCATGAATGAAAGTGCCAACTTTGAATCGAAAAACCCAGCCCTACTATATGCCCAAAAAGCCAAACCAGCAACTAACAGATTCAAACTCCAGGCATGTTGTTTCAACCACGAGGGATCCTGAGATGCATAAACTGTTAGTGATAATACAGCCAAGTATCCAGAAGCCCCTCCATGTCCCACACTAGAATACAGTGCAGCAATAACAAACAACGCAAAGAGAATGATGAAACTCGACACCACCATCTCCATACTTCCTGCCAGGAACTGTAGGATAATAGGTTCACCCAAAACAAATCATAACTTACAAAGATGCTTTACATCATAGATTAGAATAGAAATTTATCGGAATGGCCCCATGGCCACCCACCCAGGTAATTTCAAAAAAATTTGCCATTGACAGGTCTGTATAGGAGGCGTATTAATTTGGATATCATTACTATTATGGCAATGATTTCTTTACTGGTTGTTGCACTAGCTTTTAGTCCATTAGGGCTTGGAGGAGGGGTGCTATATGTTCCTATTTTTTACTACATGTTAGATTGGGAGATGAAAGAAGCCGTAATAGGATCTCTCACTCTAGTCTTGATGGTTTCCATAGGTAGTAGCCTAGCTCATTCAAAGGCGGGATATTCTGATAAAAATGTAGCCAATATAGGAAGGGTTACAGCCATACCAGCTGCTATAATAGGAACCGTTTTATCAGGATATTTAATCGATATTGTAGGAGATATAATCATAAAAATTCTCGCAACAATTATCCTAGTTTTCGTGATAGAGAGAACAACAAAACAAATGCGAAGTTCATTAAATGAATCAACCAAAGAAATACAATTATCTGATAAAAAGAGAGAGTACATGATCGGAACCGCATTTGCTGGATTATCATCAGGGATGCTTGGTATTGGAGGGGGAGCAATACTTGTTACAGCCAATCGGTCAATTCTTCAGATGGACACAAACAAAGCAGCAGGAACGAGCTTTTTAGTTGCTGCCACAATCGTCCCGGTCGCCTTATTGAGCCACATTATTCTAGATGGTGTTGTAGGGGGAATCATCGATAATATTGGATTATTGACAATCATAACCTTTCCCTTATTGGTTCTTTCATCATCTTTTTTTGGAGCAAAGTATGCAATTAAAAATATTCCAAAAAATATAATTAAAATTGTATTTCTAGTTGCCATCTCACTTAGTTTGATTAGATATTTAATCGACTTTGTATTACTTTATTAAAACGAATTGTAAATTAAAAAAAGGTGATTTAATGAGCGAAATACCCTATTTTGTTAATCTTCAACAGGCAATTGATATCTGTAACAAAACCGGAATACAAACCATGGTAGAAAGGGTTAGTCTCGACGAATGTCACGGGCGAATTCTAGCTACAGATCTCCCTTCTTTGGTCAACGATCCACCATTTGACAACTCAGCAATGGACGGCTTTGCGATGCGGTATGAAGATACAACAAACCCTCCAACGAACCTGAATGTTATAGGCACTATACAGGCCGCAGGACAAGAAGACAATATCTCATTGAAGCCCGGCGAAGCGGTTAGAATAATGACAGGAGCGCCAATGCCAAATGGCGCAGATGCAATTCTCCAAATTGAATTAACTTCTATGGAAGGAAATGTAGTAACACTACAACAAGAAGGAATGAAGAATTTTATCAGAAGAACCGGAGAGAACCTCAAACAAGGCGATGTCGCGCTTCAAGCTGGCACTCACCTCACTCCTTCTAGAGTAGGACTCTGTGCTACAATGGGATATTCATCACTACCAGTAGTTAAAAAATTAAAAGTTGCAATAATATCAACAGGGGATGAATTGAAACAACCTGGAGATGAACTTAACAGAGGAGAAATTTACGAATCTAACTCATTTGGTTTATCTGGCTTAGTAAGGTGGTTGGGCCACGAACCAACTAGGCTACAATGCATAGGGGATACATTAGAGGATATCAGAAATACTCTGAATGAAGTATCGAAAACCCACGATTTAATTCTTACAAGCGGAGGTGTTTCTATGGGAGAATGGGATTTTGTTCGGAAAATTATGGAAGAGGAAGGAGATCTTCATTTTTGGAGAATCAAACTCAGACCCGGCTCACCACCGTTATTTGGAATATGGAACGGTACTCCAATTTTTGGACTACCGGGAAATCCAGTAAGTTCGCACGTTGTATTCAGGATGCTTGTAGCTCCATGGATTAGAAATGCAACCTCTGCCGATGGGCCAATTGAAGCGAAATCATTCGCTAAACTAGCAACTAAGGTTAAACCAACAAAAGACAGTTTAACACTTCGAAGAGTATCGATTGAGAATAATGGTTTAGAATTAATCGCACACCAGAAAATCCACCAAGGTTCTGGAAACCTAGCTAGTATTGCTCATAGTGATGCATTTTTGATTTTACAACCAGGTAAACAGTATTCTATTGGTGATACTGTTGAGGTAATGTTTGTTTAGGTGATATTATGGAGATTAAAGAAGACATTGAATTATTAGAAGCACTTGCTCAATATTTTCCAAATTCAAAACGTAATAAATTACGAAAGATGCTGACAGAAGGCAGAGCATTAGTTGATGGAGAAGTTGTACATAAAGCAAAACACATAGTAAACAAAGGCAGTATTCTAACAGTGGCAGATAGAGAATCAGCCGCAGTTTCATCCCCTCCGCCAACTCCTAAAAAACAACACCCAAGAGTCAAGATTTTATTTGAAGACGAACACATCCTTGTATTGAATAAGCAAGCAGGACTTCTATCTGTTGCAACAGATAAGATGGAGCCAGATACACTGCATTCAAGAGCGGTTGACTACGTTAAAGGCGAAGATGAAAGAAATTGGGTATTCATTGTTCACAGACTAGATCGTGAAACATCCGGGGTTATGATATTCGCCAAACATAAAGGGCACAAAGAATACCTTCAGGAACAATTTGCAGGTAGATCGGTTCACCGCGTCTACCATGCATTAGTGCAAGGAAAGCCCGAAATAAAAGGCGGAACAATTCACGAATGGCTTTTGGAAGATAAATTTCTACGTGTTAGAGCGGTTAACAAAAGAAACCCCATGGCCAAGGAGGCAATTACACACTGGAGCATCGAGGATAGTGACGATATCGCTACACTACTAATGCTAACCATCGAGACTGGAAGGAGACACCAAATTCGTGTAGGTTTAGCAAATATGGGCTATCCGGTTGTGGGTGATGAACAACATGGCGCAGAAGGCAACCCAATAGGTAGAATCGCACTACATGCATCGGCGTTAGAACTCCTTCACCCTGAAACAGACGAACCTGTTAGATTCGATGCTACAATTCCATTCGGCCCTGAGTGATAAGCAAGGACTCAAGAACCCTTGACCAACCGAACTAATCATGGCAAAGCCTGGCGATGATGGCTGGATTGAAGTTCGCGGTGCGCGAACACACAATCTACAAGACGTCGATGTCAAACTCCCAAGAGGCCAATTTGTTGTAATTTCTGGAGTTTCAGGATCTGGAAAATCATCATTAGCATTCGATACACTTTACGCAGAAGGACAGCGAAGATACGTCGAGAGTTTATCTTCATACGCTAGACAATTCATCGGTCAAATGAAAAAAGCCGACTGTGATAACATCGAAGGACTATCTCCGGCAATTTCTATCGATCAGAAACAAGGAAGCCACAACCCTCGTTCAACAGTTGCTACCGTTACCGAAATAATGGATTATTTACGGTTAATGTGGGCCAGAATAGGACTACCACACTGTCCAACCTGCGGTGTAGAGGTTGCTAGAAGAACCGTTCAAGAGATAGTTGATGACATTACATGGAATATGGAGGGCCACGCGGTTTCGGTTTGGAGCCCAGCTATCCGTAATCGCAAAGGAACACATGCAGATTTATTCCGACATCTAGTAGAGCAAGGATGGACAGAAGGCAGGATCAATGGGAGAGAAGAGTCTTTTGAAGAAAACCATAATCTCGATAAAAACCTCCGACACGACGTTGACGTTAGAATAGATAGATTTCGCTGCACTAAAGATAGAAGGCAACGACTTACAGAAGCCGTTGAGTCGGCACTGAAAATAGGCGGTGGAACGGTCGCGATTGAAAGCATCAAGCCGCCAGAGAGCAAATTCGAATATTCTGAAGGTTCAAAATCCAAAGAAACCAATACAGGGGAAACAATGGTTTGGTCTGAAGAATTTGCATGTGCTCAACACGGAGCATTCATGCCTGAAATGAGCCCAAGGGTGTTCTCATTCAATTCACCACTCGGAGCGTGCCCTTCATGCCAAGGGTTAGGCGTTCAGCGAAGATTTAGTGCCGATCTTTTGGTAAACCACAGAGCAACAATTTCTGAGGGATGTATCATACCTTGGAGACAATCAATGTCTCCACACTGGTATCGTAAACTGATGGAGCAAACCGCACAGCATTATGGAATTCCCACAAATATTCCGTTCGCAGATTTAGATGAAGACTCCAAAGATATCATGATGAATGGTTCAGGTTCAACGATTATACATTTTGAATTCCGTTCAGAAACAGGCTCACAATACAACTACAGCAAGCCGTGGGAAGGGGTATATGGGCGCCTGCAAAAAACATACACAGAAACAACCTCAGATCGAACTAGAAGCCGTTTGATTGCATGCATGAATGATGAAGATTGTTCCGAATGTAATGGTGAAAAATTGAATGCTGCAGCTAGAGGAGTAACCGTTGCCGGTAAGCGCCTTCCAGAAATTGGTGCCGCTAGTGTATTCGAAGCCTTACAAATCATTCAATCAATGGGCGGAGAAGGAAAATCTGCAGAAAAACTCGACGAGAGAAGTTTCTTCATCGGTAGGGAAATCCTCAAAGAAATAGAAGGCAGACTAAGATTCCTAAATGACGTTGGGTTGGATTATCTAACTCTCGATAGGCGCGCAAGTACACTTTCGGGAGGAGAAAGCCAAAGGATAAGATTGGCAACCCAAATCGGAAGCAGATTGACTGGAGTAATGTATGTCTTAGACGAGCCATCCATCGGACTCCATCAAAGAGACAATGAACGTCTTCTAACAACACTCAGAGAACTATCCGACTTAGGAAACACCCTACTTGTTGTAGAACACGACGAAGAAACTCTTCGCCAAGCAGACTGGCTTTGTGACTTGGGCCCAGGCGCAGGCTTAGAGGGGGGAAGAATCGTTGCAAATGGGCCACCAAAAGTAGCAATGAAGTCAAAAGAATCAGTAACTGGAGCATATCTTTCTGGCAAGCGCAGTATACCAGTTCCCGAAGAAAGAGCCCCTGCTAAGAAAGGCCATCTAAAGGTAGTAGGTGCCCGGCAAAACAACCTTGACAATATTGATGTCAGCTTCCCACTAGGCTGTTTGACGGCAGTGACAGGAGTTTCTGGTTCAGGAAAATCATCTCTTGTTTCAAGTATTCTAGCCCCTTCACTCCAACGCCACATAAACGGTTCTGATGCACAGCCAGGACTCCATGATGAAATTGAAGGGATTGAAAATGTCGACAAAGTCATCGTAATCGACCAATCACCAATTGGAAGAACTCCTCGTTCAAACCCAGCAACTTACACTAAAGCGTTCGACGATGTAAGAAAACTATTTTCGGAAACAAATCTGGCTAAAGAAAGAGGATACACACCAGGCCATTTTTCATTCAATGTCAAAGGCGGACGCTGCGAAGCGTGCCGAGGGGGAGGCTCAATTAAACTGGAAATGAATTTCTTACCAGATGTTTGGATCACCTGTGATATATGCCAAGGAAAGAGATACACTAGAGAAACCCTGGAAGTAACTTGGAAAGGAAAGAACATCCACGATATCTTAGAGATGCCAGTAGGCGAGGCTGTGGAGTTTTTCGCAAACCATAGAAAACTTCACCGAACACTGTCAACAATCAACGACGTAGGACTTGGATACATCCGCTTGGGCCAACCAGCAACCACTCTATCGGGAGGCGAAGCACAACGTGTCAAATTAGCTAGTGAGTTGAGAAGGCCTCCTCACAAGCATACAATGTACATCTTAGATGAACCTACAACTGGACTTTCTTTCTCAGATGTCCAACAATTAATCGATGTTCTTCTAAGGCTTAGAACAACAGGACACTCAATTATTGTAATTGAGCACCACCTAGATGTAATCAAATCTGCAGACTGGGTTGTAGATCTTGGCCCAGAGGGCGGAGACCGTGGTGGAAAGATAGTTGCGATAGGAACTCCAGAGGATGTTGCTAAGGTCAAGGGTAGTTTCACAGGGCAGTTTTTGAAAGATGCTTTGTAACGAAGCCAAACCCGAAAATCACTGTTTTCGAGCGTAGTATTCATGGACGGTAGTCTCTGCCCATCTGCTGCCCCCATAGGGGGCAGGTGTTTCAAGTGCCCTCAAACATAGTTCGAGTAGAGACAACTCCGAAGACCGGAGAAGGAATGAGAGACGTCCGCGGGGACTCTGTAAAGAGGCAACTGGCAGCCGACCACTCAATCAACATTGATAGTGTGAGATCAATCGTAGGATTCCTTATCGATAGCGAAATAACCTCTGAAGAGGTTTCTACTAGAGTCGATGATGTATTTGCAGACCCAATTATCGAAGAAAGTGCGACAGATTCCTTACATTTAGACAATCCAACACTTTTCTCCGAGTCTCCAGACATCACCGTTACAATTGGTTTCAAAGCAGGAGTTACAGATAATCCTGGCAAAGCAGCTCTAGATGGATTCCGTACAATTTTCCCAGAAGCAGGCGAAGATGCAAGAGTATCAACATACATCACCTATGTGTTCCAAGGGGTTCCAAATGAGGTAGATGCTGACTGGTTATCCAAACAACTCCACAATGGGCTGATAGAGAGGGCATTATACTCAACCAAAGGAGAGAAAAGTCCAGAAATTGAATACATACCGGTTGCAGCAATAGAATACACTCCACCTGCAACAATCGACTTGGAAATCTCTGATGAAGACCTGATTAAATTATCAGAAGAGGGCCTGTTAGCACTAAACCTCGAAGAAATGCAAACAATTCAAGCACATTACAGAGACCCAGAAGTTAGAGCATCTAGAGCAGCAGTTGGCCTTCCCGAAAATGCCCCTACTGATGTAGAACTGGAGTGCTTAGCCCAAACATGGTCTGAGCACTGCAAACACAAGATATTCGCAGCACATATTCACCATGTTGATACCGAGACGGGAGAAGATACAGAAATAGATTCACTATTCAAGACTCACATCATGAATCCAACACTAGAAATGAAAGACGAAGTTGACTGGCTTCTTTCTGTATTCCATGACAACTCAGGAGTAATAGCATGGGACGATGAATGGTCAATATGTATGAAGGCAGAGACACACAATTCCCCAAGCGCATTGGACCCATATGGTGGTGCAATGACTGGAATTGTTGGTGTTAATAGGGACATATTGGGGACTGGACTAGGCGCAAGACCAATCGCTAACACAGATGTATTCTGTTTCGGACCTCCTGATTGGGAAGGAGACCTTCCAGACAATTTATTCCACCCTTCAAGAGTACTGAGGGGCGTTCATGCAGGGGTTAGAGTCGGTGGCAACGAGAGCGGTATTCCTACTGTCAATGGAGCTATTGTTTTCGATGACCGATATATCGGAAAGCCACTGGTTTACTGCGGCACAATTGGTATGATGCCAAGAAGATTAGCAGACGGTAGAGAATCACATGAAAAAAATCCACAACCAGGGGACAGAGTCTACATGGTTGGAGGAAGAGTTGGTTATGACGGAATACATGGAGCAACATTTTCATCCCTCGAGTTGACCGAAGAATCACCATCAAGCGCAGTCCAAATTGGAGACCCAATCACTCAGAAGAAAATGGTTGATATGATACTTGAAGCCAGAGATGATGGATTGATAACCTGTATTACCGATAATGGGGCAGGCGGTCTTTCATCTAGCATTGGAGAGATGGCAGAATACACGAATGGATGTAAAATAGATCTAGGTAAAGTACCATTGAAACAATCTGGATTATCATCTTGGGAGATTCTAGTTTCCGAGTCCCAAGAAAGGATGACTGTAGCCGTTAGAGAATCCGATGTTCCAGCATTTGAAAAACTTGCAAACCTGCATGAAGTAGAAGCAACATGGGTTGCAGATTTCACAAATACAGGGCAATTCCACGTAGTTCACGATGATGATACAGTAGCGTCATTACCAATAGAGTTCCTTCATGATGGAGTTCCTCAATTGAGGCTGGAGAGCGAATGGGTTAAGCCGGTGAACACACCATTCACACCGCCTTCAGTATCATCTCATACACCACTACTAATGAGAATGCTATCTAGGCCAAACATCGCATCCAAGGAAACTTGGGTAAGACAGTATGACCACGAAGTCATTGCACAAACTGCATTGAAGCCTTTCGTTGGCGTTGAGAGAGATGGACCTGGCGATGCAGGGTTACTAGCTCCTATCCATGGCTCAACAAAGGGACTCGTAGTATCCAATGGAATATCACCGAGATACAGCGACATTGACGCTGGAGCAATGGCTGCTGCTGCGGTAGATGAAGCCGTTAGAAATGCAGTATGCACTGGCGTAGACCTGTCTAAAGTTGCAGGGTTGGATAATTTCTGCTGGCCCGATCCAATTGAAAGTAAGAAAACTCCCGATGGCCGTTTTAAATTGGCTCAGTTAGTCAGGGCAAACCGCGAACTAGAACGAATTTGCAGGGCTTATTTCGTACCTTGTATTTCTGGAAAAGACTCAATGAAGAACGATTATGGTAGCGGAGAAAACAAGATTTCAATCCCACCCACACTACTCTTCTCATTATTTGGAGATCACCCAGATGTACGCTATACTACAACATCCGACCTAAAACCAGGAGAGAGCCTGTACCTTGTTGGCGAATCAAAGCAAGAATTAGGCGCTAGTGAAATTTCATTCATGCTGAAAGAATCTGGAGAGGCGGATGGAATTGGTGGCGAAGTGCCACAATTACCTAACCCCGAAAAGAACCTTGGCGCTTACAAAGCACTGACAAAAACCATCCAATCAGGAATTGTAAGAACTGCCCACGACTGTAGTGAAGGCGGAGTAGCCGTTGCAATCGCCGAGATGTGCATTGGCGGAAGATGTGGAGCAGCAATAGACGTTGATGGCCCAGGAGATGCAGACCTGTGGGGTAGGCTCTGGGGAGAATCCTTAGGAAGAATCATGGTCGGAGTCAAACAAAACAACCGTGCTGAATTCCTTTCGATGATGAAGGGGCATTCACTTACATACATGGGCGAGACAATCGATAGCGACACTCTCAGTATTTGGGATGGCGACGACCTAGTAATCGAAGCGCCAGTCGAAGACATGGTTTCTGCTTGGAAAGGAAGCCTCGATATGACAGGGGGTGAACAGTGATGGTTGAAACACCAAAGGTTGCTGTTTTGTTCGGTTTCGGTATCAATTGTGATAGGGAGACTGCAGCTGTTTTCGAATTAGCAGGAGCAACCAGCGAACGAGTTCACGTCAATCACTTCGTCAATGGCGATAGGGACCTTTCAGAATTCCATATATTGGCAGTCCCCGGAGGGTTTTCTTTTGGAGACCACCTCGGTTCAGGCAGACTTCTAGGTAATCGAATGCGCTTCGCTATGAGGGAACAACTATCAGCATTTGTAGCAGCTGGTAAGCCGATTATTGGTATCTGTAATGGATTCCAAGTCCTAGTCAAAACGGGGTTACTTCCTGGTAAAGAAGTCCCCGACTTTGAACAAAGAGCCAGCCTTACTCTGAACAATAGTGGTCGATATGAAGACAGATGGGTCACTCTAGAGTTCGACCCCGAAAGTCCGTGTATTTGGACCAAGGGAATTACAAGAATAGAATGTCCAGTTAGGCACGGAGAGGGCAGATTCGTCATGCCTTCAACAGTTGATTTAGATTCACTAGACAGTAATAATCAGATTGTTACAAGATATGTAGACCCCTCAACAGAACCAGGAAATGGAATCACCGATGAAACACTACCCTTCCCAATTTGCCCGAATGGTAGCATCAGAAACATCGCAGGAATTTGCGATCCAACCGGCCTTGTATTCGGTCTAATGCCACACCCCGAGGCGGCTTATGCAACCTTCTTACACCCTCATCACACTAGAAACGAAGTTAGTGAAGAGATACTTGCAGAGGGAATGCAGATTTTCCGCAACGCAGTTGAGTACGCTCAAGCAAACCTTTGAGAAAGAAGCGCCACATCCTTGCTACATGGCGAGTGAAAAACTGTACATGGAGAGCATCGATGCTTGTTATCTAAGGGATTTCAAAGCCAAAGTAACCGCTATTGATGAAAACTCAATAACACTAGACAGAACTCTGTTTTACCCATTAGGCGGGGGTCAAAATTGGGATACTGGCATCATAAATTGGGACGGCGGAAAACTCGACGTAACCGAAGTTAGAGGGCGCGGAGACATCCAACATTTCGTAGGAGAAGATCATGGATTAACCATTGGTGAATCTATTGAGGGAACAATAGACTGGGATAGAAGGCACGCCCACATGCGCATGCACACAGCACAGCATTTAGTCAGTGGATTGGTGTATGAGATGTATAATGGAGCCAGAACTGTTGGTAACCAAATACACACCAATCGTTCAAGAATAGACTTCAATCCAATTAAGTTTACAGAGGATATAATCGATGATTTATTCCACAAAGCAAACGAAGTAATCGAATCAAATCTAGAAGTTACAGACTCTATAATGACTCGAGATCAAATCAATGCAATAATGCCCCCAGATAGAACAAATATGGATTTATTACCGATTTCAGTTAAGCAATTACGTGTTGTAAAAATAGGCAATAACGCCGACCTTTGCCCCTGCGCAGGCACCCATGTCAGAGCACTAGGTGAGATTGGTGAAATGAAATTCTTAGGTAAGAAAAACAAGGGTAAGGGCACAACTCGAGTGAGTTACACTCTTGAGGGCTGTGAGAGTTGAATTAACAATAAAAACATCTTCCGCTTATTAGTAGAAGATTATATTAAACTCCGTTCTAGAAGACTATAAGTCTAAATCATCATCTAACAATTCTGAAACTCCAGACTGGGCTTTTTCCCATTCCTTTCTCGCCAACTCTCTCTGCGCAATCGTTTCAGCCTCAATAACCTCTTTCAGAGATTCTGGGGCTTCAGAAGAGGCCTTTCCCGCCTCAATCTTATCAACCATTTTTCTGTCTTCGCCTAACCTATCTGAACGGTCTACTGCGGCAATGGGGCGGCTTGGAACCGTCCTTGACCCATGGTCTATTTCTTCTACTTCCAGTGTGCTAGCCATGTATTCCAAAACCTCTTCTGGCGGCAATTGATCTTTCCAAGGGTTCTGATTACCAACAGTTTGGATGACACTGGACTTGTCTCTTTTTGCCTGCTCAGCAAACACCGACTCAATATCTTCACTCGTTGGTAGAGGTTTAGATTCAGTAAGAGAGTTTGCCAATATCTGTTGTTCTCTTAGGGCTGGCCCGTGAACCTCATCATGATCATATCGGTTAGGCGATGCAGCCATGGCTAGTAAGTCCCTAGCAAATTGAAATAATTCATCTGAAGGAGGGGCCTTTGCAATCTGATCTCTGACCTTTTTATGGTGAGATATGCACGATCTACACCTCTCAGTTCCAGCAATATCTTTTGCATCACACCGTAGACAACAAGCTTGGAACCCCAAGTCTTTCATCGCTCTACGAGGCATCGCCATACCCCCTCCTAGCCCCAAGTAGCAATGAATCCTTTCTCATGAGGCTTCAAGCGAGGCTTCAAATCCCTCTGCTCGGAGAACACAATATGGCGAGAGACCCGAGGGCTGACATCCTAGAGGATGATTTGTTCCCAAGGCCATCTCAGAAAATACACCGCGTTCATGCCCAAAGAAGCGACGACGGCACTATTCATTTTGATATGAAAGGCGGAATGTTTGGAATCAATAATCGCCAACCTGTCCAATTACACAAAGGAAACATTTGGCATTTTAGTAAGGAAGAGAAACACCACCTACTACTCGCTACAGGAGCCTTCACGCTCGCTTTAGGATTAATGAGGGTTGGGGGATTGTTCGGTGTAAGCCAATTCGATAATTCCGGCCAATGGTTCGCTTTACTTCTTCTCTCAATGCCAGTAATGCTTTTGGCTGTTGGGCCGGCATTTATTCTTCACGAGATTGGCCACAAAATAATTGCAAAAAAATATGGTTGCTGGGCTGAATTTAGAGCAGATCCAGGGGGATTGAAACTTGGAGTCGGGCTTGCAGCGTTCCTCGGAGTAGTATTCATGGCTCCTGGCGCTGTAATGGTGGCCGGCTTGGTTACCCGAAGACAAAACGGGCATATCGCTATAGCAGGCCCTGCAGTTAATTTTGGACTATTCTTAATTGGCATCCCAATCGGAGGAATACTTCTTGGATTAGCGAATGCGGAATCTTACGCTATGGTCGATGGAACATATCTTTCTGGAGGAGCTATTAATCTAAAAGCAATGATTGGAGGAATAGTATTCTGGTGGATTGCAGCAAACCTTGGATTAGGCTTCTTCAATATGATTCCATTCGGGCCACTTGATGGTGCTAAAATTAAAGATTGGAATGAAGGGGTTTGGTTTGCAGCCTTTGCTACATTCATTGCAATAATCATATTATGGTGGACAGGAACATTTAGTCCAATCGACTTAGCAACTATAATTGCAGAACAATTTTGATTATTCTTCCAAGTACGAATTACGTACTGGATTTTCATCTAGGTGGAAGAACGAGTATGTTGCCCACCAGGTGATAGTGTCGAGCGCGTCTACGAGGTTGCTTGTACCACTATGCTCTTCACCGTAATCTTTCCCAGTCGTATCCATCCAATCTTCCATCTCATCAAGAGTATCACATGTTTGGTGGTAGCACCAATACCCATCAACTAAACCTCCGAATCCCATGGTTACTGTTCCTAAATTATCTTGGAATGTAGCATGATCTGAACGGGCAGTAGTGTCCTCATAAACAATAATTTCAGGCCTATCTTTAGCCAACCAATCATCAACTTTCCAGGTTTCAGCAGAATGTCCTTCTCCAATCAATGGGGCCATTTGTTCCTCAACCCCAATCGCATCCGAACCAATCCACATAGCTAGATTTACCATTCCCGGCTGATTCATTACATCGTGATCTACACTTGGTCCAATGTATACTCTCATTGGCCAAACTTCCTCATCTTTTGGATAACCATCGGGGTCGACAGCAGGGTTAGGATCACAATTTCCTTCACCGCCCCCATGGCCATTACCACAAGGAGCTCCTCCGCCGCCCGGCCAGTTTACTCCAGCCATGTCCAAGTTAACGTAATTGGTAACCTCAACATTAGGATTATCTTCTTTGACCCATTCATCGGTCCAGTAATCGCTACCCCTCTTTCCACCTTCTTCGCCGGACCAAAGACAGAATACCATTGTGTTTCGAGTCTTGTAACCCGCCATCGCTTCTGCTACGGTTAGCACCATACTAGTTCCTGCAGTATTGTCATATGCTCCAACCCTTGTTCCATATGTTCTACCAAAGATGTGAGGGTCAAGCAATCCTCCATTGACAGGAGGTGCAATGTCAAAGTGTGCTCCAAAAACCATCCATTTGTCAGGATCTATTTCACCAAATCGATATCCGCATACATTGTATGCTTCAGGATTTTGAGCCCCAGTCTCAGTCGAATCGTAAACAAAGCGCTGCGTGATAACTTCTAGTCCGAAACTATCGAGTGTCTGTATCAAGTATTGTGCAGCATCTTCGTAAGCAGCATTACCTTGTCCTGCCCATCTATCGAGATAACCTATGGCCCCGTCTGCCAGATCGGTAGGATCTGTTGATTCATCAGATAACATCGACAAATAATCATATGTCGTTCTTCCATTAACAACACCAGTGGAATGCCTACCTCCGTCAGCATCAGAGAAAGCGGCAGCCATAGGGCGCTCAATAGGAATTGTAACTGCTATCACGGAGCCTCCGTTACTAGTGCTAGGCTCAACAGTATCAATTGTATCACCTGATAATCTAACAATTCCCTGATTGTCATCTCTCTCATGACCATCGCGAGCGTACCAGGTTCTCCAAGATTCATCTAATTCTCTAATAGGCCAGTTTTCCCGCCCAATTTCGCCGACCATTATTACTGCAGTGTCCGTTCTTGGCGGTGCTAAAATCGTTAGTAGTACGGACTCTCCTGCCTCTAAATCAATGACAGTTGAATTTTGTACAAACCCATTTTCAGGATTCATGATAAGATATGGTACGAAAGCAGACATATCCGAATCTGCAGCAATAGTTAGCCCTTGAAATTCACCGCCTCGTAAAATACCCGGGGTGATAGTTATGTCATCCGATTTTAACGAATTATCATTATCTTCCCCAAAGCATCCACTGAGTGGTGCAAGACAGAACAACAGGACTAGGAATCCAGCTGTTAATGAGCGCTGCATATCTCCCCCGTGTACGCAATCCCTTCTCAATGCTGCGATTATTTGATGAATCATTAATCCGAAGGTTTGATAATCTTCCAAGTCCAATTATTACATGAGAATATGGTAACAGTAGCGCCGCTAATTCATGAGTTGCTTAGGAAGAAGAGATGTTCAAAAGGAGTTTGTAGACCACGGAGAACAAAATATCTCTGGGCTAAGATGGTTAGGTCCGAAGACGAGGACACAACGCCTCTAATCGAAGGATAATCAGCCAATTATTCCTCGATTAAACCTTCTTCATGTATCAAGTAAATATGCACAATCAATACACCAAGTAACAGCATTAGGGCAAAATTATGCGAGATTACAGTTCATTTGGGACAGGGGTTTGATCCATATGCAAGAAAGCATAGACAGCCCACCAAGTTACAATGTCCCACGAGTGAACTAGATTGTTAATTCCTGTTGAATCTGCTGTGTCCATGTATTCAATCATGGTATCCATCGTATCACATTCTCGATGATAGCACGGATAACCATCTACCAAGCCGTTCCAACCTAGTGTAGCAACTCCAATACTTTGGAACGAATCGTGGTCACTTCGTGCTGTTGGCGACTCATAAACAGCCACGGTATCTTCGTAGATATCACCCCATAACGGACTTTCTCCACCTTCAAGCCATGCTTCTCTACCACGTTGCATTTCATTACCGAGATCAAGCGCATCACCACCAATCCACTCGGCTAAGTAAAACATACCTGCTTGGTCGATTTCTTCTTGTGAACCATCTGGGCCTAAGTAAACCGAGAGTGCGTAATCTCCAGGATAGTTCACTCCAGCCATGTCAAGATTGAGATAGTTGCTTACTGTAACTCCATCTGGCAAGTCGTTTGCGAATGAGCGAGAGCCCCACAAACCTTCTTCTTCGGAAGACCATAGGCAGAATACCATAGTTCTACGAGCATCAAATTCCGCTAGTACACTTGCAGTAGTTAGTACCATACTAGATCCGGCAGCATTGTCATAGGCGCCGTGCCTGGTTCCGTATCCAGGAATTCCATCCTGAGCGCCAGGCGTGTAGGCTACAGGAGGGGCAATATCGAAATGAGCGCCAAAAATTAACCACTCATCAGGATAAACCGAACCAATCTTGTAGCCGCAAATATTCACAGCCCAAGCCGTATTAGATTGGAATCTATGTACTTCGACAGAGTCTAAGCCGTAGCCCTGCATTACACCTTCAAAATAAGTGATAGCGTGTTCGTAAGATGGGTTTGCATTACCAATCCAGCGGTCTAGGTAACCCACGGCACCATCAGCACCACACGTTGCACAAGGAGTATCGTCTGTGATGAAATCAACCCAGTCATATACATCTCGGCCGTTGACCCAGCCTCCACTGGCTCCAACCCCGTCAGCATCAGTTAGATCAGCCCGCTGGAATCGTACCGTTTCCAGAGATTTGACGATTACTTCTCCACCATCATCATTACCTGGAACAATCCATGGCCACTCGCCACCATCATCTTGATTTTCAACAGCCATTACTGAAGAAGACCCTTCATCGACTCCACTATCCCATGCTGCCCATGAAATACCAGAGGCACGAATTGGCCAGTTCTCTCTACCATAGTCTCCAATTAGCAAAAACACATCAGAGTTTCTTGGAGGGAATAGGACGTTTACAGAAACAGAATCCCCTTCCTTGAGATCAAATACTGTGCCATTTTGAGCTCTCATAGAACCTGGGTCTTGAACAAAGTAAGGTACAAAAACACTCATGTCACTATCGGCATCCAATTTGATGACCGTCCAATCCCCTCCTGGGATAATGTCTGGCCATACATTCAGACTATCGGTGGAAAGGGATCCAGAATCCCCCTCTTCACCTATGCAACCCGATAGTGGGGCAAGGGACATTACGGCGACCATCAGTATAGCGCGTGCAGCATCCATGTGCTGCCGACAACTATCCTATTGTTGAAACATATGGTCAGAATCTCATACCGTTGTACGGAATTGATTTTCCGGATAGAGGATAAGCATTATACATGGACCATCGGCCCGAATTAACGATGGCAACCGTACGCCTCGACCAAAAATCACGGGCAATCGTACGGTCTATTTCAGAATCTTACATCAATGCAATAGCAAATTACTTCGGTAGTGGGCCAACAGATATTGCTGCTGCAAAAAGCCAACACAAAGCCTACGCTGACGCTTTATCGGCTAACGGAGTAGAAGTTACAACCCTTGAGGCAGACCAAGATTACCCTGATTGCGTATTCGTAGAAGACCAAGCGGTTGTAATCGACGGGCACGTCCTACTTCCAGTACCTGGGCACGAATCTCGTAGAGGCGAACAACCTCCAATTGCAGATTTCCTATCCGACCAACTCCAAGGGCACCAAATCTGCAAGATGGAGCCGCCTGCAATGATGGATGGCGGGGACATACTAAGAATGGGGGATTTGTTCTTTGTAGGTAGATCTACAAGGACAAACGATGCAGGAATTTCAGAACTGAAAGACCTATTGGACCACCTAGGTCACGAACTGAGAGTAATCGATATCCCTGCACAAGCATTGCATTTGACAAGCATTTCATCAACACCTTCTGACAATTTGATTCTGATACCAGAGGGGTACCTAACTCCCGAATCATTCGGCGAGATGCCTGAAGGATGTGAGGTAATTGTAATGCCAAAAGAAGAAGTCTATGGCTGTAATACAATCGGACTTCCCGGGAACAAAGTACTCATGGCAGACGGATATCCTGCAGTTCAAGCGGAATTAGAAAGCCGTGGATTCGAGTGTATTCTGCTCGATATGAGCCAAATTAGAGCGGCAGATGGCTCTCTAACCTGCTGCTCAGTCTTCTATTGAGCCTACGCGTTGTTGATATAGACGGGTTAGGTGGCAATCTTGCTGCAGGGGTCGCCCAGCTTGGTCAAAGGCGCTGGGATGAGGTCCCAGTCCGTAATGGTTCGCAGGTTCAAATCCTGCCCTCTGCACCTTTCACAAATCACCCAATGTGTATGGCCCGTCCGGTGCCTCTTCAAAAGGTAACGAGAACGTTTTTTTTGCAGATTCTGAACTTTTTTGAATATACACGCGCTTCGGAGGTATACAAGAAAACGACATCGTTCCGACTACGAATTATATTTCATTAAGTCCAAAAACGCTATCAAAAAAATCCCAAACGGGGGCTTGATCTGCAAAGGCTATCATAAATTCCCAATGTACCATTGACATGTCAAATCAGAAGAGACATAAATGTAATTTGTGCTGACATCTTGATACTGGTAATCATCACTTAGTGAGCAAACAGTCCGAGCGTATGTTGCTGGATTTGTAGCATGGATTTGATTAGCGATTTCTCGAGCATATGACTCCAAACTTTCAATCCACAATGATTCCTCAGAACTTGACTCGAACCATTCCGATTCAACATGGAAGGTACACCTGTAATGGTCATTACCATCACCCTCAACGCATTCGATTGAACCGTTAGCACGGGTTCGGTTAACGTCCTCATTAAGTTGAGCAAACACATCTTCCACAAAATACTGTCCTTGTGGTAGAGGGATTTCGCAATGATAAGAAGTAGTGTGGTTAAATGTTGATCGGATTGAAGGTTCAACCAGTATGCGATCAAACCAACAAACAGCATCGTCGAGATTGGGAAGTTGTGAATTTCCACTTATATCATTCATCATTTTGTTCAAACGTTTATTGAATATTGGCCACGTTTCTTCGGTTGTTGGATAATCTGAGTCGTTTAGATGCAGGGTCCCTATACATCTGTATCGCTGTAAGCTATCCTTAACTGCAAAGTCACATTCTGCATTGTAACCATACCGAGAAGTACTTTTAATTTGATTTTCAACAAATGTGGTATCTATGAAGGCAAGATTCTCGATTTCCAAGAATTCTGCAGTCGGCGAACTGTAGGAATCCAATAAGAGTAACATTCCATCAATGTGAAGCTGGTACTCTTCCTCAAAAGTTTGATCAGATTCAAGCCCTTCAACAATAGCGTCAAAACAAACCGCATCATCATTATCTAAGCATTCAAATAAATCTCTAATCACTTGGTTGTGATTATGATACATGAAATCGAACAACGCGGCACTATAACGGTAAAATTTAAAGCCAGAATTGTAAGATGACGAAAAGATTTGGTCTGTTGTTAGTCGACTTGAACCATCATTATCTATCCTCTGTAATACACTCAATCTCGGCTCAATTCCATCTCTCTTGGTGCTCCCGGCCAAGAACTCTGCTAACCCTTCATCGAACCATGTTAATCGATTACCGTCATAGATTTCATTTTCGCCCCACATGTCATGTATAAGGTGGCGATTTGCAATGTAGTGAACATACTCGTGGCGCACAAGCTCCTCGAGTGTGTATATGCTTTCATCAGGGGCCCTCTCATAAGTGAAAAACATCCCCCACTGTTCGACGTACATGCCTCCATTATTCGAGTTCAAACCGTAGATTAATGGCTGATAATTCCGATAGTCTTCCCTCGTTCCGTAAATCATCATCGTAATATTATGATTCGGGTCTTCATCAACAGGTAACGAAGATTCACTTAACCTGAAAAACTGTGCTTTTACCTCTTTCATGGCATAGTACAGAGGAGTAATGTCCTCAGAGAGTAAAGGGGTTCTGATAACAATTTGACCATCATCAAATTTGAACGTATTAGGGAATAATTGCATTTCTAATGAACTCCTAATGGAATCCATTGAGAATTGTTCAACCGAATTCACACAAGTATCAGAATTGTAATAATTGTAATAAAAATCGTGCATATATACTGCCCAAAGGAATGGCATAGTATATTCGGTTTCTGAATAGTGATGGTTTTCAGCAGTAGTAATGTATTGGCAGCCCAAATCATAAAGATTTGGAGCATCAGTAAGTGCAACCCGTCCGAAACTAAAAACCGCCCAATTTACCAACCACTCCTCTTCTCCAGAAACCAAGGCTCCATCGGCATCGAGACTTAATTCACCTATTATTTCTAATAATTCTAACAGATTTTCATGACCATTAAAGTTAGGATTAGAAACACTCCTACTGATGCAAAACATTGTAGAATATACTGTTGAGGAAGTCCAATAATGATCTAAATCTGTGTCGCTATCAGTCATAGTTTGTAAAATCGTCATGAAGTGAGGTATTAGTATCTCAGCAATAGCCAATGTGTCTGCTAAAATTATCAACTGTCTTAGATTTTTTCTTGCTTCATCACCAAAATCTAAGATGTGTTCAGAGTCTTTTAATGAGTCTACTGCGGCATATACCCCCTCAAATGTTGCTTGGTCAAAAACACTTATCTGTCCATAGTATTCATAATAATAAGCGATTCTTACAAAGAACATCAATTGGTGTAATCCCTCGTTATTATTGCCTTCATAAGTGGTAGCAATTTCCTCTATACTATTTGCAATCCACTGAACATTTGAGTCTGTTAAGATTGATTCAAGGTTAGCATCGAATGTCCAAAAATAATACAAACAAGCATCCGTTTGTTCAATTAAGTATGTTTGGAGATCTGCATTTGTAAGTCCTACGATATCTTCAGAGGTACAAACACTCCGGCCCCCGGTGTTGGATCTAAAATCAAATATTTCACCTTCATATGAAGGCGTTGTTAGAGGCGGATGGGAATGATCTTTGTGTTCATGACCTACTTCATCCTCATCATTAGATTGGAGTAATTCATCAGGCTGCATAGGGCCATCTCCGATGCCACTCTCCGCTACACTGAGATTACATTCGCTTTTGTTTTCTATGCCGCCCGAGCAAGCAGCAAATACAACATTACGCACATCATTATTTTCTTCAACATCTGTTGTAGAATTGTCTATACAACCTGCAAAAATCGTTGTAAGCAATAGCATTGTTAACAACCAAGGGATTCCACTGCGCATGATCTTTGGATGCTTTTCAAGTGTATAACCTTATACACCGAAGTGCAGATCTAATAGGCTGAACCAGACTATGTTTCCGAGATGGATTGGAGGAGGACATGAACCTCGACCGCACTAATGTTATGGCTTCAATTACAAGGGCCTGATGAATCTACTTTATTCTCTATTTATTAGCAATATTTAATCAAAAATTTGCGACTGTGGTATTTTCGCCAATAATAGGCAACCTTGCTTACCGGAATAGGAGATATTGTTTCACTCGTTATGCGAACCTTCTAAAATCTCATCAAACTCTTTTGCTGCGAGGATGAGGGTCGGTGCCCAAAGGCCCACAAAGATGCCTAACATTTCATCAGTTCCAATGAAGTAAATGTACAACGACAACGCCACAGATAACATGCTTGCTACTAATCCTACTCTTGCTATTTTTCCGCTCATATCTTAATCACTTAGCAGCAGATTACAACTTTTACACTTAAACCAGTGTTTTGAATCCTACCGAGTCACCACCCTAGGATATTTCAATATCAAATCCGAATTATATTTCATTAGGTTCAAATATCCCTGCACTCATTTTGGATTTATGATAGATATAATTGACTTATGTGTTGATGCATATAGGGCACATGCAGCTAATGACTTTGCAAAAAGAGATCAACTCCTAACGCTAATCAATACATCCGAACAAAATATTGGTAAATGGATTGCATTCTTTGAAACAATAGGCAGTGGCGAATCAGAACTTGAAGAATCAGAAAAAGAAAGATTAGTTGAAATCGCATTAAGAGAAAAATATAATATTTTTAATTGAATCTAACACTTCATGATAGTAAATCCGCTCTGGCTGTAGCGAATACAACCCTTCCCCGATGAGTAATCTTTGCTTGCCAAACCTCATCTTTAGGATTGAATGTTCGTAGCATTTGTTCTCGGCTCCAATGCCTTCTCGCATCAACTTGATCGAGATATTGCCCCCACTGAGTCCACCTATTTTCAGCACGAGATGCTTTCAGAACCTTTACCGGTTTGAAAGTTCCAAACTCTTGTGTAATCGATGTCCATTCAATTTTGTCATACCTATCCTCAAGCCCTTGGTGTAGGTCTCCAACAATTTCGTAACCTACTCCTGAATTGGGGTCGAGACTCTCTACATGGCCAGGGAATAGTTTCTCCAAATGGGAGTATCTATCACTAGCCATTCCTGCAGATACCAGTAGAGTATCATGGCCGCTGGGACCAAGACCTGTATGCAAATCGATAGCCCATATTTTGTCTACGCCCTCTAATGTTTTATCGAGCCAGTTAAGCAGTAAATCTGGACCTGGTTGTAATTTATTTCCGCCGTATTGGATGGCCTTAGGATATTCATACTGACCCTCTGCTACGCATTGCTTTAGATTATTAAAACCGTATTTTAAAATCAGTCTAAGGGTCTTAATTTTGAACCACCGCTCCTTCCTTTTCGGCGGAGATTCCGGGTTGATGAAATCCTTGACATTATCATAACCTTCTGGAACCCCGGAATAACTTTGACCACGCTTCAAAAAATTGCGATTCAAATCAACGTTATTTTCGTTAAATCTCCTCCACCATGCCATTCCATACGGGTTTACAGCGTGAATGAAAACGATAGCATGGTCCTTGAAAGGGTCTTGCTTACTCAAGTCATCCATTACTGCCAATTGAATAGCACTACCCGGATAGCCTTCTACACCGTGTATTCCGCTACTGGATAGCAATACTTTGCCAGATTTTAGAGAACCAACTATTGCTACATCAATACACAGTGGTTCTCCAGCAGGACCAGTCATTCCGATTTCTAATCGCTCACTCGTTACCTTGTGACCAGCATCTCGCAGATCATCACAGGCAATCAAGAATCGTCCTGCCGCTTCCGCATAAGAATTAGCGAACCAGAACCTCCCTTCCATGCCACCGCTAGGAGAGGCTACACTTGAACACTACCGAACTATGAATAATCACACCCCCTGTCCCAATTTATGTCGGAGGAATTGATTGCAGCCGACATTCGTAATGCCAGAACCCTTCCTTCGAAGTTTTACTACGACGAGAAGGCTTTCAATGATTCAAAAACAGCCTTCAAAGGTTGGCAGTTTGCCCTGCATTCATCACAATTCAAATCCAATAATATCCATCCTATCGAACATATTGAATCTATAACTGGAGAACCGATTGTTATAGTGAAAGGAGAACAAGTCAATTGTTTGTCAAATATTTGTACACACAGAGGAATGCGCCTAATCAGTCAAGAGTGTTCTAAGAATTCTTTCAGGTGCGAATACCACGGTCGAACCTTCGATATAGATGGCAAATTCCGCAACATGCCTGAGTTTGAAGGTGCGATTGGATTTCCGTCCGAGGACGACAACCTCCACAAATTTCCAATGGTTGTTTGGGATGGTTTGTATTTCACCTCTCAAGATTCACTTCCGCCAATCCCATGGGCAGAAGTGGAATCCCGCCTTGGATTCCTCGATATCAAATCCTATGTCCACGACCCGGCAAGAGATAGAGACCATTCAATTTCAGCTAACTGGATGCTATATGTTGATAATTACCTTGAAGGGTTCCATATTCCATTCGTTCACCCAGAACTTAACCAAGCATTGGATTATTCCGGATATACTACGGAGACTTTCGAGGGAGGGGTGTTACAAATTGGTAAGGCCATGGAAGGAGATGTAAAGTTCGTACTACCCCAAAACCATCCCGATTTCGGCGAAGATATTGCTGCATACTACCTTTGGCTATTTCCTAATATGATGTTCAATTTTTATCCTTGGGGGCTATCTTTGAACATAGTTGTTCCAGTCTCTCCAACAGAAACCAGAGTTCTTTATCGAGGATATGTCGGAGATAAAGAATTAGCAGCAAAAGGAGCCGGAGCCATTGTTGATACAGTCGAGGAACAAGATCAGAAAATCGTTGAAGCGATACAGAAGAATATGGCTTCTAGCGCCTATGATAGGGGCAGATATTCGCCATCTATGGAGAGAGGGGTTCACCACTTTCACCGCATGATGTCAAGAATTTTTCAAAAGTAATAATCTTTGATGGGGGAATAATATGGACGAATCGCCACTACTTACAATGACGAAATCGAGAGTAATCGACAATCAGCCAGAACTTTCACCGGAGTCTCTACATTTACTCGAAATGCTTTCAGGCCTCTGCTCATTTCATACAAGTGAAGATTTAGCTAGTTTCCTTTTTACGGAAATGTTTCGAAAATTAGTAGGGAACGGCGAACCCTGGGTGGTTTTTGAAGTCGGTGTGTATCTAGACCATACAAAATTAGTCGAAATTATTGCGGTCCATGATGGAATAACCGTCGCCGATTCATCGATGAGTGGGCTTATTCCGGATAATGTTGTAATTGTTAAAAATCAGGAAGATTGTGCAGAAATATTGCAAAAATGGCATGATAATGTAATGAACGAGTAAAGCGATTCTTTGAAATGTGGCCTATGGTCGCATTACTACTGGAGAGAGGGTTATGAGTGGAGACGGGTTTCGCGATTCACTTCCTGACCCAGACCCTGAACAGACTCTTGAATGGCAGGAAGCCATTAGAGCAGTTAGTGACGCTTTAGGTCCTGAAAGAGCTCACAGGCTTCTTTTGCAAACCATTAGTGCAGCAAAAGAGGAAGGTGTAGAAATTGACGTTGTTAACACCCCTTATCTCAATACAATTCACCCTTCAGGAGAACCAAATTACCCTGGCGATTTGGAAATGGAGAAGCGCTTGCATGGAATTATCACATGGAATGCAATGATGATGGTTACACGAGCCAATAAGGCCAACGATGGCATAGGGGGCCACATCTCTACATTCGCATCTAACTCTCACCTATGGGAAGTTGGACAGAACCACTACTATCGGGGAAAGGACCTGGATGGGTGGGGAGACCATGTCTATTGGCAGGGGCACGCAAGCCCCGGGGTCTATTCTCGAGCCTGGCTAGAAGGGCGCCTAACAAGAGAAAATATTGACAATTTCAGGATTGAATGTGAAGGCAATGGCCTCTCTTCATACCCTCACCCGAGACTCATGCCAAACTTTTGGGAATACCCTAGCGTATCAATGGGTCTTGGCGGAATGACTGCAATTCATACTGCGCGCTTCAATCGATACCTATCGAGTAGAGAGTTAGCGGACACATCGAACTCACGTGTTTGGTACACTATGGGGGACGGGGAATCTGACGAACCAGAGTCACTATCTCAACTAACACTTGCCGCTAGAGAAAACCTGAACAATGTAATCATGATCATGAATTGCAACCTTCAGCGATTAGATGGCCCAGTAAGGGGCAATTCCAAGATAGTTCAAGAATTAGAAGGAAGATTTAGAGGCTCAGGTTGGAATGTCATTAAGATTCTGTGGGGGTCAATGTGGGACGATTTATTCGCACGAGACTCTGATGGAGTATTGGCAAACCGCTTAGACGAACTTGTTGATGGAGACGAGCAACGTATATTCACTAGTGATGCTAAAACTTTCAGAAATGAACTATTCAACACTCCTCAACTAAAGGCAATGGTGTCTCATCTTAGTGATGACGATTTAGAATCGCTGGCCTCTAATCTCGGCGGTCACGACATGGTCAAAATCAATGCAGCATATGCAGCTGCGGCGAATAGTGATGAAAAGCCAACAGTAATCCTTGCTAGGACAATTAAGGGATACGGTCTTGGCCCAGCATTTGCTGGTAGGAATTCAACTCATGGCAAAAAGAAAGCCGATGAAGACAGTATCAAATGGATGAGAGATGACCTAGGACTTTCATTCACAGATGAGGAGTTGAAAGAATATCCATTCGTCGAGCCAGAATCGGTTCCAGAGGTCGTCTCCTATGCGAAAGAAAGAAGGAAATCTCTTGGCGGTTTCTGCCCTGAAAGGCGTTCACCTGCCACCGAATTAGAACCTCCTGGTCCGGAAGGGTATGCTACATTTGATGAAGGAACCAAAGGGGAAATGCAAGTTTCTACAACAATGGCTTTCGTTCGCTTACTAAGTAGTCTAATGAAGGACAAATCAATTGGCAAAAGGGTAGTCCCTATAGTTCCAGATGAGGCTAGAACATTTGGTATGGACCCATTATTTGCCCAGTTCGGAATTTATCACCCCGAAGGCCAACTATACACCCCTGTTGACCACAAGATGATAATGAAATACAAGGAAAGTGAGAAGGGCCAATTATTCGAAGAAGGCATTTCTGAAGCAGGCGCAATGTCAACATTCATTGCAAGTGCAACATCATACTCTACTCAAGGAAGCCCAACAATTCCATTCTACATATTCTACAGTATGTTTGGATTCCAAAGAGTTGCAGACCTAATTTGGTCTGCAGCAGACCAGCGTGCTAGAGGATTCATGATTGGAGCAACTAGTGGCCGTACAACCCTCAATGGAGAAGGACTCCAACATCAAGATGGGCACAGCTTATTGATGGCTCATACCAACCCGGCTGTTAGGGCATATGATCCGGCATTTGCCTATGAGTTGGCCACCATAATCCGCTCGGGTATTGACGAAATGTTCGTCAAAGAAACCGATGTTTTGTATTACATTGCAGTGTACAACGAGAACCATCCAATGCCTCCAAAACCAGCGGGAGTCGATGAGGGAATCGTCAAAGGAATTTACAAATTACGTAGTGCTCCAAAAGGAGATGGGCCTATCGTTCGATTAATTGGTTCAGGTCCGATAATGTTGCAATTACTAGCCGCGGTAGAAGTATTGGAGACGTATGGAGTACGCTCTGAAATATGGTCTGCAACATCCTATGGTGAATTACGTAGAGATGGATTAAACTGCGAGCGGGAAAACAGATTGAATCCAGATAGTGCACGTCAAGTTCCTTATGCTGAACAAATGCTAGGCGATGGAACATATCCAACAATTGCTGTAAGTGACAATCAGATTGCAGTTCCTGACATGATACGTCAATGGGTCGGTGGAGATTTCACCATTCTAGGGACAGACGGGTTTGGTCGTTCAGATACTAGGCCTAACCTACGCAGATTCTTCGAAATCGACTCTCAACATATTACTCTCGCAGCTCTATCTTCATTGGTTCGCTCGAAAGAATTAGAGGCGGACATCTACAACAAGGCGGTTAAAGATCTCGGAGTTAGTAAGGAAAGAAACGATATCACAACATTGTGATTATTCTAAGAAAACAGCAACATCAGCAAGTTCTTTCCTAGATATATCTGGCACCTTAGCATCATCTCCAGGATATCCCACTGGCATAACCAGCATCGCATGTTCGTGATTTGGCCGGTCCAATATTTCCCTAAGGAAGCCCATCGGTGAAGGGGTGTGAGTTAGAGTAACCAATCCCATATTGTGAATTGCATGAATAAACATCCCAGCGGCAATACCACACGATTCCGTTGAGTAGTAAGTAGGCCCCTGCTCTCCATTTTCACGTACTCGTTTACTTTGCCTGAATAGAACTACCAACCATGGGGCATCAGTCATATGCTCTTTTACTGCATCAGTACCCAAAGGCTGTAGCACTTCTTGCCAAGCCTCCGGCATTCTTTCAGTGTAGGTTTTCTTCTCTTCCAATTCAGCTGCATTTCGCATCTTAGATTTGATTTCAGAATTACTAACCGCAACAAAAGTCCAGGGCTGTAAATGAGCACCACTTGGAGCAGTAGAGCCGCACATAATCGCTTTCTCAATCAATTCTCTAGGCACCATCTCTTTGGAAAAGTGCCTAGTTGTTCTACGAGAATTCATTTGCTGAAACAACGCATTAGCACGCTCTTCCATTTCTTGTTTAGGTAATTGGTTCCAATCCAACGGTATGAAACCATCCACACTCAAGCCAACACCTCTGGCATTTTACCCCGAAGCCGCAACCAAGTTTCAGCTCCGAAAGTCAGTGCATAAAGGGAAGCAATCCATAGCGTAGGTCTAGCCCAGTATCCTGCAGGAGTATCAATCAAAAGGATACACAGCCAACTCAGTGTTACTAAATCCATAATCCATCTCATCCCTGCCAATATTTGTTTGGAATTAGATTGCATTTCAGTTAACTGTGTGTCTGTTAATACAGCAGTAAGCCCTTTCAATTTGGATAAAGCATTTCCACCATTCCATTTAATTCGGCCCAACTTGAACCTATTCCATCCATCGATTACAAGGAATAGTGTGACCCATACTACGACTACTTCCAATAGTGGTTCAGCCCCATACAAGTCTAGCCCGTTGAATGACCAATACAACAATCCCCACAACCATACGATAATCAGAATATGAGATGCTTTAGCAAATTTGCTTAATTTGCGGAGAAGTTCGGCATCATGAGATAGCAATAGTTCCAAAGAGATCACAAGGCCAACACTTAGAGTGAGGACGAAACTTCCCGCTAACCACCACCATTCGAGCGAGGTGTCCCTCCAAGCTAGAAGCAAAGCAACCAATGTCCAAGCCATCACCAACGAAGTTGTTGCATTCACAGTTGCCTGCATAACATACAACGGGTCTCTTCCATCTTTGAGAACAGATAACCCGCCCATAAGGCGAACTTCGAATGCTGAATCATCAACAATTCCCTGAGCGGCAGCAGTCATGCCACCTACAGATTTCAGCCTAGCAGATTCAACCAAGCCTTCGCTACTACTGTTGTCTGAACCATTGCTCCAATTAGAACCCCTGGCAGCAGCAGCAGCGGCTCCTCTGCCACGGCTTCTTCCTTTACCTGCACTTCTTGCTTTAGCCCAAGCTCTAATCTCAGGAGTTGTCGCTTCTTCGACTTGATCTTCATTCAAAGGAGCGCCGTGATCTGTGTATAGCCAGCGGCATTGTATTGGAACCGGGGCGGGGTCAACATCGGGTGCAACCATTTGGAACTGACCCGGGCCAAGTGTTGGTAGTTGCTTCACTAGGTCTTGATCTCCACCACTTTCTTTCAGTAAATGTCGCACCTTTTCAACATCCTGCGGTTGAGTAAATCGACCGATGAAGGTCGTATTTGCCTGAGCTAGAATTTTGTAATCCACGTCGCTCACGTTTTGCGTCGCCAATACACACGCAACTCCATATTTTCTCGCTTGCTTGAAAATTAGTTTAATCAAATCTTTAGCCGGCGGATTTCTTGGATGTGGAGGAAGATAAGGCGCTACTTCATCCATAAAGAATAACAATTTCAATTCGCCTTCAGCAGGCTGCTGAGTTAACATCCAATCATACAACTCTCTGGCCAATTCCTGTACGAAATATTGCTTCTGGGCTTCATCCTGAATTGTATTGAGATACACAATATTCAATGGAACCTTTCCAGGCATTGCAGGTTCACAAAAAGCATCGATATCAATTGGAACCCCATTTGAGAATAGTAGTTGATTCACACCGCTACTGAAAGCAGACAATCTTCGAGCCAAATCATTTCTAGTAGATTTAGGTAACATTTCATCATAATCACGAAGACCATGCTCAAACATGATTTCCTCCCATGTAGGGACATCGGGCTTTTCTTCATCATCAACATCGATAAAAGCTTCAGGGTACAGCGCTCTTGTGAAATTATCTTTAGGCTCTCTAACAACTTTAGCAAGGCCTTGAAAGTCACTGACGTCTAACCCTAGCCTCGTTCCATTTACGAGTATTTCATACAGGAACGGTTTGACAACCTTTCCCTGTGTCTTTTCAACATCGAAACCAGCAAGGTTGCTAAATCCAGCAGCCACCATATCCCATGCTGTAATCGCCTCCTCTGCATCTAGGTCTGCGGGCGGCGAACGAAACGGGTCGATACATAGTGGCAAACCTTTGGATCTTAAAGGAGTCCAAATTCTAACTTCCATTTTGGAAATTAGTTTCTTCATCCTGTCAACTTCACCGCCTTGCTCTATCAAATCCCCCTCTTTTATGGCTAAAGCCAAGCGAGCAAGATCTCCTTGCGGATCTAGAATTAATGAGGGAATTCCAGCTAGGGCGGCTTCTTCGATGACGGTCTTTGCCATCACGGTTTTTCCTGAACCGGTAGAACCCAACATTGCAGCATGTCGAGCCAGAACCATCTTGTCGATTTGAACAATATCTCCGGTGTCACGACGCTCCCCCAGAAGCATCCCCTTTGCCTTGATTTTCTTCTTCTTTTTTGGTGAAGAAGTCTCTAAAATATCGTCGACGAGGTCTCTCAACTCATGAGTACCTTCCTCCGACATGAGCCAGCCAACAGTGCCTGCCCCTTTGAGGATGACTACGCCCACGCAGTAGGCGGGACACACTCAAGGAGTTGGACCTCTTCGCCGAGGTATGTCTCGAATCCCATTGGCTCGTCCATTCTGGGATGAGGAGTGTGAAAGAGCCGCAGTAAACGCATTATCTAGCGGCAGGTGGGTCAAGGGGCCACAAGCAAAAGCATTCGGTTCAGAGTTTGCTAATTGGTGTGGAGCCGTCGCAGCCGTGCCCTGCCAAAGTGGCTCTGCAGCACTTTGGGCAGCCATGAGATTACTCGACATTGGCCCTGGAGACGAAGTAATTGTTCCGGGAATGACATTTATTGCTACGGCAACAGCAGTCAGTTTAGTAGGCGCAACTCCAGTATTTGCTGATATCGAAGGCGACTTTTGGTGCATTTGTCCTGATGACGTAGAGCGTAAGATTACTCCAAAAACCAAAGCCGTAATTGGAGTTCATATATTCGGACAACCATTTTCACATCGCCTCAAAGAAATATGCAAAATAAACAACATTGCTCTAATCGAAGACGCCGCACAGGCACACGGAGCGATGCTTAATGGTGAGATGGCAGGTTCTATTGGGGACATAGCATGCTTCTCCTTTTTCCCTTCAAAAAACATGGCTGTAGGGGGAGAAGGCGGAATGATAACGACTACTAGGGCAGACTTAGCCGATCGTATGCGAAGACTTGTTGATCACGGACGCGATGACTCATTAGAATCAATCGAATTAGGTACGAATTTGAGGATGAGCGAAGTTAGTGCGGCAATAGGGAGAATCCAATTGAAACACATTGATGATTGGACAGCAAAACGCAGAGCCAACGCTTCAATACTTTCTCACGACACCAAAACAAGGCCAAACTCAGAACATTCTTGGCACCAATTATGCCTACTGAGAGACGATGCCGAATCCACAATCTCTAATTTCAACGAAGTTGGAATTGATGCAAGGGTGCACTATCCAATTCCTTGTAACCGGCACCAGGTTTACTCAGAACATATACAGCACGAAGTATCTCTACCGGTTTGCGACGAGATAGCCCACAGACTTGTTGCAATCCCAGTTCACCCATCATTAACAGATGAAGAGCTGGATAGAATCAATTCTGCTCTGAATCCTTAATCATTGTAGAAAGTGAAGCATTTGACCAACCACGTAAGTTGGTTAACTCAAGTCCAGTCCATGGAGGAATTGCAACTTCTTGGTCTTCACTTTCTAGTTCGACTTCAGCAATTATTAATCCCGCTAAACGTCCTTCGAATTCGTCTACTTCCCATAACAAACCATCCTCTCCTGGCCACAAGTAGCGGGTCTTGCTTACGCCTGGCAACCCATCGAGAGGCAATGAGTCGTACAAATCAACAGATAAGGGCCATTCATATTCACTCGCAGTTGCATTGGTTCGAAATCCTTTCGCAGTCAGCGTTACAGCACCATCATGAAGTCGAATTCTCCATGTGGAAATTCCAGTAATTTTTCTGCTATCGGTGGCCAATAAATTACCATTCCACATGATTTTGTCTTCTAAGTGAGATACACCTGATAGGTAGCATTGCGAAATCGATATAGAATCACATTCACGCCAAGGCGTTAACTCTCTACCGTCGACTAGAAACCGCCTTTCGATTTCAATACCCATCAATTCTCATCCTCGATTTTCTGAGATCTTGCTTTTGACATGACCTCTTCATCTAGGAACCAGAATGTCGGTGTCTCTGAAAGGTGCTTATCCCAGTGCTGAACAGTTCGGGCCCAAATTTCGGTATCAGCATTAGCCCGGCAGTATTTCAGAATCCAATCCATTTCTTCTTGTATTTTTGAATCATCAGGAGAGCTTCTCTTCAAACTCTCTGCAGTCATAGCCATATTCATCATAAACATTGGAGATAAAGAGTAAGTCCAGAAAGGGTTTCTCTCAAAGTCAACACTTCTCTGAGCTGTCCACAACGAAAACACTCTGTCGTATAGGTAACCAATACATAGAACGATTAGAACTAGAGAGGAGAAGATTCCAATCAATCCCAAATATGTAGCTGGGATGCCTAATACTGAGTTGTTGAAACAGAAGTCTGCATCACACGTTTTAGAGAACCTCCAATTGACATAAGGCCACATTGCCAGGGTTAGAGTAGAGCCTAGCAATCCCATTGAAATAATCGATTGAGATTGCTGCATACGCCAGTATTGACGCATTACCCACTTTTTGACAGGGCTGATATCAGAACTCGTCATCAAAGGAGCCTCTACACTGCTCATTCATATTTTCATGGGTCTAATTGTCCAATTGACATACCAATGTTACATTATATGGCCATACCCACCGCTGTTTATGTCGCGAAGCATAATCACATCGAAACCAATACTTGCGTTTTTCATGGTTTTACTAATGTCATTGTCCGGCTGCACCGGTGTTGTAGATAATGACGAAGATACTGGCTACACAATTGTCCCAGTCGATTTAGAAGACACTCCAGTTAGGTCTTCGGGGTCGCCAATGCTAACCTCATACCTAGATTGTGATGAATTAGAAGTTGAGTTGAAAAACAGTATTGAAGAAGAGACCCGTACTAATTTACTTCAAGCCGTAGAAGAAGTATACTACTGGGGCGGCATGTGGATTGAGGACGACATGGAGGTAGCCGAGTCAAGCGACGGGGCAACATCTTCGTCACCTCAGCCTAGGCAAAAAGGGGCCGACTTTTCAGGTACAAATAATCAAGAACAGGGTGTTGATGAAGCAGATTTCGTCAAGACAGATGGTTATCACATCTACTTCGTTGACGATGGGCTATTACACATCATGGATGTTCCAGAGTTCGGAGAGATTGAACATGCATCTACAACTGGAATTGAAGGAAACCCAGTTGCAATGATGCTTAATGAAAACTCATTGGTAGTGGTATCAACAGTATCTAGTTGGAACATAGATTCTGATGACAAACTTGCAGAATCAATGGGGTGGGGCGGAGATTGGTATGGATGGAGAACAAGTATTTTGACAAAATTTACTGTATTTGACGTCTCTAATTCTACTGAACCAGAAATTGATCGTGAGCTATACATCGAAGGCAGCTACATTACTGCTCGCGAAGTATCCGGCTCCGTAAGAGCAGTAACTCACACATGGATGGATATTCCTGACTTACAAACATGGCTAAACTACCCAAAGGGGTATTGGGATTCTGATGTTACAGAGGAGGAGCGCTTGAACATGAGAGAAGTTGCGGCTCTAGATGCGATCGGCCACAATCTAGAGATTCTTGATGAAATAACATTAGAACAAATATTACCACAAGTCCACGAAAGAGTTGGGGATGACATAATTACTCATCATATGAGTGAGAATGATTGTTCAGATTTCACGGCACCCGAGGGCGCTTTAAACAGAGGATACACCAGTATATTCACAATCGATTTGACATCTGAGGATTTAGATTACGAAGCCGACCATATAGTAGGTAACTGGCCCTTAGTATATGCTTCAGAGGATAAGCTGATAATCACAGAAAGTGCTTGGGATTGGTGGTGGTTCTGGAATAATGATGATTTTGACGAAGCCACAAATATCCACACATTCGATATTAGCGAGCCAGGGACAACAATTTATGCGGGCTCTGGAAGAGTCGAAGGAACAATTCAGAACCAATTTTCAATTTCCGAGTATGAAGGGATTGTAAGAGTTGCAACAACTACTGGCCAGTGGGGAAGATGGTGGATGGAAAACCCGGAGCCAATGGAAAGCCACGTAATAAATCTAGTAAACATAGAAGACGAAGCATCTGGATTATTAGAGCTTAGAGAAATTGGAAGAGTTGACGGAATTGCATACAACGAGACAATCTGGTCTGCTAGGTTTGTAGAAGATAGAGCATACATCGTTACCTTCGAAAACATGGATCCACTCTGGACAATTGATCTTAGCAATCAAACTTCGCCGAGAATAATGGGCGAATTGGAAGTGCCGGGAGTTTCCACCTACATTCATCCATTATCGGATGATGCCATTTTGACAATAGGGCTTGGTCCTGGCGATGAAGAAACAGGCCTAGGACTTGATTGGGGGCACACCCGGCTATCTTTGTTCAATGTATCCAACTTTTCTGATCCACAACTGACCCAGGCACTATCTGTATCGCCAGTTTCAGATCCTAGTGATGGATGGTCGTGGGCTTGGTCTGAGGCTACGTGGGAGCACAAAGCCTTCCAATATTGGGAGCCAAAAGAAATGCTTGCAATTCCAATGAACACATATCGCTATAATTACTATTATGACGATGCTGGATATTACCATTACAGTTACGACTGGGTTAGCAAATTAATGATTGTCAATGTGACTGAAAACGGCCTTGAGATATATGGAGAAGTAGACCATTCCCAATTCTATGAATCAGACGAGAATCGCTGGTGGTCTTCTTACAATATTAGAAGGTCTATTTTCATGGGCGATTACATCTACGCCATTTCCCATGGTGGAATTACAGTTACTAGCCTGGATAACCTAGAAGAAACAGACTCACACCAGTTTGAAAACTTTGACGTTGATAACGTAAATACTTCTTCAGAAGAAGAGGTAACTGAAGAGGACAAGAGTGAAGGCTGAGATGCTGTGCGCAGACCGTGCTTAATGTTGCGATTTTGGGTTGTGGCAGATGGGGGCTTAACCATCTACGCACTTTAGCTAATCTTCGCGAAGAAGGATTAGTCAAATCTATTACAGTAATTGATACTTCAAAAGAAGCGAGGGATGCAGCAATCCTGGCAGATCATAAAACAAACTCCATCGAAGGAGTCAAGGCAGATTTAGTAATAATCGCAACCCCTTCTAATCTACATGCAATCCAAGCGCGTGAACTAATGTCAAACGGCTACCACGTATTGGTTGAGAAGCCATTAGGATGTTGTGAATCTGAAGCAGCCCAGGTTCTTGCAAGCGCCCATGAAAACGGGAGGGTAATGGGCGTAGGTCTATTGTTACGATTTCATCCAGCAGTCACTTTGGCGAAGAGGGTGTTGAGAAATGGCGAATTAGGCCGCCTAGAATCGCTTAGATTTGTTAGAAGAACAACAAGAAAACCCCCGGTTGGCGGTAATGTGATTGAATCTCTAGGAGTCCACGCCATTGATTTGATGTGTCATATGCTGAGCGAATCAGACCCTAGTGCAGTAAACGTTGAGGGGGACTCCATCGAAGCCCGCATAGTCTTGGAATTCCCTCAGGGAATAGAGGCTTTAATCGATGTTGGATGGGGAACTAGTAGCGAGAAAAGAACCGTTACTCTTGTTGGCTCACAGGCAACATTCCGCTTCGACCTAGACGTTCATGAACGTGCTACGATGACTGTTAATGGCGAGGAGCAGACCTTGTATTGTGATGTAAAACATTCACCATTAGAGGCCGAAATTAGACACATTCTGGCGGCTGTATCAGCCCATAAATCAGGAGATAGTTGGAAAGCAATTCCCGATTATGGAGCTGCTCTTCGCGGAGTTAGATGGACAGAAAGAGCGATACAAGCACTGCCGGTCTCAAGGCCACATTGAAGAATCAAATCCTTCTGGCCACATCATGGCCGGTGGCGCATCAACCGAAGAATCCGAACCCCTGTTCGTTCTAGAACCACTACCGGAACTCTCCGGAGTAATCGACACAATCGCTTCCGCTAACCCGCTTTTGTTACTAGCTGGCGCAAGTGCGATCATCTACTTATTGAGCAAGGTCGAAGACCCTATGTTGAAACTGTCTTACACCTCACTACTGGCTCTAAGCCTGTCGTTTTATGTTACAGACTCACTGTTTTATTCGATGCTTTTCATCTCTGTTCACGTGATGGCGTTTTTCTTGGTTTGGTCTGCACTACGCTGGGACGATGTGAAGGCTGCTCTGGGTTTGGATAAAGCAAGAATTCTTTCGATAATTTCGTTTATCGTATCTACTTGGGTTCTTGTTGTACTTGGTACGGCAATTGGTATGCCTGCAGGACCAGGTGTAGTCATATGCGCTTCTGTAACAGCATACCTTTGGTGGACATACTACTCTCTGGAACCGACCATCGCTTAATTGCGAAGTGTCAAAGCCTATGCACACATGCCTACGCTTGATGGCAACATTCTCTAGTCACCCAGACCTACCGGAGATTCTTGAGAATCTTATCGAGGATGATGTTCATACATTATTTTTGAAAGCAGACTGTCCGCCTAGAACTAAAGCAGGAGGAATAGGCAATCTAAGGTTGGCAGATGTCGAAGGCGCCGATGACGGAGGTTGGGACACCTTGAGACTGGAATCCTTACAGGAAGAGATTCTATCAGCGGTTGAGGATAACAGAGACCGCTCTGACTGTTTCTTGGAGATAGACCGAAAGGGGTGCCAAGTTATCCAACTAGGGGACCTTAGGATATCTTGCGCATGGCCACCATTCGCAGACGCAAGGGAAATAACAATTGTAAGGCCAGTTGCTAAATTATCCATTTCAGATTACGATATAGATCCAAAACTAATCGACAGGCTATCCGATCATCACCGAGGCGTATTCATTTGTGGCCGCCCTGGGTCCGGTAAAACCACACTCGCACAAGCAGTTGCTGAGTATCTAGACGAAGACGTAGGAGCTATGGTCAAGACAATGGAAGCACCAAGAGATTTACAATTAGCCAATCGTATTACTCAATACGCCCCACTTGAAGGGGATTTAGAAAAGACAGCGGAAATTATATTCCTAGTACGTCCAGATTTCGTAATCTTCGATGAAGTACGAAGGGCACGCGATTTCGAGATATTTGCCGACGTGCGATTGGCAGGAGTGGGATTACTAGGAGTAACTCACGCAAACTCGGCCCTAGAGGCAATTCAGAGATTGATAGGAAAGGTCGAATTAGGACTTGTAAGCCAAGTCCTTGACACCATTCTGCATGTAGAGGCGGGTAAAATACACCAAGTTCTAGAACTTAGAATGACAGTCAAACCACCAAGCGGTATGCAAGAGGAATTAGCAAGACCTGTAATCGAAGTTGTAGAGTTCCCTAGTGGAAAGATAACACATGAAATGTTCGCCTTCGGCTCGGAAATTGCGGTAGTTCCCGTAGACGGAGTTAGTTCTAGTAAAGGCGTATCTCCTATGGCCGCTCTAGCAAGAGATCAATTGGTTCACAAGATTCAACAATGGGTAGGAGTGCAATGCGGAGTCAAGATAACAGGTCAAAACTCAGCAGAAATTTATGCCCCTAAGGGAATGGTAGCCACCTTGATTGGTAAGGGCGGAGAGAATATCAGAGACCTTCAGGACGAACTAGGCGGAATGAGATTGTCCGTCTCGTCTTTCTCTGAAATGCCTGACGACGTACAAGTGAAGAACGACGTGTACACTATCGAAGATAGATTTTCAGCGGATTCAAAACCTTGGAATAACAAAAAAGGCGGCCGCAAGAACAAAAGAAATCGTCGATGAGCCTAGCCATCCAACACACTCATCAACCCCTGACTATACTGGTGTCCCATGGCCGCCCCACTTATGCTGACCATTGTGGCCAGCGCTTTGACGACGGTTACAGATTGGGCTGGCTGGCATTTTGTATGGCGTCATGAAAATACAACTGAAGAATCAGGCCCAAACAAACACAGTGCTACGAGTATATTTCTATCCTATTACCTTCCATTCATGCCAGTTTTGGCAATCATTCTAGGGCCATTAAAAATGGATGTTTACAATAACGCCTTCGTCGAAGTATCAACAATAGTCTTGTTCGCCGTATTAGCAATTGTAACTGGCGGGGTTGCAGCCAGTGCATGGGCCTTCAAGAACAGAATAGAGGAACAAAAAGCATCTCCAAGTTTAATCGAGCCGGGAGATAACTTGCCCGAACATGCTCAGGAGCACTTGACGTGGACAACAGGAATGCTCGTCATTTGTTCGATATTTTGGTGGTATTTGCTCATCTTCTGAAAAGATGGATTGATGAAGGCGCGACTGTCCCCGTAGGACAATGGCACAATCTCCAGACGGCTCGGGTTCGGCTCCGGTCAGGATTACTAAATCCTCAACCTCGGTCGTAAGCGGAGCTGGGGTGACGCAGAAATTAGTCGGCGCAGCGATTGCTTTTGGAAACGTTTTACGAGGAACATTCGGACCAAATGGTTTGGATAAAATGCTTTACAAATCAAATGGGGAAGCTGCTGTAACCAATGATGGGGCCAAGATCGTAGCAGAACTCTTGGTCAAACATCCTGCTGCTAAAGCATTCGTAAGTCTTGCAGAAAGCCAAGAGAACGCTTGCGGCGATGGCGTTACAGGATGCATAATATTAGCTAGCGAATTGATGAGTGAAGCCGGACGGTTATTGGATAGAGGACTACACCCTCTTATTCTTGTAAAGGGCTACCAAATGGCCTTGTCAGAAACATTAGCAGCAATAGATGAAAGAACGGTTGCTGCGGATAAACTACTAGAAAAAGTCGCTCGAACAGCACTGGTTGGGCGCTCAACAGAAAACGCACTTGAACATCTTTCAAAAATAATTTCACAGGCTGTTGAAATTATCCCAGATAGTGATTTTGAAAGAGTTAGAATGATCAAAGCAGGTGAAGGCACACCCAATACAACCAATCTAGTTAGAGGAATCATACTCGAGAAAAGACTCGCGTTAGACAGGATGCCGCGTAAACTACCTGCAGGAAAAGTTTCAGTACTTTCTTGCCCATTAGAGTTGGAACAATCCACTGTTACAGCGGAAATTGAGATTAGCACGCCAGAACAATACGAGGCATTCATCGAAGCAGAGCAGAAGAATATCGATGAGATAACGAGCAAAGCAATTTCATCCGGTGCTTCCGTAATATTTTCAGCAGAAGGAATAGATCAGAGGATTCTCCATTCTTTAGCAGATGCTGGAATTTTCGCGATGGGTGGATTGGAAAATGCCCAATCTGAAGACATAGCAAAGTCGTGCGGGGCTAGATTGTGCGACCACCTGGATGACATTTCTGAATGCTTAGGAGAGTTCGAAAGCCTAAGGCATCAACGTCTTGAAGGACCTGAAGGTGTGAAAGAACGTTTAACACTCGAGATTGGCTCCAATGCAGGAATAGTAACTATCCTGGTTGGAGGGACTGATGGTGTGGCTTCCGAGGAAACAATCAGAGGATTGTATGATTCATTACGCTCAACCTGTCTTGCTAAAGAGGAAAACTCAGTAATTCTTGGAGGAGGAAGTTTACACATGGCTGCATCCCTCAGAGTTAGAGAGGCTGCAGAAAAATGCTCTGGCCGCGAACGACTTTCTATGGAAGCCTTCAGCAGGGCCCTTGAGGCGATACCTGCCGCCTTAGCAACGAATACCGGAGAAGATAGAATCGACTCATTATTGGAACTTCGTTCAATGCATAGGGCGGGTAACTCCAACGCCGGAATAACCCAATCTGGTAAGCCCGGAGATATTGCTGATGTATGGTTACCAGCATACACCCTAGAACATTCGATTTCCGCAGCCTGCGAGTCGGCCTGCGGCCTGCTGAGAGTGGACCAGGTAATTTCAGCCCGTGGCGATTGAGTCGGCACGTTCATGAGACTAACACCTATCGCTTCCTTAACGGGTACTACCATGGAGTCGACCTCCCGTCCCCGGGCTTTGCTTTCGGTTTACGACAAGTCTGGAATAATTGAATTTGCAAAAGGCCTAGATTCCCTAGGGTTCGAATTAGTTTCAACCGGGGGTACTGCTAGAAAGCTAAGAGAAGCAGGCATCCCAGTAATCGGTGTTTCAGATGTTACAGGACATCCTGAAATTTTCGATGGCCGAGTGAAATCGCTACACCCTGCGATTCACGGACCTCTTCTGTGCAGGTTGGAAAACGACAAGGACGCAGAAGGACTTGCAGAACTCGGATATCCTATGATCGAAGTAGTTGCTTGCAATCTCTATCCATTCAGTGATGCAGCAGCATCAGAACCCCCTTTAGCAGATTTAGACTTGCTAGAGATGGTCGACATCGGGGGCCCAACGATGGTCAGAGCCTCTGCAAAAAATCACAGAAACGTGATAATTACTTGCGACCCTGCTGATTATTCATCTGTTCTAGATGAGTTAAAAACAGGCTCTGTATCACTGAGTAAGAGAAGAGAATTAGCTCTCAAAGCATACGAACATACAGCGTCTTATGATACAGCAATTGCTAACGAACTAGCCGGGAGGTGGGTTGGTCTGCCTGAAGATAGTGATGATACTGATGAACAAACCCGCCGCTTACCTAGCACCATGACAGCCGCTGCACACAGGATGCATACACTACGCTACGGGGAGAATTCGCATCAAGCAGCAGCCCTCTATGTTGACCCCAGCGCAATCGAGGGGGAAACTCTAGTTACGGCATTGGTCGAAGGTGGTAAAGCAATGAGTTACAATAATTATTCAGATGCCGATGCTACCCTCAGACTTTGCCGAGCCCTCTCAACCGATGAATGGCCGGAAACTCCCCATGCTTGTGTTATCGTCAAACACAACAACCCTTGCGGCGCTGCTTTAGGGAAAACGCAGTTAGAAGCGTATGAGGCTGCTTTAGCTAGCGATCCAGAGAGCGCATTCGGCTCAATCATTTGCGTTAATGAACCCGTGACAATGGAGTTAGCCGAAGCATTGGCTCCTTTATTCCTAGAGGTTTTGATGGCACCTGCTTACGAAGAAGGAACCAAGTCAGTATTGATGACTAAGAAAAACCGTAGGATCTTGACAATAGATTCCCCCGACAACCGCCTTTCATCACTTCCTAGAAAGACAGTTAGAAAGCCGATAGAAGGTGGCTGGTTGATTCAAACCGAGGAAGCACCCGTGATAGATTGGGACAAGGCGAAAGTAGTAACAGAAGTAGCCCCCACTGAAGAACAAATAGCGTCAATGAAATTCGCAGTTCGAGTATGTGAGCAGGTGAAATCGAACGCAATCGTGATGGTCCAAGGGCTTGCGACTGTGGGCATTGGCCCTGGCCAAACCAGTAGAGTAGAGGCTGTAAAAATCGCTGCTAGAAGAGCCGGAGACAGAGGGCGGGGATGCATCTTAGCAAGCGATGCGTTCTTCCCATTCAAGGATGGAATCGAACAATCTGCTGAAGCGGGAGCTGCAGCAATAGTACAACCAGGAGGCTCTATTCGAGATCAAGAAGTCATCGATGAAGCAAACTCTCGGGGCATTTCAATGCTATTTACAAGCCATCGGTTGTTCCGACATTAACCGGATGTTTGTTAAGTAAAGAACCACAGATTCAATTATGGGTCATCTAAAAGAAATCGACAAGGGATATTTCTCTCACCTATTTGGTGCTTGGAAAATGGCTGCATTTTTCGTATTAGGCGCTATACGCTGCATAATTCATGGTGTAATTCCAGATGTAGACACAACCTGTGCTCAAGATACTGCAAAAAGAGTGAATATGAACATTACAGTTACAGACTCAGCGCCGTGATTTCACCATAGTGGCAACATACAACATTCCCAATAACCCCACTGCAAGTATAGTGATTGAACCGAATGCGTGTTGGTCTGCCCCATTCCACGAAGAGGGATCAAACAATTCTCCATCTCCTTTTGTGGAAACATACCACACAAAATACGCCGAGAGACTCACCATTAGAGCAATCATTGCAACGATTACCGCCTTAACATGCCGAGGAAGTGTCTTTCCTGTTGCATAGTATTCGAATAAAGCGGAACCGAAGTACTTGTTTGTAAGAGTCCATCTAAACAACTTTTCATTGGATAGAGAAAATAGGAATGCCGCTGGAACTGCCCAGGAAACAGTAGGCCATCCCGGGACCCAAATTCCAATTATCGCAAATGCGATGAATACCGACCCTAGCCCTATGTAGATTCTACTTTTGATAGGACTGCTGATAACAGCATATTTTTCGACGACCGCATCGACACTGTCCAAGCGGTCATCCATGGTTGCGGGGACCATATCACCATTATCAAAGATAGCATTGTTCAGCCGAAGGCATATTGCAGGGCTCGCTATCGCAGTAACATGACAGAGGAATGGATTCTCCCTAGAGAGGGGACTCCAAGTGACCCATTGCGCCTCGCGGTTCTAATCTCGGGCTCAGGTTCAGGGATGGAGGCGTTGTTACTTCATCAGGAATCTAAGGATTGTTTGCACGTGACAAATGTTGTAATTAGTGACCGAGAGGGCATCGCAGGATTAGAAAAAGCGCAAAAGCACGATGTGACTTCAGTTGTAGTGCCACTCCCTGATATCGAAAATAAAGATGAACGTAGATTATTGCACGAACAAGAAGTTAACGAGGTCTTAGCTGATTATGGAATAGAGGCAATAATTCTTTCAGGATATATGAGAATTCTATCTCCTTCATTTGTCAAACCATGGGCGGGGCGTTTGTTGAACATACACCCATCTTTGTTACCGGAATTTCCCGGGGCACATGCTCACAGGGATGCGATAAAAGCAGGCGTAACAAAGTCGGGATGCACTGTTCATTTTGTCGACAGTGGGATGGACACAGGACCAATTATTGCGCAACAAGAAGTCACAGTTCTTCATACAGATGATGAAAATTCACTGTCTGAAAAAGTAAAACTCAAGGAACACATTCTATATCCTAAAGTTATCGATCTTATTGCTTCAGGAAACGTTGAATCTCCATAAACTCCTCAGGAGTATTCGTGTTTCTAGCCTTCAATCCACCGTCACAAGTTGGAAAGGACTCAAATATTTCTGAAATTTTGGTTGATTTTACCACCATCTCGTTCGAATCGAAATTAGCTAAAAGAGGCTGCCTAACGCCGTTATCATCTACGGGAACGCCGCGAATACCATCGAATAACTCTGAGTCTGCTAAGTATGCATCACAAGGTGCTAATTGAATCCGGCCTTCTATTCGAGAAACCAATTCAAAAATAGACTCTCCAAGAGAATCTGCCAGATCTGGAATACATTCTAACTCGAATAATTCCGCCCTTTCAAGAGTCCCACACATCACAATAATTCGTTCGCAACCGGACGAATTCATTTCTCTGGCGAGACGATTGACATTGAATTGATTAGAGATTTATCTTGACCCATACGAGAAGAATTACCTCCGGCAAGAATTATTCCGGTGTACAGAAAATCACCTCAGTGCATTGAATCTAAACCATCTAATGACAGTTCAACTTCTCCTAATAGTTCATGTACTCTAGAAAGTAAAGCCCTACGTTCTTTGGAAGAACGGGCTTGTGGCAACCATTCTAATAGCCGCCGAATATCTTGAGCGTCTCTTGTAACAGTCCAATTGAGAACATCTTCCAACACAGGATCATCTGCGGGTAGAAACCGGTCTGCCATATCACTCCTAGTGAAAGGAGCAACAAAAACTCACGCGTCTAGGGAGCGCTGCCGAATACGTTCGAACAACTCTCCTCCTGGCGGAGTATTACGAACCATCTCGACATATTCTGGTTTCATGGATAGTGATGCTATTAACATACAATTTTGTTTCTGAATATCGGATGATTGCCAGTTATTAAAAAATTGAATAGGGGGGACTTCTCTTCCAGAGCGCTTGATTTCTTCAGCCATTTCTAAGAATAAATCAATCGGTATTCCTTTGTTGATTATTTGTAGCATCTTTGCCCACGCATCACCTTCGATGTTAGCTATTAGCAAACCAATCAATTTGACATCTTCTCTCCCACAGCGTTTCCAAAGCCTTTGAATCAAATCATCACACCTATCTTGGTGCTCTGTCAACAACCAAGAAGCGATTCTTCTCATCGTCGGGTCATCGGTTCCTATGTGGAAAGATAGGCCACTCATGGCTAGTAATTTGTCAGTGATCAAACGATTGACCAAAACCTGTGGTCCAGAATCGTAGGTCTTTTTGATGAATGCAAGCGATTTCCTGCCCTTGGGCAAACCTTCGTCGAATAACCGTTCGAGGTCATCGGCCACAATACCACCTCAAGCACTCTTGGTTCGAACGCTATCGAACAGACTACCAACAAGTGAGACACTATCTTTGAGAGTTCCCAGTAGTTTATCTACGACATTTTCATCTTCGGTTTTCTGACGAATCATATCTCGCAAATCTGCTTCAATTCTTGAGTGATCATCATCATCAATGCAGAATATACCCCTTAGGTGAGCCAATACTGCAAATTCGTCTTTGGACAATGAGGCGTTTA
>ENA-ORDA01000012-ORDA01000012.1-marine-metagenome-genome-assembly--contig:-NODE-12-length-170423-cov-5.710718_pt1 | contig 170423 bp, 132 predicted proteins | sample MGYA00237778_ERZ508506 | MGnify/ENA primary metagenome ERZ508506 (study PRJEB26177, sample SAMN06267891) | marine metagenome | isolation source: Monterey Bay, California, USA | place: Pacific...
ATATCTAAATTGGCATCACCACCTTGGATGATAGGAGTCTGAATATTCAAATCAAATGCTGTAATACCGTCTAGTGGATCGTCGTCACAAACTTGAAATAAAGGAACTTCCACATAGTCACCTGTATCTACTACTTCTATAATTAATTCAAAAGAACTCACCGTTATACAACCGTCCAGGTTAACAGCACGTACCCATATAATTTCAGCTCCTGCACTTGGGTAGGCAGTAGGTGTTGGTATTTCGTTAACAGGATCTCCTAGGTCTGCATCTGTTTGTGTGTTATAATAAGTTAAGGTAACGTTAGTTAACCCATTTAATATCTCGTTTTCTCCCCAAGTGATTAAATCAAAATCTTCGGTACTGTTTTGATCATTATCACATAGTGGATATGGCGCTATAGGTTCTGCAATTGCTGGTGCTGCGTTAACAATAAGATCTAATTCGACTGTGTCATAACAATCTTCAAAACCGAGTATGGTTGATTGGAGTCTTGCATATATGGTTTGATTTGTCGGGATGGTATTGGTGAAAACAATTGGTAAAATACCCACCCCTGCCTCTGCTTCTGGCTCCGTTAGGTGGTAGGTCACAGACATATCTGTTTGTCCATTAATAATAAAATCATCCGCTTCACTCAAATCAAATCTTGAAAATTCATCATTTGGAACCTCGTCACATGAAACTAAAGGTGGTGAAGTTCCAGCAATGGGAGAAATCACATATAGCTCCATTTGAAAATAACGATAGCAAGTCGTAAGAGTATTGAATACTCGAACCCAAATTATTTGAGAATTTGTAATATTGGTGTAGGGACTCGCTAGAGAGGGAATTGTTCCAGCCTCTGCATCTGCCTCAGTAAGGTGGTAAGTTACTTCTAAGATTGGATTATTCAAATTGATAGTTGTAGTTTGACTATCTAAGTCAAACAATGTAAACCCATCAGGAGTACTATCATCACAGACTTGAAAAAGGCCGACTTCCTGTAGAGTAACTCTTGGTAATTCTAAATTAAAGGAGCTTACCGTTACACATAAATTTAGATTTACAGCACGTACCCAAATAGTTTCAGCACCTGCACTGGGGTAGGCAGTAGGTGTTGGTATTTCGTTAACAGGATCTCCTAGGTCTGCATCTGCTTGAATGTTATAATAAGTTAAGGTAACGTCAGTTAACCCATTTAATATCTCGTTTTCTCCCCAAGTGATTAAATCAAAATCTTCGGTACCGTCACCATCATTATCACACAATAGATAGTCATCTATAGGGTCTGTAATTGCTGGTGCAGCATTCACAACAAGGCCTACTTCGATGACATCGTAACAACCTAAGGTATTTTCTTCTAATCTAGCATAAATGGTTTGGGTAGAACTAACATAGGGGCTTGAGAGTACATTTGTCCCTGCTTCGGCTTGAGCTTCTGTTTCATGATACGTTACAAAGGTATTTGCCTGTCCGTTGATAACATCAGTATCCGCATCCGTAAGGGTAAACTCAGCCTCTCCATTATTAGGAACTTCGTCACACTCCACTAAAGGAGTAGGAATTCCAGCAATAGGATTTGCAACAAACTCTACTATAATTTCGTCGGTCGTATCGCAGCCTTGGTAGGTAACTTCTAACGTATACGTTCCTGCTTGTGTAACTGTTAAATCTTCATTGGTTTCTCCAGGAATTATAGCATCATTAAAAAACCATTGGTAAGTTGCAGCTGCACCAGGTGGTGTTAAACCACCAGGGATGATACCAATAACTTTAGGTTCACCATCACATATAGCATCATCGTTAGCTATTAATATGTCCGGATCTAACACCACACTTAGGGTAACATCGGCTAGATTAATTTCTTGATCGTACTCGTTATTGCCTTCATTGGTTTCGTCTACGGTACTTACTCCACCTCCTCCATCGTCGACAACCGCTATTATTGTGAATGGATCTGCAACCGTACCAGTAGGTATTGTAAGTGTTACTGTTCCTGGTTCGGCTCCGTCAATTGGTATAGTAGTAGTGGTATTATCTTGTCCTATCTGAGCACCCTCCAAGTAAAATTTAATTGGTGTACCCGCTGGAAGCGCTCCCGTACTATTAACATTAAAAACTGTCCAATTAATATCGACTGTATCATTACAAATAAATTCTATTGGCTCGAAGATGATACTCGCATCCGGTAGCTCTGAATTTACTGAGGTAATAATATTATTGATTAGTATTAAATCTGAATCTGAAGTCATTTTTATTTCAATCTCTTCATCGCCTTCTTCAATGTCATATAAACCCTCAAGATCATATACATCCAAGTCCATATTAAATAAGTTGGTACTATTCGTGTAGGTATTGGTTCCGTTAAATTGGTTGTTCCCTGGATTTAAGGGTGGATCGTCTACCAGTATGTTATTGATTCGTAGACTTTCATTATTTGGATTTGGGAGATCTCCTTCCCAGGCTAAAAAACCAATTTTTGCCAGTTGATCTGATGCAACATTAAGAGGTCCTAATGTTATAATTAGCTCATTTTGATAGACAACTTCTAAGCCATCAAACAGACTAATTTGATTTAAAGCTAGACCATCTTCTTCGTATATAATAATAATTGACCATCCTCCATAATCAACTGTTTGGTTACAATATTGTGAACTATTACCAGGACCTGGGGGATTATAAATATTATTAGTTAAATCAAGATTTGAGAGCGTATACGTTCCATTACCATTTGCAGCAACAATATCTGTTACATCTGCATAAGCTCCAAAAAAGGTAAGGCCAACAGAATTTTCTGTAAAAGTTCTCTCTGCACTTACATCTGTTCCGTTTAAAGTTACATTATTATCCGCAGGAAATAAAAGATCTCCTCCAGAACCTGACCAGTATAAACGAGCAGCTACTAGGTCTTGATTAGCTGTTAGTGTTAAATTAGCTTCACTCTGAGTTAAAATGTTACATGCGTTAGCGCCTGTATTAAGGGTATTTCCTATTGCGGTAAAGTCGTACTGGCCATTAAATTGCTCAAAGAGGCTTATGTTCTGTGCTGAGACGTGTAGGGGACCTATTAAAAAAAGTAAACCAATTAAATACCTTTTAAAACAATATGCGATATTTACTACTTGATTTATTTGGATAATTTTCATTTATATTACTAATTTTAAATATACTGCAATATACATTTTTTGTTTAACAAAAGAAATGTTTTGTTAAACAAAAACAAAACATCTCACTAAATATATAACAATTAAGTTATTAAAAACCCTACTTATTATTATGTACTACCTTTTAAGGCTAAAGTGTCCACTAAATTCTTTTTTAATATTATTTTCTGTGTATTCGATTCTAAACCAGTAATCGTTTGAGGGGAGTGGGTTTCCGTTATAGGTTCCGTCCCATCCTGGAGACATAGGGCTTATTTGCTTTAGGAGTTTTCCAAAGCGATCAAATATATAGATTTTAGCAGTAGGATCTCCAATAGATATTCCCAGTATATTCCAGGTATCGTGGTATCCATCTTGGTTTGGTGTAATAAACCTTGGAAAATCGATTACAGCGACCTCTGTAGTTACACTACCACATCCGTAAATATCTTTAATGGTAATGGTATGAGTTCCTGGAACTACATTTAAGAAGTAGCCACTATCTTGAAAAGGGTTATCATCTAATTGGAATATATATTCTCCTATTCCCTCTGCGGTAGCAGTGATATTATGTTGTGATGCAAAAGCTTCTGTTACCTGCACATCGTAGTTTAGTGGTGGTGATGAGATTACCACTTGTGTATCGGTAGCTGCCATACATCCTGTTAGTATCTCGGTTACCGTTACACTGTAGTTTCCTTCTTGTAGGGCAGTAATGGAAGCTCCAATTTCTCCCAATAAGACATCTCCATTTAATTGCCATTCAAACATATAGACACTTGGATCGAGTTGCGTATCGATCACTGGAGGAGAAGCGCTTCCTTCCTCTTCTTGTATAGGAGCTCCAGCGGCATCAACGCACAGTCTGTATGATGGTTCTAAAACCACCTCAGGGATAAGTTCTACCTTTAAGATCACCTCAGTGATGTCGTAGCAATCACTAGTAATATTGGTTACTCTAGCATAAATAATTTGCGGATTAATTACATTGACATAATTAATTGGTAGTGGTGCTATCTCTAACTCCGCATTTTCCAGTGTTCCATAAAAATCCAATTGATACCCTAAAGGATTTTGCCCGCCTAATATCTCATCCAATAATTCTTGGTTTAATAAATCAAACTCAGCAATCCCGTCATTAGCGTTATAATAATCACAAATTGCATAGGGTTCTAGAGGTGTATTTGCCACTGCCCCTTCTCGTTCTTCAATATCAAAAGATTGCGTAGCTACAAAACAGTCGGTATCTGTATTTAAGATCACCACAAAGATAGTCTGCGGATTGGTCAGGTTGGTATAAGTTTCTGGTTCCTGAATTGGATTAAGCATTGCATCGGCATCGGCCTGGCTCTCATAAAATAGCACCTCGAATAATACAGGATCTTGTCCGTTTAAAATTTCTCCGTTTTTAGTAGTTAAATCAAATATTGCCTCATCATCCGATGGTATTTCACAAATAATGTAGGGTGTAACCACTGCGCTACCATCTGGAATAGGATTGACAATAAGCTCCAATTCTACTATTTCAAAACACGCTTGAGGATCTGTAGGATCAATCGATACTCTAACATAGACAATCTCAGGTGTACTTATATTGGTATAAGCCGTTGGCGTAGCTATAGGCGCATTGTTATCTACAGCATCTTCAAAGCTGTTGTGATAGCTTAAGGTCCAGGTTTCTCCGTCTAATATCTGCGCCTGACGAATAGTTAGGTCAAATACCTCTTGCTGATCTCCAGGATTAGTAACATCACACAGAACAATTGGATCTGGTTGTTCGGGTTCTGGATTGGCCGCTACTCGAATGGTTAAACTCACGGTGGTATCTACACACAAGGTATTAACATCGGTTACTCGTACCCACACAATTTGTGGGTTACTCGTATTTTGATAAGCTGTATCAGGATCAATTTCGTTAACATCTGCCTCTGCATCTGCTTGCGTTTCATAATATTGTACCGTAAGCCCTGAAGCTCCTCCAGTAATTTCTTCGTTTTTAGCCGTTAGGTCAAAGAGTGTTACCTCGTCATTGGGTTCTCCTAAATCGTCACATTGCGTTAGTGGTGTTGGCTCAAATATCTCTGGCCCTATCTCTACTCGTATATCAAAACTTCCAATCTTTGGACATTCTGTTACATTATCTTGAAGTCGTACCCAAATGGTCTGCGGATTGGTCGTATTTTCAAAAGATTCGGGATTGGCAATTGGATTGACATCGTCTTGGGCATCGGTCTCTAAGAGGTAATAGGTAAGGGTGTAATCATCTGGATCTTGATCATCCCCGAAAATAATAGTCTCTTGCAGTGTTAAGTCAAACTCAGCAAAGCCATCACCATCATCATCACAGACAACTAAGTCTTCCATCTCTATAGGAATCACTGGTGTTGGAATTACAATGAGTTCCAATTCTACAATTTTAAAACAACCCGTTCCTCCAAGTGCAACTGGAAACTCAGCGCGCGCATATACAATTTGTGAAGGGGTAACAATATTGGTGTACGGACTTATCAGTGGATCTACTGCTTGCTCTGCATCGAAGAGTGTTTCGTAGTAACTTACGGTTACTCCTGGTTCTCCAGCGATTATCTCATCATCTTTATCGGTCAGTGTAAAGAAGGTGAAACCATCATTACTTACATCACAAGACTCCAGTGGTGTTGGAGTTACTGGTGAGGGTAGTGGATTGACCACTAGACTTAAGGTAATTCCTTGGCTCACTATACATCCAGTGTTTAAATCATCAGCACGTATAAAGATGGTTTGTGGATTTTCAATATTGATATATGGACTAACAAGTGCATTGGTTCCAGCATCTGCATCAGCCTGTGTTTCGTAATAAGTGACTTCGATAGTTAAATCTCCACCGGTAATTTCATCGGTTTTACTCTCCAGGTCAAAAGGTTCTAGTTCGTCGCCTGCTCCATCGATCTCAGTCATGTCACACATCTCTAGTTCAGTAGGAGGCACTAGGGTAGGCGCATCAACTACCTCTAGTAGTAGAGTAGTTTCACTGGTACATAAATTGGTAGGCTCTTGATCCTCCACTACAATAAAAATAGTTTGCGGATTACTAATATTGGAATAAGCCGTTGGATTGACAATTTCAAGGGTCAATGCCGCGTCCTCATAATAGTTAACGGTATAGGCTCCAGTACCAGCATTTTCTAATATCTGCGGTTCACTTTGAGTTAAATCAAATACCTCGATACCATCCGAATCATCATCACAGGCAACTATAGGATCAGGAGCTACAATCTGCGGACTATCTTTTACAATTAAATCTAAGGTGGTGGTATTAAAACATCCGGTAGTCTGGTCTACCAGACGTACAAAAATAGTTTGTAAGAAAGGAACTTCATTTTCATAAGGACTTGCAAGAGGCAATACATTATTAATAGCATCTTCGAGTAAATAGTGATAAGTAACCACCAGATTTCCTGTAGGGATTCCTCCGGTTACCTCTAAATCGGCATCAGTTAAGATAAACTCACTAAATCCATCGTTATCTGGATCACAGACCTCTAGTGGGTTAGGCGTAACAATAGTAGGAGCCTCTACAACGATTAGTTCCATTGGGAAGGTTGCATAACATCCCGTTACCCCACTTTGCACTCTGACAAAAATAGTTTCAGGATTTACCACATTGGTATGAGGCAGTGATAGCGGATTGGTTGCATCCTCTGCATCTAGCTCAGTAGGATAGTAGGTAACACTTAAGGTAGGATCACCACCGGTAATAATGTTGTTTTGAAGATTTAAATCAAATTCGGTAAATCCGTCTTGCACTAAATCATCACAAAGTTCTACGACAGGTACTAGGGTAAATACAGGAGCTAGTTCTACCACCAACTCAAAGCTTCCTATTTTAATACAAGTATTTGCATTGTCTTGAAGTCGTACCCAAATGGTTTGTGGATTGGTTGTATTTAAAAAAGCCTCCGGTGTAGCAATTGGATTGGTACCATCTTGGGCATCAGGCTCGGTAGTATGATAAGTAAGGGTATAATCTATAGGATCTTGATCCCCAAAAATAATATCTTGCTGCAGTGTTAAGTCAAATTCTGTAAGGCCATCACCATCATCATCACATGCTACTAGATCAGGTATAGCTACCGGAATCACAGGAGTTGGGATTGCAACGAGCTCCAGTTCTACGATTGTAAAACAACCCGTTCCTCCCAGTGCAATTGGGAATTCCACCCGCGCATACACAATTTGCGAATAGGTTGTGGTATTAGTGTATGGGCTTGTCAGTGGGTTTACACCAGTCTCTGCATCTGTCACCAACTCATGATAAGTTATGGCAACTCCTGGCTCTCCAGCGATTATCTCATCATCCTTATCGGTAAGTATAAATTCTGCAAGACCGTCGTTATTATCATCACAAACCTCCAGTGGTGTTGGTGTTTCTGGCGAGGGTAGCGGATTCACCACTAAATCTAAGGTGGTGCCAGTACTAAAGGTACATAAGTTATTAGATTCTTCAGCACGCACGAAAATAGTCTGCGGATTTTCAATATTGATATATGGACTGGTAAGGGCATCTAAAGGATCTCCCGTATCAGCCTGAGCCTGTGTTTCGTAATAGGTAATACTAATGTTTGGATTTCCGCCAGTAAGCTCATCGGTTTTGCTCTCCAAGTCGAAAGGCTCTTGCTCGTCATCTGGCCCTGTAATTTCCGTTACATCACAAAGTGCATAAGGCAGTGGAGCTATTAATTCTGGTGGTGGGTATACCAATAATTGTAGCGTAGTGGTTTGACTAAGACAGCCATTGATAAGATCCTCTACCACAATATAAATAGTTTGCGGACTCGGAGGGATACTAAAATAAACCGCTGGATTACCAATTTCAATGGTCAGTGCTGGGTCTTCAAAATAGGCAATAGTGAAATTTGGCCAATCTGCAGGGTCTATTAAATTTAATATCTCTGGTTCACTAACGGTTAAATCAAATATCGCAACACCGTCCGCATCATCATCACAGACTTCTAAATCGTTAGGCTGTTCGATAAGCGGAGTTGTTAATACAATTAAATCTAACGTTGTAATACTATAGCATTGGGTAGTCTGGTCATAAAGACGTACATGAACCGTCTGTAGAAAAGGCACATCATTTGCATAGGGACTGATCAGCGGATTGGTACCGTTTTGAGCATCTTCTATCAAATAATGATAGGTAACTTGAAGGTTTCCTGTCGGTATCCCACCAGTAACCTGACTATCAGCATCAGTTAAAGTGAAAACTCCAAATCCATCGCTATCTGGATCACAATATTCTAAATCGTCGGGAGTCGTTATTGATGGTGAATTGACTTCCAATATCATTTCAAATGTTCCGTAGCAACCCGTAATCGAACTTTCTACCCTCACAAAAATAGTTTCAGGATTAGAGACGTTTGTGTAGGGGCTTGATATTGGATCAAAATCATCCTCTGCATCAGTTTGCGAAATATGATAGGTTACATTTAGATCAAGATCACCAGCTACAATAGTTGGAATCTGGCTATCTAAATCAAACTCAGTAAAACCATCTGTAATTCCGAAATCACAGGATTCAAGTAAAGGGACTTCTGTAAAAATAGGAACCGTATCAATAACTAGGTCAAAAACACCAACTGTTACACAACCATCTAGATTGACCGCACGTACCCAAATAGACTCTGAGCCTATACTTGGATAAGCTGCAGGTGTTGTTATTTCATTGATAGGATCTCCTAGATCTGCATCAGGTTCTGTATTGTAATAAGTTAGGGTAATATCGGTTAGGGTATTTACAATTTCGTCGTATTTGGAGGTTAAGTCAAAATCCTCAGTACCGTCCTCATCATTATCACACAGGCGATAATCACTAATAGGATTGGTAATGGTAGGAGCTTGTTTTACAATAAGTTCTAATGCAATTACATCATAGCAACCTAAAATACCCTCCTCTAATCTAGCAAATATTATTTGGGTATCTGGTGTCGTATTAGTGAATAAAATAGGCAATTCGTTTGTTCCATTTTCAGCTTGATCTTCGGTAAAATGATAGGTTACCACAGTACCCGTTTGTCCATTGGTTATAATCGCATCCGCATCGGTTAATGTGAATTCAACAACTCCATCATTTGGTTCCTCGTCACATTCAATTAATTCGGTAGGCGTTCCAGGAGTCCCTGCAATAATTGAGATTACATTTAGTTCCATTTCAAAAGTTGCAAAACAACCTGTGGTTCCGTCTTCAACTCGCACTCCTATAAATTCAGGATTTATGATATTGGTATATGGATTTACTAAAATGGGATTTGTACTAGCTTCAGCTTCTGCTTGGGTAGGATGATAAGTTACAATTAGATTAGGGTCACCATTGTCGATAATAGGTGTTTGAGCATCTAGATCAAAAGTGATAAACCCATCTAGAGTAGCATCGTCACAAAATTGTAGTAAAGGCACTTCTACAAAAGTCGGTATTATTCCAGCTACTAAATCAAATGAACCTATCGTAACACACCCTGCTAGATCGGTAGCACGTACCCAAATAGTTTCACCACCTGCACTTATATAAGCGGTTGGTGTTGGTATTTCGTCGGCAGGATCTCCGAGATTTGCATCGGGTTCAGTATTGAAATAAGTTAGGGTAATACCGGTTAAAGTATTTACAATTTCATCGTATTTAGTCGTTAAATTAAATGTTTCAGTACTGTCATTATCATTGTCGCAAATAAAATAGTCGCTAATTGGATTTGTAATAGTTGGCGCACCGTTCACATTAAGCTCTAATTCAACTACGTCAAAACACCCCACAGGAATATCCTCTAACCTAGCAAAAATAATTTGAGTGTTAGGATTTGTATTTGTAAAGGGACTTGCGAGTGCGTTCGCGGGGTCTCCAAGATCTGCAAAGGCTAAAGTTTCGTAATACGTTACAAAAGTATTGGGGATACCATTAATAATTTCTGCGTCAGCATCGGTTAATGTAAATTCAGCGATTCCATCATTAGGTTCTTCATCGCAAGAAAATAAAGGGGTTGGTAGAGTAGCAACTGGAGGAGCATTAAAATTAACGTTTAATTCACCAAAAACAAAACAGGCTCCATTGACTGCCTCAATTCTATAAAATCCATTTCCAGTTACGTCTAATAGGGGATTCGTAGCACCAGGTATTAAATTCCCGTCTAAAAACCACTGATAATTAAAACCAGGCTCTCCAAGATCAGCATCCAAGGTAACAGTATATCCAATACAACTTTCAATATCGGGTCCAAGATTAATGGTTTCTCCATCTAAATTAACCAAGATATCAAACTCGTTATTAGTTTCGTTTTCTTCTCCTACAATTCCTAAACCAGAGCCATCATCATCAACTACACCCTTTAAAGTAAATATAAAAGGAGTTCCAACAGGAATAAATAAGGAAGTAGTAGCTACTTCATTTCCATTAACAGGAATTGCACTGTTTGTACTTTCTGTTCCGATGAGTACCCCATCAGCGTAAAATGCTATGGGTGTATTAGCTGGAAGTATACCTCCAGTAACTGTATTATTAAAAACGGTGTAGGTGATATCTAAATTACTGTCTGAACATAAAACCCCAATATTATCAATAACAATTGTTGCATCAGGTAACGCACAAAAAATAAAGTCTATGATAAAACTTCCAACAGAGTAACAACCTGTTATATTATCTTCAAGACGAACCCATATAGTTTGAGGGTCACTTGTGTTTTGATAGGCGTTTGGAGTCGTTATTTCACCGGTACCTGAATCGGCAGCACCTGGAGTTTCGTAATAGGTAAGGGTATAGTCTAATTCACTTTGAGTGCCATAAATTTCATCAGCTCTTTCAGTTAAATCAAAATCTTCTATACTGTCTAGATTAATATCACAAATTCCTATTGGTGTAATACTTGTTGGAATAATAGGAGTAGGATTGACCACTAAGTCCATGGGTACGATATCAAAACATCCAGTATTAATAAATTCAGCTCGTGCAAAAATGGTTTGTGTTGGACCACTTGTATTGGTATAAGCACCTATTATTACAGGAGTTCCTGCTTCGGCAGCTCCTATGGTTTCGTGGTAGGTAATCACTACTCCTGTTTGACCGTCTAAAATTTCAGCGTCTTTTGAAGTCAAGTCAAAAATAATAAAACCATCATTGTCGATATCGCAATCTACAAAAGGAGTAGGTTCTAAAGGGGTAGGCAATGGATTTACTAATAGCTCCATTTGAAAGTCACCATAACATCCTGTTATATCGTCTTCTACTCGTACCCAAATAATTTCAGGACTTACAATATTGGTATAGGGGCTTGATAAAGAAGGAATGGTTCCTGCTTCTGCATCTGTTTGTTGAAGGTGATAGGTTACTGTAAGATCAGGATTAAAAATACCGCCAACAGTAGCAATAACTATATTTTGGCTATGCAGGTCAAACTCGGTAAAACCGTCTGGAGTTCCATCATCATCACAAACTTGAAATAAAGGAACTTCTGTATATATAGGAACGGTATCTATAATTAAATCAAAAGAACTCACCGTTACACAACCATCCAGATTGACCGCACGTACCCATATAGTTTCACCTGCACTGGGATAGTCATTGGATGCAGGTGTTGTAGTAGTGGTTATAGGATTTCTATCTGCAATAGCCTCTGGTTCTGAATTGTAATAAGTAAGTGTTATACCGGTAGGAATCGTAATGAAACCGTCAAAATCAAAATTCTCTATGCCGGCAGGATCCTGATCATTATCACAAAGCGGATATTCCGCTGGTACAAAATCTGTGACTGGTGCAGCATTAACTGTAAGGTCTAATGCGACTACATCGTAACAATCTTCAAAACCGAGTATGGTTGATTGGAGTCTTGCAAAAATAGTTTGTGTAGTACCGTTATAGATATTTGGCAATTCAGGAGTTCCAGCCTCGGCCTCTGAAAGAAATAGGTGAAAGGTTACATCCACATCTGTCTGCCCATTTATAATTTCACCTAATAAAATTGGATCTAATAGATCAAAATCCGCGGAACCATTATTAGGTACTTCGTCACAAACTACTAAAGGAGTTGGAGTTCCAGCAATGGGCGAAATTACATTTAGTTCCATTTCAAAAGCTCCATAACATCCAGTTATATCATCTTCTACGCGTACCCAAATAAATTCAGGGTTTACAATATTGAGATAAGGACTACTTAAAGAAGGAATGGTTCCTGCCTCGGCATCTGGCAGAGTAAGGTGGTAAGTTACTGTAAGATCGGGATTAAAAACACCGCCAAAAGTTGCAATTTCTGTATTTTTGCTGTCTAGGTCAAAATCTGTAAACCCGTCTGCTACCGCATCATCACAAACTTGAAATAAAGGAACTGGTGTATATACGGGGACTTCTCCTAAAACTAAATTAAAAGAGTTAAATGCGGTACAGCCATCTGGACTCTCTGCACGTACCCATATTTCGGTATTTCCACTTATGTAAGCATTAGCTGGATTTATTTCATTTCTTGGTACTTCTGCATCAGTAATATTTTCATAATAAGTTAAGGTTACGTTAGTTAACCCATTTAATATCTCATCTTCCCCCCAAGTGTTTAAATTAAAAATTTCATCGCCACTCTGGTCATTATCACAAAGTTCGTAAGGCAGTATATTAGTTTCAATCGCTATTGGACGTCTTACTTCAAGCTCTAATGGAACCACCGAGAAGCAATCACCCACATTTGCAAATAATCTAGCATATACGGTAGTAGTAGATGAATTAAAAGCATTAGGAGGATCAATAAAATTAGCATTACCTGCATCTGCATCTGCCTCGAGTGTATAATAGGTGATAGTAGTTTCTGTTGCACTCTGCGTGCCTCTAATCTGATCATTTCTAATCGTTAAATCAAACTCTCCAAAATCATCGAAGGGATCATCACAAATTGCAATAGGATCGGGTTCTATTGCCGGAGAAAATGGAATAAATTCCACCAGTATATCGCCTGAAATAATACATTCTGTGGAGGTTCCTACATAGACGGTTGTTTTCAATATATAACGTCCTGTTTCTGTTATTGTTAAAAAACTATCAGTTGCTCCTGGGATTTCTTCTTCTACAAAAACAGAATTTATAAAGTACCATTGGTATCCACTTTCACCTAAAGAACCCGGTTCTATACCAATTTCAACATCTAAGCCTTCACAAATTGCATTGCCCTCATCAATAAGTACATCTTCACCTAAATTTACTGTTACAAGAGACAAATCTATCTCTTGCTCAAAAAAGTTATTTCCTTCGTTAGTCTCAGATACGTTACCTATACCGGTACCATCATCATCCACTACAGCCTTAAGGGTAAAAATATCAGGAAATCCAGGATCACTAATAGGAATGGTTAAGTTTATAGAACCACTCTCAGACTCTCCAATAGCCAATAAAGTGTTGGTTATTGCCGTGTCCAACAAAATAGTTTCTGTAGTAGTTTCTGCATAGAAGGCAATATTTACTCCTGCCGGAAGAAACTTTGTACTATTTACATTAAATACCGTATAATTGATTTCAAGTTCACCATCATCACAAATAGCGACTACAGGTTCAAATTCAATGGTTGCATCTGGAAGTTCAGAATTAACACTAATAATAAGATTATTTATTATTATTAAATCCTGATCTGAGGTTAAATTTATTTGTACCTCTGTGTCATCTGGTTGAACTATTCCTTCAAGATCATAAACATCCAAGTCCATATTAAACAAGTCATTACTTCCTGTGTAACTATTGGACCCATTAAATGCATTGTCTAAAGGGTTTTGAGCATTACTGATCGGAACTCCATTTATTCTAAGTGTTTCGTTGTTAGCAATTTGCTCATCTCCTTCCCAGGCTAAAAAACCAATTTTAGCAAGTTCGTCTGTTGCTACATCAATACCAGCAAGGATAATTTCTATATTATTACAGCAAGGATCACCATAAACAAGTTCATATCCATCAAAAAGACTGATCTGATTTAAAGCTAAATTAGGATCTTCATAAATAATGATGATAGACCATCCTCCAAAATCGGTAGTACTATTACAATAAGGTCCGTCTGGGCTCCCTTGAATATTACCTGTAATATCAAAGCCTGATAAGGTATATAATCCATCACCTGTTACATGATCTGTAACATCTGCATAATAGGAAAAGTAATCTCTACCATTACCACCACCACCAAAATTTGCGGTAGCTTGAAATTGTCTTGTGCTTCTTACTTCATTCCCATTTAAAAAAACAATTCTATCTGATGGATATTCAGCACCAAAATCAATTGAACCTGAACCAGCCCAATACATATGTGCAGAAACGATAGATTGCGAAGGGTCAAGAGTTAGTTCCGCACTACTTTCTGTTAAAATATTACACGGATTAGGTGCAGGATTTAAAGTGTTTCCAATTGCTGTAAAGTCATATTTTCCATTAAACTGCAAAAATAAATCTATTTCATACTGTGCAAAAGAGAGTACAGGAGCCAAAAACAATAGGCAGTATGTTATTTTTTTTAAATTTTTATAAAAGATATTAGAAGCGACAGAGGGTACTTTTTTCTTCATGCAGTAGGTTTCAGTAATTAAATTTAATGTAATTATTAAACAATTTAAAAGTAAAAAACCCTAATTTTAAAAAAAGGACTTGTTAAAAACTAGGTTTTTTTTAATGAAATAAGCTCCCAAATATATTGAATACATTGCGTTTCTTTTCATATTTTTGTGAAAAATTTACAGATGTCTGAAATTAATATAACCGTACAACTTACAAATAATGAAAATATTGTAAAATTTATAACAAACTCTTTCCTAACGCAGGCAAAAAGTTATGAATTTACCAGTATTGACGAAGCTAAACAAAGCCCAATCGCTCAGGAATTATTTTATCTCCCTTTTGTTAAAACCATTTATATTTCTCAGAATTTTATCGCCATTGAGAAGTTTTCAACCGATTTAACTCAATTAAAATGGGAAGATGTGCAAAATGAAGTGGCCGAAACTATTGAAAAATACCTAAGTGCAGGAAAACCTGTTATCGAAGTACCAGAAGAAGATGAAAAAAATCCTAAAAAAATTCCTATTACCATCTATGCAGAAAGCACACCAAATCCTGAGGTTTTAAAATTTGTAGCAAATAAATCAATTGCAAATACGATGTATGAATTTAAAACTAAAAGCGATGCTACCTTTGCTCCATTAGCAAATGAGTTGTTTAATTTTCCTTTTGTTAAAGAAGTTTTTATCAATAATAATTATGTTTCGGTGACAAAGCAAAATGGCTACGAATGGCAAGAATTTTCGAATGAATTAAGAGATTTTATAAAAATTTATATTGAATCGGGAAAAATAATATTTAAAGACGAAATTCTTCAAAAAGAAGAACAAACAAACAAATTAATTGAAGAAAGGGAATATTCAGACATCGATAAGGAAATTATTTCTATACTAAATGAATATGTAAGACCCGCTGTTGAGGCAGATGGTGGAAACATTGCTTTTGACTCTTATATTGAAAGCACAAAAACTGTAAAAGTGATATTACAAGGCGCTTGTAGCGGATGTCCATCTTCAACGGTTACCCTTAAAAATGGAATAGAAGCAATGCTTACTGAAATGCTCAATGGGAAAGTCACTACCGTGGAAGCTATAAATGGATAGTATTTAATTTATGGGAGGGCATTAAAATAAACCTATATTAAACAAGTTGATTTTTTTTGTTAATCAGAAAAAAATAGGTACCATCTAATACACCTATTTTTTATGTATAATTAATATTAATTTGGTTTTTAATATTAATTGGGGGAATTAATTTTTAAATTTTTTTATCACGCTCCTTGGGAAAAATATCACAAACTGTAATAAAACATTTAATGATGTTTAGATTAGTTTACAAAAATAACTTCTCGAATTTATTATTTACAAATAGATCCAAATAGCGGAACTTTTAATAAGAATCTTATTAAAAAATAGTATTTTTATTAAAAGGCATTTATCCCTCTAGTACATGAGATGTTTCTTTTAAATACCTGTATAATTATTTTATTTTATACTGCGTTTTTGATTTTTCAAAACGTATTTTTGTTTAATAATATTATTTTATGCGATCACTAGTCTTTTTGTCATTTATAGCGACTTTATTTTTTTCTTGTAATTCTTCAACAAAAGAAACTTTGAAAAACTCTCATCAATATACCAACTCATTAATAAATGAAACCAGTCCTTATTTACTGCAACATGCTCATAACCCAGTAAATTGGAAAGCTTGGAATACAGAAACACTTCAAGAGGCAAAAGATGAGAAAAAACTAATGATAATTAGTGTAGGTTATTCGGCTTGTCATTGGTGTCATGTCATGGAAAAAGAGAGCTTTGAAGATTCTACGGTAGCTGCTGTGATGAATAAAAACTTTATTTCGGTTAAAGTAGATCGAGAAGAACGTCCTGATGTGGATCAAATATACATCAATGCGGTACAATTAATGACTGGGAGTGCTGGATGGCCGCTTAATGTGGTTACTCTTCCAGATGGAAGACCCGTATGGGGAGGTACTTATTTCACCAAAAAAGCTTGGCTCAACTCTTTAGAAAAAATGCAAAAACTTTATGATAAAAATCCTCAAAACCTAATTGATTATGCCTCTAAATTAGAGGAGGGCATTAAAAGTATGGATTTAATTGAGGTAAATACCAATGAACTAAATTTTATTGATTTTCCCATAGAAAATACTATAAAAAACTGGAGTACAACCTTCGATAATAAATACGGGGGAGCCAATCGAGCTCCTAAATTTATGATGCCAAATAATCTTAATTATTTGTTGCGTTATGGCCTTAAAAACAAGGATAAACAAGTTCTAGATTATGTTTATTTAACCCTAGACAATATTGCTTACGGTGGGGTTTATGATCATATTGGAGGAGGGTTTTCACGCTACAGTACCGACATGAAATGGCATGTTCCTCATTTTGAAAAAATGCTTTACGATAATGCCCAGTTGGTAAGTTTGTACAGTCAAGCGTATAAGGCAACTAAAAACCCATTGTATGAAGAGGTGGTTAAAGAAACTTTGGAGTACATTAAAAAAGAAATGACCCATCAAGAAGGTGCTTTTTATTCTTCTTTAGATGCCGATAGTGTTTCGGAGGATGGTGAACTTGAAGAAGGTGCATATTATGTTTTTAATAAAGAGGAATTAAAACTTCAGTTAAAAGAAGACTTTAGCCTATTTTCAGAATATTATAATATTACTAATTATGGGAAGTGGGAAAAAGGAAATTATGTGTTAATTAGAAAAAAAAGTGATCAAGAAATTATTGCTGAATTTTCTATTTCACAAGAAGAATTAAACCAAAAAAAGAAAAATTGGAAACAACTACTTCTAGCCTATAGAAATAACAGAGCAAAACCCAGATTAGATGATAAGTCCTTAACTTCTTGGAATGCATTAATGATTAAAGGGTATGTAGATGCTTATAAAGCCTTTCAAGTTCCAGAATATTTAAATGCAGCTCAGACCAATGCTCAATTTTTAATCGATCATCAATTACAGGAGAACGGTGCTTTAAACCACAGCTATAAAGACGGGAAAAGCACTATAAATGGCTACTTAGAAGATTACGCAGCAGCAATTGATGCCTTTATAGCTTTGTATGAAGTCACTTTAAATGAGTTTTGGATCAACAAGGCAAATGAATTAGCAGCATATACCTTCGAAAATTTCTTTGATGCAGAAAAAAACATGTTCTACTTTACTTCAAAAGAAGATGAAAAACTTGTTGCAAGAAATTTTGAATATAGGGACAATGTGGTTCCTGCTTCAAATTCTATGATGGCTAAAAATTTATTGATTCTTTCTCATCATTTTGATAATAAAAAATATTTAACAACTGCATCAAAAATGTTACATAATGTTCAACCAGAAATTGAAAGCTATCCAAGCGGTTTTTCTAATTGGTTAGATTTAATGGCTAATTTTCAAGATAACTTTTACGAAGTGGTGGTAGTTGGCAAAGATGCTTCTAAAAAAATAGCGGAATTAAACGCGCGCTACCTTCCAAATATTCTGATAGCTGGAAGTACTTCTGAAAGTAAAAAACCTTTGCTAAATTATAGGTATATAGACGGGGAAACTTTGATTTATGTATGCGTTAATAATAGTTGTAAGCTTCCAGTATCAGATATTTCAGAAGCATTAAATTTCATTAAGTAGTAAAAAATAAATGGTGATGTATCTACTGTTTTTATAATTGTTAAAACCCATTCATTTTTATAATTTTAACAATTTATTCACTAATAAATCACTGCATATAAAATATCTTCGCAAACTGAAAATTAAAACAATAAAAATTCATTATGAAAAAGAATTTATTAATAGCTTGTTCCATCATCGTTTCGTTATGTTCAATTAATATTGAAGCTCAACCTTTAAATAATGATACCGATATTGATCAGTATATTTCTAAGAGAAATGTAGATGTTTACTTAGAAGCTAATTTTACTGGAACTCCATATCAAAACAAAGCATTTCAAAACGGTGCTATTTTAAAAAATGACCTTGTTATCGCTCAAAACATAGGTTTGAGATACAATGCTGCAAAAGATTTATTTGAAGTTAAAAAAACAGCTGTATTAAAAGATGATCAAGCTAAGGTATTAATTGGATCTAAAGGTATCTCAATAAATTTAGAAAATGAAAAATATGTTTTTTTAACTCCCAATGAAAATAATACTGCCCAAGGGTATTTTGTGGATCTGTATTCTGGAGAAAAAGCAGCTCTTTACAAAAAAATAAAAAAAGTTTACATCCCAGAACAAAAAGCTTATACATCCTACAGCAACAACGTTGCAGCCACTTATAAAGAAAAAATTATTTTATATTTTTATCAAGAAGATGGCGTATTAGTTGAAATACCGAATTCAAAAAAATCTAAGATTAAAATCTTTGGAGATCAATCTAAAGAAGTGAAATTATTTATAAAGGAAAACGATATAAATATTAACAAAGAAGCTGGACTTATTGAAGTAATAAGTTACTACAATACTTTATAACTAACAAAAACAGTCTTTTTGCTTTGCAATTTTAAAATAATATTAATAGTTAAATAAAAACATCCATGAAAAAGATTCTTTACAACGTAATTATATTCTTGTTTATTTTTAGCCCAATTGCCAAAGCACAATCACAAAACTTAGCGTCACAGCGTCAAGTAGCCTTATTTACTGATAATCTTGATCGAAATAATACAAATAGTATTTATAATCCATCGAATCCTGAAAATTATGATGGGACCCCTTATTATAAAGATAATTTTATTTTAGGAAATGTTTATTTAGAAAATGAAGTGATTTTAAGCAATGTAGCTTTACGTTACAATGCAATAACAGATGAAATAGAACATAAAGAAACATTAACTAGCGACGATAAAGAAGCCAAATCTCTTGTAAAATCGAAAGATATTTATGCCACAATAATGAAAGACACTTTTGTTTTCATACCATTCAAAGGCTATTATTTAGTAGTTTTTGATGGAACTAATTTTAGCCTACTTAAAAAAATAACGAAAAAATATTTTCCGCCTAGGAAAGCTAAAAACACCTATGAAAGGTCCACTCTAGCGAAATTTGATGACCGATCAACTTATAACCTCTATACTAAAAATGGAGAGATGACGGAACTTCCTAAATCAAAAAAGAAAAAATTAGAAGCATTTGGGAACAACGAAAAATTAATAAAAGACTACATTAAAGAACAGAATCTTGACTTAAACAAAGAAAAAGATCTAAAAAAAACCATTATGTATTTAGATGGAGCTCAAGGAGCAAGTTAGTAAATCTGATTAATTTTTAAATAATAAATGAACTAACTTAATTTATTTCAAAACTAACCCGCTATAAAATCTTTTAAATAATAAGGTTCAAAATAAGCAACATCTTCAAAGTTGTTTTTTTGATACCTTAGTTCTGCAAGCACTCCCATTTGTTTAGCTGATGGCAGCTTATTATCCATAAAAATAGCATTTTTATGTTTGCAAAGCGCTTTAAATTTTTCAACACCATCTCCTATAAAACAAACTTTAGTTGTTTTTAAATAATCACCATACGAGTTTTCGTTTAGCACCTCGGCTTTTGTTTCTCGTATTTGATTATTATCTGAAGAAAATACCGCTGCATACACTTCCAGTCGCCTTGCATCTAACATGGGTATAACACATCCATTTTCTATTACAGCTTGATGTGCGAGGGCTTCTAATGTAGGTATCGCAATTAATGGTACATCTATAGCAAAACACAGTCCTTTAGCTGCAGATACGCCTATGCGAAGTCCAGTATAAGATCCTGGCCCTTTACTAACAGCAATCGCTTCCAAACTCGATTTTAATGTTCCGCTTTCCGCTAATACTTGATCAATAAATGAATGTAATTTTTCTGCGTGAGAATATTTATTGTTATTATCCTCTTGTAAAGCAATTATTACACCATCAACAGCTATTGCAACAGAACAATTTGTCGTTGAAGTTTCTAAACATAAAATTACGGCCATAGTTGAGAATTATTTATCTTCTTCGCCTTCTTCTTTTTTATCTGCTAATTTTGATTCTACTTGATCTCCAGACTTCAAAATTTTTGTAACTGTGTTATAAGGTCCAGTAATTACCTCATCACCTTCCTTTAATCCAGAAGTAATTTCAATATTGGAATCATCTTGAATTCCTGTAGTGATAACTCTTAATTTAGCTATATCTCCAATTTTAACAAAAACACATTCAAATTTTTCAGTCTTTGAAGAAGTTGTTTCTTTAACAATTTTTTTCTTTTTTGCACTTGAAGTGTCTGTTTTAATTACTATTGCACTAATTGGAACTCCAATAATATTTTCTTTTTTATTGGTAATAATATCTACCGTTGCAGTCATTCCTGGCCTAAATGGTGATGAGTTTTCAGGTTTATCTGCCGATAAATCTTTATAAGATTCGGGAAGAATTCTAACTTTTACTTTAAAATTAGTTACTTGATCTACCGACAAGGTATTTTCAGCAGTATTTGCAATTTCAGTTACAATTCCTTTAAATTCTCTTTTTAAATATGCATCAACTTCAACAATAGTAGAATCTCCAACATTTACTTTTACAATATCGGTTTCATTTACATCTACTTCAACTTCCATATTATTTAGGTTGGCAACCCTCACAATTTCAGTACCTGCCATTTGAGCGGTACCAACAACTCGTTCTCCTAATTCAACCGATAATTTTGAAATCGTACCGTCCCTAGGTGCAAAAATAGAAGTTCTAGCTAGGTTATCTCTAGATTGTTTAACACTGGACTCAGCACTTTGTACATTGTAATATGCAGACTTTACATTCGCTTTTGCAACTTCATAATCAGTAAAAGTTCTCTCCCATTCAGATTTAGATATGACCCCTTTTTCGTACAGTGATTTGTTTCTTTCAAAATTTAATTTCAAATTATTTAAATTCGCTTCTGCTTGGGTTAATTGTGCCTTTATATTTTGTAAACTCGCTTGAGATTGATTTACTTGTGCTTGAACTAAATCAGGGTTAATACTTACTAATAAATCTCCTTTTTTTACTTGTTGTCCTTCTATAATCGGTAGTTTAATAATTTCACCTGAAACTTCAGAAGATAATTTTATTTCAACTTCTGGTTGTATCTTTCCTGTCGCTGCAACAGTTTCAATGATATCAATCAAACTTATATTGGTAACTTCAATTTGTTTAAAATTGCCGTTTTTTCCAAACCAACCTGCTTTTTTACCACCTATAAGCACTATAAGTAGTATGGTAACAATAACTATTATCCAAATGATGGTTTTCTTTTTCATATTTAAAATTTAAGCTCTGTAGCTGGGATTCCAAAAAATAATTCTAATACTTTGAGTTTAAAAATATAGTCATATTTAGAGCGATTTACTTCAATATTTGATTGACTGTATCTTAGTTTTGATTGGCTAAATTCAAATGAATTTGTTAAACCAACATCAAATCTAGTTTGAGCATATTCATAGGCTAATTCTTGAGACTCAAAAGAAGCAAGAGCAGCATCATAGGATTTTTTAGCTCCTTCTGCGTCAACAAAAGCTTGATATACTGAAGATTCTAAATCTAATTTTGCTTGTTCTAATTGATATTCGTTTCGTTTAACATTAACTAAGTTTCTCTTTACGTTGTTTCGCGTAGAAAAACCATTAAATATTGGCATGCTCATGTTTAAACCATAAGAGATACCATCGTTATCAGATAATTGTTCTCCAAATGGTTTAGCGGGATTTTCAATTAAACTCGTATTCGGAATTTCTGAGAGAACTGCTTCACCAGTAGCACCAACATAACCAATTTGACTTGTTATCGTAGGATTGTTTGGATCTATAATTGAAGAAATACTAGGAATATCAGTTTCTCTGGTATTGTAATTTAAAAATGCATTAATAGTGGGCCAATATATGCTTTTTGAAATTTCTAAATCTTTTTGAGCGACACTCATATTTTGCTCAGCAATTTTCACCTCGTATCTATTTACTTTAGCAGAATTGATTACTTCATCAACACTCTTTCCCGTTAGCTCTGATAAAATTATAGAAAATTCTTGTTCTGCTATATCAAAATTTTCATAATCTTTAATTAATAGTAACTGTGCTAAACTTACTAGGGAGATTCTAACATTACTTTCTGAATTAACAATAGTTTGTTTTTCTTGAGCACTAACTGATTTTATTTCTAACAAGTCTCCTGCCGGTAAAATACCTGCATCAACTAATTTTTGAGTTCGTGAAATTTGTTCTTCAGTTACTTTATTTTGTTCAATAGCTACTTGGAGGTTCGCTTTGGTTAATAAAACTTGTAAATAGCCATTCGCTACAAACAAAGCTATGTCATCTTTAATTTTACTTAAATTGTATTGAGATGAAAGTTGTAGCATCTTTGCTTTTTGCAATTCTCTATGATTACGTAATCCACCAAATACAGTAACTCCTGCAGTAAGGTTATAAGAAGAACTTCTTGAAGTTATATTCCTTAACACTCCAGTCGTTACATCTTGCGTAAGCCCAGTGTTCCAGCTATTCCCAGCCGATCCATTTAGGGATGGCAAGTAATTTCCAATAGCATCACTTTTTGAAATATCTGAATTTTCAATTTCTAGTTCAGATTGTTTTACAGAGATATTATTCTCTATAGCATATGCTACACATTCTTGAAGCGTCCAATTTTTATTCTGTGCCGTAAGTGTTAATCCAGTAGTTAGGAATAAACACATAATTACAAACTTTTTCATATTGATAGTCATTGTTGAATTTGTCTTTGAAATGTTAAAAATGTTACAATTTTTGATAAAAAATATCATCCTCTGCCATAATTAGTTGTAGGTTTTAATTGATTCCAAACTTTTATTTTATCACCTTCAGATATCCCTGTTATTACTTCTACATTAATACCATCACTAATTCCTAATTCGATATCTTTTCTTTCAAATTTCTGATCTCCAACTTCTACTTCTACAAAAGGGTTTTTAGTAGTTGTATCGTATTGAATTAAAGCTTCTTTTATAGACATGACACTATCAGCTCTTGCCAAAATAATAGATGCATTAGCGCTTAACCCTGCACGAATAAAAGTAGAATCTTGTTTGCTTAAGGTTCCTTTTATTTCAAATTGAATCGCTCCATTTTCGTCAACTCCTTTTGGAGCTATATAATCTAAAATTGCATCAAACTTTTTATTTTCAATTGCTCCTACAGTAATTTCTAGAGGTAAATCTTCTTTAATTTTACCTACTTCACTTTCATCTACTTTGCCTTCAAAAATCATATTCCCAACATCTGCAATGATTGCAATAGTAGTACCGTCGTTAAAATTATTAGATTCAATTACTTGGTTTCCTGTCTTAACTGGTACATCTAATACCATGCCTGAAACCGTTGCTCTAATTTCTGTATTTGCTGCTGCTCCCATACCACTAGTGGTACCTGTTTTTACAATGTCATAGTTTTGACGAGCATTAGTTAGACTAATTTGCTCTTGCTTGTATCGTTGTAGTGTTTGATTATAAGATAACTGTGCGGTATCAAACTCATTTGCAGAAATCACTCCTTTTTCGAAAAGTTCTTTTTGTCTATTGTAAATATTTTCTTGATTTTGAAATGCCAATCGTGCGGTTTCTACTTGAGTACTTATGCTATTTATATTATTTTTTGCACTGTTTAATGAAGAAATATTAGGCACTACTTTTACCTTTGCTATAAGATCTCCAGAGTTAATAAAATCACCCGCTTCCACAAATATTTCATCTATAATTCCTGAAATATTTGGTTTGATTAATACCTCTTCTTTTGGCACGATGCTTCCGGTAGCCATTGTTTTTTTAATGATGGTTTCTGTTGTGGGGTTTTGTGTTTGATATACTACGGGATCTTTTTGATCCTTTAAATAAATATATCGTATGCCTGCTATAAATAATATTACAATAACCGCTAAAGTGATTATGGTTCCTACTCTTTTCATAAATGTGTTTTTTTTATTGATCTTATGTTTACTCGGTTCGTAATGCATCAATTGGTTTCATTTTAGTTGCTCTTATTGCAGGTATTAAACCCGCAAGAACACCAAAAAATATTAAAATTAATAATGCGATTAAAATTACTTTTATATCTACAGATGGGTTGGCAAAGTTTTCTACTGGACCAATACGTTCTAATAAAAAATTAATAAGCCAAATAACTCCAGAAGCAAATGAAACACCGGCCATGCCCGAAAGAATTGTTAGTGTTAAAGATTCTTGAAGAATTTGAATTCTAACTCCCCAAGGTGTTGCACCTAAAGCCCTTCTAATTCCAATTTCTTTTGTTCTTTCTTTTACAACAATTAACATTATGTTACTAATACCTATAGCTCCTGAAAGAAGTACAAGTGTTCCGACAAAAAATCCAACAAAAGTTAAAATACTAAAAAGACCCGTAATTTTTGAAAATTGTGCAGCTAAGTCAAAATTTCCAATTGCTCTTTCATCGTCTGGATTTACAATATGCTGTTTTTTTATAATGGAAAATATTTCTGGCTTTAATGAGGTAATACTTGTGTTATCTTCAGCCGTTAATACCATCCAACTAACATTATCTCCAAAATTAAATACTTGTGAAAAGGTTGAAAAAGGCACAAAAATTGTATTGGCATCTTCTTCTTCATCTCCATTACTATTGCTTTTTTCAAATACACCAATTACCATAAAATTAACACCATTAATTTTAATAAAGGTTTCTAGTGGCTCCTCTCCTTTGTCATACAATGATTTTACAACATCAACACCTATAACAGCAACTTTGCGCTTTTCGTTGATGTCAGAATAATTTATAAACCTACCTTTTAAAATATCCATAGGTTGTTGGTATATAAATTCCGGATAGTCACCTGAAACACTAAAAGCTCCTGTTTTTTCTTTTCTAGTTACATTATTTGCTCCTCTATACCCTCCCAATTGATTTCTTGGAGAAACATATTTTAACATCGGTATCTGTTCTTTTAAAATAGCAACATCTTGAATTTTAAAATTATAACGTCTTCCTTTTGGTAGCCCTTTATATGGCATTGAGGTACCTTGTGACCACATAAATATCGAATTGGTTGCAAAGTCATTAAAATCAGTGGTTACACCATTCTTGAGTCCATTAGTTAAAGCTAATAATAAAACTAAAATCATAATGCCCCAAAAAACACCAAATGCAGTTATTAGTGTTCTAATACGGTTTGCATTTAATGCTTCTAATATTTCGTCCCAACGGTCTTTGTTAAACATTATTTTATATTTATTCTACACGTAATGCCTCAATAGGGCGTATGTTTGCAGCTCTTCTTGCAGGAACAAAACCAGCCAAAGATCCAGCTATTATTAAAATGATTACAGTAATCATCGCTGTTTTAAAATCTACCTGAGGGGCTTTAATATAATCACTGTCTATCATAGGACTTATCAATTCTAGTAGTGCAACACCTGCAAAAAGACCTAAAAATCCAGCAAAAGCAGTAATAAAAACAGCCTCTTGTAAAATCATCCCAATAATTGAATTTGGCAATGCACCTAATGCTTTTCTGACACCAATTTCTTTGGTTCGTTCCTTAACAACAATTATCATTATATTACTAACTCCTACTACTCCAGCGATTATTGTACCAATTCCTACAAACCAAAAAATATAACTAATCGTTGCTATTAGACCATATATTTTTTTCGCTTCTTCTAGGGTATTGTTAACTCTTACTGCACTGCGATCGTCTGGAGAAATACTATGATTGGCTTTGATATCATTTTCAAAACCTTCTGACATTGCCAATGATAAAGCTACTGCCTCATCAAAATTATCAGACATGTTTACAGTATAAGCTAAAGAACGTACTTTATCTCCAGCATTAAATACTTGCTGTGCAGTGGTTAATGGAATAAAAACCCTACTTTCTTCTCTTTTTCCTCCAGGATCTGAATAAACACCTACAACTTGAAAATTAATTCCTAAGATCTCAATATATGCACCAATAGGATTCTTTTTTTTAAAAAGATCTTCTTTTATTTGATTTCCAATAATAGCAACTTTTTTTGTTTCATTAATATCGTTATTGTTAATAAATCTTCCCGAAACCATGCGTTGGTTTTCAATAAATTGTTGGTCTGGATAAGCTCCTTCTATGCGATAATTTCCAATTTCTCCTTTATATACAACTTGCCCACCCCATGTGCTAAAAACAGATGTTTTATACTCAATATTTTCTTTATACTTTTCGTTAAACCCTTCATAATCCTTGTTTCTTAATTGAATTCTTCTTCCAGGATTAAGACCTTTATATTCTTTTGTTGTTCTTCCTGTTCTAATTGCAATTCTATTGGTAGCGTCTTCTTCAAATTGAGATTTAACTCCTTTTTCAATACCACTACTAAAGCCTACTAATATAACCAATATGAAAATTCCAAAAAAAACAGAAATCATAGTTAAAGCGGTCTGAAGCTTATTCTTTTGCATGGTTTCAAATATTTCTTGCCAACTTTCTATCCTAAACATTTTCTAAACTTTTAACTCGTACTTGATCTACTAACGAATCATCTATTATAATACCATCCTTTAAATTAACAATTCGTTTACACATGTGGGCAATGTCATCCTCATGAGTTACAATTAAAATTGTCTTTCCTTCATCATTAATTTCTTGAATTAACTCCATCACTTCATAAGAAGTTATTGAATCTAATGCTCCTGTTGGTTCATCAGCTAGCAATACTTTGGGATTACTTGCCAAAGCCCTTGCAATTGCAACTCTTTGCTTCTGACCTCCAGAGAGCTCATTAGGTAAATGACTCGCCCAATCTGCTAATCCAACTTTATTCAAATAATGCAATGCTTTCTCCATTCGAACATTGCGTTTTACTCCTTGATAGTATAATGGTAATGCTACATTATCTAGAGCAGATTTGTAATTTATTAAATTGAAAGATTGAAAAACAAATCCTAGAAATTTATTTCTATATTTCGCAGCTACTTTTTCGTTAAGATTTTTTATTAAGGTTTCATCCAAATGATAGCTACCCTTGTCTGCCTCATCAAGGATTCCTAAAATATTAAGAAGAGTTGATTTTCCTGACCCTGAAGATCCCATAATTGCTACCATCTCACCCTCAGAAACTTCAAAATTTATTCCTTTTAAAACGTGAAGGGAATTAGTTCCCATTTTATAAGATTTATGCAAGTCTTTAATTTCAATCATGGTTATTTATTAAAGGCACAAATTACAGTATTTAATATTTGTAAAATGTGAAAATGGTGTTAAGAAATAACAAAATATCTCTTTCAAATAATTTTAAATAAGACATCTAAAAAAAGAAAACGTTACGCTATTTATAAATTAGAATTTAAGATTCTTTTGCCTCTTTACGGCTTCGGTAGATTGCATATCCAACAGCACCAATTAATAAATAAGGAAAAACCATTAAATACATGATGCCGTTATTTACGCCTTTGGCTGTTTGACTGTTTTCATCGCTTTCTAAAACTGCACGACACATAGCGCATTGTGCTTCAACAGAACTTGAACAAAAAAGAAGAATTATAGTTGCGATTACAACTGCTTTAACTTTCATACTATATGTTTAGTAATAAGGTGAAATCATTACATATACAATTACACCAGTAATAGCGACATATAACCATAATGGAAATGTTATTCGAGCTATTGATTTGTGTTTTTCAAATTTTCCAGTAATTGCCCTAACATAAGTTATTAATACAAATGGAATTACAGTTATAGACAACATAATGTGGGTTATTAAAATAAAATAATAAAGGTACTTTACTATTCCATCCCCTCCGTATTTTGTAGAATCAGAAGTCATATGATATGCGATGTATAGCAGCAAAAAAACAAGTGACAACAGAATTGCTGTTTTCATTAAAAATTCATGATTTTTTCGATTCCCTTTTTTAATTTGAATAACAGAAATTATTAATATAATAGCCGTTAATGCATTTATGGTAGCGTAAATTGGAGGTAAAAAACCCATACGTTCAACGCCCGGAATTCTTACAGTAAACAATACTGCTACAGCTACTGGAACAACAATGGAAATAATCCATATCCATATGTTATATTTTCTTTTAGGATGTTTTGTTTCTAATTCCATTATAGTAATAATTTAATATCTTCTTTTAACATTTTCACACCATCATCCCCTAAGCCATTGTAATAAATAATAGGATTTCCTTGTTCATCGAACCTAGAGCGAATATTCCCTTCTTTATCTACTAGAGCGAAAAAACCAGAATGTTCAAAACCACCTCCTACCTCAGGATTTTCACCTACATATAAATTAAACCCATTATTGGCAAATTTATAAATAGTTTCTTTATTTCCAGTTAATAAATTCCAATTAGGATTGGTAATTTTATATTGAATTGCATATTCTTTTAAAACTTCAGGTGTATCTGTAATAGGATCTATGGTAAGGGAAGCTATTCCCAGATTTGGATTTCCAAAAAAATGATCTTGAATTTTTACCATATTTTTATTCATTATAGGACAAATAGATGGACAGGTAGTAAAGAAAAACTCTACTATGTAAACTTTATTATCATAGGATTGATTCGTTATCGTTTTTTTATTTTGATTTGTAAAACTAAATTCTGGGACTTTACCAATTTTTGCTAGACGAGGTTTAGTAAACCTATCTACTATTTTAGGAACAGCCCAAATACCAAATACTAAAATAACAAATGAGATGCCGATGTAAGAATAATTTTTCATATGATTAAATTCTGTATTTTAAAAGCAACACAAGGTGTTAGTTATTGATGAAGTTTATTGCTATAAAGATATGACATACTGTTTCAAATTATTATATTTCTCTTTTAGAATTGTATTTTTTTAGTGCCAGACGGTATTCTGCCAAAATAACACGCACATCATCACTCATTTTATTATTTACCTCTGAGTAGTCACTAGAATCAAATCCATACAATAACCCTACATCATCATCATCATCTCTTCCTCTTAAACTTCTATCTTTATCAATTATAAAAACATATGGTGAAGCCATATTGGCATCTAACGAATAATTGGAACCTAATGAGTTAAAAACCTTTTCAATTTCATTGGGCGAACTGTAAACAAAATTCCAATTCACAGCGTTTTCTATTTCAGATAATTCTTCTTTTAATGATTTTACTTGGGATTGCGAACCATCTGGAGTTAATATAACAAACTGAAAATTTTTAAATTGATAATTCTTCTTATAAATCTTATGGGCCAAATTAAAAGCATTAGCCTTAGTTGCTTCTAGATTATTTCCGAAAAAACATAAAATTGTAATGTGATCCTTTAATAGTTTAGATGTTCCTTTTTCAGTTTTAAATTGGTTGATTTCTAAAACATTCTGAGTTAATACAGGGAGTTTTGCAAAGTGATTAATTCCTGAAGAAAAAAAGAGGTAGGCAGTAATAGGAAGGAGAAACAGGATTCCTAATATGATGAATTTTTTAATTTTAGCGGTAGTATTCACACCACAAAAATAGTTCGTAAAATAAGGATGAACAATAAAATACGCATTATTTTTAAAAAAACTCCTTTCATCTATTGAATGGAGTTTTTTTAAAATTCTATTATATTAAATTTAAAAATTAAATTTGATATAATTTTCTTTGTAAACATCAAATATATAATTTCCCTCTACTAACAGAATAAATAGCAAATAACACACTAAAAATACACCTGTCCATACTACTGACCTTCTTAATCCCATTTTTTCGTCACGCATGTGCATAAAATCCCAAGTTATATAATAAGCTTTTATAACGGTTAGAATCAAGAATATCCAATTTAGATATTTTAATGCAAACAAGCGGTTAGTAGTTAAAAATTCAGGTTTTACAATCCCTAAATAAACTTCAATTATAGTAATTATAGAAAGTAACGTAAATACTCCCCAGATTTTTGACTTTATAGACTTAAATTTAAGTCTTCCTCTAAATATTGCTAATTTATGATCTTGTGCCATTTATTTTATATTAATCTTTTTTAAACAAGGTAAAATACAGTAAATACAAATACCCAAACTAAATCTACAAAGTGCCAATAAAGTCCTACTTTTTCGACCATTTCGTAACTTTTTCTTCGCTCGTAAGTTCCAATAATAACATTAAAGAAAATAATGATATTAAATATAACTCCAGAAAATACATGGAATCCGTGAAATCCTGTAATAAAAAAGAAAAAATCTGCAAATAACGGAGTTCCATATTCGTTGTGTCTTAAGTTTGCACCTTCTACAACACTTTTTCCATCACTTTTCAATTTGGCAACAGATTCTGCTCTAGAGAGAACGATTCGTTTACCATCTTTATCTAAATATTGAGTACGTATCAATAGTGATTCATTTGCTAAAAATCCTTTTGTTACTTCCGCTAAATTTACGGTAGTTTTTGGTTTTTCAGAATAAAACCAGATAGCTTCATTACTTCCTTGACTTGTTCTTTCAGAATAAATAGGAGCAGCGAAATCTCCTAATGCAATTCTAGATCCATCTTCTTTTACAAATTGAAGAACTTTACCTCCATTGGTTTCAACAGCACCGTAAGTTCCTTTGATAAATGTCCCCCATTCCCAAGCTTGAGAACCTACAAAGATTAAACCTCCGATAATGGTGAGAAATAAATAAACGATAACTTTATTTTTCTTCATGTGATGGCCAGCATCTACTGCTAAAACCATTGTTACAGAAGAGAGAATCAATATAAAGGTCATAAAAGCTACATAATACATCGGGAAATTACCGTGTATAAATGGAACGTGCGTAAATACCTCATCAGCTATGGGCCAAGAATCAATAAATTTAAATCTAGAAAAGCCGTAAGCGGCAAGAAATCCTGAAAAAGTTAATGCATCAGAAACAATAAAAAACCACATCATCATTTTACCATAACTGGTATTTAGTGGTCTGTTTCCTCCGCCCCAAGTTTTATTATCAGTGCTTGGTTTTGCAACTGTAGTGTCCATATAAATTAATTGATTTAAATCGGGTTCAAAAATACATATATTTTTTATCTAATAAAATAGAAAAATAAAAAGAGGTAAATCCATAAAACATCAACAAAGTGCCAAAAAGTAGCTGCTATCTCAATGCCCACAGTATTTCCAATGGTATACCTTTGTTTATAATGATTATAAATTACGACTAAAACTGAAATTAGTGCTGCTAGCATATGTGTTAGATGTAGAAGTACTACTAAATAAATAAAGGAAGTTGTGATCGTACTTTCACTTCCTGTAAAAAAATAACCACTCGAAATTATTTCAGAAAAACCCTTAAATTGAAGTATTATAAAGGTAATTCCTAATAAAAAAGTGATGATTAAAAAAATCATCCCTTGCTTTTTTTGTTGCGCTATCACATATTTTTTTGCATAATAAAAGGTAATACTGCTTAACAAAATAACAAATAAACTTATATAAAATGCTTCTGGTATTTGAAAATCAGTCAACCAATCTGCACGTTCTTTACTTACGATATAACCACTAGTTATACCTAAAAAACTCATCGTTAAACTAATCATACCAAACCAAAGCATCATTTTCTTTGAACGATCTACTTTTAATTTATTGTTATTTATGTTATTTTCCATTTAAAAATTTTGATCAACGTTAAGCACATTTATCTAATAAATTTATCAGCTACATATACAATTTGCAACAGTGTGATATAGCTAACACTTGCTATCATAAATTGTTTAGCTACTTTATTGGTTTTAATCATGTACAATCGCATGGCGAAATATAAAAATCCCAATCCTATCAATCCTATTATAACTCCAGAAACAGGAGTTAAGTATAATTTACCGGTTACTCCAAAAACAGGAATTAATGAAGCTAACACCGTCCACAATGTATATAATACTGCTTGCAATGCAGTACTTTTATCACGGTTCCCATTTGGCAACATATAGAAACCCGCTTTTTTATAATCATCATACAAAAACCAAGCAATGGCCCAAAAATGGGGGAATTGCCAAAAAAACTGTATCATGAACAATGTACCTGGCTCAATACCAAATTCGTTGGTTGCTGCAACCCAACCTAACATAAATGGTATTGCTCCTGGAATTGCCCCAACAAATACGGATAGTGATGTTTTGGTCTTTAAGGGTGTGTATAAACTTACATACATAAATATACTTATAGCTCCAAACATTGCTGTAATTGGATTAATAATATATAATGAAACTATTCCGATAACTGTTAAGGCCACTGCAATAGTAAAAGCAGTATTTACTGTTATACTTCCTGAAGGCAAAGGTCTGTTTTTGGTGCGCTCCATTAAAGCGTCTAAATCTTTTTCTATGATTTGGTTGTATACATTTGATGCACCTACCATTGCATAACCTCCAATACACAAAAGAATTAGTTCAGTAAAATTAACAACATCTGCTCCCAGAAAATAACCTGCTATTGATGAAAACAAAACACTTACCGATAATCTAACCTTAGTTATTTCGAGAAAATTTTTATAAAAAGAAATCTTTTTAAGATTTTGATTTGAAGTAGGCAATAGTTGCTATTTTTAATTCTGCAAATATAGAATACCTCTTATACCTTTACAATTATTTTAAGCTTTTCTTCCATAATAATAAGTTGAATTTTAGTAGTTTTACAACTAATTTAAAAAACACAAAAATGCGTACTAAAATATTTTTTACAACACTTTTATTTTTTGTTGGATTAATTACAAATGCTCAAGTAGATAAAAATAACTCAGGCTCAAAAAAACAAGAACAAAAAAACACCTCAAGTTCAACTCCTAACAATACAACAAGTGGTAATTTATTAGATGCATCTGATAATTATTCTGGAAAAACTAAATTGATAGAGGTAACTAATGATGTTTATTTTTTAAAGGGTGTTGAAGAAAATATGGGTGTTGTTTTAACAAACAAGGGTGTTGTTTTAATAGATACACAAATCGAAGAAGAAATGATTCGAAGTTTAAAAATAGTCAACAGATTAGATAAAAAATCATCCATTAAATATTTAATAACTACATCAAATAATATAAAAAACTCAAAGGCAACTATTAAATTGAAAGAAGATGGAACTATTTTTTTGGCTCAAAATAACAGAACAAAAGGAAAGCCAAGTAAAAATGATTTTTCTAGACCTAACTTTAAAGCCGATCTGGTTTTCAATGATCAAATAAGATTAAATTTTGAAGGAAAAAAAATAGAAGTGATTCCATTAAATATGGGTAAGTCTGCTGTTTACTTAACCAATAAAAATGTGTTATTTACCGGTCCTGTTTATAGCTATAAAAAATATCCAGAAGTTAATGCTGAAAAAGGAAAGAGTTTTAAAGTTATTTCAAGTACACTCGGTAAACTTTCTAGTATTGCAAATGAAAATACTAAAATTGTACCAGGACTGGGAGATATAGGACGGCAAATTGATTTAGTCAATATGAAAAAAATGCTAGATAAAGTTTCTAAGCAAGTGATGTCATTAAGAGAAAATGGTAAAACTTTAGAAGAAGTATTAGTCAATAAAAATATCACCAAAAATTATGATGCACAAGGGTACGGTGATGGCGCTATTACTAGAGAAATATTTATCACTTCTATCTATAATGAAATTGCAAAAAAGTTTGGTGCTTTAGACACAAGAACTCCGGAAGAAAAAACAATGGCTAAATTTAAAGAAATGCAAAAAAATAAGAAACAGAAAGAAAGTAAAAATTAATCCCTTCTTCAATCTATCGAATATAAATTATTCAGAATACCGAAATTAAAGCCATTTTATATTAATTAATAAAAATGGCTTTTGTCTTTTTATTAGCTTGATAAAAACATAAATAAAATACTTATAAAATTGTTGTTACATAAGTAATTTTAATACCATCATTTTTATAAATACTATGGTGTAAAAAAATCCCGTTGCTATAAATAGAAACGGGATTAAAATAATAATTTTAAAATTTAATTCTCTACTTGAAATAGGATAGGTAATGAATACAACACACCTACTGCTGTACCCCTTTGTTTTCCTGGAATCATTTTTGGCAATGCTTTAACCACTTTCACGGCTTCTTGTTCTAACTTGGGATGTGGTGCACGTGCACGTACATTTACTACATTACCCTTTTTATCAATTTTAAATTGAACAGATATACGTTGTCTTCCTTCTAGACCTAGATCTCCTGCTAAGTCTGTATTAAACTTTTTTTGAACAAATTTTTGAACTTTTTCAGACATGCATTTTTTCTTCTCGGCATTATTCTTTTTCTTTTCACAACCCGGGTAAATAGGTACATTTTCAATTACTGCAAAAGGAACATCTCCAATTTCTTCTTCTACTTCCTCAATATCCTCGATCTCCATAATTTCCTCTTCCTGATTTACCTCAGCAGATTCAATAATTGTTTCTTCAATATCCTCTTCATCTTCAATCACCTCAATTACTTCAGGAGCTGGTGGTGGCGGTGGTGGCGGTGGTGGTGGAATGTTTTGATCTGTAATTGGAATATCTTCATCTAACTCATCGCCTAAATTTAACATGTCTTGAGTTATCTCCGCTTTATCATACGTTTTATTTTCAATTGCACGCCATGTGATAAAAAGCATTAATACCATTCCTAATTGGAAAAATATCATGCTCCTTCTATTTAGGTCTGATTTTGGGTTTTTCTTTGGTTCCATAAATGTTTATTTATCTTGTTGCTAAAATATATAATTTCTTTAGTAAATAAAAGATTTCAGGATTTAATTCTGTTATTAAAATTAGAAAAAAATAATGTTCCTAAAATTGTACCTATCATGTTTGCGAAAACATCAAATAAATCTAAACCCCTAAAAGGAATAAAGATTTCTTGAATAAGTTCAATTACTATGCCATAAAAAAAACATAACAAAATTATAATTATAATAGACTTCTTTTTTATTTGATATTTAGCAATATTATTATAATAACTTATCCATAAAAACGATAACGAAAAATAAATTAAAACATGAATTAATTTATCAACTGGTAAAATGAAATTTACGCTAGCTATTTCCTTAAAAGGATATAAAAATAAAACTGTTACTAGCAGAGAATAAACGATACAAACACTAAGAAGCTGTTTAAACTCCAACAATTTCTTTATAAGCCTCATCATCTAGCAATTCGTTGATTTCATCTGGGTTTGAAATCTTAATTTTAATCATCCATCCATCTCCAAAAGCATCAGAATTTACTTTTTCTGGCTCTGTTTCTAAACTATCGTTAAACTCAACAATTTCTCCAGAAAGAGGAAGAAATAAATCTGAAACAGTTTTAACTGCTTCTACGGTGCCGAAAACCTCGTCTTTGTCTAAAGTTTCATCAAGAGTTTCTACTTCTACGTATACAATGTCTCCTAATTCACCTTGGGCAAAATCGGTAATTCCTACAGTAGCTATATCACCATCAATACTTATCCATTCGTGGTCTTTTGTGTATTTTAAATTTGAAGGTATTTTCATAATAATTGATTTTATTTGTTAATTCCCAAAGTTATATCTTAGTGTAAATCCTGTTCTAATTGTTGTCTGAGGAAATGCGGTTGAAATAGCATATTCCGAAAACGAATGATCATAATAAAATAATGCAGTTAAATTTTTACTTAAAGCGTAATCTATAGAGAGTTGTGCTCCATAAATTGTTTGTCCAGCAGTAGTTTGATTATTAGAAATATCTAAATATCTAATAATTGTTTTATTATCTCTCCGTGAAAGGTCCAATTTAAAGTTTAAATCACTTTTAAGTATTTGTTTTTTTCCACCAAAATTAGTGCCAATACGCAAATCTTTAACCCTATAACCCGCACCTATTATAATTTCGTTCCCTTGAATTTCAGTTAATAAATTATTTGCAAAACTTAGTGATAACGCTCTATCCTTTCTAAGTTCAAATAAAATATTAATTGAATTTTTCATTTCAAAATCTACCCTAATTAAAGGAGAAAATTGCTCAATTAAATTGACATTTGTTAATAGAGTAGTGCTTTTAAAATTTCCGGATTGATCAAGATCTTCCGGATTATTTGAATCATAATCTAAGTTAGTTCTAAATTGATTGATGGTATATCCAGATCTATATCCATGCTGTAATGAGAATCGTTTAAAGTATTTTTTAAACCAAGGAATTTTCATTAAACCAGTATATTTCAGGTCCCAATTTGGTATCGGAATATCTCTAAATATTCCAGTACTCTCCTTCTCTGGATCACTCCCTTTATAAGCAGATAAAAATGATGGCAATAAAACATCTTGGCTTTTACTACCAAATCCAATAGGATATCCTGTTTCTGTATCTACGGGATAGTTAGTGGTTCCATAATATTCTTCGGCTAACCTTTTAGCAATGATTAATCTGTTATCACTAAAATTTTCAAATGTTTGGGAGGTGTTTTCATCACTAGTAGAAAAAGCAGTTTTAATTATTACAGTAGAAATATTAAAGTTTCCAGTTGTATTAGGAGTTAAAGAACGGTATAAATCATTTTCTATGATATAATTTTCTGAATAATTTTCTGAATAAATTCTATTTGCTGTAACATCAATTTTTAAATCTTTTATGGGTACCAAATTAGCCTGTATATCTAGTTGTTTTGACTCTACTTCAGTGTACTGTTCGTTAAATTCTGGGTATAATGTTAACCAACCATTACGAGCAGCCAAATTTCTAATTTCAGCTTGACTCCCAAATGTAAATCCTGCAGAAGGTTTAAAAGTGCCAGCAAAACCAACAGAAGGTGTATATCCTGGTAAGAACACACCATTGTTTTCTTGGTAGTTTAGTTGTATTTTTTTGATCATAGTTACCAGATCAATTAAAACATTCATAGATTTTTCTCCAGTTGAAAGAGAATTTGAAAATTCAACTCCACCTGCTCCATTTCTAGAGTTACCAGATTTCTTTGCAATTCCTGATTTAGTTTCTTCTTTATTTGTTTTATCAGAATTTTTGCCACCTTTACCGGTAGCTCCTTGAGAACCTTTTCCTATCCCAGATGGATTATCTCCTGATGATATAAGTTTTTTACTTTTTGTTCTTTTTTTCAAACCAATATAGCGGTAAAAAGTTTTCATATCTAAACTTGAATTGATACGATGGGTTTGAGCATTTTGGACGGAATTTCCTAAATTATAGTATTTAGTTGACCCATCTTCAAGAAAGATTGGAATATCTAGGAATAAGTCACTACTTTTTTGCCATTGAAAATCTCCAGTATAAGAATAAGTTGCTCTTATAAATTTTAAAAATGGAATCTTATTAAAGGGTATATCGTAATTTAACTGAAGTGATTGAGAATGTTGATTTGGATCACCAACATCAAAAAAACCATCCCATACATTTATAGAATCGTCAGTATTCCCAAATATGTCAATATAATTTTTAACAGTACGATTGTTTGTAGATGTAAAATTAAATCTTAAAGATTTTGTTAGATTGTAATTAATCGTGTATTGCCAATCAAATAAGAAATTACGCTGATATAAAGTAGGTATTCCAATACTGCCCTCTGGTAAATTAAGCTCTCGAAATTTTTGTTCATTATATTGTCGAACATAATTGGACCCAACAGTAATATTTGAAGGCAAATAATTAAAATTAAAATCTTTTAATAACTGCCAATATTTACTTCTAAAAATAGAGTCATTCTTTTTAAAAGGCTCTACTGTTTTTGGTTCGAAATTATAATTATAGGTTCCTCCCAATCGCACATTCTGATCTAAAGATTGTTCTATTTCAAAATTTCTATGTTCTACTTGATTATAAGAATACGAAAAAGTGAAATTTTCAACATCATATACCTTAGGCTTCTCATTCCCGACCCTATTTTTTCGAACTCCTATAAAATTAATACTTTGTCTTTTTGTATAATCCTCAGATTGTTCTTGAATTTCGGATCGTTTGGCAGGAACTTGTTCATCATCTATTCTAGTTTGAAGCTGAATATCTTGATATTCCGCATCATATTTTGGTGTGATTAATTCTTCTGAACGTCCATAATTAAATGGCAATTGAATACCCCAATTTAGTGGCAATAATTGACCTAAATTAAAATTAGTAACCACTCCATATTCTTTAACATCTTCTAAGCTTCTTTGGTTAGGACCTTGTTCAATAGATCCAAAACCAACTGTGCTTCTACTTCCTGAGGCACTTACCGTTGCAAAATCTGCTAAATTTACATCCATACTAGCGACAGCAGCCCATCCGCCATCGTTATCTAACTCTGTCATTCGAAGTTCATCAAACCAAGTTTCTCCACATATCTCATTAGTTGTGGAATTCCTAACACCTATCATGATTGTTCGCACATTACCAAAACTAGGATTACCTTTAATACCAATTCGAAGTTCATTTTCCGGTCCAGAAAAATCTGGATCTAATTCTGACTGCAAATAATAAGAAATTTCATTAGGAATGTTATTTGGGTCTCCTAAAGTAATTGTTTTCACTTGTTGCAATAATTCAAATGGCAAAAGAAGTCTATTTTCTATAGGCCAAATATCTTCAGGCGAGATACTTCCAAAGGAAGTAGGATTTAACGGAATTTGAATCTCATAATAATTTTGAGACAAATCATTTCCTAACCTTACAAAAGCAACCATATCTCCATCAGATAGCATTCCTTCATTTTCAATAGATTCGGTATGAATAAACATCTCTAAATTCTTATACTGTCGCATGTCAACATTAAAGTTTTTATAGACAGCTCTACCATCTTCTGGATCTAATCCACAAACGTTTAATGATATAGATTGTTCGTTTTCACGAATAATGTTATTATTATTATTTAATTGTTCTCTAAAAACACCTGGTGGTAAAACATAAGGTATTGGCAATCTATTTTCATTTTCTTCAATACTAACCGTAAAATTTTCAAATAATGTATTACTGTTTAATGGATCTTGTGCATCCCCATCTAATGCAAGTTGATACCTTCTATAGTCGCCTCGAATTAGATCTAGTGTACCAAATCGCAATATCATATCTTGCTCAAAGTCTGAAAGAAACATTCTCATAAAACGAATAGATCTAAAATCAGAAACTCCATTTATAGCATCATCTGGCTCACTAATAGGCACTTTAAATTGAACCCATCTTACAGGAATGACTTCATTATTTTGCAGCGTAACATTTATTTCTTTAGTATCTGTTATATAATCACTATTGTTAGCATCCATTCCAGGAAAAACATCAATATTATATTCAAAATAACTATCAATCGTGTTCATGCTATTGTCACGATTTATATCCTCAACATCTGGAAGTGAAGTTGAACCTCTATCACTATTTGTAATTACTTCCGGAGAATTTCCTTGAGTTCCATTATATTTTTTATACCGTTCTATAACATTTCCTTGAGCTTGTAAAAAATATTCATAATTATCACCCGCAGGATCTGCTAATCCAGCAAAATCAGGAAATAATGCAGCCTCTTCCGCATCACTAAGACCATCATAACCTATATCTTGATTTGTACGTTCTTCTCCCTGAGTATCATATACATATAACAAAGATTGATTTGTTGGAACTTTACCATATGCAGTTGGAATGGTATTAGCTGTGGATGCATCTTTAGGCAATCCGTTTTCATACTGTTTTCTTCCATCTTTTAAAACATCCTCTGAAATATTCCCAAGATTAAAGGTTATAGTTCCTCCGTCACTTCCTGCAGTTTCGTCGTATATAAAAGGATCCATTAACCAAAACTGAATATATTCTACATTTGAACGCTCAAAATCTGTAGTCGTTAATGGTCTAATAATACCTCCAAAATTAGATGCTGGATTTGGAAGTTCATTAGTTCCATTGATTGCTGGGTTATAGTTATACTGTCCTCGCTCTGTTGGGGAAAAAGATAAGTCTAGTGAAAAAAGAGCTTGTGTTTGTCCTTGAACAATGTCTTGATTTGGAAATATTTCATCTCTAAATATTCTTCTTGTAAAAGGAGAGGAGATGTCATCTACTGTTATTCCATCTGGTCTTTGTGTACTATAAAAAATTGGATCTACGGTATACCAAGATAATTTTGCCCGCTTATTATTAGTTGCTAAATTTCCATTTCCTTGTTCACCACCAAAACCTATTGGAACACTTGATAAACCCCAAGTTAATGGTGAACTAATGTCGTAGCTTGTTTGTGCAGCTTCAAAATCATCAACATAAGCTGTTATCTTGCCATTGAAGTCAGAAATTTTAGGTGCTCCTGGCAGTAAATATGCAAATTCACCACGCAATGAGAATACTGATTCAACATCTGTATCAATGTTTGGTAGTTTGTTAACTAATCGTGTTAAGAAAGGTACTTCCGTTGAAAAATTTGCATTTACACCAAATATAGAATTGTTTATTGGTTCTGAGCTGTATGATGATTTTTGAGTTAATGGCCTTTCATTTACATTTAAAAAGGTGGCACCCATTTGAAATTTTTCATTAAATAAATGTTCAACATTTATCCCTGTAAATCTTTTTGTTTGCTGTCCAAACAAGGTGTTGTTTTCTGTAGAAATAGATATAGGCGTATTTGAATTCAATAAAGATGCATCTAATATTTGTACTCTTCCTAATTGATAATTAACTGTGTAATCTACTCCTTCAACTAATACTCTACCTCCAGCTGAAACAGTTACTGATCCTTGAGGAATATTAAATGCTCCTATAGGTATTCCATCTGCACCTGTAGATTTATAAGTTCCTTTTAATTGAAATTTATTTTTATCACTTTCTTCTTGTTCTGCCTGTGTCTTTGTTGTTGAATAAAGAGCATTGAAAACATATTTATTTTGGTTGGCATTATATGTTATTGGATTTTCGTAATCTTCAGATGAATTAGTAGGGTCCTCTAATTTTTCGAATAAATGACTACCAAATGGTTCAACATTAGTAAAAATAACCTGTCCGTTTTGGGTATCTAGAGTAATGCCCGGAACAAAATCAAAGAAACCATCACCACCTTGTTGCGGATCTCCATTATAATTTAATTGATCCAAATTAAATACTCTTAGTAATGTTGTGTTTTCGACATCTTCAGGCAAAGCTAATGGAGGAAATTGGACACTTCCTTCAGCAGCACTAATAAAGTTTTGAGGAGAAGGATCCGTGTATAATATATTTAAATTAAAACCTTCTCGTTCAAGTTGAAAAGCTCCTAATGGATATATGTTTTTCATCATTAAATCCCATATTGGCTCTTGAACATTTGTGATATTACTTTTTAATAGTTTAACAACTAAATTTTGAGATATTCCTTCTATAGGATCATCATTATCATCACCGGGTAAAGATCCCCCTGAAGCATCGACACCGTTTGAAAATTCACCAACTTGATAAACTGCTCCATTTACTGTAAATTGAAATGCAACTGCTAAGACTTCATCATTATTCAAACGCTGATTTAAAGAAATATATCCTAATTGTGAATCTAATTGATATTCCCCAGAATTTAATTTTTTTGCGTTTTCAAGTGACACATAATCCAAACCATCCCTAACTTGCACACCGCTAAATCCTGATTGAACGGTTGCGATATCTCTTATTGCCGGATTTAAAACAGAAGGTTCACTACCCTCTATCCCTAGTGGATTAAACTTATTATTAGCATTATTAGGGTATGACCTACTTGGAACTTGTATAAATCCTCCAGGAGGAAATAGTAATCCTATATCATTGGGGTTAGACTCTCCAATATCTTGAAGTGCAACAATATTTCTTACATTTTCGGTAGAACTAGTCCTGTTTGTAATCCAAACCTCGGTTCTAGTAATCTGAACATTGGTATTTATAAAAGGATATTGTGCTAAAACTCTATCGTAATTATCTCTAAAATAGTGTGATAAAAAAAAGTGACGGTTTTCATCATAATCTAAAGCAAAAATCTCAAAATCTGTTATCGTAGCTCCACCTTCAGCAACTACAGTTCTTGTTTCAGATTTTTGTTCAGAAAAAACACCTGTTATAGTTGTTTTTCCAAATTGAACCTCACCTTTTACACCAAATAAACTTTGGGCTCCTTGAATTAAAGAACTATTCAAAGGCATACTTACATTACCAACTTCAATTTTTCTAATAATATCATCTTCTGTTGGCGTATATTCCAATTTGATTTGATTTTGAAAATCAAAAGTTGATTGAGTATCATAATTTGCGCTAATTTGAAGTCTTTCACCTATTTTACCTAATAAACTTAAACTAATTCTTTGATCAAAATCAAAAGATAGATTACTTCTATTTGTTGGTGAAAATGAGGGATTATCTTGCTTGGTATATAACAAACCTAAATCAATCTCAACTACACCCTGCGGTATTATTTCAATTTCATTACCACCAAACACAGATTCAAAAAAACTTGAATTTACATAAAAGGTTGGTAATAAGTTTTTTTGTAATTCTTCAGCACCCTCTTTTCTTCCATCAGCAGCATCAATCTTTTCTTTAAAATAAGATTTCATTTGCTGATTAAGAATCAGGTCTCTATACTCTTCTGGTGTTAAAATTAGCGGATATGATATTGAAAAATCTCCAATAATCTGTGTATAAATATACATTTCAGTTATTATATCATAAGTATACAGGTCTTGTATACTTATTGGATTCGGCAAATCCATACGACCCATAGTACTTCCTGTACTTATGGAATCTTGAGAATAAGTGGTAGTAAAACTACTTACAATAACACCTAAAACTAATATCTGCTTAAAAAAGCTAATTTTTAAATCGTAATTTTTTAAACCCAATTGTTACAAATTTTTTAAAGCTTGTTTTATTATGGTTTCTACAGAAGCATTTGGATTTTTATTTAAAATATCATCACAAACTTTTTCCACTTGTTTTCTTGCAAAACCTAATGTTTCTAAAGCAGATAACGCCTCATTTCTATTTGTATTGTTTGAAACTAAGGAAACCTCATCTAAGCCATAAATTTTTATTATTTTATCTTTTAAATCTAAAATAACTCGTTGAGCAGTTTTAGCACCTATTCCTTTTACCGACTGTATGACTGCTATATTATTTTGAGTAATAGCCTCCATGACTTGTTCGGGAGATAGGGTTGATAACATTGTCCTTGCAATACTTGCTCCAATTCCAGAAACCGATATTAAAAGTCTGAATACTTCGCGTTCAACTTTACTAGAAAATCCAAATAATGTATGTGAATCTTCTCGTACTTGTAAATGTATAAAAAGTTTTACATTTTCCCCTGAAGGAAGTTGCGAAAAAGTATGTAATGAAATATTAACTGAATAGCCTACACCATTACAGTCTACAACTATATTTGTCGGATTTTTTTCAATTAATTTTCCCTTTAAGTGGGTGATCATCGCTTACTGTATTGATACTTCAAATATAGTATAATTATTTTCATCTACAATCCTAGAAAATACTAAAAAGAGGATCATAAATTAACTATTATTTCCTCTTTCTCTGTATTTATTTTTATTAAGAATTGACTGTCTAAATGGCTTTTACTTAAGCTAAATTAGAAAAATTTAAGACATTTAATTTTTACCCGCTACTTTTATAAAAGGGAATATTTATTGATCCATCTTTAAAATCCGCAAAGAAGTAAGCTTAACTAATATTAATATTAACTTTTAAGGAAATTAATATTCCTAATTAAACCAGAATATTTTGTTCTTTTAACTGCACTTTTTTCAAATGTTTTATGAAAAACTTCTTCCGTAATTTCTTCCCACTCTTTTTTAGACATAGTTAACAGTTCTTTATTACTATTAAAAAGTGGCTCTTTATGAGGTTTGCTAAAACGGTTCCATGGACATACATCTTGGCATATATCACAACCAAACATCCAATCATCAAATTTACCCTTCATATCTGAAGGAATTTCATTTTTTAATTCAATGGTAAAATACGATATACATTTACTACCATCTACTACATAAGGTTCTGTTATTGCTTGAGTTGGGCAGGCGTCTAAACAAGCAGTACAGCTTCCACAATGATCAGTTACTGCATAATCATAATCTAGTTCTAAGTCTATTATTAATTCCGCAATGAAGTAAAACGAACCATTTGATTTTGTAATTAGATTACTATGCTTCCCAATCCATCCTAAACCACTTTTTGCTGCCCAAGCCTTATCTAATACTGGCGCTGAATCTGTAAAAGCTCTGCCGTGAACTTCTCCAATTTCATTTTGAATAAAATTTAATAATTGTTTTAACTTATCTTTTATTACAAAATGATAGTCTTTTCCATACGCATACTTTGATATTTTATAAGTTTCATTAGTTTGATTTTCTTCTGGAAAATAATTTAACAATAACGAAACCACACTTTTTGAACCTGGAACTAATAAAGTTGGATCCAATCTTTTATCGAAATGGTTAGTCATATAACTCATTTCGCCATGCATGTTTTTGTTTAACCAATTTTCTAAACGCGGAGCTTCATCTTCCAAAAACTCAGCTTTACTTATCCCACAAGATAAAAATCCTAGGCGTATTGCTTCCTTTTTAATAAGATTGGTATAGTGCGATTTATAATTCAAGCTATTGATGTCACAATTTTTAATCGCCCTAAAACAAACCTCCTTGTTTTGGAGCTTTAAGTTTTCCTAAATGTTTATAAGCAGCTTCCGTAACTTCTCTTCCTCTCGGAGTTCTCATTATAAAACCCTGTTGAATTAAAAAAGGTTCATATACTTCTTCTATGGTTTCCGAACTTTCTGATACTGCAGTTGCCAAGGTGGTTATTCCTACTGGACCACCTTTAAATTTTTCAATAATAGTTAATAAAATTCTATTATCCATTTCATCTAATCCATGTGCATCGACATTCAATGCTTCAAGAGCATATTTTGCAATTTTTATATCAATATTTCCATCTCCTTTTATTTGAGCAAAATCTCTTACCCTTCTCAATAATGCATTTGCAATACGTGGAGTACCTCTACTCCTACCAGCAATTTCTATTGCAGCTTCCATACTAATAGAAACTTCTAAAATCATTGCACTTCGTTGAACTATAGTTGTTAATAATTCTGTTGTATAATACTGTAACCTTGAAGCGATTCCAAATCTTGCACGCATTGGAGCAGTTAATAGTCCAGAACGAGTTGTAGCTCCTACAAGAGTAAAAGGGTTTAAATTTATTTGAACAGATCGAGCATTGGGACCAGATTCAATCATGATATCAATTTTATAATCTTCCATAGCAGAATACAAATATTCCTCTACAATAGGACTTAATCTATGAATTTCATCTATAAATAAAACATCTCGCTCATCAAGATTGGTAAGTAATCCAGCTAAATCACCTGGCTTATCTAATACAGGACCCGAGGTAACTTTAATTTCAACATCTAATTCATTAGCGAGTATATGTGCCAAGGTTGTTTTTCCGAGTCCAGGAGGCCCGTGAAATAGAGTGTGGTCTAATGCTTCTCCCCTTAAATTTGCTGCTTGAACAAATATTTTTAAATTCTCTAGGACCTGATCTTGTCCCGAAAAATCTTCAAAAGATAAGGGGCGGAGTTTTTTTTCTACTTCAACTTCTTGAGGAGTAAAATTTTCATCTGAAGGATCTAAATGTTCATTCATAAAACAAATATACAAATCGAATTGAAGCTTAAATAATAAAAAGCTTTTCAATTTAAACAAACTTTTATACCATTGTTTTTTATTATTTTAGCTTAAACACATAACAGATATGCTATTTAGGGTATTTATTATAATAATCATTATTTCTTCTTTAAATACAATTGCTCAAAATAAAAAAGTAAATGTTTCATATATTAATGAAGAAATAATATTAGATGCCGTTTTAAACGAAACCTCTTGGTCTAAAAATAAACCTGCAACAGATTTTTGGCAATACTTCCCTACAGATACATTACAAGCTATAAATCAAACTGAAATAACTATGTTATTTGATGATTATAATTTATATCTTGGAATTAAAGTTTACTCTTCAGGAAACAACTACATTATTCCATCACTAAAGAGAGATTTTAGAGCTGGAGGAAGTGACAATATTACATTGTTATTTGATACTTATAATGACGGATCCAATGCATTTCTTTTTGGAATCAACCCCGATGGGGTTATGAGAGAAGCATTAGTTTCTGGAGGAGGAAAAGAGCTTAGAGGTTTTACTACAAGTTGGGATACGAAATGGGAAAGCGTAACCAAACAATATGACGATTATTATATTAGTGAATGGGCAATACCACTGTCTGCATTTAAATATAAAGAAGGTGAAAGCCGTTGGCGTTTTAATTCTTATATGTTCGATACTCAGTCTAATGAAAGAACTACTTGGAATCAAATTCCTCAAAATCAATTTATATTTAATTTAGCTTTTATGGGTGACATGGTTTTTGAAAAACCTTTAGGTAAATCTAAAACTCCAATTTCTATTATTCCATATATAAATACCATAGCAATAAATAATTATGAAGAAAATAAAGAGTTTTTTGAACTTAAAGTAGGAGGTGACGCAAAAATATCAATTTCAAATAGTCTAAATTTAGACATTACGGTTAATCCGGATTTTTCGCAAGTAGAAGCAGATCAAGTAGTAACTAATTTAACACGTTTTGAAGTTAATTTACCTGAAAAAAGACAATTTTTCATTGAAAACAGTGACTTATTTGCTGATTTCGGAAACAGTCTAGATGCAAATCCATTTTTTTCAAGAAGAATTGGAATAGCTAAAGATACTACTGACACCTACATTGAAAATGATATTATTGGGGGTGTTAGGTTAAGTGGTAAAATTAATACTAATTTTAGAATAGGGTTGCTAAACATTCAAACTAAAAATGATTCCGAAAATGAAATTGGAGGAAATAATAATACCGTATTAGCACTGCAACAAAAAGTATTTTCAAGATCCAATGTGAGTTTTTTATTTATTAACAGACAAGACACTTCCAATAAGGATTTTATAATAGCAGAAGAAAAATACAATCGAGTTATTGGCATTGATTATAATCTTGCCAATATAGATAATAGTTGGAATGGTAAATTTTATGCCCATAAATCTTTTACGCCAAATTTAGATTCAAAAAACTATTCTACTGGTGCACGATTGGACTACAGTTCAAAAAAATGGAGATTTAGAGCTAGTGGATTATATATTGACGGAAATTTTAAATCTGATTTGGGTTTTATTAGAAGAACTGATATTTTTAAAATTGACCCAAAAGCAGAATATCTATTATTCCCTAAACAAGGTAAAATAAATAGACATAATTTTAATGTAGTACCTATAATCGTTTGGAAACCAGAATTGAATTTTCAACTAGCTGACTATAATATAATTTCTAGCTGGAATGCGGAGTTTAATAATACAAGTAGAATAAACGTTTCTATCTTTAATCGTTATATCTATTTATTTGATGAGTTTGACCCTTCATTTTCTGACGGATTATCATTGGCGATGAATACAGATTATACCTTCTCAAGTATAGAGTTTAATTTACAAACAGATAAAAGAAAACCAATTTCATTTAAAATAAAGCCTAGTATGGGCCAATTTTTTAATGGTTTTAAATATACCTTTGATACTGAGATTAATTATAGAGTACAACCTAAATTTTTATTTTCAATACGCGCGAGGTACGATAAAATTGAGTTACCAAAACCATATTCTAACAATAATATATGGTTAGTTAGTCCAAAAATTGACCTAACATTTACTAAATCTTTGTTTTGGTCAACATTAGTTCAATATAGTTCTTTACAAGAAAACCTAGGAATTAATTCTAGATTACAATGGCGATTTGCTCCTCTTTCAGATTTATTTTTGGTCTATAATGATAATTTCTTCACTGACTCTGAATTTGCTCCAAGGTTTAGATCTATAAATTTAAAAATAACCTATTGGCTTTATTTATAAAAACTAAAAAGCCTTTCAAAATTTGAAAAGCTTTTTAATTAACTATTGAAAAATTATATTAAAATGATTGCTTTTCCTCGTTGTCTTGCACTGGAATATGTTGTGGTAAAAAATCTTGTCCAGCAATTACGTAATCTGAATCGTCTTTATTCATTTTACTATAATCATAAGGCCAACGGTGAACTTCAGGAATTGGACCGTCCCAATTTCCATGGATATGCTTAACTTCAGCCGTCCACTCTAATGTATTTGAATTCCAAGGGTTTTTTGACCCCACTTTTCCAAAGAACATTGAATGTATAAAATTATACAAGAACACCAATTGTCCAATTGCTGTAAATAATGAAAAAACCGTAATAACTACATTGATATTTAATAAATCATCGAAATATGGGAAATTTGAAGCGGTATAATACCTTCTAGGAAGTCCAGCCATTCCTATAAAATGCATTGGAAAGAAAACTCCATATGCTCCAATTGCAGTTATCCAAAAATGAATATATCCTAATTTTTTATTCAACATTTTACCTTCAAACATTATTGGAAACCAATGATAAACACCAGCGAATAATCCATAAAGAGCAGAAATTCCCATTACTAGATGGAAATGAGCTACTACAAACATTGTGTCGTGAACATTAATATCAAGTGCACTATCTCCAAGTACTATTCCAGTTAAACCACCACTAATAAATGTAGAAACAAATCCTATCGAGAATAACATTGCTGTATTCATTTGAATGTTACCCTTCCATAAAGTAGTAATCCAGTTGAATGCTTTTACAGCAGAAGGAATTGCTATCAATAATGTTGTAAATGTAAATACGGAACCTAAAAATGGATTCATACCAGTAACAAACATATGGTGGCCCCAAACTATTGTTGATAGAAAAGCAATTGCTAAAACTGATGCAATCATCGCTCTATAACCAAAAATAGGTTTACGAGAATTAGTTCCTAAGACCTCAGAAACTAATCCCATTGCTGGAAGTATAACAATATACACCTCTGGATGTCCAAGGAACCAAAATAGATGCTCAAATAGAACGGGTGAACCACCTTGATTATGTAAAACCTCTCCTGCAATATAAATATCTGAAAGGAAAAAAGAAGTTCCAAAACTTCTATCCATTATTAACATTAATACTGCTGATAGCAATACTGGAAAAGATACAACACCAATAATAGCTGTTACAAAAAATGACCAAATCGTTAATGGAAGCCTAGTCATAGTCATTCCTTTGGTCCTTAAATTTATTACAGTTACAATATAGTTTAATGAACCCAATAATGAGGATGCAACAAAAACTCCCATAGAAACCAGCCAAAGAGTCATTCCAGTACCAGAACCTGGTATTGCTTGTGGCAAGGCGCTTAAAGGAGGATAAATAGTCCATCCTGCTGATGCTGGCCCAGCTTCAACAAATAAAGAAAGTATCATGATTACACTCGACAAAAAGAATAACCAATATGAAACCATGTTAAGAAATCCTGATGCCATATCACGAGCACCAATTTGTAAGGGGATTAATAAGTTACTAAAAGTACCACTCAAACCAGCGGTTAAAACAAAAAACACCATAATAGTTCCATGAATGGTAACTAATGATAAATACACATTAGGATCCATTACACCATCTTCGGCCCATTTTCCTAAAAATATTTCATAAATTGTAAATTGATGATCTGGCCATGCAAGTTGCAATCTAAAAAGTAATGACATTGCGATACCAATAATTCCCATAAACAAACCTGTAATAAGGTATTGCTTAGAAATCATTTTATGATCTTGACTAAAGATATATTTAGTTACAAATGTCTCTTTATGGTGATGTCCGTGATCATCGTGATCGTTAGCGTGTTCTGACATATCTCTTTAAGCGATTTTATTATTTTTTTAAAGTTTCTGCAATTGTACCCTGTTCTGATATCCAAGTATTGAACTCTTCTTCAGTTTCTACAATAATATTCATTTGCATATTAAAATGATTGCTACCGCATATTTTATTACATAATAATAAAAAATCAAAATCATACATTTCCAATGCCTCTTCCCCTTTTGCTATTAATTCTATGTTTTTTGCGGTTCTAATTTCATTGATGTTTTTGACCTTAGCAATTATATCCTCTTCCAATCGCATATCTTTAGTCGTAATATTTGGAGTATAAGCAAATTGAGTAATCATTCCTGGAACACAATTCATTTGGGCTCTAAAATGAGGCATATATGCTGAGTGCAATACATCTTGTGATCTCATCTTAAATAATACTTTTTTACCAACAGGTAAGTGTAATTCAGTGACTACTTTATCATCTTGTGCATTTGGATCTGAAACATCAACTCCTAATTGGTTTAGTCCTTCAATTAATCTTACATTAGCTTCACCCAAAGTATTATCTAAACCTCCATATCTAGCTCTCCAATCAAATTGGTATGCATAAAGTTCAACTACCATTGGATCGTCATCTTCATCAAAACTCATTATATCAGTCCAAGTAAAAAGCCCGTAAATAATTAATACTGCTAAAACTATAACTGGAATGATTGTCCAAATAAATTCTAATCTATGATTTTCTGCATAAAATAATGCTTTTTTATCTTTACTTCCACGGTACACAAAAGCAAAATAATGTAATAACCATTGAGTAACAATTCCAACAGCGAAAATCACAACCATGGTAATTAACATTAATTGATCGATTTCCAAGCCATGTTCTGATGCTGCAACGGGTAATAAAACATTGCCCCATTTCCAAAAGCAATAGGCTAAAATCCAATATATAAAAAACACAAATGCTAACATCATATAGCCTTGTGTTTCATTATCCTTATCTGTTGCTACTTCTGAATCTTCAGATTTAGCAGGTTGCAACAATTTAAATACTTTATTTATTTGCCAAACTGCTACTCCAAAAAGAATGATTACTAAAATTACTAAATATGCGGTCATCGTTTTCTATTCAACAAATTTAATTAATAATGAAAATTTTTACTCTCCTTTATAAAAGGATTTCCTTTAGCTAATAATGGTGCTTTTGTTAATGCTGTAAAAACAACATAAATAAATAGTCCCAAGAAAAAAAGTACTGAACTTAATTCCGGAATACCAAAATACCATGAAGTTCCTACAGTAGCTGGCATAACCATTACAAATAAATCAACGTAATGCCCTGAAAGGATAACAATCCCTGCTAAAACAACAAACCAATTTACTCTTTTGTAATCACTATTCATAAGGATTAATATGGGGAATATAAAATTCATAACTACCATACCAAAAAAGGGTAATTTAAAATCTTCTATTCTAGTTACAAAATAAGTTACTTCTTCAGGTATATTAGCATACCATATCAACATAAACTGTGAGAACCATAAATAAGTCCAAAATATACTAAATCCAAACATAAATTTAGCTAAATCATGGATGTGGCTATCATTAACATATTCTAAATAACCTTGCGATTTTAAAACCATTGTTACTAAAGCTATTGTAGTAATTCCACAAACAATCATTCCTGCAAACACGTACCAACCGTATAAGGTACTGAACCAATGAGGATCAAAACTCATTAACCAATCCCATGACATAACAGATTCAGTATAGATAAAAAACACTAAAAATCCAGCTGAAATTTTAAAACTTTTTTTAAACCATTTTCCATCTGTAGCATCATCTTGCATTCTAGAATATCTTAGTGATATTTGACGGTAAACTATCCAACCTCCAAGAAAAATTATTGCTCTTATCATAACACCCCAGCCATTTAACCAACCCGATTTACCTTGTAATAATTTATCATGAGCTATAACTTCTGGATCTGCCCAAACAAATAAATGGTTAAAATTAAATGCAGAAAGTCCCAATAGGATTAACATTATAATTCCTCCAGGTATTAAATAAGAAGTAATTCCTTCCATGACTCTAAATAATACTGGTGACCATCCAGCTTGAGATGCAATTTGGATAGCATAAAAAGCCAAAACCCCCAATGATATCATAAAAAACAAGAAGGAAGCAATATATAAAGAAGACCAAGGTCTATTTTGTAATTGATGCAATACATGCTCCAAATGAGCTTCTTCATCATCATGTACACTCTCCCCATGTCCGTCTGCATGATCGACTTTTACAGTATCATGGTCATCGTTATGTGTAGCTTCTACACTATGTCCATCGTCATGGCTAGATGCCATTATTTCTTTAACTTCAGCAGTATTACTGGGTGTTGAAAGAAAACCAGCAACAATTCCTAAGGCACCTATTACCATAAGAACTATTGCAAAAAGTTTTAATTTACTTGGTAGCGTATACATATCTTAGCTATTCTCTTTGTTCTTTAATTAATGTGCTTCGTTTGAAGCATTTTTATCATCAGAAAAAATTACTTCCTCATTTTCTGTTGATTTTTTTTGTTTTGAAGACCATAATGGTTCTCCGTTCAAATTAGATTTTAAATCTAACACGTGCATTGCTATCTGCCATCGATCTTTTTCGCTTGTTTGCGAAGCGTATGAACCCATCGAATTTAATCCATACATCATAACATGATAAATATCTCCTTCGGTAATGTTTCTTCCCTGATCATTAAAAGCTGGTATTCCAAGAAATTTTTCCCTTTTCATAAGAATTCCTTGTCCATCTCCTTTATCACCATGACAAACTGAACAAAATATAGTATACAACTCTTTTCCTTTACTAAGGTTATCTTCAGTAACCTTTATCGGGATTTTTAATTCTTGAGTTGCTAATATTTTTCCTTCTAGAGTGTTTTTATAACCATAAGGGATCCAGCCTCTTGGTATGGTTCCTGAAACGGGCAACATAGCCTCCATTTCTCTTGGGAAACCTATATACTCACCGTAGGTTTTATAACCAACAGGTTCGTACATGTTAGGCATGTATTGAAAGTTAGGCTTTTTATTATCTGTCCAACAAGAAACCATTACAATTGTAACGATTAATGTTATACCTATATTTGCTAGTCTTTTCATATTAGTGATCGTCTTGTTTATCGATTAAACTAATTTCGATGGCTCCAGTATCAATTAAGAATTTAGATACTTTTTCTACATCGTTATTTCCTGTATCAATAACCATTAAAAAATGATCGTCCGTAGTTCTTACGTCTGGATTTTCTGCTTTTTTAAAGGGCCATAACCTACTTCTCATATAAAAGGTAATTACCATTAAATGAGCAGCAAAAAAAACAGTTAGTTCGAACATCACAGGCACAAATGCTGGCATATTTTCGATATAACTAAAACTTGGTTTCCCTCCTATATCTTGTGGCCAATCCTCAATCATAATATAATTCATCATTACAATTGCTACGGTTAACCCAATTAAACCATATATAAAAGATGTTATTGCAATACGAGTATCTGCAAGTCCCATAGCTTTTTCAAGTCCATGAACTGGAAAAGGAGTAAAAACTTCTTCTATATAATAATGCTCCTCACGCACTCTTTTTACGGCTTGTAATAAGATATCATCGTCTATATATAAAGCATGAATAACTTTAGATGCCATAATTATTTGTTTTTATTTTTAGTTGAAAATTTTACTTTTTCACCGTAATGCTTTGCATCATCCCCAGAATCAGCTCTTAACTTTTTATAATTTGATCCAGATGATTTTAAAATAGATTTTACCTCTGCTTGAGCAATCACAGGGAAATTTCTAGCATACAATAAAAATAACACGAAAAAGAATCCAATCGTTCCAATAAAAATTCCAATATCTACAAAAGTTGGAGAAAACATAGTCCAAGAGGAAGGAAGATAATCTCTGTGCAAAGAAGTAACAATAATTACAAAACGTTCAAACCACATCCCTATGTTTACCACTATTGAAATAATAAAAGAAAACAAAATACTTCTTCTCAATTTTGGGAACCACATAAATTGTGGTGAAAACACATTACATGTCATCATAGCCCAATAGGCCCACCAGTAGGGTCCAGTTGCTCTATTTAAGAAAGCATATTGTTCGTATTCAACTCCTGAGTACCAGGCTATAAATAATTCGGTAATATATGCAACACCAACTATAGATCCTGTAATCATTATTACAATATTCATTAATTCTATGTGTTGAACTGTAATATAATCTTCTAGACCTGACACCTTACGCATTATAATAAGTAGAGTATTTACCATTGCAAAACCAGAAAATACCGCACCAGCGACAAAATAAGGAGGGAAAATGGTAGTGTGCCACCCAGGAATTACCGATGTAGCAAAATCGAAAGATACTATGGTATGAACTGAAAGTACTAATGGTGTAGCTAGTCCAGCTAAAACGAGTGAAACCTCTTCAAATCGTTGCCAATCTTTTGCACGTCCACTCCATCCAAAAGAAAGAATACTGTATATTTTTTTATTAAAAGGAGTTACTGCTCTGTCTCTAATCATTGCAAAATCTGGTAACAAGCCTGTCCACCAGAAAACTAATGAAACTGAAAGATAAGTTGATATTGCAAATACATCCCAAAGTAATGGTGAATTAAAGTTAACCCATAATGAACCAAATTGGTTAGGAATTGGAACTACCCAATATGCTAACCAAGGACGACCCATATGTATTATTGGAAACAATCCTGCTTGGATTACAGAGAAAATAGTCATTGCCTCAGCTGAACGGTTAATACCCATTCTCCATTTTTGACGGAATAGTAATAATACTGCAGAAATTAATGTTCCTGCATGGCCAATACCTACCCACCAAACAAAGTTGGTAATATCCCAAGCCCAACCAACAGTTTTATTCAATCCCCAAGTACCAATACCAGTAGAAACGGTATAAATAATACATCCAATACCCCACAAAAATGCGGCTAATGCAATTGAAAAAACAATCCACCAAGACTTATTGGCTTTTCCTTCAACAGCTGCTACAACATCTAGCGTAATATCATGATAGGATTTATCTCCTGTCACTAATGGTTGTCTAATAGGTGCTTCGTAATGCGATGCCATATCTATATTTTCTATTACTTAGTTATTTTATTAAGCTTCATTTGTATTTCTAACTTGTACTTGATAGACTACGTTTGGTTTTGTACCTACTTCTGCTAATAAATGATACGCTCTATCGTCTTTAACGAGTTCAGAAATTATACTATCTTCTTCATTTACATCACCAAAACTAATCGCTCCAGTATCACAAGCAGCAGAACATGCGGTTTTAAATTCACCATCTTTAATTGCTCTACCTTCACGCTTAGCATCAAGAATTGTTTTTTGTGTCATTTGAATACACATAGAACATTTTTCCATAACACCACGTGAACGAACTACAACATCCGGATTCAATACCATGCGACCCAGGTCATTATTCATATTAAAATCAAATTCATCATTTCGGGCATATAAAAACCAATTAAAACGACGAACTTTATATGGACAGTTATTTGCACAATAACGAGTACCTACACAACGATTATAAGCCATTTGATTTTGTCCTTGGCGACCATGTGAAGTTGCTGCAACTGGACAAACAGTCTCACAAGGAGCATGATTACAATGTTGACACATCACAGGCATGAATGCAACCTGTGGGTTTTCTGAAGGATTTTCCATATCTCCAAATTCAGATAATGAACTACCTAAACCAGAAATATTTTCTTTTTTATCTAGATCACTTTTAAAAGAATCTTCACTAGAATAATACCTATCTATTCTAAGCCAGTGCATATCTCGACTCTTACGAACTTCTTCTTTTCCAACAACAGGAACATTATTCTCGGCGTGACAAGCGATTACACAAACTCCACATCCAGTGCAAGAATTTAGATCTATTGAAAGATTAAAATGAGGTCCTATAGATCGATCAAACGACGTCCAAAGATCAGCATCTTTTGAAGTTACAGCTATTTCTTTATGATCTTTTGACACTTCTGGTACTGGATTCCAGTCGTGTTTATTTTTTGTATTGAATATTTCTAGGGTTGTTTCTCTTATAATGTCCCTTCCCATCATAGTGTTATGCAACTGTACACAAGCAAACTCATGCTCCCCTGGAATTTTATCAATTGTCACAGTCTGAATAGGTGAAAATTCTTTATATAACCTAAAAGCATTAACACCCGTTTGCATTTCTTTTTGGATGGAAGATGTCCTGCCATATCCTAAAGCTAACCCTATGGAACCATTAGCTTGTCCTGGTTGAATAAGTACTGGAACTTTCTTAATTACAGTTTCACCCATGGTAAGATTCACATAACTTCCGTTTAAAGCTCCATTTGCTACATTATTATTTTCTAAGCCTAATCTAGTAGCATCAATTGCAGAAATAGTAATGTAATTATCCCATGATGCTCTCGTTATTGGATCCGGCAATTCTTGTAACCAAGGGTTATTTGCATGCTGTCCATCCCCTAATCCAGTTTTTGTATAAAGTGTTAACTCTAGATCTCCAGACGTCTTATTTATATTGTTTTTTGTTTCAGAAATCAATACCTTCCCAATAGAAGTATCTGCATCAGTCTTAACTTTAGCTTTACTGTTAACAACTCCATCATGTAGTGCTTTATTCCAAGTATTTTTACTTTCCAGAATATTATTAGACCAAAAGTCTTTTAAGAAGTCATAATAAGAAGATCCACTTTGAGTCCATCTTACCAGACACTCTTGAAATTGTTGAGTATTAAATAGGGGTCTAATTGTAGGTTGCATAAGAGAGAACTTACCTTTTTTTAACTGACAATCTCCCCAAGACTCCAAATAGTGTGGAGTTGCTCCAATAATTTGAGCCAAAACAGCAGTTTCATCTTCTTTCATAGAGAAAGCAAGAGAAAATGGCAATTTTTTATATGCATCTAAAAATCTGGCGTCAGGAAAAGAATAAACAGGATTTACACCAACAGATATTAATCCTTTAATATCTCCAGATATTACACCATTCATTACTTTCTCTACCTCAGATGACCTACCCATAAATGTAGTTCGAGGATGCTTCACATCCATCACTATACCATCTTGATTATAATCTAAAACCATTTTTTGTGCATCAAAATTTGGTATACCTGTAATTATAACTCCTTTTTTTCCTGCTTTTTTTAATTGTTTTTTAGCCTTTTCTACTAAAACTGAAACATGCTTTGGTAAATTTATATTAGAATCTGACACTAAGGCTTTTAATACCTTTAATTGTAAAGATGGAATAATAGGTATACGAACATCTGCATTTGCACCAGAAAGAGACATGTTACTCTCGAATTGATAATGCCTTGACATTTTACCTTTTTTAGGGATACGACTTTTAGCATAACTCCCTTCAAAACCACCACCTTGCCAATCTCCAATAAAGTCTGCACCTACAGAAACTATAACTTCTGCCTTTGAAAAATCATAATCAGGTAAAGCACGCATACCGTATTTATCTTCAAAAGCATCTAAAGCCTCTGAAGAAGATACACTGTCGTAAATTACATGTTTAATATTTGGGTGTTTTTTCTGAAATTTTGTAATTAATTCAGAAGTAGTTGGGCTTGCAAAAGATTGTGTTAATAAGATAACTTTTTCATCTTTTAATTCCTCAATTCTAGTGGAAACGTTTTTATCAAAATCATTCCAAGAAACATCTTCACCCATTATTTTTGGGCCTTCCAATCGATTTTTGTCATACATAGAAAGAACTGATGCATGCACTCTAGCATTTACAGCTCCTGAATGTTTTGATAAATGATTGCGTTCTACTAATATAGGCCTTCCTTCTCTGGTTTTGATTAAAATATTAGCAAAATCGAAACCATCTGCTATAGAAGTGGCATAAAAATTAGGAACTCCTGGAATAATTTCATCTGGAGCAACCACATAAGGAATCGACTTAATAACCGGTCCTTCACAAGCAGCTAATGAAGCGGCAGCAGTTGTAAAACCAACATATTTAAGAAAATCTCTTCGAGATGTTGAAGAAGATTCTAGCGTCTTTTTGTCTCCTAAAAACTCATCTGTCGGTATTGGATTAACAAATTCATTTTGCTTAAGCAACTCAACAATAGAGTTGTTTTCGTTTAGTTCCTCAACACTTTTCCAGTATTTCTTATTTGATGACATTTTTGTAATTAATTTAATGAAGAAATATATATTGATTCCAACGTTTAATTATTTTAATAGTGGCATTTACCACATTCTAATCCTCCTAATTCGGCTATGGTCAATTTATCTACATTGTATTTTTTTGATAGTTCTTCGTGTATTTTTTCGTAATATTCATTATTTTCCAAATCAACATTAGTTTCTCTATGACAGTCTATACACCATCCCATTGTAAGAGATGAATATTGATACATTATCTCCATTTCCTCAACAGGACCATGACATTTTTGACAATCTATACCTGCAACTGTTACGTGCTGTGAGTGATTAAAGTAAACAAAATCTGGAAGGTTATGTATGCGGACCCATTTAACCGGCTTTTCTTCACCTGTATAGCTTTGCGTGGCGTCATCCCATCCAACAGCATCATATAGCTTAGCAATTTCTTTGTCATAAAATTCTTTAGTATATCCATTAGCTATATCTTCTTCACCATTGTATTCCGAAATATTTTTATGACAATTCATACAAACATTTAAGGAAGGAATTCCAGAGTGCTTACTTTTTCTAGCAGAAGAATGACAGTAATTACAATCTATTTTATTTGCACCAGCATGTATTTTATGAGAATAATGAATAGGTTGAACTGGAGCATAACCTTGATCAATACCTACTTGCATAAAGAATCCATACATAAAATAAGCAGAAACTAATAATAACATTATTGCAGAAACCAACATTAAAAATTGATTCTGAATAAAAACTTTCCATAATGGGATGCGAGACTCTTTCGGTTGTTCTTCAATACCATTGGTTTGAGATAATTTTGTTAATGATTTTGTTACCAAAGAAAACATTATTACTAACAATAAAAACACTAAAACAAAACCTACTAAAACCATGTTTTGAATTGTACCATCATCTCCACTAGAAACAGCTACCGGAGCTACAGTTACTTTTGGCTCAGGTTTTGGCAAGCTAGTATATGCTATTATATTATCTATATCTTGATTTGATAATCCTGGGAAGCTAGTCATTACAGAATTATTATATTCTTTGAATATTGCAACAGCTTTGGAATCTCCAGATTTAATTAAGCCTTGACTATTCTTTATCCATTTGTAAAGCCATTCTCTGTCGTATTTTTCATCGACATTTCTCAATGCAGGACCAACGCTTCTTTTATCTAATTTATGACATGCAGCACAATTTGATTTAAACAAAGATTCTCCAGCAACAGCATCAGTATTTCCTTGTCCTAAAGTGACATTTGAAATTGTTAGCGTTAATACAAGTAAAATGATTGATACTTGTGATGATAAATTATGGTAATTCACCTTTTTCATACTGTTGGTTAATTTTTTTCTATTGTAAAAATCTGTATTTTGTTCATTTTCAAAGCACTAGTAATTACTGTACTTGACTGAGTTAATTTACGCTGCAAAAATAAGATATTAATGTCAATTTGAGAAATAGTACGAAAGCGTTAATGCTTAATTTATAATTATTCTAAATAATAAATTTTCTTTCAATTGAGTTAATAAAATATACCTTTGCAATAATATCATTTTATGAAAATTAAACCTTATTTAATATCCATTAGTTTTATTGTTTTTTCTAATTTATTAATTGGACAAAATGCAACCATTACTATTAACGAAGACGAAAAAATTCTTGAAATATTAGCATTAAAAAAAAGTCTTGAAGTTGAGAACAAACTTACGGTTGGATATACTATTCAATTGTATTACGGCGAATTAAACGAAGCAAATAAAATCATTAAAGAATACCGGAACAATTTTGATTCTTGGCCTGCATCCATAGAGTATGAAACTCCTAATTATAAGGTATGGGTTGGAAGTTTTAGTTCTCGATTTGAAGCAGATCGAACGATACTAGAAATTAAGGATAAATTTCCATCTGCTTTTATATTAAAACCCGAAAGAAAATAAAAATTGCAGGTTCTGCATTGAATGTAAAATAAAACGGCTTTAAAAACCGTTTTATTTTAATATTTTTAAAAGTATATTATTTAAGTTTCTTCTTAACAGCTACCTCTCTAAAGCATTCAATAACATCGTTTTCTTTAATATCGTTGTAGTTTTTAATCTGCATACCACAATCATAACCTTTTGCTACTTCTTTAGCATCATCTTTAAATCGTTTTAATGAAGATAGTACTCCGGTATAAATGACCACTCCATCGCGAATTAATCGAATTTCAGCATCTTTGTAAATTTTTCCACTTAGAACCATAGAACCTGCAATAGTTCCCACTTTGGATATTTTAAATGTCTCTCTAATTTCAGCGGTACCAGTAATTTCTTCTTTCATTTCTGGAGACAACATACCTTCCATAGCATCTTTAAGATCGTTAATCGCAGCATAAATAATAGAATACATTCTGATGTCAATTTCTTCTTTGTCAGCAATCTGACGTGCATTCCCCATTGGTCGCACGTTAAATCCAATAATAATGGCATCAGAAGCCGAAGCTAATAACACATCACTCTCTGTTATGGCTCCAACTGCTTTATGTATAATATTTACTTGTATTTCATCTGTTGATAACTTCAAGAAAGAGTCTGTTAAAGCTTCAACAGATCCATCAACATCACCTTTAAGAATTACATTTAATTCTTTAAAGTCACCAAGTGCAATTCTTCGGCCAATTTCATCTAAGGTAATATGACGTTGAGTCCTTACAGATTGTTCACGTTGTAATTGCGTTCGTTTCGATGCAATTGCTTTTGCTTCACGTTCATCTTCAAAAACGTTAAATTTATCTCCAGCCTGTGGAGCTCCATCCAATCCTAATATTGATATTGGTGTAGCAGGCCCAGCTTCATTTATTTTTTGACCACGCTCATCATGCATTGCTTTTACTTTACCACTGCATTGTCCGGCTAGCATATAATCTCCAATTTTCAAAGTTCCTCCTTGAACTAATATCGTTGAAATATAACCCCTACCTTTATCTAAAAATGCTTCGACTACAGTACCATTTGCAAATTTATTAGGATTTGCAGTAAGTTCTAGTAATTCAGCTTCTAACAATACTTTTTCTAATAATTCATTTATACCTACACCTGTTTTCGCAGAAATATCTTGCGATTGTATTTTACCACCCCAATCTTCTACTAGTAGGTTCATTTGAGCAAGACCTTCCTTGATTTTTTCGGGATTGGAAACTGATCTGTCTATTTTATTTATTGCAAATATTATAGGGACTCCTGCTGCTTGTGCATGACTTATCGCTTCTTTGGTTTGAGGCATAATCGCATCATCTGCTGCAATAACAATAATCACTAAATCAGTTACTTGTGTACCTCGGGAACGCATTGCCGTAAACGCTTCGTGACCAGGTGTATCTAAAAATGTAATTTGCTGTCCATCATCCAAAGTTACACTGTAGGCACCTATATGCTGTGTAATTCCTCCAGACTCTCCTGCAATTACATTTTCTTTACGTATGTAATCTAATAATGAGGTTTTACCGTGATCTACGTGACCCATTACTGTCACAATAGGAGCGCGGGGTATTAAATCTTCTGGAGAATCTTCTTCAACCTGAACCGCCTCTTCAATATCTGATGTTATAAACTCAACCTCATAATCAAATTCGTCCGCTACAATAGTTAACGTCTCCGCATCCAAACGTTGATTCATAGTCACCATCATTCCTAATGACATGCAAGTAGAAATAATTTGCGTAACTGACACATCCATCATCGTTGCAACTTCACTTACAGTAACAAATTCTGTTACTTTAAGTAATTTACTTTCTGCTTCTTGAATTGCTTGATCATCTTCTGTTTTTTGACGATGCACATCTCTCTTATCCCTTCTATACTTAGCTCCTTTTCCTTTTGAAGATTTACCTTGGAGTTTCTCTAAAGTTTCTCGCACTTGTTTTTGTACGTCAGCTTCACTAGGCTCTTCTTTTGGAGTGTGTGTAACTTTTTTACGAACTCCTCCTCTATTGCCTTGTTGATTTCCAACTCGACCTCCTTTTGGAGGGCTTTTACTTATTCTTCTACGTTTACTTTTTTTCTCTTTATCGGTATCTGCTACAACTTTCTTTTTCTTTTCTGGCTTTTTAAATTGCGATAAATCTATTTTTTCTCCAGTAATTCTAGGACCATCTAATCTTTTATATTTTGTAACTACTTTCTCTGGATCATTTATTACATCTGAATCATTTCTAGCATCAACAGTTTTAGGAGCTAGAGTTTCTTTTTTAATGGGAATAGTTTGATGAGATTTTTCTTCCTTTTTAACTACTATATTTTCTTTTTTTACAGGAGCAGAAGCTTCTTTCTTAACAATTTCAGGTACATCTTTAGCAACTCCTTTTTTAACATTTTTTTTTGCTTCTTTAGAAATTACTTTTGGAGATTCTTTTGTAGTATTAATCTCAATAACTTTTTCTTCTTTTACAGAAGTAGAGACTTCTTTTTTAACAGTCTGTTTCTTGTTCTCTGAAGGTTTTTTAGTATTGAGATCAATTTTTCCAAGAGTTTTAGGTCCTTCAAGCTTAACTTCAGCTTTTATAACTTTTCTAGAAGCTTCGATTTTTTGCTTCCTTTCTTCAAGCTCGCGCTCAGAAGCCAAACGAATATCCTCCTTTTCTTTTCTTTTCTCTTCACCAACTTCTTTAGAAGCTACCTTTTTACTTTTATCTGTCTGAAACTCTTCAAACATCACTTGGTATTCTTTATTAGAAATTTTCGTGGTAGGTCGAGACTCCACTTCGTAACCTTTAGAGCTTAAAAATTCTACCGCGCGATCCAATGAAATATTGAATTCACGAAGTACTTTATTAAGTCTCATTGTTTTTACTTCAGACATATAGACGCTTTCTCCTGTTTATTCAGTTTAAATTTAAAAATATATATTCAAAATTACTACTTAATCTTCAAATTCTTCTTTTAATATATTTAAAACCTCTTGAATGGTTTCTTCTTCTAGATCAGTTCTTTTTACCAATTCTGAAAGATTATTTTCCAATACACTTTTAGCAGTATCCAATCCAATTTTTTCAAATTCTTTGATGATCCAATCCTCTATTTCATCTTTAAATTCTGATAACTCTACATCTTCTTCAGCCCCTTCACGCAATACATCAATTTCATAACCTGTTAAATAACCTGCTAAACGAATATTATGTCCTCCACGTCCAATAGCTTTAGACACTTCTTCTGGTTTTAATATTACTTCTGCTCTTTTCTTTTCTTCATCTAACTTTATGGAAGTGACTTTTGCTGGACTTAAAGCACGAGTTATAAATAATTGAGTGTTTGTTGTGTAATTAATTACATCGATATTTTCATTTCCTAATTCACGAACAATACCATGAATACGAGATCCTTTCATTCCCACGCAAGCTCCAACTGGATCTATACGATCATCATAGGAATCTACAGCTACTTTTGCTTTTTCTCCAGGAATACGAACTACTTTTTTAACACTAATTAACCCATCAAATACTTCAGGAATTTCTTGTTCAAATAATTTCTCTAAAAATTTTGGATGTGCTCGAGACATCACTATAGAAGGTTTATTGCCTTTAAGATCAACACTTTCTATAATTCCTCTAACATTATCTCCTTTTCTGAAAAAATCTGAAGGTATCTGTTTTTCTTTAGGTAAAATTAATTCATTACCATCATCATCTAATAAAATGATAGCACGATGACGAATATGATGAACTTCTGCTGTGTAAATTTCCCCTTCTAAATCTTTAAAATACTTAAATATATTCGTGTTGTCGTGTTCGTGAATTTTGGATATTAAATTTTGACGTAATGCTAAAATTGAACGACGTCCCAAATCTATTAGCTTTACTTCTTCAGCAACATCTTCCCCAATTTCGTAATCAGTTTCAATTTTTTGAGCATCACTTAATGAAATCTCTTGATTTGGCTCTTCTACTTCTCCATCGGCAACCACTACACGATTTCTCCAAATTTCTAAATCTCCTTTATCTGGATTGATGATAATATCAAAATTATCATCATCGCCATATTTTCTTTTTAGAGCGTTTCTAAAAACATCTTCTAAAATCGACATTAATGTCACTCTATCAATTAACTTATCATCTTTAAATTCTGAAAAAGAATCAATTAATGCTAAATTCTCCATATTCTTCTATTTAAATGTTATCACCACTGTTGCTTCAACAATATTTTTATATTCTAAAACCGCTTCTTTTTGAACGGTAACTTTTCCTTTACCAATAGGCTTAGGCTCGCGAGCTTTCCAATTGAGCTCTATTTCATTATCATCTACTTTTACAAGCTTTCCCTCTAAAATTTCATTATTTTGAGTTTTTACTTTTAAGATACGTCCAATATTTTTTTTATACTGACGCGGTATCGAAAGTGGCTCTGAGACACCTGCCGAGGCAACGTCTAACGAAAAATCAGTTTCTTCTCTATCGATGTTATGCTCTATAGCCCTACTTACAGCTATACAATCATTTACTGTTACTCCTTGATCACCATCAATTATTACTTTTATTTGATTGCCTTCCAAGATTTTAAACTCAATTAAAAATAATGACTTGTTATCTTCTAAAGCCTTATATAGTAACTTTTTTACTTTTTCCTTCATTAATTTTAGCTATAAAAAGAGGGGACTTTTGGTCCCCTCAGCTAGTTTCGTATCAAATTCAGTGCAAATATAGTGTTTTTTTAACTTTTAAAAAAACCTTTATTCTTACGAATTATTTTTGTACTTTAAAGTTTTTAATAATCTGATAAAAAATAAACATATGAAACGTATATTAATTCCTACTGATTTTTCTGAGCAAGCAGAAAATGCATTAAAAGTAGCTGCTCAAATTGCTAAAAAACACGGAAGCGAAATTTATGTTTTGAACTCCCTTGAATTGCCATCAAATCTATCAAATTCTGGAAGTACTGGATCCATGCCAGAATCATTATTTTTTATAAAACTTGCCGAAAAACAATTTGAAGAATTGTTAAAAAAACCATACTTAAAGGACTTGCTTCTTCACGAGGCAATTATTGGTCATGGTGAGATCTTTAATGACGTAAGTGAAGTTGTAAAAGAAAAGAATATTGATCTTATTATCATGGGATCTCATGGCACTAATGGTTTTATGGAAATGTTTATAGGTAGTAATACTGAAAAAGTAGTGCGAACTTCAAAAATACCTGTATTGGTAATTAAAAATGAACATTTGGAATTTAAAACTGATAACTTTGTATACGCTACTGATTTCTCTGAGGAGTGTAAAGTTTCATTTGAAGAAGCGCAAAAATTTGCTGAAGTTACCAATTCACATTTAAACTTACTTTATGTTAATACTCCAAGTGAATTTAAAACATCTAAGAAAATCAACAAAAGAATAAAAGATTTTCTAAAAGATTTTAACACAGAAAAAATTAATACTCACATATATAATGATACTTCTGTAGAGAAAGGAATTTTAAATTTTGCAAATGAAATAAATGCAAATCTAATTGGAATGGGAACCCACGGAAGAAAGGGAATTTCTCATTTTTTTAACGGCAGTATTAGTGAAGACCTAGTAAACCATGCCAACATGCCAGTGATGACTTTTAAAATCTAACTTGAAAATAAAAATCCCAATTCAATAATTGAATTGGGATTTGTTGGCCCACTAGGGCTCGAACCTAGACTCTTCTATACCAAAAACAGACGTGTTGCCAGTTACACCATGGGCCAATACCGTATTGCGGTTGCAAATTTAATACAAACTTTCGCTTGTACAAGTATTTTTGAGAAAATATTCCACATTTTACCTTTTTTGTTTTTTAGTTAAAATATTTGCTCACTACATACGTTAGATTTTTTTTAACTTGGAGGTATTTATATTATTAGTAAATTCGCTCCAAATAAAATTAAAAATATTTATGAATTCCTTCAACTTTAAAAAATGGAATAATATTTTAGGATGGTTTGTCTTTACAATTGCCTTGACTACTTATTGGCTAACTGTAGAGCCTACCGCAAGTTTTTGGGACGCAGGTGAATACATCACCACCTCAAGTAATTTAGAAGTCGGACATCCGCCAGGAGCTCCTTTATACCAATTATTAGGAGCTTTTTTCTCTATTTTCGCTATGGAGTCAACCAATATTGCACTCACCATTAATTTAATGTCAGTATTTGCGAGTGCTTTTACTGTACTATTTATGTTTTGGTCACTTACATTATTACTTGTAAATATCATTTCAAAAAACAATATAATTACTAAAGAAAGTAGTTATGCTATTTTAGGAAGTGCCGTAATTGGTTCTTTAACTTTTGCTTTTTCTGATAGTTTTTGGTTTAATGCAGTAGAAGCCGAAGTATATGCCATGGCAGCATTTATAATGTCTGTGTTGTTTTATTTAGCATTGAGATGGGAAAAGGACATGCAAACACCTCGAGGAGATCGATGGGTTGTTTTAATTGCTTTTGTTATTGGACTATCATTTGGAGTTCATTTCATGGGACTTCTTACGATACCTGCTATGGGAATGCTTTATTTCTTTAAGAATTACAAAACAGTTACAATCAAAAATTTCATTGTTGCTAATTTAGTGATGGTCGCTATTTTACTTTTTATTTTCAAGTTATTATTACCTATGACTTTAAAGTTTTTTAGCGCTTCAGAAATATTTTTCATTAACAGTATTGGACTTCCCTTTAACTCAGGAACCATCATCGCTGGAATACTCTTTATAGCTCTTTTTTATCTTTTACTGCGTTATACTAGAAATAATGATTTTGTGAAACTAAACACTTTATTACTTTCTATATTATTCATTTTTATTGGCTTTTCTAGCTGGATAATGCTTCCCGTTAGAGCTAATGCAGGAACTATGATTAACGAAAATAATCCGAACAATGCTCGTGAATTATTAGCTTATTATAATAGGGAACAATACCCTGAAACTCATCTTTTCCATGGTCCATTATTTACTGAAAAATATGTAGGGCTAGACCCTAACAATCCATATAAAGACGACAAACCAAAGTTTGAAAAAGATGAAAAAAATGGAAAATATATAATTGTAAATGACTATGTAAATGCTTCTCAGAATACCGATGACTCACAAAAAGGATTCTTTCCTAGAATGTGGAGTACAGAGCATAGTTCTAATTATATGGAATTTACTGGAGGGCTTGAATACAACATTAAAAGAGAATATTTAGGAGAATCCCGTTTGGTCGATATTGTAAAAGATTTTAATCAAGATATAAGAGAAGGGAGGGTAGGAGCTGATGATTTTGATGATTTTCTGAAAGATTTTGGACCTTTTTTAGATATTCAAAAACCTACTTTTATGCAAAATATGGCATATATGTTTGAATATCAATTTGGATATATGTATTGGCGTTATTTTATGTGGAATTTTAGTGGGAGACAAGATGATAAACAAGGAGAGTACACAGATTTACATGGAAATTGGCTTTCCGGAATAAGTTTTATTGATGATGCTAGATTAGGTCCTCAAGAATTTATTGCTAGTGATGCAAAAAATAATAAAGCGAGAAATACTTATTTTATGCTCCCATTAATATTGGGAATAATTGGAATTCTTTTTCATTTTAAAATTAACCCTAAAAGCTTTTGGGTACTTTTAATATTCTTCCTTTTTACGGGTATCGCTTTAAAGGTATACCTAAATGAACGTCCTTTTGAACCAAGAGAAAGAGATTACGCGTTGGTAGGTTCATTTTATGTTTTTGCGATGTGGATAGGGTTTGGAGTTTATGCTTTATTTGAAATCGTTAAAGAAAAAATAAAACCAAAACTAGCATTACCTCTTGTTCTTGTTTTTACTGCATTAGCAGTCCCCGTATTAATGGGTTCACAAAATTGGAATGATCATGACCGTTCTAATAGATACACTGCCCAATCTATGGCAAAGATGTATTTGGATTCTTGTGATGAAAATGCCATTCTTTTTACCATTGGAGATAATGACACATTTGCATTATGGTATGCACAAGGTATAGAAGGATATCGACAAGATGTAAGAGTCGTTAATACTAGTTTATTTCAAACAGATTGGTATATTGATGATATGAAGAAGAAAGCTTTTAATAGCGATCCTATTCCTTCACAATTGACTCATGATAAATATAAATATGGTTCAAGAGATTTTCTTTTCTTCCAAAAAACAAGAAAGGATACTATTAACATTAAAGACTGGATGGATTTTGTTGCAGATGATAGTAAAAAAACCCAGGTTGAATTAGAAAGCAGAAAATGGGCAAATACATTTCCTTCAAAAGTAATTAGAGTTCCTGTCGACAAGGATGCAGTTTTACGTAATGGGATTGTGGATTCTAAAGATGCAGATAAAATAGTTCCATATATAGATATTATTTTAAAAGGAGATGTACTCTATAAAAATCGTCTTTTAATGTTAGATATAATTGCGAATAATGATTGGAAACGTCCAATTTATTTTAGTGGTGGTGCTTTTGGAGATGACGATTATATTTGGATGAAAGAATACCTGCAATTAGAAGGAGTCGTTTATAAATTAGTGCCAATTCGCACTCCTTTAGACAAAGGAAATCCATTTGACATGGGAAGGATTGATACTGATAAAATGTATGATATTGTTATGAACTGGAAATGGGGTAATAGTGGTAATCCTGATATATACCACGATGTAGAAACTCGTAGAAATGGAATTACTTACAGAAGTAATATGTCTAGGTTAGCAATCGCATTAATTGAAGAAGGTAAGTTTGAGAAAGCAGAAAAAGTATATGATCTAGCTATGGAAAAAATGCCTGTAGATTACTTTGAATTCTATTCTTTATTAGAACCATTTATTTTAGGGTATTATGAGATAGACAAATATGATAAAGCAAGAGCGGTATATCAATCTGTTGTCAAGCATTATCAAGAACATTTAATTTTCTACAGTAAATTAAGTTATAAGAGACAGGAGGCAATTGGCGATGAAATATTTAGTGATTTGGGAAGATATAGAGGGTTAATTGATGTTTTAGCTTCTTTCGACACAGAAGAATATACGGTTCTAGAAGCAGAAAAATTCAATACTTATTTACAATTATTTAATTTTTCAAAAGATGAAAATGATATGTTGGATGTAAAGGAGGAGTTATTAAAGAATAATAATGAAACTCCTTTAGATACGATCCCTGAAGTTACAAAGGATTTAATACAATAACATGAAAAATTATTTGGTAAAAACGCCCAAATTTGTTCATCGGTTGTTTCCGAAACGAGTTTGGGCTTTTCCAAACTCTAAAAATTCTGTTTACTTAACTTTTGATGATGGCCCAATTCCAATTGTCACACCTTGGGTCATCAAAGTTTTAAAACAATACAAATCAAAAGCCACATTTTTTTGTATTGGTGACAACGTAACCAAACATGAAAACATTTTTCAACAGATTATTGAAGAAGGGCACTCCATAGGTAATCATACCTATAATCATTTAAACGGTTGGAGTACAAAAACGAAAGACTATATTAATAATTGTGAAAAATGTGAAGATTACCTAAATCGAGTTAAAGATTACAAATCAAAAAGTAATTCTCTTTTTAGGCCTCCTTTTGGTAAGTTATCTTTAAAGCAATCTAAAACACTTCAGGAAAGAGGTTTTCATATAATTATGTGGGATGTTTTAAGTGCTGATTTTGACGCTAAAATATCAAATAAAAAATGTTTAGAAAATGTTTTAAAAAACATTCAACCAGGAAGTATTGTAGTTTTTCACGACAGTTTAAAGTCTTATAATAAGTTAAAATATGTTTTACCAAAAGTATTGGATTTTCTAAAAATCAATAATATAAACTGTGAATCTATAAAACTTTAATTAGACATACTCATTTAATAAACCAATAAGAGTATTGGCATCTTGCTCTCCACTTTGGCGCCATTTCATTTCGCCTTGTTTATAAATCATTAATGTTGGTAGTCCTTTTACACGAAGCGCTTTAGATAATTCTTCATTTTTTTCAACATCAATTTTTATTACTCTAGCCTTATCACCTAAAGCAGAGGCAACATCTCTTAATACTGGATGCATTCCTTTACAGGCTTCATCCCAATCAGCATAAAAATCTAATAAAACTGGAACAGAAGTTTCAATTAATTCTCCAAATTTTGACATAATTCTAAATTTTTGGTAAAAAATTGTTTTACAAATATAGGCTTTTCAAGAGATTATCTGATTTTTTTAGGTGTTATATAAGATCCCACTCAGGAAAGAGCAATACTGTCTTAGCATCTTAAATTAAATACTACTAAATAATTTAAAAATACCTTTCTTTAAAAGAACTCTAATTAGATCTTAAGTTTTTTAAAATTAGTTTTAATAAAATTACTACATTTAAAGTCTAAGTATAATTTTAGATGAAAAGAAGAAAATTTTTAAAAAGAGCTTCGTTAACCGGAATTGGCGTTGCAGTTGGCACTTCTATATTTGCTAATAGGCCTTCAAATAAATTAAATGAGTTTAAAGAAAATTCATTAGGTAATACAATTGAAAAGCTTCCTATTGTAATTTCAACTTGGAACGTTCCCAATGCGACTAAAGAAGCGGGAATGTTATTAGAGGAAGGAAGTAGGTCCATAGATGCAATTGAGAAAGGATGTATGATAGAGGAAGCAGACTTAAACAATCAGTCTGTTGGATATGGGGGTCATCCTGATAGAGACGGGAATGTTACTTTAGATGCTTGTATAATGGATAAAAATGGCAACTATGGTTCTGTAGTTTATATGCAAAATATTGTACATGCCATTGCTGTTGCAAGAAAAGTAATGGAAGATACACCTCATGTTATTTTAGCTGGAAAAGGCGCTGAAGAATTTGCTATTTCAAAAGGATTTAAAAAAACAAACCTTTTAACTGAAGCTTCAAAAAAAGCTTGGGAAGAGTGGGAAAAAGAGTCCAACTATCAACCTTTAATAAATATTGAAAATCACGACACCATAGGTATGTTAGCAATTGATAAATATGGCGATATTTCTGGTGGATGTACTACAAGCGGATTAGCCTATAAAATGGCTGGACGCGTTGGAGATTCTCCAATAATAGGCTCCGGCTTATTTATTGATAATCAGGTTGGTGGAGCAACTGCGACTGGCATGGGAGAAGAGGTTTTAAAAACTGTTGGCAGTTTTTTAATCGTGGAGTTAATGAGACAAGGCAAATCACCTCAAGAAGCTTGTGAAGAAGCAATACTTAGAATTGTCACAAAAAACGATAATTACAAGAAATTTCAAGTCGGTTATATCGCAATAAATAAAAAAGGAGAAACAGGTTATTATTCAATACATGAATATTTTAGCGTATCTATTTATAAAGATAATAATTGCATTAATCTTCCCTCTGATTTCTTTTACAAAACAAAATAAAGGCTAGTTAATTAATAAAATAAACGATTTAATATTGAAAATCGAAACATGAAGGTGCCTTTTAATAACCCTTATTTTGTAAAGTTAACATTTATTTAATTGTTATTTCATCTGTGAAGATCCAGGCTTTTCCTTTGTATGGCGAACCTAAATGCCAATTGGGTAAATCCCCTAAATTTTTAGCAACTATTTTTATATAACGAGAACTTTGCCCTTCGGTATTAAATCTAATTGTCTTTATTTCTATTTCTGAAGATGGAACCTCTGCTGCTATAATTTGAGCAGGTACATTTTTACTAAATATTTTTTCCGGAGCTACATAACAGGTTACTTCAGTAGGGAAAAATATCCAACTTCGTTGATCTTGTAAAAAACTAAGTTCAACAGTTTCAAAAGCTTGAATACTTCCTAAATCAATAATAGCTATTAAATCAGCATCTTGATACCCTTGCCAAGCTCCTGTTCTATAATCTTTAGACCCACGAATACCGTCTATAAGTGCATTATTGCCTCCAGCATTGTATTGATTCGCATATTCCGTTTCTAATTGGATACTAATATTTGAGTTGATTTTATAAAAGTTAGTTTTTAAGGTGTCACTTTTAATTCCGTTCACTGCGGCATATGTTTTTAGCTGACTTTCAGTAGTGATATTAATAGGATTTTCATAGATTTTAAATTCCTCAGAATCTATACTATAATAGATGGTTGTTTCTTTAATAGAGTTTGCTAGAGAAACTTGAGTGTCATTTTTAAAAGCAATTTCTCCTTCAGCAATAAATGGTGTTGGTATGATTAAATGTTCTTTAATTTCAGTTTTAGGCTCTTGACCTTCTTGAGTTCCCCAATTAGTAGGAGCGTCCGTCATATAAAACTTTAATATTCCACCAGCGATTATTTCGTTGTGAGTGATAAAAGTTCTATTCAGCGCTATATCGTTTAAAAATGCCTTTTCGATATAAATAGCGCTATCGGAAATATTTTCAGCTTGAATGGTAAACTGCTTCTTATTCTCTAAATTTATAGTCGCTTTTTCAAACAAAGGACTTCCAATTATGTATTGGCTTGCACCCGGCGTTACCGGATAAAATCCTAAGGAACTTAATACATACCAGGCACTCATTTGCCCACAATCTTCATTTCCAGAAACCCCGTCTGGATCATTTTTATATAATTCTGTTAAAATCTGATAAATTTTTTCTTGTGTTTTTGATGGCTTATTTACAAAGTTATATAAATATGCCATATGATGACTAGGCTCGTTGCCATGAGCATATTGACCAATTAATCCTGTTATATCTATCTGATCACGTCCAGAAGTTTCATTTTTAGCAGTAAACAAGTTATCTAAATGATTTTCCAATGCTTTTTTTCCTCCCATTAAGTTCATTAATCCTGTAATATCTTGAGGTGCATACAAACTATACTGCCACGCATTTGCTTCGGTATAATTAAAATTAACTTCGTAAGGATCAAAGGGAGTAAACCAGGTATTTCTAAACCTTCCTCTCATAAATTGAGTTTCTGGGTCGTATACATTCTTGTAAAACTGTGCTCTTTTTAAAAACAAAGTATAATCATCTTCCTTATCCATCGCCTTTGCCATTTGTGCAATGGTCCAATCATCATAAGCATATTCTAACGTTTTTGAAACAGATTCACTTTCTTCTTCCATAGGAACAAAACCAAATTCTTTGTAAGACTTTAAACCTAACTTATCTTGATTAGCACTGTGTTTCATTGCTTGAAAAGCTTTTTCAGTATCATAATTTCGAATCCCTTTTAAATAAGCATCAGCGATCACAGGCACTGCATGATAACCTATCATACAATCTGTATAATTAGAAGATAAATCCCAAATAGGCAGAATACCTCCTTCGTCATATTTTGCTAACAATGTATTGATAAAATCGTTGGTTCGTTCCTGTTCAATAATTGTGTATAAAGGGTGTGTTGCTCTATAAGTATCCCACAAAGAAAACACCGTATAGTAATCAAAAGTCTTAGTTGTATGGATTTCTAAATCCATACCTCGGTAACGTCCGTCTACATCTTGGTATAAATTAGGAGCAATCATTGTATGGTATAATGAGGTATAAAAATTAGTTTTATAATCTGAATTTGAACTTTCGATTACGATTTTATTTAATTGCTGTTCCCAAATACCTTGTGCCTCTTTTTTTACGTCTTCAAAAGATTTATCAGCAATTTCTTTCTCTAGATTTTTACGTGCCCCTTCTTCATCTACTGCAGAGATTCCAATTTTAATATAAATAGGATCATTATTTGGATTATTAAATGTTAATGCTGTTTTTTTGCCTCCAGGCATCCCTTGTTCAGGTGGCGACTGTAAAATATCATTAAATGAATGCGATGTTTTTATATAGAAATATAAACGTTGGTCTGTTGCCCAGGCATCAGAAAACCGATGGCCTTGTATTTCAGTGTCAGAAATCTTAAGAATGTTTGCCTCCAATACTTTATCACGATGCAGTAGATCTAAAATTACTATTTGATTTTCAGCAGATGGGAATTGGTACTTATGCATTCCACTACGTTTAGAAACAGTAAGCTCAACCTCTATATTTGTAGTGTCTAGTTTTACTTTATAATATCCAGGGGCTGCAATTTCATTGGTATGTGAAAAATGTGCGCGATAGCCTTTTTTTCCATTTGCTCCATTATTAAAGTTAATGGTATTCGTTGGCATTAATAAAATATCTCCGTAGTCGGAAACACCTGTTCCACTTAAGTGTGTATGAGAAAATCCATAAATAACAGAATCACTATAATGATATCCGCTACACCCATCCCATCCTTCCAAACGAGTATCGGGACTTAACTGTATCATTCCAAAAGGCATAGTAGCTCCAGGATAGGTATGACCATGACCTCCAGTACCAATAAATGGATTTACAAAATTTATTAAAGGTAATTCTTTTTGAGCATTAGAAATATTTGATTTATTCGAGCAACTAAAAAGTAAAAGTATACTCAAAACTAAAAGGAATCTTTTCATAGGTTTTATTGTTTATTAAATTGCTTACATACTAGTAGCTATTAACCACTCAAGTGTATTTAAAAAAATTAACATGCTCGTTTCATATTGGTTTTTTTGAACGTCAAAAGATACAAAAACTAACAAAAATGTCAAGGATTCTAATAAGTGATAATCTACATACAGACCTTGTTCATATATATATATTATTTTTTTGGAGTCATTATTTCTTTAACAAGCGTTTTTGCACCAACATAAATGGCGATTATAGATTGTATATAAAAACTAGTAAAATTTACAAATTGAGTTTCGATTCAAAGAATAAGTTTAGTAGCTTTATAAAATTAAATTAACACCCTATGTCCGATAAAAAACGCCTATTTCTTGTTGATGCTTATGCTTTAATATTTAGAGGTTATTATGCCTTTATTAAAAACCCAAGAATTAACTCCAAAGGCTTGGACACTTCAGCAATTATGGGTTTTATGAATTCACTTTTAGATGTTATAAAACGTGAACGTCCCGACCATTTAGCGGTTTGTTTTGATAAAGGCGGAAGTAAAGACAGAATAGAAGCCTTCCCAGAATACAAAGCCAATAGAGATGCAACACCAGATGCTATAAAAATTGCAATACCATATATCCACGATATTCTAAAAGCCATGCATATCCCTATAATGGTTAAAGAAGGTTTTGAAGCAGATGATGTTATTGGAACGCTGTCAAAAAAAGCTGAAAAAGAAGGTTATCAAACCTTTATGGTTACCCCAGATAAGGATTTTGCCCAATTAGTTTCAGAAAATATTTTTATGTACCGTCCAATGTTTGGAGGGGGATATGAAACTTGGGGAATTCCAGAAATACAAAAAAAGTTTGAAGTAGAACGACCGGAACAAGTGATTGATTATTTAGGAATGATGGGTGATGCAAGTGATAATATCCCAGGATTACCCGGTGTAGGTGATAAAACTGCTAAAAAGTTTATTGCTGCTTATGGAAGTATGGAAGGTTTATTGGCCAATACCCACGAATTAAAAGGAAAAATGAAAGAGAAAGTAGAAGATGCTAAAGATTTAGGTATTCTTTCTAAAAAATTAGCAACGATCATGCTGGATGTTCCTGTGGAGTTTCAAGAAAAAGATTTTAAATTGTCCCATCCCGATATGGAAGCGGTTACTATTCTTTTTCAAGAATTAGAATTTAGGCGATTGATAGATAATTTTACTAAAACATTTACCAATACTTCCTCTACAATCAATAAAGTGGTTGATGAAACAAAAGAAAAACTCGTAACAAAAAGTGAACCTAGTGCTGCGGGACAAGGGCAATTTTCACTTTTTGGTGGCGATGGCGAACCCCTAGAAAGCAGCCTTCATAGCACTAGAAAAAGTATTACAAATACCGAGCATTTTTATCAAACAGTTCAAGCCGGTATGGGAACCAAGTTATTTCTTCAAAACCTAATGAAACAAACTTCTGTATGTTTTGATACGGAAACTACTGGACTAAATCCAATAACAGCTGAGTTGATTGGGATTGCTTTTTCATGGGAAGTTGGTAAAGGGTTCTATATGCCTTTTCCAGAAGATAAAAATGAAACTCAAGATTTAGTCGAACTACTTAGACCTTTCTTTGAAAATGAATCCATCCAAAAAATAGGTCAGAATTTAAAATATGATATCAAAGTACTCGCAAAATATAAGGTTTTAGTAAGAGGGAAGTTATTTGACACCATGTTAGCTCATTATTTGATCAATCCTGATATGAGACATAATATGGATATACTTTCTGAAACCTATCTCAACTACACACCAATTCCAATTACAAAACTTATTGGTAAAAAAGGAAAAAATCAACTTTCCATGCGAGAGGTTCCTATAGATAAACAAACGGAATATGCAGTTGAAGATGCAGATATCACACTTCAATTAAAAGAGCATTTTGAAAAAGAATTAGGTGATGCTAACGTTCAAAAATTATTTAACGAAATTGAAGTTCCATTAGTACGTGTTTTAGCTGCTATGGAATTAGAAGGTATCAATTTAGATGTACCATTTTTAAATGGATTGGCTTCCGATTTAGACAAAGATATCAAGAAGTTAGTTACCGAAATTTATGAAGCTGCAGATAAAGAATTTAATATTGCTTCGCCAAAACAATTAGGTATTGTTCTTTTTGAAAAAATGAAATTGGTTGACAAACCTAAAAAAACCAAAACAGGCCAATATTCAACTTCAGAAGATGTACTTTCTTATTTAGCCAAAGACCATGAAATAGTAAGAAATATATTAATTTATAGAGGTCTTGCAAAACTAAAAAGCACATATGTTGATGCCTTACCGCTACAGGTAGAAGATTTAACTGGACGGGTGCACACCGATTATATGCAAACCGTTGCGGCAACAGGAAGACTAAGTAGCAACAATCCTAATTTACAAAATATCCCAATTCGTACCAAGCGTGGTCGTCAAGTTAGAAAGGCTTTTATACCAAGAAATAGAGACTATGTCCTATTAGCAGCGGATTATTCACAAATAGAATTACGTATTATTGCGGCTTTAAGTGAAGAAACCAACATGATTGAAGCTTTTAGTAACGGAGAAGATATTCACGCCTCCACTGCTGCCAAGGTTTTTGATGTTCCCCTGGAAGAAGTAACCAAAGAACAACGTAGCAATGCAAAAACAGTTAATTTCGGAATTATATATGGTGTTTCTGCTTTTGGCTTAAGCAATCAAACAGATCTTTCCCGTTCTGAAGCAAAAGAATTAATTGAGACCTACTATGAAACTTATCCCAAACTTAAAAAATTTATGAACGAACAAATCCATTTTGCTCGTGAAAATGGATACGTTCAAACCGTATTAGGAAGAAGAAGGTATTTAAATGGGATCAATGCATCCAATGCGATTGTACGTGGAGCTGCAGAACGAAATGCTATCAATGCTCCAATCCAAGGTAGTGCAGCCGATATTATAAAAAAAGCCATGATTAATATTTATAATAAGCTTGAAGAAGGCAACTATAAAAGTAAGATGTTATTGCAAGTTCATGATGAATTAGTTTTCGATATCTATCAACCAGAATTAGAAATATTAAAACCTTTAATTAAATATGAAATGGAAAATGCATTTAAACTTTCTGTTTCCTTAGATGTTGATTTAGGGCTAGGAAAAAATTGGCTAGAAGCACATTAAAATTAATATCAAATCGAGAATTTTAAACTGATTTTTTTGATTAAAAGTTGCCTTCAAAAAATACTAAAACAATCCGCTTTTTTATCTTAAAAAGATAAAGACAAATAACTCTTGGTTAATATTAAGAAAACAACAGTAGAATAAATTAAAATTTGGTATTTTTAAAAAAAAAATTGACGCTATTAAAACCTATATTATATTTTTCTTTATTTAAATACCCATTAACGGAAGAGGAAATTTATTCTTTTTCTGAAGCAAATTCTATAGATCAAATCAAAGCGGAATTAAAACATTTAGTCAATAATAAAGTGATTTATAAAATCGATGAATTTTATTTGACAGTAAATGATGAAACATTAATTAATAGAAGGTTATCAGGGAACCAAATGGCAAAGGATATTCATCAAAAAGCCACAAAAGTTTCCAGTTTTATTTCAAAATTTCCATATGTAGAAGGGGTTGGAATATCAGGATCTTTATCTAAAGGTTATTTTGATGAAGAAGGAGATATCGATTTTTTTATCATTACGAGTCCCAAACGGTTATGGATTTCAAGAACGTTATTAATCCTTTACAAAAAGATATTCTTATTTAATTCTAAAAAATATTTTTGTGTCAATTATTTTATAAGTTCAAATTCTTTAGAAATTGAAGAAAAAAACAGATTTACTGCTACTGAATTAACTACCATGCTTCCGATGTTTGGAAACAAAAGTTTTTATGATTTTTACGAACAAAATAAATGGGTAGAAAATTATTTACCCAACAAAATGATTTCTGAGCATTTGTTAACATTAAATCAGGTGAAAAAACCACTACTCACAAAGCTTATAGAAAATATCCTAAATACCAAAATTGGTGATTGGCTAGATTCGTTTTTTCTTAAAATTACCTACAAAAAATGGAAAGTAAAATTTAATAAATTGGAAGAAAAGCATTTTAAAGTAGCTTTAAAATCTAACAAAAATGTTTCTAAACACCATCCTTTAAACTTTCAGCGTAAAGTAATTGAACGCCTTAACGATAAGTATGATGAGTTAAAAGAAAAACATAACATTCATTTAACAAAAGAACATGCTTGATATTCTTTTCTCCCATTCTTATTATTACCCATTAGACAAAAAGCAATGGGAAAATAAAACTCCGTATCCACCTCTTGGCACTATATATGCAGCTTCTTTAATGCGCGAAAATGATTTTTCTGTTTCTCTTTTTGATACCAATCTAAGAAATAATCCTTTTGATATTGAAAAAGAAATTCAGGAAACAAAACCTTCTTTTTTGGTCATTTATGATGATGGTTTTAACTACCTCACAAAAATGTGTTTGACCAACATGCGAGAGGCAGCATTTGAAATGATTGATATTGGAAAAAAACACAATTGCAGAGTCATTGTAAACAGTTCAGACAGCACCGATCATTATAAAAAATATTTAGATGCTGGTGCCGATTATATTATCTTAGGGGAAGGAGAACTCACTTTAAAAGAATTACTTACCAAATTAAAAAATAAAGAACCAGCTAGCGATTTAAAGGGAATAGTTTTTAAAAATAATGAAGAGTTTGTTACCAATTCGAAAAGAGAGGCTTTAAAAAATTTAGATGAACTTCCAATGCCTGCTTGGGACTTAGTAGATGTAGATGCCTATAAAAAAGTGTGGGCGGAAAGAGGAAAAAAAATCTCATTAAACATTGCAACAACTAGAGGATGTCCGTTTAAATGCAATTGGTGTGCAAAACCTATTTATGGAGTTCGTTATAATTCTCATTCTCCACAATACATCACAAAACTTATCTCCTACTTAAAAGAAAATTATGATGTCACAAACTTTTGGATGTGTGATGATATTTTTGGTTTAAAACCACGATGGGTTCAAAATTTTAACACAGCATTAAAAAAAGCGGATTTAAAAATAACCTATGTAATACAAAGTCGTGTTGATTTATTATTAAAAGAAGACAGCATTGATGCTTTAGCGGAAAGTGGTTTAAAAGAAGTTTGGGTGGGAGCAGAAAGTGGCTCACAAAAGATTTTGGACGCCATGGATAAAGGAACACAACTTTCCCAAATCTATGAAGCAACACGTTTATTAAAAGTAAAGAATGTGAAAGTCGCTTTCTTTATTCAGTTTGGATATTTGGGAGAAACAAAAGAGGATATTTCAAAAACGATTGCTATGATTAAGGAATTACAACCTGATGATATTGGTGTTTCAGTATCCTACCCATTACCTGGAACCAAGTTTTATGAGATGGTTAAAGACGATCTAAATCTAAAATCTAATTGGGCGGATTCCGATGATTTAGCTATGATGTTTCAAGGGACTTTTAATTCCAATTATTATAAAAAATTGCATCGATATGTACATAAGGAATATAGAATAAGTCAGGCCATTACTAACTTTAAAGACATTATTAAAAAGCCTTCATTAGTTTCTATAACTAAATTACGATCCATGCTTTTGTATTTTTATTATACCCCTGGTGCCATACTAGATAAATTTGCGTTAGACAAGATGGAAAATTCCAATAAGAATGAATAAGAGCAAACAAAATATCGAAAAGGGGTTTTCCAAAATTTCAAGTCATTACGAACAACTTGATAAAACTTCCAGTCTAATTAATTGGATGCGAAAACGGGTGCGAAAACATTTATATAAAGAGTTAAAACCTATTGCTAAAATTTTAGAAATAAATTGTGGAAGCGGAATAGATGCAGTTTATTTTGCAAAAAAAGGATACAATATTCATGCAACAGATATTGCCCCAGGAATGATCGATTTTGTTAAATCCAAAATTAAATCGGAATCCTTAAGAAAAAACCTATCCTGTCAAAGATTATCCTTTAATGAGCTTAATGAGCTTAATCCTCAAAAATACAATCATATTTTCTCAAACTTTGGTGGTCTAAATTGTAGCTCTGAAGAAGAGCTAAAAGAGGTTTTTGGTTTATTTAAACAATTGTTGTCTCCCAATGGAAAAATAACATTAGTACTCATGCCAAAAATATGTGCGTGGGAGTTTTTAAAAATTTTTAAGGGAAATAAAACAGCTTTTAGAAGATTAAAAAAAGATGGAGTTTTTGCAAATATCGAAGGAGAGCAAGTACACACTTTTTATCATAGTGCTTCAAGGATAAAAAATCTATTGCTAAAAGATTTTAAAAACTTTAAAGTTGAGAATATTTGTTTTTTAGCTCCCACAGGTAATCATGTAGACTTTCCAGAAAAATATCCGATATTATTTAATACTTTAAGTCTTTTCGATACTATTTCAAATAAAATTCCTTTTTTTCGAGGATATGGTGATTACTATATTTTAACAGCTTCATTAAAATAAAATTAAGACTTTTTTAATTTCATTATATAAATTATATAACCAACTAACAAAACATATTCTGATATCACAAAACCAATAGCAATTTGATATAAATTATTATGAAAAATTAAATAGAAAAGAAATAGTACTGCCAATTGTAAAATAGCAAAATTTAAAATAATATTCCACTTTTTCAACTCCAACAAGTAACTGAAAAGTGGGATAATAATAAAAAACATTGGTATTGATAAGCTGAGAATTCTTAAAATATTTACTGCTAAATTATTTTCTTGAAAATTATTTAATACAAATATCAAATAAGGACTTCCCATATAAATGAGTGCCACCACTAATAACAAACAACATAAAATAAGAGCCTCTGTTTTCTTTCTAAAAACAGTTAAATCAAACCTTTCTTTATTATAAATAGGAAAAAAACTGGTAAACATAGCACCTGAAATGCCCCTTATCATATTAATTATTTTATCTGCTAAAGTATAAATGGTTGCATAACTTGGTCCAAATAAATAGCTTGTTAAAGGCAATATGATTACGGGCTTTAATAGTGAAAAAAAATTAACTAAAAATAAATTAAATGTCTCTTTTAAAAAGAGTATAACTTTTTTTAATGACAATAATTGAAAATCAAAAAATGGTTTTTTACTCTGTTTTAGAAAAAACAATACCACAAACAATTCAGATAGACCCAAGCAAAGATTAATATAATCTTTATTCGAAATCACTATTACAACTAACAAGAATAATAACTTACTAAAAAAACCTATTAACAGAATATATTTGTTTTTTTCTAAGGCATTAAAAAAAAGTGTAGGATTCATAATTTTAAAAATAACAATCGGCAAACTTAACAACCATAAATTGAAATAATTTTTAAAGTAAATAGCTACAAATAAAAGAGAAATTAAAATTAATAGAACAGAAATATAAGCTCTAATGTTGATACTTAAACTCCATGTTTCTTTAAAGATATTTTCGTTGACACTTATAGCCTTAGATTGTGTTGGGATATAAAAAATAAGGCTATAATTAGCAATGGCAACCATTCCAAAAATAATAGCTTGCGTGGTAAAGACCAGACCCATATCCTGATAACCAAATTTTGAAATTAATATAGGTAAGGTAATAATAGAAAATAAATATCCTAAATTATTAAGTGAAAACAGCCAAAAAAAGTTGATTAAAAATCGGGTTCTGTAATTTTTAAATTTCATTAGGATTTTACTTTTTCTAATTGGTTTATTTGATGTCTTTTAAAAATACTAATCATACAAAAAGAATATCTCCATCCTAATATAGTTATGGAAACTAAAAAATGTAACAGTATTTTTTTTTTAAAATTAAGATGGTGTTTTTTAGCTTTTTTGGCTAAAACAAGAATATTATCACAAAAATAAATCCATGTCTTTTTTTGATTTTCAATGTTTTTCCAATCTATTTTTAAGAGAATCAACAGATTTAAAGAGGTGTTAATCTCACTTCCAATTAAGGATTGATTGATAAATTTATTTTTTAAAGGTTTTAGGATTTCAATTTGCTTATTGTATGATTTACTAATGGCATTGATCATTTTTTCTGAAATGATTTGACGTGTTAGAGAATCTGGTCTACAATTAACTGTAAGAAGCGTTTTGTTTACGACCGAAACCGTTTTACTATTTAATAAATACGCTAAAAAAAAAACATCATCTTCTTTCCAAGATAGATTTGGAAAACTACATTCTTTAGCAATCGTAGATTTGAAAAGCTTAGCCCAAGAAGTAGGTAATAGTTTTTCAGAAGCAACCAATGAAATAGCCGTTTTATTATCGAAAGTTTTATTGTTATTCCAATTGGATTTTTTCAATATATTTTCATGTTTATCAAGCATTACATATTGACAGATACTCAGATCTGAATTGTTGCTAATAACATTTTTATACAATATTTCTATTGCATTATTATGAAAATAATCATCTGCATCTAAAAAAGCAATATAGGTTCCCGTTACATTTTCAATTCCAATATTTCTAGCATTTCCTGGCCCCGATTTTGGAGTGATAATTAATTTAGAATTTGGATTATTTTCACAAAATTCTTTGGCGTAAAGAGTAGATTTATCTCTAGAACCGTCATCGACTAATATAATCTGAATGGGGGAATAGGTTTGATTTACAACAGAATTTATCGCTCTTTTAAGAAATTTTTCTTCATTATAAAATGGAATAATAATACTAATAAAAGGCTTTTTCATTACAAAATTGCTATGAATTGATTAACAATATTTTTAGCTCTTTTGCGTAATAATTTAATATTTTTAGGAGGTGTCCAAAAAGATTCTATTAAATCTGAAGCAATTAAAACACAAGCAACTTCTGCATTATTTTGTTTGAAAAAAGCTAAAATAGATGCAGTTTCCATATCTATGAGAGTTGCCTTTTTTCTTTTGTAAAATTCTAAAACACTCAAGGTTTCCCTATATGGAGCATCGGTTGATAGTATAATTTCCTCAAATAAGTTTAATTCACTTTTTACTTTATCACTCAAATTATTAGAGTATGAAATAAAGGATTCATTATTATAAAAAAAAGAAGTTCCACAGAGAGAAAAAGCTTTGTTAACTATAAAACAAGCCGCTTCATTAATTGTGGTATTAAGTCTTCCTGCATAACCGATATATAAAAATTTTGTCACACCCAAAGCTGTTAATTCTTCTAATAATGCAATAATAGCAGGAGATCCAATCCCAAATTCGTAGCTAAAAAGTACCTTTTTATTTAAAATATAATGTTTTCCGTTTAGTCCTTTTAATTTTTTATGTATTAATCTTTTGGGTAAAGACAATTTGCTGACCATTGAAATAACTGCTACTTTGGGAAGTGTGTCGAAATTATAAAGGTTCTTTTTTCTTTTCCATTCAATTATATCTTTTACATTTAAAATAGATTTTTCTTTATAAAAACCAGGTTCAAAAGGGTTGATAAATGACATATATTGTTGTTAGGAGTTGCAAGTAAATTTAGCATTAAAATAAGTTCTAAAGATATGTATAGTTAATTACATCAAAAAAAAACCAAACAAGTATAATTCTAAAACATAAAACGATAGGTTGTTTCTTAAGGGGCTTTAATTTCGGTAGACTACTAAAAGCATCTGTTTTTAATAAAAAACTAGCATAAAAGATTCATCGATAAAAAACAAACATGACCATTTGTTATTCAATTAAATAGTATTACATTTGCAGCCCTTTTTAAAGGGAAAAAACAATGATTTATTAACTATTAGACAAAGAACTAAATGGATACATTAAGTTACAAAACAGTATCTGCTAACAAAAACACTGTGAATAAAGAGTGGTTATTAGTAGATGCGGACGGGCAAGCATTGGGTCGTCTTGCTAGTGAAGTTGCAATATTACTTCGTGGCAAACACAAACCTAATTTCACCCCTCATGTAGATTGCGGTGATAACGTGATTATTATTAACTCCGCAAAAATTACTTTAAGCGGAAACAAATGGGAAGACAAATCTTATATTAGACACACAGGTTATCCTGGTGGACAACGTAGCCTTACTGCTCAAGAATTGTTTGGAAAAGATCCTGCAAGACTTGTAGAAAAAGCTGTAAAAGGTATGCTACCGAAAAATAAATTAGGTGCTGCTTTATTCAGAAATCTAAAAGTATATTCAGGAGCAGATCACGGACAAGAAGCACAAAAACCAAAAACCATTAACCTTAACGATAAAAAGTAATGGAAGTAATTCACAAAATAGGTAGAAGAAAAAACGCAGTTGCACGTGTCTATATTGCCAAAGGAAAAGGTAATATTACAATTAACAAGCGTGAATTTGAAAATTACTTTACGACAGGAACTTTACAATATAAAGTAATGCAGCCTTTAACGTTAACAGATAACATTAAAAGCTTTGACATCACTGTAAATGTTCATGGAGGTGGTACAACTGGACAAGCAGAAGCGATTCGTTTAGCAATTTCTCGTGCAATGTGCGAGTTAAACCCAGAGCATCGTTTAGTTTTAAAACCAGAAGGTTTATTAACTAGAGATCCAAGAATGGTAGAGCGTAAAAAATTCGGTCAGAAAAAAGCCCGTAAAAAATTCCAATTCTCTAAACGATAGAAAATACATTACTTGGTTGGGTATCTTAGGATACCCAATTCAAGTTATAAGTTCTTATATATTCGTCAAATTATATTTGACAAACAATTTTAATACCGCTGTTACTCCGAGAGCCGGAGAGTTAGTTTAGCATCTAAACCCTTTCATTAAAAGAGGTTGCTATCTATAATAACACAAGAACGTAAACTATTACAAAAATGGCAAACAACAACGAACAAGTAAAAGAATTACTTGACGCAGGTGTACACTTTGGACACCTAACCAGAAAATGGAATCCTAACATGGCACCGTATATTTATATGGAACGAAATGGAATCCACATTATCAATCTTTACAAAACTACTGCCAAACTGGAAGAAGCTAACGAGGCTCTTACAAAAATTGCAGCTAGTGGAAGAAAAATCCTTTTCGTAGCTACCAAAAAACAAGCTAAAGATATTGTTGCTGAAAAAGCAGGAAAAGCAAACATGCCTTACATTACTGAAAGATGGCCAGGTGGAATGCTTACCAATTTCGTGACAATTAGAAAAGCTGTTAAAAAAATGGCTTCAATCGACCGTTCCAAACAAGATGGAACATTTAATTCATTATCTAAAAAAGAACGTTTAGCAGTGGATCGTTCTCGTGCTAAATTAGAAAAAAACTTAGGTTCTATTTCTGATATGACAAGACTTCCAGGGGCTTTATTTGTTGTAGATACAACTCGTGAACATATTGCAGTTGCTGAAGCATTGAAATTAAAAATCCCAATTTTCGCAATGGTAGATACCAATTGTGATCCTAACGTAATTGATTATGTGATCCCATCTAATGATGATGCTTCAAAATCAATAGATAAAATTATGACAAGCGTTTCTAATGCTGTTATCAAAGGTTTGAGTAGCCGTAAAGGTGCTGATGAAAAAGCTAAAAGTGAACCAACATCGACAAAATCAGAAACATCAGAAAAACCTGCAGTTGAGAAAAAATCTACTCGTAAAAGAGTAGCTGCTGTCGAGGTTAAGACAGCTCCAGAAGTTAAGACTCCTGCTGTAGAGGTTAAAACTGACGCTTCATCAGAAGAAGAATAAAAAAAGAATAATTTTGCGAAAGTCGTTTTGGTTTTATTCTTTTCAGAAATAACTTAAATGACTTTTTTTTAATATAATAAATAACTAAAATTTCAATAAAATGGCAAATATAACAGCCGCAGACGTAAAAAAATTAAGAGATGCAACCGGTGCTGGTATGATGGATTGTAAAAAAGCTTTAGTAGAAGCTGAAGGAAACTTTGATGAAGCGGTATCTATCTTACGAAAAAAAGGACAAAAAGTTGCAGAAAAAAGAGCTGACAGAGCATCTAGTGAAGGTGCCGCAATAGCAGTTGTAAATGACGATAAAACGGAAGGTGCATTAATAGTATTAGGATGTGAAACTGATTTCGTTGGTAAAAACGATGATTTTATAGCATTAGCAAAAAGTTTAGCTGAATTAGCAATTAACTGTAACGATCAAGAATCTTTCTTAAATGCAGATTTTGGTGGAATGACTGTTGCAGAAAAAATGATTGAACAAACTGGAGTTATTGGAGAAAAAATTCAAATTAACGACTTTAAAAAATTGAGTGCTCCTTTTGTAGGTGCTTATATTCACGGTTATAAAATTGCTGCTTTAGTTGGATTGACTTCTGGTGAAAATAGTGCTGATGTAGTTGCTAAGGATATTGCAATGCAAGTTGCTTCTATGGGAGCTACTACTTTATCTTACAAAGATTTTGATCCTGCATTTGTTGCTTCGGAAACAGAGGCTCGAATTGCTGTAATCGAAAAAGACAATATAGAAAGAGGACGTTTAGGAAAACACCTAATTAATGTACCTCAATATATTTCTAGAGCTCAATTAACTGATGAAATAGTGGAAGCTGCCAAAACTAGCTTACAAGAAGAGTTAAAAGCCGAAGGTAAACCTGAGCAAATTTGGGAGAGAATTCTTCCTGGTAAATTAGAACGTTTTATTTCTGATAACACTACGCTAGACCAAGAGAAATGTTTATTAGATCAAAACTTTATTAAAGACGAAAAACAAAGTGTTGCAGATTATGTGACTTCTAAAGGAAACGAAGTTGTTTCTTTTGAAAGAGTTACCTTAGGATAAGCAAATTTTTATACTTAATTAAAAAACCGATCTATTTTTAGGTCGGTTTTTTTTATTCCTAATTTTCTTCTTAGGGTTGAACACTTTTTTTCTTTATTTTCGCATAACAAAATTATAATATGCAATACAAAAGAATACTTTTGAAATTATCCGGTGAGGCATTAATGGGCAAACGACAATACGGTATTGATCCTGACCGTCTAAAAGAATATGCCGAAGATATTAAGCAATTAACTGAAAAAGAATTAGAAATTGCCATTGTAATTGGTGGAGGTAATATTTTTAGAGGTTTAGCTGGAGCCAGCAAAGGCATGGATCGTGTGCAAGGAGATCATATGGGTATGTTAGCAACTGTTATCAATGGTTTAGCACTACAAGGTGCATTAGAAGATGAAGGAATTCCAACTCGACTGCAAAGTGCTGTCAAAATTAATGAAGTTGCAGAACCTTTTATTAGACGTAGAGCTTTACGTCACTTAGAGAAAGGAAGAGTTGTAATATTTGGAGGAGGAACTGGAAACCCCTATTTCACTACCGACTCTGCTGCTGTATTGAGAGCAATTGAAATTAAAGCAGATGTAATTTTAAAAGGAACACGTGTGGATGGAATTTACTCTAGCGATCCCGAAAAAGATTCGAAAGCAACAAAATTTGATTTTATTAGCTTTGACGATGTTCTTAAAAAAGGACTAAAAGTAATGGATACTACTGCTTTCACTCTGAGTCAAGAAAATCAATTACCCATTGTAGTTTTTGATATGAATACCAGAGGAAATTTATTAAAAGTGGTTTCTGGAGAAAATATAGGAACTAAAGTAAATATATAATTAGTAGAATATTATTTGCTTAAAAATTATTAAATTTGTGTTGTTAAATTATTTTAGGCAACATTAAAGATTAACAGTCATGGACGAAGAGATACAATTTATAATTGATAGCACTAAAGAAGGAATGGATAATGCTTTAATGCACCTTACAAAGAAATTCATAAATATTAGAGCTGGAAAAGCAATGCCTTCCATGGTATCTAGTGTAATGGTCGATTATTATGGTACTCCAACACCAATTAGTCAAGTTGCCAATGTTTCGACTCCAGATGGTATGACAATTTCTATACAACCTTGGGAAAAATCTTTAATTCCTGAAATTGAAAAAGGAATTCATTTGGCTAATATTGGCTTCAACCCAATGAATAATGGAGAAAGTGTAATTATCAATGTTCCCCCTTTAACTGAAGAGAGAAGAATAGAGTTGGTAAAACAAGCAAAAGCAGAAGCAGAAGAAACAAAAGTGGGGGTGCGAAATGACCGTAAAAATGCCAATAACGAAATAAAGAAAGCAACTATTTCTGAAGATTTAGCAAAAAATCTTGAAATGGATGTTCAAAAAATGACGGATAATCACATTATTAAAATTGATGCAGTGTTCTCTTTAAAAGAAAAAGAAATTATGACTGTTTAATAAATACAGTTCTAAAAATAATTAAAACGGCTCTAAAGCCGTTTTTTTTTATTGCCAAGTTATAATAAATTTGTATTTAATTCAACTTGTATTTAAACTGCATAAGCCTATATAGTTATAGCGTAATTTAATACCTTTGCACCTTTCTAAAAGCATATAGAAATCAATATTAAACAATACGTTGAATAAACTTTTTAGCATGGGATTTTGGAGTGCACTAGCACGATTTATTTTAAGAAATAGAACATTTCTATTAATCTTAATTGCAGCAATTACCTTTGCATTGTCCACACAATGGGACAATATGCGTTTTTCAACAACAGAGGCTAACTTATTACCAGACGACCATTATATTAATATTGAATACAATAAATTTTTAGAAGAATTTGGTGAAGAAGGTAATTTAGTTATACTAGGAATAAAAGACTCAACACTATTCACTCCTGAAAAATTTATTGCTTGGAATAAATTATCAGAAGATTTAATGAAATATAAAGAAATAGATTTTACTATTTCTGTAGGCGACCTATTAAAACTTGAGAAAAGGAAAGATACTACTGCTTTTAATTTAGTTCCCTTTATTAAAGATTCTGTTTTCACAAACGAATCTCTTAAGCAATATAAATACGAACTTTTTAACAAACTTCCTTTTTACGAGGGATTAGTTTATAGTCCAAATAAGCAATCCATTAGAACTGCTATTTACATGGACAAGTCTATTATAAATACTTCCATTCGAAAAGATTTTATAATAAATGATCTAATTCCTATAATAAAACAATTTGAAGAAGAAACAGGAATAAAAGTTCATACCTCTGGGATGCCCTATATTCGAACTCTTAACTCTAAAAATATAATAGATGAAATTGGATTATTTATAGGAGCGGCTTTATTGGTTACCTCTTTATTATTTTTCTTTTTCTTTAGATCATTTAGGGCAACAATCATTGCAATGTTTACCGTAATTATTGGAGTAATGTGGGCTTTCGGAATACTAGGGCTATTACAGTTCGAAATTACAGTCCTTACTGCATTAATTCCTCCTTTGATTATTGTTATTGGAATACCAAATTGTATATTTCTAATAAATAAATACCAACAAGAAATTAAACTTCATGGCAATAAAGCAAAATCGTTACAACGAGTAATTACAAAGGTTGGTAATGCAACCTTAATGACCAATTTAACAACTGCTTCTGGTTTTGCTACTTTTATACTTACCAACAGTAAATTATTAAAAGAATTTGGTATTGTTGCTTCCATTAATATTATAACTATATTTTTATTAAGTCTTTTTATCATCCCGATAATGTATAGTTTTATGCCTCCTCCAAAGGATAAGCATTTAAAACATTTAGGGAAAAAATGGATAAATCAATTTGTAGACTGGACTGAACATATGGTTAGAAACCATCGGATTGCTATTTATATTAGTTCTATAATGATACTCTGTATAAGTATTATTGGTATTTTTAATATTGGTATTTCAGGAAGCATTATTGAAGACATGCCAAAAAAAACAGAATTTTTTAGTGATATCAAATTTTTTGAAAAAGAGTTCGAAGGTATTATGCCATTAGAGATATTAATAGATACCAAAAGAAAGAAAGGAGTTATGAGTCTTGCTACATTAAAACGTATGGATAAACTTCAAAACTATATTCAAGGAGTTCCAGAGTTATCCAAATCTTTATCGGTAGTAGAGTTAGTGAAATTCTCCAAACAGGCATACTATAACAACAATCCGGAGTATTATCAATTACCCAATAGTCAAGAACGAACTTTTTTACTATCTTATGCAAACAGCAGTACCAAGAACCCTGCCTTTCTAGACAATTATGTAGATAGTACTGGTCAATATGCTCGCATAACTACCTTTATGAAAGATACAGAAACGAAAAGGTTTGATCGTATTGAAGAAGATTTAAAGTCTGAAATTAAAAAAATATTTCCTGAAGAACGTTACAATGTAATCGTAACTGGAAAAGCATTGGTATTTCAGAAAGGAACAAAATACTTAGTCAATAATTTGATTCTATCTCTATCACTAGCAATCTTATTAATTGCCCTTTTTATGGCTTGGATGTTCAGGAGTTTTAAAATGATTTTAGTATCGCTAATTCCTAATTTATTACCGTTAATTATTACAGCAGGACTTATGGGATATATTGGAGTACCCATAAAACCTTCAACCATATTAGTTTTTAGTATTGCCTTTGGTATTTCAGTAGATGATACCATTCATTTTTTAGCAAAATACCGACAAGAACTAATTGCAAATCATTGGAAAATTAGAAAATCTGTTTATGCAGCATTAAGGGAGACCGGTGTTAGTATGCTATATACTTCAATAGTTTTATTTTTCGGCTTTTCAGTATTTGCCATTTCAAGTTTTGGAGGAACCGTAGCATTGGGGATTTTAGTGTCCATTACCTTATTATTTGCAATGTTATCCAATCTATTATTACTTCCTTCTTTATTATTATCATTTGAAAGAAGTATAGCCAATAGGAAAACACTAAAAAAACCAAGTATTCAAATATTATCTGATACGGAGTTAGAGGAAGAAAACGAAAATTCATAACTCATTTTTATTTTTTTATAAGTAAAAGTATCTTTGTTAATCAAAATAAAAATCATGCAACAAAAAAGAATTGTACATTTATTAGAAACAGAACCCTCTCCAATAGAAATAACTATCAACGGATGGGTAAGAGCTTTTAGAAGCAATCGTTTTATTGCTTTAAATGATGGTTCTACCATAAAAAATTTGCAATGTGTTGTTAATTTTGAAAATTTCGAAGAATCTTTATTAAAGAAAATTACTGTAGGAGCAGCTGTTCAGGTTTTTGGCACGATAGTAGAAAGTCAAGGACAAGGACAAAAAGTTGAAATTCAAGTCTCAAAGGTTAAAATTTTAGGTGAAGCTGATCCAGAAGAAGTAAAACTAACTATTATTTCACCAAAAAGACATTCTCTTGAAAAATTAAGAGAAGAAGCTCATTTACGAATTCGCACCAATACATTTAGTGCAGTTATGAGAACTCGATCTAAATTGGCTTTTGCAGTTCATGAATATTTTCAAAAAAATGGTTTTAATTATATGAACACTCCAGTAGTAACTGGAAGTGATGCTGAAGGTGCTGGGGAAATGTTTCGTGTTTCAGCTCTAGACCCTAAAAATACACCTTTAGATGAAGTCGGAAATATAGATTACAAACAAGATTTCTTTGAAAAAGAAACAAACTTGACGGTGAGTGGTCAATTGGAAGCAGAAACGTATGCGATGGCATTAGGTAAAGTATATACTTTTGGACCTACTTTTAGGGCTGAAAACTCAAATACCTCTCGCCATTTAGCTGAATTTTGGATGATCGAACCAGAAGTTGCTTTTAACGATTTAGATCAGAATATGGATCTAGCAGAAGACTTTATTAAATATGTAGTAAACTATGCTCTTGAAAATTGTAAAGACGATTTAGAATTTTTAGAACAACGTTTACTTCAAGAAGAAAAAAGTAAGCCTCAAGCAGAAAGAAGTGAAATGTCTTTAAGAGATAAATTAGCTTTTATTGGAGAAAATAATTTTAAACGAGTTAGTTATACGGAAGCTATAGATATTTTAAAAAATAGTAAACCCAACAAAAAGAAAAAATTCAAATATATTATTGAAGAATGGGGTGCGGATTTACAAAGTGAACATGAACGTTATTTAGTTGAAAAACACTTTAAATGTCCGGTAATTCTTTTTGACTATCCCGCAAATATCAAGGCCTTTTACATGCGCCTAAATGATGATGGAAAGACAGTAAGAGCTATGGATGTTCTATTCCCAGGTATTGGAGAAATTGTTGGTGGATCTCAAAGAGAAGAGCGTTATGATGTGTTAAGGAAAAAAATGGCTGATCTTGATATCGACGAAGAAGAATTGTACTGGTATTTAGACTTGCGTAAATTCGGAACAGCGGTTCATAGTGGTTTTGGACTAGGTTTCGAAAGATTGGTTCAATTTGTAACTGGTATGGGTAATATTAGAGATGTAATTCCTTATCCTCGTACACCAGGCAACGCAAGTTTTTAATAAAACTAGCGTTATACCTCTTATAGATTAAAAACAATCTTCATCTTTAATATGTAGATTGTTTTTTTTATTTTTATAAGATAGAAATAGGCATGCTAAAACAACAATTAAATTTTAAACTTTCTCAAAAGTTATCTCCTCAACAAATTCAGTTGATGAAACTTATTCAACTACCAACACAGGCATTTGAACAAAGAATATCACAAGAAATTGAAGAAAATCCAGCCCTTGAAGGAGGAAAAGATGGAAAAGATGAACATGATGATGATTTTAGTAACGAAGAATATGATAGTGAAATAGATGATGGTAATGAGCTTATTGAATCTGATATAAATATTGACGAATATTTAAGTGATGACGAAACCCCAAATTATAAGTTATCTGCCAATAATTACAGTCCAGATGACGAGGATAAACAAATACCTTATGCCTCTGGAACTTCTTTCAATCAATATTTATTACAGCAATTAAACACCTATCGATTTAATGAGAAGGAAAAAGAAATTGCTCGATTTTTAGTAGGTAGCGTAGATGAAGGTGGTTATATACGTAGAGATCTAATGGATATTGTCGATGATTTAGCCTTTACCCAAAATATATTCACCACTGAAGAAGAGATAGTTAAAATCATAAAAATTGTACAAAATTTAGACCCCGCAGGAGTTGGAGCAAAAAACCTTCAAGAATGTTTATTAATACAGTTAAAAAGAAAAAACACCTCCGAAGCGATTTTAATAGCAATCCGGTTAATAGAAGAATCCTTTGACCAATTTACAAAAAAACATTATAAGAAACTACTTGCAAAATATTCCATTACAGAAGAACAATTACGTTTGGCTATTCATGAAATTGAAATTTTAAACCCAAGACCTGGAGGTTCTTATGCAGGAAATACTAAAATGGTAGAACACGTAGTTCCTGATTTTGCTATTAAAATAATAGATGGAGAACTACAACTAACTCTAAATGGGCGTAATGCTCCTGACCTACATGTTTCTCGTGATTATAGCGAAATGCTAAAAGGTTTTAAAGTAACTAAACAAAAAACTAAATCTCAAAAAGATGCTGTTTTATTTATTAAACAAAAATTAGATGCTGCAAAATGGTTTATTGATGCTATTAAACAAAGACAACAAACCCTATTTATTACCATGAATGCAATTATGTATCATCAAAAAGAATATTTTTTAACCGGCGATGAGCAAAAACTTAAGCCAATGATTTTAAAAAATATTGCAGATGAAATAAATATGGATGTTTCCACGGTTTCAAGGGTAGCAAATAGTAAATATGTAGACACTCCATATGGAACAAAATTAATCAAAGACTATTTTAGTGAATCTATGAAAAATGATCAGGGTGTAGATGTTTCTACTAGAGAAATAAAAAATACCCTTAAAAACATTATTTTAGAAGAAGATAAAAAAAGACCTCTAACGGACGATAAACTTGCAGACATACTAAAGAGTAAAGGATATCCAATTGCGCGTAGAACAATCGCAAAGTACCGCGAGCAATTAGATGTTCCTGTAGCTCGATTGCGAAAAAAAATATAATGAATTATTTTTTACGAAGTGCTTCATATATTTTTCACCCTTTATTAATGCCATTAATTGGACTTAGACTATATTTTGATTTAACCCCCCGATTTATTGAACCCCAGCTAATTAACACAAAGACTTATGCTATTGTTATCATTACTATTTTAATACCATTAATTTCTTTTTTCTTATTAAAAAACTTAGGTTTAATTAAAAGTATAAATTTAAAAGAAGTCCAAGAAAGAAAATTTCCTTTAATGATACAGATACTTCTAATTCTAGTTATTATTAAAATGGTGTTTAATTCATATCATTCACCCGAAATGTATTATTTTTTTGTGGGCATATTATTTACCACTATTTCTGCATTAGTATTAGTTATTTTTGATTTTAAAGTAAGTTTACATCAAATGGGAGTTGCTGGCGTCACTATGTTCTTAATTGCATTGAGTATTCATTTTAATAAAAATTATTTATTAGAAATCGGTGTTTTTTTCTTTATAAATGGGTGGGTCGCTTCTTCAAGATTAGACATAAAATCACATACCATTCCCGAATTGCTTACCGGGTTTTTTATTGGTGTTATTCCACAAATAGCCATTCTTAATTATTGGCTATAAAAAATCAATAATCTAGATCAAGGTTTTTAATAAATATAATCGTAAATTATTATTATAAAATGTAGAAAATCAATCCTAATTTAATTCCATGAAAATTCACCTTTTGACCATCAGTAGTAACCGCATTTTCATTAAAAAATGGGTTTAAACTATAGTAAGCAAAAAGGTTAAATTTGTTATAACCGACACTTAAAGTGGTTCCCAAGCGTAGTTTATTAAAATCAGAAATACCAGTTATTCTTACAGTTTCAAAAACATCCTTATATTTAGATTGATCCCAAAAGGTATAACCTACTCTAAATCCGGCATAAACTCTCCAAAATTTATATTCTGTAACAGTTGAGCTTCTCCATCTTAATTGAATGGGGGCTTCTAAGACAGAAACACTAAATCTATTTTGCTTAAAGTCTTGATTTGAATCGATTATGGTATAGCTAGAATTGCCTAGTTCATCTTCATTAATTTTTAGATTTTGACCATATTGATCGTATGAAAATCCTGCTCCAATAGCAATAGCTAGGTTACACCTTTTATTAAGAGGGAAATCTCTAAGAAAGCCAAATTGGAAACCTGCGGATATACCCTCAGAATTCATCCCAGATGGAATTTCCGAAAAAACATTATAGGATACGCCAACATAAAACTGATCTTCGCGATAGAATAATTCACCTTCAAATTTAGGTATGGAATCCTGAGCAATGGAATATATCGAAAACAGAAGAAAGAAAGTATGTATAAAGAATCGCATCATATCATAAAAAGAATTTTAGTCCCTTTAACTTGCAATAAAGATAGTTGTAATTAATTATATAAAAAAAATGCCTTAACTCTGATATCAGAACAAAGGCATTTAATAAATCTTAACGGTAATTTTACTGATCTATTGGATCTCCACTTGCAGTAATATAAATTATTTTTACCATGTTGAGTTGTCTTAATTTTTCTTTGATATCAGTAACTAAACCAGTATTGGTATCATCATCCACTTTTAAAGCAACAACTACTTTACTTTGGAGTTCCGGGTTTAGTTTCCCTCTTGCTTCTGTTAATGCTAATCCTATATTTGAAATATCTGTGAATTTATCTCCAATTTGTATTCTACCTTCCTCACCAAAATTCTTTCTATATTGAAGACTTGGTTTTCCAGCAAAAATAAAAACAGACCTATCCTTTTTAAGTTTTTCAATTTGGTTTGCTTTTGGTAGATTTTGTTCAACTTTTAACTCAGTATCCCTCATAACCGTAACCACCATAAAAAAGAATAATAACATAAATACAATATCTGGTAAAGATGCTGTAGATACGGGAGGTAATTCGTTACCTTTTTTCTTAGTAAATTTTGACATTTTCTACTTTTTTATTAATTTTTCTTAGGTTCTGCTTCAGATAGTTTTAAAGGAAATAATAATTGTACCTCTTTTAGTTTTGCACGTGCATCAGTTACATCACCTAAATAAGTCCCAGCATCTATATCTTTTTTAACTTCTGAAAAATTCCACCCATATAGTCTGTTAGATTCTCTATCTCTTAAAAAATTATATGCAGCAACTAATTCATTTTGAACAGATATGTACATTTTATAAGAAGTTAATCTATCACTTTGTACAGATATTACAGCTTTATCAGGATTATCTGAGGATGTTTCAGAACGTTTTCCCTTACAATAATTACAATATTCAGGACTATTGGATAAAGCACCTCCATTATCCAAAAATTCGATAGCACTTTCACGTATATCTTTTAATTGCATTGGATTATCATTTACCAATAATTCGTCGTTTTTATTAACCAATACGATAAAAAGATTCTTTTTCTTGATTTTCGGAGGTTCTATCTCAGATTTATCTATAGGTGGCAATTGTCTGGCTATCCCATTGTCTTTCTCTAAAGTAGTTGTTACTAAGAAAAAAATAAGTAGTAAGAAAGCTATGTCTGCCATAGACCCTGCATTGACCTCTGGTGCTGATCTTCTTGCCATATTATTTTGTTTTTTTAAATCCGCTAACAACCATAGAACCAATCGCTACAATTGCTAATATGTAAAAAGCATAAAGTCCTGCACCAATCCATTTAGAATTAGATTTAGTCAGTAGCTCTCCGTCTGGAAGTGGCAATTGATTGTTATCTGCAAGTCCGTAAGAAATCCCAATAATAACAATAAAAGCTCCTAAAGTGATTAACGTATTTTTTATATTTCCAGACATTAATCCTTTAAAACCAAAAAATACAACTGAAATTACTACGAGAGCTAACATAACGAATGCGGTGTTTATAAAAGCATCAACGCCCCAACCTGTCTCCTTAATATCACTATCACCTTTCAAAATCATCATACCGAGTATCACTACTCCAATAAGACTTAGGATTAATCCTATAATTTTAATTATTTTGTGTAAACCCATTCTGTTTGGATATTAAATTATTATTTATTTTTATATTCTACCAACATATCAATTAATGTGATAGAAGCATCTTCCATACTGTTTACGATACTATCAATTTTTGCAATTATATAATTGTAGAATACTTGAAGAATAATAGCTACAATTAGACCAAATACAGTCGTTAATAATGCAATTTTAATACCACCCGCTACTAATGAAGGGTTCATATCTCCAGCTGCTTGTATTTTATCGAATGCATCAATCATACCAATTACAGTACCCATGAAACCAAGCATTGGTGCAATTGCAATGAATAAGGATATCCAAGATACATTTTTCTCTAATTGACCCATCTGAACGCCTCCATAAGCTACAACAGCTTTCTCGGCAGCATCCACACCTTCATTTGCGCGTTCTAAACCTTGATAGTAAATAGAGGCAACAGGTCCTTTTGTATTTCTACAAACTTCTTTTGCCGCGTCAATTCCACCACTTTTTAGAGCATCTTCTACGTTATCAGCTAATTTTTTAGTATTTGTAGTAGCAAGGTTTAAGTAGATAATTCTTTCAATAGCAAATGCTAAACCAAGAATTAAACATAAAAGTACAATCCCCATAAATGCAGGACCACCTTCTACAAAACGCTCTTTTAATTCTTGATGAAATCCTTTCTCTTCGGTGGAAGTTCCATCTTCATCTTGAATTATTGAAACTGTTGCTGCTGCCATTACAGTTTGTACATTAATTGGCATAATTTGAACGTTTGCTGCTTTTGAGCTTAGTGTTCCTGCAAAAACCAAAGTGGTAATTGCCAAAATAGAAAATAATTTTTTCATTGCTATTGACTTAAGATTTGTTTTTAATTTAAAGATTTTAAAGATATATAAAAAAAGTTAATCTCCAAGAATAAAATATACTTATGAAATGTTTTGATTTACTTGGACATTAAAACATCTTTTAGCAGAGAGGAAGGGATTCGAACCCTCGATACGCTTGTGGCGTATACACACTTTCCAGGCGTGCGCCTTCGACCACTCGGCCACCTCTCTAAAACTATCATTTTAACGATAATTACCCAGCCAAAGGATTACAAAAAAACAAAAAAAAATAGTCTTATAAAAAATTTAAAGGATTAATTTATTTGATTTCTCCTCGCAACGAAGTTTCGAATTTGGTTTTGAAGCCTTTAGCGGAAATATTTTGACCTAGCATAAACATTAATTTTGCAACTGCAGCTTCCGTTGTGATATCTTTTCCAGATATAATCCCAATAGTTCTATATTCTTTATTGGTATTGTAAATACTCATATCTACACCACCACCAAAACATTGTGTAACATTAATTACTGGAATATTCTTATTTGTAATTTTTTTTATGGCTTTTAAAAACCATTTTTCATTTGTTAAATTACCACTTCCATAAGTTTCTAACACCAACCCTTTAAGGTTAGGATATGAAAATATATGGTTGATTATTTCTTTATTAATTCCTGGGAACATTTTAACTAATAATATGTTTGACTCAAGAATTTTATGAACTACTAACTTTTTATTCCAATTTGGTTTTAACAATACTGGAAAATTTATCGATAATTTAACTCCACTTATTATCAGGGGAGGGTAATTTAAAGAATCAAAAGCTTCAAAATGTTCTGCATTTACTTTTGTGGTACGATTCGCTCTATAAAGTTTATATTCAAAATATAAGCCCACTTCTGTTATTACTGGTTTATTATTTCTGTAAAGCGAAGCTATTTGAATGGAGGTTATTAAGTTTTCTTTTGCATCGGTTCGCAAATCACCAATTGGAAGCTGTGAACCAGTGAAAATTACTGGTTTGGTTAGGTTCTCTAACATAAAACTCAATGCCGATGCAGTATAGGACATCGTATCACTTCCGTGTAGAACTACAAAACCATCATATTTTTCGTAGTTATCTTCTATAATAATTCCAATCTCCACCCAAAAATCAGGATTCATATTAGAACTATCAATAGGCTCTAAAGAACTATGTGAAGCGATGTTACATTCTAAAAGATTGAGTTCAGGGATGTATTTTAATAATTCATCAAAATTAAAGTTTTGTAATGCACCCGTTTCCGAGTCCTTAATCATACCAATAGTCCCGCCGGTATAAATAAGTAGTATATTTCGTTTTGTATTCATTTAATTTTTTTAAATTCCAAAAACATCAATAGCATTTTGGCCTGTAACTCTTGCAACTTCCTCTTTACTAATATCATAAACTTCTGCGACTTTTTCACAAATTAAAGACAAGTAACTACTTTCATTTCTTTTCCCTCTGTAAGGCACAGGAGAAAGATATGGTGAGTCAGTCTCTAAAACAATATATTTTAAATCAAATTTATTTAAAAAAGTATCAATTTTTCCATTTTTAAAAGTCACAACTCCCCCTATTCCTAATTTCATATTAAAAGATATTGCTTTATGTGCTTGTGCTTCAGTTCCAGTAAAACAATGAAAAATACCGTATAAATCATCTCCTTTTTCAGTTTCTAATACCTCAAAAACTTCATCAAAAGCATCTCTACAATGTATTACTATTGGCAATTGATATTTTTTAGCTAATTGAATTTGAGTTTTAAAGGCTTTTTTTTGAATTTCTAATGTGCTTTTGTCCCAATATAAATCTATTCCTATTTCACCAACTGCAAAAAAGGATCTTATTAAAAATTGATTTTCAACATGCTTCAATTCTTCTTTATAATTTTCTTTAACGGAAGTTGGATGTAAACCCATCATTAAAAAAATATTCTCCGGATATTCCTTTTCAAGTTGATACATTGCTTCTGTGGTTTCTGAATCTATAGCTGGAATAAAAAATCTTTTTACTCCGTTATCAAAAGCACGTTGCATCATAGTTCCTCTGTCCTCATTAAAAGAGTCACTATATAAATGTGTATGAGTATCTGTTAACATAATTTACAAAGCTACAAGTTTGAGACAAATCTTATATATTATGTTCATTATATTTACAAAAAAAAATTGAGACAATTAAGAAATCTTCTTCAGAAAAGTGGTTTTTACAGAATTCCACTAAAAAAAATAAAATCAGGACACTATGTCTTTTCAGCAAAGATAAACACTATTCCGGGTGTTTTTATTATTGACACTGGTGCTTCTAACAGTTGTATTGGATTTAACAACAATTCTTATTTTAATTTAAACAATGAAAAAAGTTTAGTCAAAGCTGCTGGTGCCGGAGCAATTAACATGGAAACTGAAATTGCGAAAAACAACTCAATAGCAATTGGATCATGGAAAATTAGTCATTTTGATTTTGTAATTTTTGATCTTTCACATGTTAATGAAGCGCTTAATCAGGTGGGCGAAACTCCCATACATGGTATAATTGGCGGAGATTTTTTAAAGAAAAACAGAGCTGTTATTGATTACGGAAGGAATTGTTTTTACCTCAAGTAAAAGATTTAATGATAAGATTCTAAGCATCGAAAAGCCTTAATAGAAGGAACCTTAAATTGAAAAAAATAATCTTTTAAATTAGTCGGATATCATTGACTTCATTTATAATTCAAGCGCGTTTTTAATCTCATTATTCATTAAAAATTCTGTTGGGTTTTCTAATGCTTCTTTTACTGCAACTAAAAACCCTACAGATTCTCTACCATCAATAATTCTATGGTCATATGAAAGAGCTACATACATAATAGGTCGAATTTCAACTTTCCCGTTGATGGCTACAGGTCTTTCAACTATATTATGCATCCCTAAAATACCACTTTGTGGTGGATTGATAATAGGCGTTGATAACATAGACCCAAAGACACCTCCATTTGTAATGGTAAATGTTCCTCCAGTCATTTCATCAACTGTAATTTGTCCATCTCTAGCTAAAATAGCCAATCGTTTTACCTCAGATTCAACACCTCTAAAAGATAAATTTTCTGCATTTCTTATTACAGGAACCATTAACCCTTTAGGTCCAGACACTGCTATTGAAATGTCTTTAAAATCATGTTTGATTTGGAAATCTCCATCGATCATTGAGTTAACGTCAGGAAATAGCTCCAATGCTCTTACCACTGCTAGCGTGAAGAAAGACATAAACCCTAGGCCTACATTGTGCTTTTCTTTAAATTCCTCTTTATATTTTTTTCTTAATTCAAAAATTGGCGACATATCTACTTCATTAAAAGTAGTAAGCATTGCTGTATCATTTTTAACTGAAACTAACCGCTCTGCAACCTTGCGGCGTAACATTGATAGTTTTTTTCGACTCGTACCTCTTTTACCACCTCCTATAGTACCCATTGAAGGTATCGCTTTTATGGCATCATCTTTTGTAATTCTTCCGTCTTTTCCGGTTCCTTTTAAAGAAGAAGTGTCCATGTTTTTTTCAGCTAAAATCTTTTTAGCAGCAGGAGAAGCTGATCCAGTAGCGTAGCTTTCTTTTTGTAAAGTAGCAGTTTTTTCAACTATTTCTGCTGATTTGTTTTCAGAAGAATTTGACATTTTTTCAGGTACCGTTTCATTACCATCGGGTCTTTTAGCTTCGGTATCTATAAAACATACTACAGCACCTACAGCAACAGCATCTCCTTCTTCAGCCTTTAGGGAAATAATTCCACTTGCTTCTGCTGGTAACTCTAAAGTTGCTTTGTCACTATCAACCTCAGCTATTGCTTGATCTTTTTCTACCCAATCACCATCTGCAACTAACCATTCTGCAATTTCAACTTCAGTGATTGATTCTCCAGGTGAAGGAACTTTCATTTCTAATGCCATAATATCTTATCTTTTATATAGAACTATTTGCGGTAACTACAATTAAAATGTACCCAACAATAATTAAACATATAAACCACCAATATTTCTTGAACATTGATTTAGTCCATTTATTTCCACCCCACATAGGGAAATTATTATTTTTTGACATAAGTACTTACTTTTTCTACTAATTCAAAACTTTAATTTGTTCAATTTCTAAATCAAACTTATATAAAAACTTTTTACCTAATTTATTAACTCTATTATATCTAAATATAAACATACAATTCCAAACAATTTCTTCTATATAATAAAACAGACGATATAATCTTTATATTTTCTTTTAAAAAGTACTTGGTAAACTATTTATTAGGTTTAAAAAAAACACTGTCAATAACTTTTTTATGTCTTGATTTAAATCGTGTTGGACTCCCAGCCGCTGGAGTTGCATAAATTTTTCGACTACAAACTCTAAAGGATTTTGCGTCTTCAAAGTGCAATAAAATATGTGTATATGCACCCATATTTTTAGGTTCTTCCTGAGCCCAAACTAAATCCTCTACATTTTTATATTTTTTAATAATTGATTTTAATGCAACAACTGGTAAAGGGAATAGTTGCTCAATTCTAATCAAAGCTACATCATCCCGATTTAATTTCTCTTGTTCTTCTAATAAATCATAATAAAACTTACCGCTTACAAAAACTAACGTTTTAATATTATCTGGAATAGCTTCATCATCATCAATTATCATCCGGAAACTTCCGTTTGCAAATTCTTCTTTAGTTGAAACTACTTTAGGATGTCGCAATAAACTTTTAGGAGTAAATACTATTAAAGGCTTTCGGTAATTTACTTTCATTTGTCTTCTTAGCAAGTGAAATAAATTTGCAGGTGTTGTACAGTTAGCCATAAACATATTATCTCTAGCGCATAATTGCAAATAACGTTCCATTCTAGCTGAAGAATGCTCCGCTCCTTGACCTTCATAACCATGAGGTAATAACATAACCAATCCATTTTGTAATTCCCATTTATCTTCAGCTGCAGATAAGTATTGATCGATCATTATTTGAGCGCCATTACTAAAATCACCAAATTGAGCTTCCCAAATAGTTAAGGTATTTGGACTTGCCATCGCATAACCATAATCAAAACCAACTACACCATATTCTGAAAGTAAAGAATTATAAATAAAAAAATCTCCTTGGTCTCCTTTAAGTTGATTAAGTAGTACTATTTCTTCTTCACTATCTTCTACTTTAACTACTGCATGACGATGAGAAAATGTTCCTCTCTCCACATCTTGGCCACTCATTCTTACATTATATCCTTCTTTTAAAAGCGAACCATAAGCAAGTGTTTCTGCCATGGACCAATCCAATGCGTTGGTTTCAAAATACATTTTATTACGAGCTTCAATAAGTCTTTCAATTTTTCGTAAAAACTTTTTATCGGCAGGTAATTTTGAAATAACTTCAGTTATTTCAGTGAGTTTATCTAAAGAAAAGCTAGTGTCTACTGGAAGCATCATCATGTCTTCTTTCGCATATCTAAATCCTTTCCATTCGTCTTGCATAATTGCAGTAATAACTGCTTTATTTTCTTTTCGAGAATCTTCTAAGTTTTCATTTAATTTATTCTTGTAATCAGCTTCTAATTTTTTAATATATCCCTCTTCAATAACTCCTTCTTTCAATAATTTGTCCGCATAAATATCTCTAGAATTGTTATGTTTTGCTATGGCTTTATATAATTTTGGTTGGGTAAAACGAGGTTCATCTCCTTCATTATGTCCATATTTCCTATATCCTAGAAGATCTACAAAAACATCTTTACCAAATTTCATCCTATATTCTAGAGCAAATAGCATTGCATGCACAACAGCTTCTGCATCATCAGCATTTACATGTAAAACAGGAGATAATGTTACTTTTGCAACATCTGTACAATAGGTAGATGAACGTGCATCTAAGTAATTAGTGGTAAATCCTATTTGGTTATTTACAACAATGTGAATGGTTCCTCCTGTTTTATAGCCATCTAGAGCTGCCATTTGGACAATTTCATATACGATTCCTTGCCCTGCAATAGCTGCATCACCATGCACTATAATCGGAAGTACTTTTTCTATATTATTTTTATAATTCTTATCTTGTTTAGCTCTAACTATACCCTCAACTACTGCCCCTACTGTTTCTAAATGCGAAGGGTTTGGAGCAATATTTAAGTTAATTTCTTTACCGTCTGCTAATTTTCTTTTAGAAGTCCAACCCAAATGATATTTTACATCACCATCAAAAATATCTTGCTCATAATCTTTGCCATCAAATTCACTAAATATATCTTTTGCGCTTTTTCCAAAAATATTTGTTAAAGTATTTAATCGGCCTCTATGTGCCATTCCCATAACAAACTCTTTTACACCTCTTTCTGCAGCAGCTTTAATTAAGCTATCTAATGCTGGAATTAAACTCTCTCCACCTTCTAAAGAAAACCTTTTTTGACCTACATATTTAGTATGCAAGAAACTTTCAAAAGAAACTGCTTCATTAAGCTTCTTTAAAATAAGTTTTTTTTGAAGGTTATTATATTTTGGTTGATTAGAATTATTGTGTAATTTTTCTTGGATCCATTTTCGTTCTTCAGGCTTTCGAATATACATATATTCAACTCCTATAGATTCACAATAAATGGATTGTAAGTTTTTTAGAATATTTTCAAGTGAAGCTTCCCCTATTCCAACTATTTCTCCAGCTTTAAAAACTGTTTTTAAATCATGAACCGTAAGACCGAAATTTTCTATATCCAATGTTGGACTATAAATTCTTCTATTTCTTACCGGGTTTGTTTTTGTAAATAAATGACCTCTTGTTCGATAACCATCAATTAATTTAATTACCTGAAATTCCTTGTAAACATTTTCGTTAACAAGACCTTCGTCCAATTCGACACCCAAGGCTTCGGCAGAACCATTTTCAATACCAAAATCAAATCCCTGAAAAAATGCTCTCCAACTTGGTTCTACCTCATCTGGGGATTTTAAATACGTATCGTAAACTGCTGCGATAAATGAAGGATGTACCGCATTAAGAAATGAATATTTATCCATAGTAGGACTTTAAGAGTCTAAATTGTTTAAAACAGTGCAAAAATACAATAATTACAATTAATTTATTCTTAATTTTTATATATTTAGGAGGCAATAAACCTAATTTATTAAAAGATGAAAAATCCTATTATACTCGTTGTGTTAATAATATGTTTTTTTTGTTTTCAAAGCTATTCACAAGAACAAGTAAGTGCAAATAAACTGAAATCTGATTTTTGGAAACATGTTCAATTTGGAGGTGGTATTAGCTTAAGTTTTGGAAATGATTTTTTTAGCGGAACATTAGCTCCAAGTGCTGTTTATAGGTTTAATGAAATATTTGCAACCGGAATAGGTATTAACATGACCTATAACAAACAAAAATATAGTTATAAATCGTATGTTTTAGGTACTAGTATTTTAGGATTATTTAACGTGATGCCCCAATTGCAACTATCAGCTGAATTTGAACAACTTTATGTAAATAGAGATTTTGAAGATACTATTATAGTTTTGGGATGTAACACTTTTAATTGTGATCAAAGTTATTGGTACCCAGGATTATATTTAGGAGCTGGTTTTAGCACAGGACCGGTTACTATGGGAATTCGTTTTGATATACTCTACGATAGCGAAAAAAGTATTTACGGAAATCCTTATAATCCCTTTGTGAGATTTTATTTTTAATAATTATTTTTAAACCAAACCTTTTGCCATTCTCTAAGTAAAATAAAATATGTTATTTTTTTTGAAATTTCATGGGTGTTATTTACTTCTGTTTTTTTTATTTTTTCTTCCGAAACATCAATTATATATAATAAGTTTAAATATTTAGAATAGTTATTCAAAATAAGATCAAGAATAGCATTATTCAATTTTAATGTTAAATCTGAAGGGGAAATGTCCTTTATAAACTCTATATTGATATTCGCCCGTTTAAAGTCTTTATTTAACTGAAACACTAAACTTTCATATAATTGCAATTCTTCAGATTGAATAATAATTTCATCAGAAGTCAATACTGATTTTGTTTTATTCATTAAACTTTTCGATTCATTAATTGATCGCTAAACGATTTTAAAACTGCTTTATTTTTATCTGAAATATTAAGTTCTTGTATAATATTATTAGCATTTAGAGTATACTTTATAATTTCTTGTAAAGATTCTTTAGCTGCTCCAGATTTCACATATAACTCTTTAACTTGTTCAACCTTTTCAGAGGGATCTTCAGGGAAAATTGAAAACAATTGTTTTAAAATTCTCGCATCTGTTTCATTAGACCTTTGAAGCGTTTTTAAATATAAAAAAGTTTTTTTATTTGTAATAATATCACCTCCCACCTTTTTACCAAAAGTTTTTGGGTTACCAAAACAATCCAAGTAATCGTCTTGTAATTGAAATGCAATTCCTAGATTCCTGCCAAATTCATAGGTGTTTACTTTACAATTTTCAGATGCTCCTGCTACTATGGCTCCCATTTTCATAGCTGCCCCTATAAGTACTGCTGTCTTATATTCAATCATTTTCAAGTATTCTGGAATTGTAACATCATTTCTTGTTTCAAAATCTACATCGTATTGTTGCCCTTCACAAACCTGTAATGCTGTTGTGCTAAAAAGTTTAGCTAATTCACTAAATTTTTTAGGTTCATAATTCTCAAATAATTGATACGCTAAAATTAACAAGGCATCTCCAGAAAGAATTCCTGTATTTAAATCCCATTTATGATGTACCGTTTCTTTTCCTCTTCTCAATGGAGCTTCATCCATAATATCATCATGGATTAAAGAAAAATTATGAAATAATTCTAAAGCTAAAGCAGCTGGAAGCGCTTCTTTATTATCTTTATTAAAAAAATCACAAGTCATTAAAGTTAAAACAGGTCTTAATCTTTTACCACCTAGGGAAACAATGTACTTTATAGGCTCGTATAGTTTTTTTGGTTCTTTTATAGTTACTACTTCATTAAGATAGTTTTGAAGTGATTTTGCGTAATTTTCTATTCCTTCCATTAAAAAAGTTTTTACAAAAATAACATTCAAAAACCAATTATCAATCATAAAAATAAGTTTCCAATTTTAACTATTAAATTTATGTTAATACTTTGGAAACTTATTTTGTTTTTAAAGTTTCCTCGTTATATTTGCCCTCCTAAATTCTATGTCTTGAAAGAAAAAATATTAATAAAAGCAATCGATTTATTTATTAACTATGGCTTTAAAAGCGTTACCATGGACGATATTGCATCTGAAATGCATATCTCTAAAAAAACAATTTATTCTCATTTTAATAATAAGACAAAATTAGTGAAAGCCTCAACTTATCAGGTGTTTGATACAATTTCAAAGGGTATTAATTCTATATGTACCCTGCATAAAAACCCAATAGAAGAGCTTTATGAAATAAAAAAATATGTGATGGTACATTTAAAAAATGAAAAAACGTCACCCCATTATCAACTTTGCAAATATTATCCTGAGATCAATGATGCACTTAAGAAAAAAATGTTTGAATTAATACAAGCTTGTGTAGTTGATAATTTTAAAAGAGGTCTAAAACTAGGATTATACAGAACCAATATTAATGTTGATTTTGTTTCAAGAATTTATTTTATAGGTATAACAGGAACAAAAGATGAAAATATTTTTCCATCCGAATTATTTTCAAAAAAAGAATTAATGAATAGTTTTCTAGAATATCACTTGAGAGGAATAATTACTCGAGAAGGATTAAACGCTCTCAATCAAATTATAAAAAAGAACCACAATGAATAAAATATTCATCTTATTAGGTTTTACAATACTTTCAAATATTAGTATTGCTCAACAAAACCAAAAGTATAATTTCACATTAGAACAAGCCATAGATTTTGCGTTAGATAGCAATTATACTGCTATTAATGCTCGAAGAGATATTGCTATTGCAATTAAGAAAAAATGGGAAACTACAGCTGGTGGTTTACCTCAAATCGATGCAAATATTTCTTATCAAAATAATTTAAAACAACCAACAACTCTTCTACCCGGTGAAATTGCTGGTGGGGAAGCTGGATCTTTTGTCCCTATAATTTTTGGAACTAAACAAAATGCAACGCTAGGTGCAACTTTGACACAATTAATCTTTGATGGCAGTTATCTAGTAGGCTTACAAGCGGCAAAAACATTTTTAGATTATTCAGAAAACGCAGAAGAAAAAACCCAACTTGAAGTTAGAAGAGGTGTTATAAATGCTTATGGAAGTGTACTACTTTCAAAAGAATTAGTTGAAATTTTTGAGCTTAACAAAGCTAATCTTGAAAAAAATATTTTTGAAACTAGGGCATTTTATGAAAATGGATTTACCGAAGAGGAAAGTGTAGAGCAATTGGAAATTACACTAATTAATTTGGAAACTCAATTAAAAAATTCAGAAAGAACATTAATAATCGCAAAACAAATGTTCAACCTAGCTTTAGGAATAAATGTGGAAAGCGAAGTAGTTTTGCTTGATAATTTAGCTTCTTTAACACAACAAAACATTAGCCTTGAATTTTTAGAAGAAAATATTAAAATTGAAAATAACATTGATTACAAAATAGCAAATAACTTCACTGAACAACAAGTTTTAAAATTGAAATTAGAAAAGTCTTACTCCATTCCAAATCTTATAGCATTTGTAAATTATGGTACTCAAGCTAATAGTGAGAACTTTAATTTCTTAAATAATGATCAAAAATGGTATCAATCATCGGTAGTAGGTATTAGCATGAATATACCAATCCTAAGCAGTGGTATAAGGAATGCAAAAACTCAACAAGCAAGAATAGCTTTAGAACAATCAGAAACTAATCTTACGGAAGCCTATCAAAAAGTTTTATTAGAAATAAATACTGCAAAAAATAATTATCGCTTTGCTATTGAAATATATAATAACAACAAAAAGAATTTGGATTTATCTAAACGTGTTGAGAGAAAAAATGAAATAAAATTTTTAGAGGGACTTGCAACAAGTTTCGATTTGCGATCAGCGCAAATTCAATTATATACTGCTCAACAAAATTATTTCGAAGCCATGCTTAGAGTCATTACAACAAAGGCTGATCTTGAAACTGTATTAAACACACCGCAATTAAAAGCAACGAATTAATCACCATTATAATTTAATTTAAAATGAAAAATATATTTTTACTATTAACCTTAGCAATACTATCAATTTCTTGTGTTAATGATTCAAAATCTACAACATCTATTATAGAAAGTAAAGACCTCAAAAAAATAAGAAAACAACGCGATGAATTAGTTAACAAAGAAACTGCCATTATAAAAGAAATAAAAATTATTGATGAAGCAATATCTAGTTTAGATACAATTAAAAAATACCCTCTCGTAACTACATTTCAGGTTAAAGCAACTAATTTTAATCATTTTTTAGAGTTACAAGGTAGTGTTGCTACCAAGCAAAATTTAATTTTATATCCAGAGTTCTCGGGTCTTCTTACAAAATTATTTGTCAAAGAAGGACAAAAAGTAGAAAAAGGCCAGTTACTCGCAACTATCGATGACGCTGGTTTATCTCAACAATTAGCTCAAATAGAAGTACAGCTAAGTTTAGCGAAAACCACGTTTGATAGACAAGAACGTCTTTGGGAACAAAAAATAGGTAGTGAAATTGAATTTTTACAAGCTAAGGCAGCCTATGAAGGTCAACAAAATGCTGTAAACCAAATGAAATCTGAATTAGAAAAAACTTCGGTTCGCGCTCCATTCTCCGGTTTTATAGATGATATCATAACAGAACAAGGAACTGTTGTTGGAGCAGGTGCTTCTAAATTATTAAGAATTGTAAACTTGAATAATATGTATATTGAAGTTGAAGTCCCAGAAGTTTATTTAAGTAGTATTGTACCAGGAAAAAAAGTTGAAGTTTATTTTCCAGTTTTAGGTCAGACTTTAAATACGAAAGTAGATCAAGCTAGTAATTATATAAACCCAAACAATCGAACTTTTAAAATTACAATTCCAATCAAAAACAAAGAAAAACTCATTAAGCCCAATCTTACCGCTAAAATTAAGATAAATGATTACACTAATGAGCAAGCAATATTGATACCTCAGAGTATTATTTCAGAAAATTCATTAGGAGAGCAATACATTTTTATTGCCAACAACACCAATAAAGACAACGAAGCTATTGTTAAAAAAATGATTGTGAAAACTGGAAAAAATCAAGAAGGTTTTGTAGAAATATTACAGGGTCTAACAAGTAACGACATCGTTATTAATGAAGGTGCTAGAAATGTGAAAGACGGTCAAAGTGTGAGAATTTTAAACGTGGAAAGTAATGAGTAAAAAGAAAAAAAATATCAACAAAGAATTTGGTTTATCTTCTTGGGCAATTAATAACAAAACTACCATCTATGTGATGATGGCAATTATTTTATTTTTAGGAATATCAGCTTATTTTAGTATGCCTCGAGAAAATTTTCCAGAAATTAAAGAAACTAAAATTTATGTCAGTTCTGTTTTCCCAGGCAATACAGCAGAAGATATTGAAAAATTTATAACTACACCCCTAGAAGATAAATTAAAAACATTAAGTAATGTTGTTAAAATAAATTCTACATCACAAGAGGATGTCTCTTCTATTGTAATAGAATTTGATGAAGACATAGATGTTGAATTTGCCAAACAAAAAGTAAAAGACGAAATAGAAACTGAGACATCTGGAGAGGATTGGCCAATATTTAATGGTGCTAAAGTTGAACCCAATGTGTTCGCTTTAAGTATGTCTGAAGAAATACCTATATTAAATATTAACATTTCTGGTGATTATCCTATAGGAAAATTAAAAGAATATGGCGAATATTTAGAAGATGAAATAGAAAACTTACCTGAAATAAAAAAAGTTGATATCCGAGGAGCTCAAATAAGAGAAGTAGAAGTTGCAGTAGATATCTACAAAATGATGGCTGCCAAAGTAAGTTTTAACGATGTTATTGGAGCTATAAATAATGGAAATATAACTATGTCTGCTGGGAATCTTATAGCTAGCGGTCAAAGAAGAACTATTCGCGTTATTGGAGAAATTACAGATCCTTCAGATTTAGAGAATTTTGTTGTGAAATCTGATAATGGCAGTCCAATTTATTTAAAAAACATTGCAGCTGTTTATTTTAAAGAAAAGGAAAGAACCACTTATGCAAGAGAATTTGGTAATCCTGTGGTAATGCTTGACGTTAAAAAGAGAGTAGGAAAAAACATGGTTGCAGCTGCTGAAAAAATAAAAGTTATTGTTGAAAAAGCTAAAAAAGATATCTTTCCTAGTAATTTAAAAGTAACTATAGCTAACGATCAGTCTTCAAAAACTATTGGGCAAGTAGATGATTTGGTAAATAATATTTTATTTGGGATTATTTTAGTAGTAACGGTTTTAATGTTCTTTTTAGGATTTAAAAATGCATTATTTGTAGGTTTTGCGATTCCTATGTCCATGTTTATGTCCTTAATGATACTAAACTATCTAGGTTATACCATGAACACTATGATTCTTTTTGGATTAATTATGGGGCTTGGTATGTTGGTTGATAACGGGATTGTGGTAGTAGAAAACGTATACCGTTTAATGGATGAAGAAGGAATCCCTAGAATTGAAGCCGCCAAACAAGGAATTAGTGAAATTGCCATTCCTATTATAATATCTACAGCAACAACAATTGCAGCTTTTATACCCTTAGGACTTTGGCCGGGAGTCATGGGTGAATTTATGATATACCTTCCAATAACACTTTCAGTAGTATTAGGGTCCTCACTGTTTGTCGCCATCTTTTTTAATTCAGTAATGGTTTCTCAGTTTATGACCATAGAGGATAATGATATGCCCCTTAAAAAAATTATTACTTTGTCTATTTTTATTACTGGTATTGGATTCCTAATTTTATTATTTGGTGGAGTATATAAAGCATTAGGAAGTGTCATGATTTTCACCGCTATTATGCTTTGGGTTTACCGCTTTGGATTGCGTAAAATCGCCAATCGTTTTCAAACAAGAACCATCCCTAAATGGGAAAGAATATATGAAAAGATATTACGAGGAGCATTAAAAGGTTATATGCCTTATGTGTTGTCCATTGGTACTGTATTTTTACTGATCATTTCCTTTTCTGGTTTTGGTTACTCTATTGGAACCCAAAGAACCAAAATAGAGTTTTTCCCAGACAATACTCCCAATCAAATTATAGTGTATGTAGAGTATCCTCAAGGCACCGATATTGAAAAAACAAATATTATTACCAAAGAAATTGAAGATCGTGTTTATAGAATTTTAGATGACGCTGAGTATACTGACGGAGCCTATAATTTTTTAATAGAAAGTGTAGTTTCTCAGGTTGGAGAAGGAGCTGGTAACCCACAAACCGATGGGGGTTCAACTGCAGAAATGCCAAATCGTGGTAAAATTACAGCTTCTATGCGAGAATATAAATATAGAAGAGGAGCTGATAGTGAGTTACTAAGGCAAAAGGTACAAGAAGCCCTGGTAGGTATTTTTCCTGGAGTTTTAATTTCTGTAGAAAAAGATGCAAATGGACCTCCAGCTGGAGCACCAATTAACATTGAAATTGAGGGCCCAGATTATGCAGAGTTAATATTGGTTGCCGAAAAGATGAGGGAATTTATCAATACAAAAAACATTGCAGGAATTGATGAACTGAAAATTGATGTAAATAAATCTAAACCCTCTGTGCAAGTTGAAATTGACCGTCAAAAAGCAGGAGAATTAGGTGTGAGTGCTGGACAGGTGGGTCAAATTTTACGAAATTCAATTTTTGGATCTAAAGCAGGAATTTATAAAGAAAATGGAGATGATTATGATATTTATGTTCGATTTAATAAAGAAGACAGGTATAGTACCAGTGCTTTATTTGATCAAAATATAATTTTCAGAGATGCTGCTTCAGGAAAAATTAAAGAAATCCCTATTTCTGTAATTGCTACACAAAAAAATAGTTCTGGGTTTAGTGCTATAAAGCATAAAGATTCAAAACGTGTAGTAACTGTTTATTCTGCTTTGGCTCCAGGTTATACAGATGCAGGAGCAATAGTCTCAAATATTAGAGATGAAATGAAAAATTTTGCAAAGTTGCCAAGTGATATTAAAATTGATTATACGGGTCAGATAGAGGAGCAAGAAAAACAGATGTCATTTTTATTGGGAGCTTTTTTTTCTGGATTAGGGCTCATTTTTTTAATCTTAATTTTCCAATTTAACTCTGTTTCAAAACCAGCAATAATCATGCTTGCAATTTTTTTAAGTTTGATTGGAGTTTTTGGTGGAATTGTAATTACCGGTAGTGCATTTGTTATTATGATGACCATGATGGGTATTATTTCATTAGCGGGAATTGTAGTAAATAATGGTGTGGTATTACTTGATTATACTCAGTTATTGATTGACAGAAAAATGATTGCGAAAGGAATGGATGATAATGATTTATTAACTGCTGATAATGTAAAAGAATCTATTATTGAAGGAGGTAGGGCAAGGTTGCGTCCAGTATTATTAACCGCAATAACGACCATATTAGGTTTAATACCATTGGCAATCGGTTTTAACATAAATTTCTTTACTTTGTTTAGTGAATTTAATCCAAATATATATTTTGGAGGAGATAATGTTATGTTTTGGGGACCTTTAGCTTGGACTGTAATTTATGGCTTAATAGTTGCAACATTTTTAACATTAGTTATTGTTCCAATATTATTTTTTATTACCCATAAAATTAAATTAAAAACTCAATTCTGGAGAGGATTAACCAATACCGTTAATGGATAAAAACAAAACCCCTTTTTATTGAAAAGGGGTTTTTAAAAACTAATGGAATTGGTTCTACTTTAGAATGAACTATTTGTATTTTATTAACAGAATTATTAAATATAATTACTTTTTAATCCCCATTTTAATCTTTTTTTAAAAAGAACGTAAAATGCTCTTTTATCTTATTAAATTTGTAGTCCTTAAAAATGCTAAGGAAACTAATACTAAATAAATATTTTAGAATGTATAGAAGTCATACTTGTGGTGAATTAAGAGAAAGTCACATTAATAGTTCGGTAACTTTAGCAGGATGGGTACAAAAATCAAGAGATAAAGGATTTATGATTTGGGTAGATCTGCGAGATCGTTATGGAATTACACAACTAATTTTTGATGAAGAACGCACTTCTAAAGACTTGATTGAAAAAACTAGATTATTGGGTAGAGAATTTGTAATTCAAGTTCAAGGAACTGTAATTGAAAGAGCCTCTAAAAACCCTAAAATTCCAACAGGCAGTATTGAAATTTTGGTTTCTAATTTTACAATTTTAAATAGTTCCCTTACTCCACCTTTTACCATTGAAGATGAAACAGATGGTGGTGATGATATTAGAATGAAATACCGCTATTTAGATATAAGAAGAAAGCCTGTAAGGGAAAATCTTATTTTTCGTCATCAAGTAACTATGGCGGTCCGAAACTATCTTTCTGGAAAGGAATTTATTGAAGTAGAAACTCCATATCTTATAAAATCAACTCCTGAAGGAGCTCGAGATTTTGTAGTTCCTTCACGAATGAATGAAGGTCAATTTTACGCTTTACCCCAATCCCCTCAAACCTTTAAACAATTGTTGATGGTTGGCGGAATGGACAAGTACTTCCAAATTGTAAAATGTTTTAGAGACGAAGATTTAAGAGCAGATAGGCAACCAGAGTTTACGCAAATTGATTGTGAAATGGCTTTTGTAGAACAAGAAGACATTTTAAATATTTTTGAAGGATTAACCCGTTATTTATTAAAAGAAATTAAAGGAATTGAAATTGATAAATTCCCAAGAATGACCTACGACGATGCAATGCAACGGTATGGAAATGACAAACCAGACATTCGTTTTGGAATGGAATTTGGAGAATTAAACGAATTTGCAAAACATAAAGATTTTACAGTTTTTAATTCTGCAGAATTAGTAGTTGGTATTGCAATTCCAGGTGGGAATAGTTATTCTCGAAAAGAAATTGACAAACTTATAGATTGGGTTAGAAGGCCTCAAGTTGGTGCTTTAGGAATGGTGTATTCTCGTTGTAACGATGACGGTACTTTTAAATCTTCTGTAGATAAATTTTACGATCAAGAAGATTTAGCGAATTGGGCAAAAGTTACAGGAGCTAAAACTGGTGACTTAATTTGTGTACTTTCTGGTGAAATCAATAAAGTTAGGGCACAATTAAGTGCACTGCGTATGGAACTTGCGGATCGATTAGGTCTTAGGAAAACGAATGAATTTGCGCCATTGTGGGTGCTTGATTTTCCTTTATTAGAATTAGATGAAGAAACAGGTCATTATCATGCAATGCATCATCCATTTACAGCCCCAAAACCAGGGCAAATGGAATTATTAGATACCGATCCTGGAGCTGTAAAAGCTAATGCATATGATTTGGTTTTAAACGGAAATGAAATTGGTGGAGGTTCTATTCGAATTCATGACAAGCAAATGCAAGCTACAATGTTGCGTCATTTAGGATTTTCAGCAGAAGATGCCAAAGCACAATTTGGATTTTTAATGGATGCTTTTGAATACGGTGCACCGCCGCATGGAGGTTTAGCATTTGGACTGGATAGATTGGTAGCAATTCTAGGTGGCCAAGAGACCATTAGAGATTTCATTGCGTTCCCAAAAAATAATTCAGGACGAGATATAATGATAGATGCACCTGCATTTATAGCCAATGATCAATTAAAAGAGCTGAGTATTAAATTAGACATACAAAAATAAGTCTCAGGATAATCCCAATTAAGATGTTGCCATTATTTATTGCGAAATAACCATAAAATAGTTCATTTTTGGAGTAAATTTGATGAAGATGGTATACTATTTTCGGTATATTATATTTAAAATTGGGTTATCTATTTCTCAAAATATGAAATTATGAAATATTTTTTACAATTTCTTGTACTATCATCTATAATAGGAATCTGCTATGGATTGTATTTAAAACCAGTAAACCGACAAAATGGAGACCTGTTAGTTGGATTATCACTGGTTTTATTAATCTTTATCACAATGCCTATTTTTATTTATAGAAGGTGGAAAAATAAAGATGTTAAAGACTATATGCTAACCAAAGAAAACATAGAAAAGATGCGTGATTATAATGACTCTAAGTGATTATATTTGGATAAAATGATGATACAGGAAATGGGTCTTTTTTTTTAATTTAAATTTCTTTTTTCAATAAAAAAATCTTTGAGAATTTGAGAAGATTCCTCTGCTAACACCCCTCCATTTATCTTTGTTTTTGGATGCAACTTTGTGTTTAAGTTTATACAACCCCGTTGCTCGTCTCTTGCTCCATAAACAATAGTTGCTATTTGGCTCCAAAATAATGCACCCGCACACATTTGACAAGGCTCAATGGTTACATATAAAGTGCAATTCAACAAATACTTGCCTCCTAAAAAATTTGAAGCAGATGTTATTGCTTGCATTTCAGCATGAGCGGTTACATCATTTAAGGTTTCTGTTAAATTATGACCACGAGCAATTATTTGATTTTCACAAACTATAACTGCTCCAATTGGAACTTCCCCTTTTTTATAGGCTTCTTTAGCTTCAATTAAAGCTTGTTTCATAAAATAATTATCGTCGAAGGGTAGTATCAATTTATTATTATTTATTTATTATTATACACCAAGTGATTCAAAAATAAAAATATTTAATAGTTGAATTACCTGTAAACAAGTTTTGTTCGCAACGAAAATACAAATTAACTAAATAACAAATCTTTAATAACTGTATCTTTGCAGAGTGCCAAATGCAATTTTAAATACAATTCAATTACCTAAAGATCTTCGAATAGTTTTACAGCAAGACTTACCAAAACTTGCTAAAGAAATAAGAGAAATGATTATTAAGATGGTAGCAACTAAAGAAGGTCATCTAGGTGCTAGTCTTGGGGTGGTAGAATTAACCATAGCACTTCATTATGTTTTTAATACTCCCGAAGATATCATCGTTTGGGATGTTGGTCATCAAGCTTATGGGCATAAAATATTAACAGGTAGAAAATCAAATTTTAATACCAATCGTCAATTAAATGGCATTAGTGGTTTCCCAAAAATAAGTGAAAGTAAATATGATGCTTTTGGTACTGGTCATAGCAGTACTTCTATTTCTGCAGTTTTAGGAATGGCAATAGCCTCTCGATTAAAAAAAGACTTTCAAAAACAACATATAGCTGTTATAGGTGATGCCTCAATTGCGAGTGGAATGGCATTTGAAGCTTTAAACCATGCGGGAGTTAGTAAAACTAATTTATTGGTTATTTTAAATGACAACGCTATCGGTATTGATCCAAGTGTGGGTGCTTTAAAGCAATACTTATTGAAAGTAACTTTAGATAAAACTCCTAATACAGATAATATATTCGAGGCATTAAATTTTAATTATTCTGGTCCAATAGATGGTCATAATTTAAGTGGTTTAATTTCAGAATTAAAGCGTTTAAAAAACATTGAAGGCCCCAAACTATTGCATATAATAACGAAAAAAGGAAAAGGATTAAAACTAGCAGAGGAAAACCAAGTACTTTATCATGCTCCAGGTAAATTCAATGCAATAACTGGAGAATTACATCCAAAAAAAGAAACCAAACAAGCTCCAAAGTTTCAAGATGTATTTGGCAAAACATTGGTTGAATTAGCGACAAAGAATAAAAAAATAATAGGAATTACTCCAGCAATGCCCACTGGAAGTTCCCTGAAATATATGATGGAAACATTTCCCGAAAGAGCTTTTGATGTGGGAATAGCTGAACAACATGCTGTTACATTTTCAGCAGGTATGGCAACTCAAGGTAACATTGTATTTTGTAATATTTATTCAACTTTTTTACAAAGAGCTTATGATCAAATAATTCATGATGTTTGTTTACAAAACTTACCTGTGATTTTTTGTTTAGATCGAGCGGGTGTGGTTGGAGAAGACGGAGCAACACATCACGGAATTTTTGATATCAACTATTTACGGTGTATTCCAAACCTCATCGTTTTTGCTCCTAGAAATGAAGTAGAACTTCGAAATATAATGTATACTGCTCAATTCGGTTTAAAAAATCCTATTGCAATAAGGTATCCAAGAGGAAGAGGAAAGTTATTAGACTGGAGAAAACCTTTTTCAAAAATTGAAATAGGAAAAGCTGTTTCTATTAAAAAAGGTGAAAAAATAGCACTTTTAACGATTGGTACGGTAGTAAATAATGTTATCAAAGCTATTGAAAATTGCTCAATAGCTTTTGAAATTTCTTGTTATGACATGCGTTTTATAAAACCATTAGACGAAAATATTTTACACAGCATATTTAAAAAATACAAAACAATTATTACTGTTGAAGATGGAATCCTTTTAGGAGGTTTTGGAAGTGCTATTTTAGAATTTGCTGCCAAAAATAATTATAATATACCTATCAAAAACCTTGGAATTTCAGACAAATTTCCAGGTCAAGGAACTATTGATGAATTACATGAAATCGCTGGTATTTCAAGCAATAAAATCTCGCAAACTTTAAATTCTTATCTATAAAAAAAGCTGCCTTAATTAAAAGGCAGCTTTTTAAAATTATTCAATTTCTTATTATTTAGTTGATAATAAGTTTTGCTGTATGACTGTAATCAACACCATCGATTTGCATAATGTACATCCCAGAACTTAAGTTTTGAGCGTATATAGAAACCGTATTTTGTAGGTTAACATTTGTGTTATATACTTTTCTACCGTTGATGTCGTAAATGGATACGTTAGCATCTCCAAAATCTAATAATGGTTTGATATTTATATTTCCATTTGATGGATTAGGATAAATAATAAACTTATTATCTAAATTAGTATCATTAATGCCTAAATTTTCACATTCTACAGGAATATCAAAAGCAGCTGTCCCGTCTGAAACACTACTTGAAGAACCTTGAGTAGCAGCAAACCCTAAGCCTCTTCTTGCAAAAGTTTCCCATATCAAACATTTGTTTGCTCCACCATTTGCAAGTTCATCTGCTTCTATGATAGCATCTCTACCACTCTCAAATCCAGGAGCACAAGGTTGTAATTTCATCCCGTCGAGAACTAATTGCATGGCGATATTGTTTCCTCCTGTACCATTAAACATGTCTTCATCAAATCCATAAACGTCAATTAAATCCCAGGTTAGGTCCCAAAGCATTGTTGCCCATATTGTTCCAACTGCGTGAACTTGCCCACCTGTAGCAGGTAAATCTGAATAGGTAAGTGGATTCTCGGTCATGTCTCTACTATACTTATATTGACGAATTCCACCACCATCTGGACCTTGTCCTGCAGAATAAGTAGCCATACCTCTGCCGTCATCTGCTTGGTCTCCAACTTTCATGGTTGTTATTAAACCTAGGTAGTCACTCCAACCTTCTCCCATTTGCTCAGCATTGTTTAAACAACCTGTGTTGTTTCCACCTCCTGTTAAGCGGTTTGAAATTCCATGACCATATTCATGAGCAATAATTTCATTATCAAGAGACGCATCAATCATTGGACCTACCGTTACTCCATTGATGGTAGCATTAACTGTTTCGCTTAACAATTGTTCTATGATGGCCTCACCATCTGTATCACTTACCATAAATAATGGAATAGTAACTTGTTCTCCTACAGCTCCACCTGCCATTGTAATGGCTTCACCCTCTACATTATTTACCATAATTACTGCAACAGCTCCTTCATTTTCAGCTGCTAATGCTTTAAAACCAAATTCACACTCTCCTCTTCTTATTACTGCTATTTTTCCTGATAAATCACCTCCATTAGTAATCGGGTCACAAGCATCATTTGTATCAGATGTCCCGGATGGATCATCTTCAACTAATACTAAGTCTTCTGTTAAGTCAACGATTTCACCACCGAAAGCTGCTGGCACTCCCTCATAATCACCTGCTAAAGGGCCATCATTTATGGTTAATAAAGGTCCAGAAGTTACTGTACCATCCCATAAAAACATTTGCATTCTTGGTTTTCCTCCATCTCCGGGAGTTGCAAAATTTGCATTATTGGTTCCACTTCCGTCTTGAGCATCTGCATACACAAAATCATTACCATTACCACCATTACCATAATTATTTTGTTGGAAATTTCCACTAGCTTCATCAAAACCATATTCATAAAAAATATCATGAAGCATGTTGTTCAGGTAAAATAAATTAGTAATAGAAGCAGCTAAAGAAAGAGCCGGATCTTGAGTAAAATCAAAATCAAAATTAAAAATTAATTCCGCTGTCCCTTCTGGAGAAAAGCCTGTTCCATTATTACCATTTTCGTCCTCTTGAGCCCAAACATTATTTCCTCTAGTTATTGTGAATTCTGGTCCTGCAACACCGTCAGTATCATGCCATCCATAAGGAGATCCAAATCCTAGAGCTGAAGGATCTACAATTAGTGAGAAATCACTTTCAGCTGGACTTTGATTCGGTAATGCAATTGCATTGTATTGTGCACCATCAGTTAAAGAAGCCATTGTTGCATCTTCTTTTGAAAATAATACACTATTTTCTGTATGTGATGAATCAGAATTATTTTTATGTTCCCCAAAACTACAACTCACAACCCAGTCTCCTATATTTATTACAGATCCTGTTACTGCATCTACACGAACACTATAATAATGACTTGCATCTAATACATAGACACTAAGGTCCCATGCTAATTGTAATGAACCATCCTCCATTTTTTGGAAAACTAATTTTACTGGAATATTTTCTAAAGAAATACTCCCATTAGAATAGATAAAAGAATTTACAGAAACTGTTTCTAATAATTCAAGATTTGTAGGGCTGTTAATACCTAATTCTAAAGCTGCATTCCCAATTGCTGCAGCAGGAGAAACAGCAGGTGTTGTCGTGTTAACTTTTTGTGACACATCTTTAGAAAAAGATAAACTTGCATTTTTTACTTGTCCATTTTTTATTGCAAAAGACGAAACTGAATTAAAAATTTCAATTCCTTGGTATTGTTGAACTACATAAACGTTTTCAACATCCATACTTTTTGAATAACTATGTTTATCAATAACGATATCCTCAATATCTTGAGATTGTAATCTTAGTTCTGATTTGTTTGAGTTTAAATATGTGTTTATAGAGCTACTAAAGTCCTGTCCAAAAACAGAGCCCATGACAAAAAACACAAACATGTAAAGTAATTTTTTCATAAGGTTTTTTTTATTAATTATATCATTGTAAATATAAAACATCTAAAATTAATAATACCCTACTTTTCTATAGAAAACACTTAATATAAATTAGTTGCTTAAAGCAACTAATTTATTGTCAATTATTACTTTTATCTGATAAGTGTTTTTTTTATTAAAAAAGCATTAAAGATTACCATTAATTTTTTGGAATATTAACATGGCATTACCATCTGTAAGTCTAGATATGTAATTACAGCTTTCAATTAGGTATTGGTAGGTGGTATATTTTTCATTGGTATTAAATGACAAATCGTTTAACACAAGTGAATCAAAGGGAGTTAAAGAGTCATTAAATACGTTTTCAACAGCAGTCGTATAAACATCTAATAAAGAATTTAGTATCTTATATCCGGCGATTTCTTTATCGATTACCTCAGTGCTTTTATATATTTTTTGAACACTTATTTTTATAATATCAGCTACTTGAGCTTTATATTTACTTTTATCTAATAGTGATGTTGTGAATTCTCCATTTAATATATTCTCTTCGTTTTCTAAAAAAACGGAAGCAGCTTCAGCAACCAAAGTGTTAATCGCTAAAGAACGTAAATATGCCAGTCTATCTTTAGATTTTATTAAACTAGCGTACTTTTTTGTATTGATATTCTCTTTTACTAAGTTGATAAGATATTCCAATGCAAATTCTTCTTCAATTAGCCCTAAGTTTATACCATCTTCAAAATCAATAATGGTGTAACAAATGTCATCTGCTGCTTCTACTAAAAAAGCTAAAGGATGACGGTTAAAACTTAGATCTTTATCTTCTCCTCTTTTCTGCAATCCTAATTCCTGTGCTACTGCTCCAAAAAAATCTTTTTCAGATTGAAAAACTCCATATTTTTTATCGGCAATATGACTGGTTGGATTTTTAGGTAACGATTCTTTGGGATATTTCATAAAAGCACCAAGGGTTGCAAAAGATAAACGCAAACCACCTTCTACTCCATTTTTTGATTCTGAAAGTATTTTAAACCCATTGGCATTCCCTTCGAAGTCAATCAAATCTTGGTATTCTTTATTTGTTAATTGTGTTTTGAATCGTTTTCCATTTCCATTTAAAAAGTAATTACCAATTGCTTTTTCACCGCTATGTCCAAACGGAGGATTCCCAATATCATGAGCTAATGAAGCTGCAGCTACAATTGCACCAAAGTCGTTACTTTGATACCCATGAACTGTATGTAATTGTGGGTGTTTTTCTAAAACTTCTTTTCCAATAGTTCTGCCTAAAGAACGACCCACCACAGATACTTCTAAACTATGAGTAAGGCGAGTATGAACAAAAGATGTTTTAGATAATGGTATTACTTGAGTTTTATCTTGTAAACTTCTAAATGCTGATGAGAAAATGATGCGATCATAATCTACATCAAAACCCAAACGGGTTTCATCCTGCTCTATTCGCAATCTTTTAGTTGTATCACCTTGCCTTCTAAGTGATAATAGCTGTTCCCAATTCATTGTGGTTTAATTTTAATATGCAATATACTATTATTAAGTTCTTTTTTAATCAATTTTAAATGTTAAGTAGGTAACAATTAATTAACACTAAAATCATCTATTGTTAATTTCTAGATAACAAAAACTTCACATTAGTATTAGTTATTTGCATCAATAAATAATAATAATTTAAAGATGAAAAAAAAATTACTTACAACAATGGCAATTTTAACAATTGGATCATTTATAAGTTGCAGTAGCAATGACGATGGAGCAATTATTCCTACCGATGACGGAGGTCAAGGAACAGATACTGTTTTAAGCGGGCAAATCACAGAAGATAAAACATTAACGAATGATTTGATTTGGGAAATTGAAGGAAGGGTAACTGTAACTGCAGGTGTAACATTAACCATCGAAGCAGGTACTATTATAAAAGCTTATGCAGGAAGTGGTGCTAATGCCTCTACTTTAATTATAGCAAGAGATGCTAAGATAATGGCAAATGGTACGTCTAATAATCCAATTATTTTTACTTCTACTGCAGACAATATACAATTAGGTCAAACTGTAGGTGGAAATTTAACAGAAAATGATAGAGGATTATGGGGTGGTCTTATAGTATTAGGGAATGCTAATATATCCGTTGAAGGAAATGCTACAGAAACTCAAATAGAAGGAATTCCTGCTAGTGATACCAATGGATTATATGGAGGAAATAATAATTCTGATAATTCTGGTGAAATTAATTTTATATCTATTCGTCATGGAGGAGCTGAAATTGGAGAAGGAAATGAAATTAACGGACTTACCTTAGGTGCTGTTGGTTCAGGTACAACTATCTCTAATGTTGAGGTAGTTGCAAATGTAGATGACGGAATTGAATTTTTTGGAGGAGCTGTAAATATATCTAATGCTTTAGTATGGGCACAAGGAGATGACGGTTTAGATATTGACCAAGCTTATTCTGGCACAATCAGTAACTCAGTTGTGATTTTAGGGGACATCTCAGATCATGCGATGGAAATTGATGGTCCAGAAGGTGCATTAGAGGGTAACTTTAATTTAAATGGCATAACTTTAATTGGCAATCAAAATACTGAAAATGGCGAATATGCTGACTATAGAAGTAATGCAATGGGAATTTCTAACAATGTATATGCAATTGGTTTTAAGGATTCTTCAGATGTTGAATTAGATAACAATGGTGTTGCTACAAATTATAACAATGGAAAATTACAATTTGGAATTTGGCAAATTGTACTGCCTTTAGGGATTACAAATGTTCAAGATATATTTTTAAATAAAGCTGAAAATGTAACAGTTTCAGGATTTGGAGGTGATGCACAAGCAGTTTCTGAGGGAGGAACGGTAGGTGCAAACCTTTCAGATTTTGAGTGGACTTACACAAATGCTAAAGGAGCTTTATAGTTTATTTTAATTAACCAAGAAATAAGTTATTACAAACTCGTCCCCAAGTTTTGGGACGAGTTATTTTTATTATAAAACAACTATGAAAAAATCAATTACACTTACAATAATAGTAGGTTTATTATCCTTTATAACCTTTGCACAATCTGGAATAATAACAGGAACTGTTAACGATGGTGAATACAATGACATATTACCATTTGCAAATGTTATTATAAAGGATTCACAACGTGGAGCACTAAGTGATTTTGAAGGTAAATACTCTTTAGAATTAAAACCCGGAATATATACTGTACAATTTTCATTTGTAGGATATCAAACGTTAGAAATAAATGAGGTAATTGTAAAAAATGGTGAAACTACAGTTGTCGATGTCACCTTAAAAGCATCAACAGCTAAATTAGATGAAGTAATAATTACAACTTCCTTAAAAAGAAATACCGAATCTTCTATTTTATATTTACAGCGAAACTCTGTTAAACTAATGGATGGGTTATCGCTAGAAAGCATAAAAAACTCAGGTGCTAGTGATATTGCTTCTGCTGTTAAAAATATTCCTGGGGTTTCTGTTCAAAGGGGTAAATATGTATACGTTAGAGGCTTAGGAGATCGATACACAAAGACCTCTTTAAATGGAGTAGATGTACCAGGTTTAGATCCTGATAGAAATACTTTACAATTGGATTTATTTCCATCTTCAATTTTAGAAAATGTAATTGTGAGCAAATCTTCCACTGCTGATCAAGGAGCAGATTTTACTGGAGGAGCTATAAATATAGTTACTAAAGATATTCCTAATAAAGAAGGGTATAGTGCATCTTTAGGTCTCGGTTATAACTCAGATTTTCATTTCAATAAAAACTATTTAACTTATAAAGGAAGTAAAACAGATTTTCTAGGCTTTGATAATGGATTGCGAGATAATCCAATCCCTAGCCAGCAATACATCCCTTTACCTCAAGAAAATGCGGAAGTTGTAGAAATATTAACTAAAAGATTTACAAAAAATCTAGCAGCTCGAAGAGAAACTAGTTTTATGGATTATAATTTTTCTTTTACTGCTGGAAATCAATTTGATGTTGGAAATAACAAATTAGGCTATGTAGCCGCTATATCTTATCGAAATGAAACTCAATATTTTTCACAATATATAGACGGTCAAGTTTTTAGAAAGAATGTAAACCCAACAATTTATGAACTAAATACAGATAGAACTCAACAAGGCGAAGGAGGTACTAATAATGTATTAATAAGTGGTATTGCTGGATTATCTTTTAAAACTGAAAAATCTAAATATAAATTTAATATTCTTCATATTCAAAATGGAGAATCTAAAGCTTCCATTTTTAATCAACAAAATAGAATCCAGAATTCAAATCAAATTAAAAAAGATAACTTAATTTATACACAGCGTTCCATCACTAATTTATTACTTAATGGAAAACATTCGATAGATCAAGAATCTAATTGGACTTTAGATTGGAAACTCTCTCCTTCTATAGCATTAGTATATGATAAAGATTTTAGAGTAACTCCTTTTAAGGTTTCTACAGACGAATTGACAGGGATAGAAACCTATACCATAGAACCTAGTGAATCGGGATTGCCAACTAGAATTTATAGAGATTTAAATGAGGGAAACATAGTTAGTAATATAGACATCATTAATAAACATACATTTCTTGGAAAAGAAGCTAAACTTAAATTCGGAGTTAGTTATGCTTATAAAACTAGAAGTTTTGAAGTTGAAAGGTTTTCATTTCCATTATTAAATATTGCCAGTGATTTTGCAAATGGAGATCCAGATCAAATATTAGCGGATCAACACATATATGATGCATCAATAAATAGCGGTGTGTTTGTAAGAAGAGATTCTGGGATTTCAGATACTTATGATTCACAAATGAGTATAGCTTCAGCATATGCATCTGAAGAATTTAAAATAACAGACTGGTTTCAAGCAGCAGTTGGATTGCGTTTTGAAAAATTTCAACTAATTTATACTGGTGAAAGACAAGATGGAACAAAGTTAAATAAGGCTGCCATTTTAGATAAATCTGATTTTTTCCCGTCTACAAATTTAATATTCGACTTAAATGAAGAAGGTTCACAAAAAATTAGAACTTCATATGCAAGAACTACAGCAAGACCCTCCTTTAAGGAAGCTTCTTTAGCAGAAATATTTGACCCAATTAATAATACTTTTTTTATAGGAAATATTAACATTCAACCAACCTATATAAATAATTTTGATTTGCGGTATGAAAAATATGGAGAAAACGGAGACTTTTATGCTATTAGTGGTTTTTACAAATCGTTTAAAGACCCTATAGAACTTTCGTTTATTAGAAGTGCTACTGGTCAATTTACCCCTTTAAACTTAGGAGATGCTATCGTATATGGTACTGAAATAGAAATACGGAAGAATTTAGGGTTTATTCCAGGTTTAGAAAAATTTAGAATAAATACAAATTTATCACTTATAAACTCTGAACAAGAGTTTAGCGATGATGAGAAAGCAAATAGAGAAGATAATCTTAGATCTGGCGAAGTATTAGACGACACAAGGCCTTTACAGGGACAGTCCCCTTATCTTATTAACTTTGGAATAGATTATACTAATGATAATGGGTGGAATGCTGGTTTATTTTATAATGTACAAGGAAAAACATTGCAAATAGTTGGTAGTGGTGATATTCCTGATGTTTATACCTTACCATTCAATAATTTACTATTTAATGCTTCAAAAACTTTTGGAAAAAACAAAAACGCTACTATTTCATTAAAATTTGAAAATCTCTTAAATAGTAATATCGAAAGTGTATATGAGTCTTATAAAGCGGAGGATCAAATATATTCAAAATGGAATCCTGGACAGAAGATAAGTATTAGTTACAATGTGAAGTTCTAGGATAATTTTATATACAGACAAAAAAAACCAGTTAATTAACTGGTTTTTTTATCTATACTATTTTTGTGTTAATTAAATCAATTTGTAACTATACTAACTTCTTTTGCTTTCCAAACTTTCACTTTAGAAATTTTCGAATTAGAATAAGTAACTTCATTTATTATATTATTTTGATAAAATAACCAAGTATTTACCTTTTCACCTTTATTGTAATAAGCCACAGCAGTTTTTAATCCTTCAGAGTCATAACTAATCCACTCTCCTTGTAATTTACCTTGTTTATTGTAGAATCCTCTCTGAGAAACTTGACCATTATCACTGTATAAAGTAGCTTCAATTAAGTTGTTTTTTTCTATATATTTATCTTCTTTTTCCTGAGCAAATAATAATCCAGACATAAAAAGAAACATTATTAGTATGATTTTAATTTTCATAACTTAGTATTTAATAATTACCTAATCAAAATTAAAGATTATTAACATTAAAAACAAGTTAAGTTAACATTGAGTTAACATTAAGTTTTTAAATAGCTTATTATTAATTAATTATACTATTAACATAAAGGTAATAATTTCTTGATTTTAAAAATACATACAAATCATATTAATTTTTGTTATTGCAACATCTCTTTAAAATCGTTTAGTTTTTGTCAACTAGATTTATAGAGTAGAGGCTGTTTTTTAACAGCCTCTTTTTTTTAAAACTAATTCGTTTTATTAGCTATAGAATGTTACTTTACCATCTGAAATATCATACATACCGCCAATAATTTTTATTTCATTATTCGCTTCCATTTCGGCCAATACAGGACTTTGGTTTCGAATATTTTCAATAGTCATTAAAACATTTTTTTCTGCAACGTTATTTACAAATTCTATATTACCAGAATTACGTACACTTTGATCTTGAGGTTCAGTAACTGCTTCAACTGCGGGTTCTATTTTGTTTATAAGAGCAGTTAGGTTTCCTAACCTAGCATGGTCACAAGCACCTTTAACAGCTCCACAAGCCGTATGCCCTAAAACCACAACTAGTTTTGTTCCTGCTAACTTACAAGCAAATTCCATACTACCTAGAATATCTTCATTCACAAAGTTTCCAGCAATACGAATACTAAATAAGTCGCCCATCCCTTGATCAAAAATTAATTCTGATGAAACTCTAGAATCTATACAGCTTAACACAGTTGCGTAAGGGTATTGACCACTTGCTGTTTCTCTAACTTGTTGGACTAAATTTCTGCTCAAACGAACATTTTCTTGGAATCTTTTGTTTCCTTCTCTTAAATTTTGCAATGACGATACTGGTGTCATTTTAGATTGTGTTTCTTGTGTGTGTGTGTACATGCTATGCTACTTTTGGGTTTAAATTAAAAAATTTGATATAACTATCTGGATTTTCCACGATTCCTTTTTCGGAAATCAATTTAATATAAATATTTCTACTTTTTGCCTTTTCAGAAAAATCCTCGAGAATTTCAATAATGTCATTATCTAAATAACGAGTTTTACGGACATCTAAATCTAAATAAGAATCTTCTGGTAATTGATCCAGTTCTTTTAAAATGGCACCTTTATTAAAAAAGGTAACTTCTTCTGCTAACGTTATTTTGTATTTCACTTTACCATTACTAATATCTTCCATGTGTAAAAAATGAGAATTTTGATAACTTTTAATAAGTATAACTACAACACCAACCATTATTCCTAAACTAATTCCAACTAAAAGATCAGTAAAAATAATACCTATTACAGTAACAATAAATGGTATAAATTGTTTCCATCCTAATTGATACATTGTTTTAAATAAAGCTGGTTTTGCTAGTTTATATCCCACCACCAATAATATAGATGCTAAAACTGAAAGCGGAATTAGGTTCAAAAGCCTTGGAATTAATACTACAGAAATTAATAAAAATATTCCGTGGATAATAGCAGCCATTTTTGTTTTTCCTCCAGATTGAATATTTGCTGAACTTCTTACAATTACTTGAGTAATGGGTAACCCTCCAATAAGTCCTGAAATTATATTTCCAGATCCTTGTGCAATTAATTCTCTATTGGTGGGAGTCACTCTCTTTTCGGGATCTAATTTATCGGTGGCTTCAACACAAAGTAATGTTTCTAAGCTTGCAACTAAAGCTATTGTAAAGGCAGTAATCCAAATATCGGCGCTTGTAATTGCTCTAAAGTTAGGGAAACGGAATTGGCCTAAAAAAGAAGAAATATCACTAGGAATTGGAACACTTACTAGATGTTCTGATGAAATACCAAGATTCTCTTTCCCTGTAGTTATTAATACATAAATAATTCCAATAACGACTGCAACTAGTGGACCTTGAATTAATCGAAATATTTTTGCTTTTTTGAGTAATACTTTATCCCATAGAATTAAAATAGCTAAACCAATAGTCGCAATTAGAGAAGATCCAAAGCTCAAGTACTTAAAAGTTTTAAAAATCTCTGAAAATGTATTTTCTCCATCTACTTGCATAAATGCAAAATTTCCTTCTGGGATCATATTGTAACCAAAAAAATGGGGTATTTGTTTTAAAATAATAATAATTCCAATACCAGTTAACATCCCTTTAATTACTGATGAGGGAAAATAATACCCAATTATTCCAGCTTTTAAAAACCCCAATACAATTTGGATTATTCCAGCTAAGACTACAGCTAAAAGAAAATTTTCAAATCCTCCCAAAGCACTTATAGCTGTTAATACAATTGCTGCTAATCCTGCAGCAGGGCCACTCACTCCAATTTGAGAACCACTTAATATTCCCACTACAATACCACCAATAATACCTGCAATAACTCCAGAAAATAATGGAGCACCACTAGCCAATGCAATACCTAAACATAGTGGTAAAGCAACAAAAAATACAACGATACTTGCAGGCAAGTCGTTTTTAATAAATGTAAACATAATATATAGTTTGATTGTCTTCAATACAATATGAAGACTTAATAAAAATAAATTGATAAAAACTAAAACTATATATATTGTTCGGGAGGCGGTAAAAGTACCTTTAAGGTATAGTCGATGTTACTTTCTAAGTAAATCAGCTGAGCAGTTCTTTTTTTAAGAAAAGATAAAGACTTGTCATTTAAAGTGTAATAATTGATGATTTTTTCTTCGATATCTTTCTCTGTTTTTTCAGATTTCTCTTCCTCTGTAGAATCTAATAAAACAATAGTATCTGTTTCAGAACATAAATTGAATACAGTGGGTGCTAGAATTGAAAAGATCAAAACTGATGCAAATATTATATGAATAAATGATTTTATCACAGCTGCAAAAATAGTATTTAATGCATATAAATTTCAAACCTTTTTGTTATAATTTTTATAAATTTTAAAGTCTAACAGTTTTTGTTTTTTAGGGTTGTTATTTACTGTAAAGTTTTTAATTTATTTACTTACAGTTAACATTCACTTAACATTGAGTGCAGTTATTTGCATCGACAAAAACTATTAACGATCTTACAATGAATAAATCTTCTATTAAAATATCTTTATTTTTCTTCCTAATTTCATTTACTATTCATTCTCAAGTTTATAAGGAAAAAGGATTTGGAAAAGGAATGGTAAACTATATTGCTAAAGACAGTTCTTGGAGTGTTAAATTTGCTCCTAGAATTCAAATACTTTCCTCTACCAATTGGAAGTATGAAGACAATGAATTTGGCACAGCAAACACTAACTTTCTAATTCGGAGAGCTCGTTTAAAGTTTAGTGGTTTTGTATTATCTCCAAAGTTAAAATATAAAGTTGAATTGGGATTATCCAATAGAGATATTGCTGGCGCTTCTGTATATACAGGCAATGCACCAAGAATTATTTTAGACGCTGTAGTAAAATGGAATTTTTATCAAAATTTTGTATTGTGGGCAGGACAAACAAAATTACCTGGAAATAGAGAACGAGTAATCTCATCGGCTAATTTACAATTAGTGGACAGGTCTCTCTTAAATTCAAGCTTTAATATTGATAGAGATTTAGGTATTCAATTGAGGCATCACATTAACATTACAGATAAATTTATTGTCCGAGAAATTATTTCTATCTCACAAGGAGAAGGAAGAAATGTCGTAACTGGAAATATAGGAGGATACCAATATACAGGGCGTATTGAGTTTTTACCTTTTGGTAAATTTAAAAACAATGGAGATTACATAGGAAGCTCATTAGAAAGAGAGTCTAAACCTAAATTAGCAGTGGGTATTTCTTATGATTTTAATAATAATGCAGTTAGAAATAAAAGTAATAGAGGTACTTATATGGTAAATGATGTTGGGTTTTTCGAAACGAATATTAATACTTTATTTGTAGATGCTATGTTAAAATACAAAGGGTTTTCATTCATGGCAGAATATTCAAACAGAGATGCTGATGACCCAATTGCTAAAAATAGTGATGGAAGTGAAACAGGTGTTACTGTATCTGAAGGATATGGTGTTAATTTACAGGCGGGTTATTTGTTTTCTAAAAACTGGGAACTCACAGGACGTTTTTCAACTATTGATATGAAAGAGAAAGAAGTTTCTAATCAATACACATTAGGGTTTTCTAAATATATATTTGGTCAAAAACTAAAAGTTCAATCGGATATTAGTTATTTAACAATCGCAGACATTACTAATGAATTATTGTTTCGTTTACAATTAGAAGTTCATTTTTAAAATAACATTTAGGTAACATTAAATACTTCAAACAATAAGATATTTACAATTTAAAACTAATTTATAATGGATAACATTTACATTTTGATGATTGCTGCTTTAGCTATTTTAGCTATTGCAGATTTAGTAGTTGGAGTTAGCAATGATGCTGTAAACTTTTTAAACTCTGCTATTGGATCTAAAGCCGTTTCTTTTAAAACTATTATGATCGTCGCCAGTTTAGGAGTTGCTTTTGGAGCTTTATCTTCTAGTGGTATGATGGAAGTTGCTCGAAAAGGTATTTTTATGCCAAGTGAATTTTACTTTAATGAAATTATGATCATTTTTATGGCAGTAATGATCACAGACATTCTGCTATTAGACTTCTTTAATACCCTAGGAATGCCTACATCTACAACGGTATCGATTGTTTTTGAATTATTAGGTGCTGCAGTAATAATGTCTTTAATAAAAATCAGTACCTCAGATTCACAAACAATAGCTGACTTAGGGCAATACATAAATACTGCAAAGGCCACCGAGATCATATTAGGCATTCTGCTGTCTGTTGTTGTCGCATTCTCGATAGGGGCTTTTGTACAATATAATACTAGGCTCTTATTAACTTTTAATTTTGAGCAGAAAGCAAAATGGGTTTCGGCTTTGTTTGGTGGAATAGCTGCAACAGCAATTACTTATTTTATTTTAATAAAAGGATTAAAGGGAGCAAGTTTTGTTTCAGGTGATTTTAAGTCGTTTATTTCTGAAAACGCCATAATAATTGTTACCTTAAGCTTTATATTTTGGACAGCTTTATGCTCATTGATTACTGCCGTTTTTAAGATGAGTGTTTATAAGTTCATTATTATTATTGGAACTTTTGCTATTGCCATGGCTTTTGCTGGTAATGATTTAGTCAACTTTATTGGAGTACCAATAGCAGCTTGGCAATCTTATGAAGCATGGGTTGCTTCTGGAGTACCTGCAACTGAATTTAGTATGGAAGTAATGTCGAAAAAAGTTCCAACACCTAGCCTTCTTTTATTTCTAGCAGGATTGGTTATGGTCTTGACACTTTGGTTTTCTAAAAAAGCAAAGAGAGTTTTAAAAACATCGCTAGATTTATCAAATCAAGATTCTGTAAAAGAACGATTCGAATCTAACTTTTTATCTCGAGGTATTGTGCGATTTTCTACAGTAATTTCAAAATATCATGGCACTATTTTACCGAATAAAATACAAGATAAAATTGAAAAACAATTTGAAAAACCAAAAGTGTTAAAGTTAGTAGATAAACATCAAGAATTACCAGCCTTCGATATGGTTCGAGCTTCAGTAAATCTGATGGTTGCAAGTATATTAATATCCATAGCGACCTCTATGAAACTTCCTTTATCTACTACCTATGTTACATTTATGGTAGCCATGGGAACCTCACTAGCCGATAGAGCTTGGGGAAGAGAAAGTGCAGTTTACAGAATAGCTGGTGTATTAAATGTGATTGGGGGATGGTTTTTTACCGCTTTTAGCGCATTTGTCGCATCAGGTATCATTGCCTACCTTATCTACTTAGGTGGAAACTTAATGATTGCTATTTTATTGTTGATTACTGTTTTATTATTGGTAAGGAATTATTTAAGTTACAAGAAAAAAAGTAACAACGCTCATTTAAAAGATGGGTTAAAAAAAACCGAAAGTAAAACCGTTCAAGGAATCATTGAGGAAAGTGCAGATAATATTTCTAATGTAGTTTCGAGAACTAACAAAATATACTCTCACATGTTAAATGGTTTGGCAACGGAGGATCTGTCTAAACTTAAAAAGAGTCGAAAGGGAGTTGAAAAATTAAATATGGAAGTAGATGCACTTAGAGATGATATTTTCTATTTTATAAAAAATCTAGATGAAACTAGTGTCCGTGGATCTAATTTCTATATTATTATTTTAGGTTATTTACAAGATGTAGCCCAGTCCCTAGATTTCTTAGCTAAAACTAGTTATAAACATATAAACAACAACCACAAGGCGCTGAAATTTAGTCAAATCAAAGATTTGCAAGACATTAACAACTCATTTGAAAGTTTATTAAATGAAATTGAAATGATATTTAACAATCGTGAGTTTGAAAAATTAGGAGATATCATCAATGGAAAACAAAAAGCTCAAGATGATTTAGCTGTAAAAATTTCAAGTCAAATAACTAGAACACGTTCTGAAGAAGATGTTAGTCCTAAAAACACTGCATTGCATTTTAGTTTGCTATTAGAGACTAAAGATTTAGTATCTGCAATTATGAATTTAATTGAAGAATATTACAATAGTTATAATACCAAAAAGTAACAATACAATAACTATAATGAAGCCCCACAATTTTTAATAGTGGGGCTTTTTGTTTTTAACTAATTTAAATAAATTCTAAATAAAAACTATAAATACTATAGTATTTATAGTTAATAAAAAAAGGAAAGCTTTCGCATTCCTTTTTTTATTAACACACTTGATTTAAATTTTAAAGTATTTATCCTTCACAACTATCACAAGATTTTTTTTGTTTGAATTTTTGAGCTGCATTCATACTATGTTGATAGTACATAGACTTAACACCTAATTTCCAAGCGGTGATATAAATTTTATTTACATCTTTAATTGGCATATCTGGGTGAACCATCACATTAATAGACTGTCCTTGATCTATATGGTTTTGTCTATTAGCCGCTTGATATACGATTACATTTTGGTCTATTTCTGGATATGTTTTAAATACGTCTTTTTCATTTTCAGATAAAAAGTCTAAATGCTGGACAGAGCCGTCAAAATCTCTAATACTCCTCCAAACTTCAGTGGTATTTTGCCCTTTTTCTTCTAGAAGGTCTACTAAAAATGGATTTTTAATAGTTGTTTTTATTTTAGCAATATCTTTTACATAACTATTGGACCAAATTGGCTCAATACCCTGTGATACCTGTCCTAATATAAAAGCTGAGGAAGTAGTAGGAGCGATTGCATTAAGTGTTGTGTTGCGTCTACCGTACCCTTTTAATACGGCAGGTTCACCAAATAATTTTGCTAATTCCTCTGAAGCTTTATAAGATTTATCTTTTATAGTTTTAAATATTTCAGAATTTAATTTAAAAGCTTCTTCACTATCAAAAGGTAACATTTTAGACTGTAATAAGGAATGCCAACCCAAAGCTCCTAAACCTAATGCTCTATTGTCTTTTGCAAAATTATAAGCTTTCTCCATAAAGGTAAAAGTTAATTGGTCATCACGATCTGTTGAGTTTTTATACACTTCTAATTTTGTAATAAACTCTTCCATAACTGCATCTAGAAAATAGGTAAGTGTTTCTACAGCGTCAGTATTTTTCCATTTATCATAATGCAATAAATTCATTGATGATAAGCAACATACGAAAGACCAGTCCTCATTTGAGGGCAACATAATTTCAGTACAAAGATTACTCCCGTGAATTTCTAATTTTTTATCTTTATAAACATCTACAGTTCCGTTATTAGCGTGATCTCTGAAGAAAATATATGGGTATCCTATTTCACCCCTACGTTGTAAAACTTTCGCCCAAAGGGTCCTTTTTTCAACATCACCATCAATCATTTCTTGCATCCATTGATCTCCTACTGTAACTCCATGAGTTAGTTCTTGTATTGCGTTACCTTCAGTTCCAATTTCTAAAAATTCATGGATATCTTGATGATCTATTGGTAAATAAGGAGCAAATCGTCCTCGACGAACAGAACCTTGACTAACGATGTCTACCATTTTTTCAAACAACTGCATGATATGGACGGAACCTGAAGAACTTCCATTATTTTTAACCTCAGCACCTCTGTGCCTAATTTTCCCAAAATAACCAGATGTACCACCCCCTAGTTTAGACATCATGCCTACTTCAGATTGTGTGTATAAAATATCACCCATATCGTCTGCAATACAAGAACCAAAACAACTTATTGGTAAGCCACGTTTTTTTCCAAAATTTGACCAAACTGGTGATGCTAATGAATAAAATCCTTCAGACATGTATTTATAAAACTTTTCGGCATATCCATTAATTCCAAGAATTTTTTCTGCGTTTTGAGCAATTTCTAAAATTCTTTCTTCGGGAGTTGTATCTCCAGTTAAATATCCAGATTCTAAAAATTTACGGCTATTTTCTGTTAACCATTTAATGTTTGGCAAGTCCATTTTACTTTTTGCATTTTGCATCGCTTCTTTTCTTGCTTGAAGTAATCGATCTTGTTCGGAAAGAAATTCTTTAGAGTTGGTCTCTTGGTTTGTTGTAGGGTTGTTCATAGTTTAAAAAAGGTCGTCACTGGTTATACTTTTTGTTCTTTTACTATAGTTAATAGATCGTTTTACGAAGAAATCCCCGTGTTTGGTTCCAATTATTTCATCATCAAACCATTCAGTTTTCTTAACTAAAGCTTCATCTACTTCAAATATTTTTGTAATTCCAATACTTTCTAGAGAGTTATTGAAACGCTGTTTTATAAATTCATTAATAACATCTTTTGGTAGGAAATCTAATTCTCCTTCTTCAAAAATCCAATCGACAACTTTGCTTTCAGAGATAAAAGCTTCATGGCATATATCTTGAATCATTTTATTATAGTCATCATCAAACCAATCTGGGTTTTCTTTCTTTATAATGTTAATCAGATCAATTCCAAAATCTCCATGAATTTGCTCTTCTTTTGAGGTCGCTTCTACTACATTAGAAATTCCTTTAAAAAGGTTTTTTTCCTTATTAAATGCCATAATAATTAAAAATTGAGAGAAAAGCGAAACATGTTCAATAAACAAAGAGAATAACAAAATAGCCTCAGTATATTCTTTATTGTCTTCTGATTTAGAATTTTTTAAAGCGGTTTCTAAATAGTTAACCCGCCTCATGATTACGGGTTTCTTTTTTAGTTGATTAAATTCTGTGTTTAATCCTAATATCTCTAATAAGTGTGAATATGCATCTTGATGCCTTACTTCACTTTCAGAAAAAGTGGCACCAACAGAACCTATTTCTGGTTTTGGCATTCTTTGAAAGATGTTTCCCCAAAAGGATTTTACAGCCACTTCAATTTGTGAAATGGCAAGCATTGAGTTTTTTAAAGCATTACGCTCTACATTGGTTAATGCTGTTTTATAGTCTTGAATATCACTGGTAAAATTAAACTCTGTATGAATCCAATAAGAATGACGAATCGCATCTACATATTCGTTTAGCTCAGGATACTCATAAGGCTTTAAATTAATTCTTTTTTCAAAAATATTGGTTGTTCTACTTCGGTTTTGTTCATCTCTGTATAGGATATAGGCTTTAGCCACATCATGAAATGGGCTATCCATTAATTTGTATTCAACAATATCTTGCACTTGCTCAACATTTGGAATGTATTTTGGCTCCTTAAGCTTTCTTTCTAACAAAGTACCGATTACAATTTTTGAAATGGCAACAGCATCTTCTCTGGTTCCATGATTTACAGATTGCATAGCTTTTTCAATAGCATTAACAATTTTATCTAATTCAAAAATATCGGTTTCGTAATCTCGTTTAATTATGTGTTTAATTTGCATATCCATCCTTGGCTGTTGTAATGTTATTTTGTAGCTAGATTCACAATTTTAAATGGTAACTAATACCTATTTTTTATTGTGATTTCTATATATTTTTTAATTCTGGTAATTACTTCTAGATATCTAGAAGTTTTGACTCTTACAAATATGGAAAAAATTAGATGTGTTTTTTTAGAAAAATATTTAGGTTTTCAACAAGTTTTCAACAACAATTATTTTTATCCGTTTACAAATATTTTGTTAATACATTAGTTTATGTATTTGAATTTCAATTACTTATATTAAGCCTATTTATTTACAAACAATCAGTAACTTAATCTCTGAAAACCTTGATAAGTCAATGTTTTAAAGGTGGTAATCCACAAAAATTACTGTATTCATTAGGATATTTTTTAACAAAAAGAAACCTAGTTTTTTATTAACAAACTGTTAGAAAAATGCAGAAATAGAATAATAAAATAAAAAATAATGGAAAATAATATTCAAAAATTAATCTTGATAATCAGCAGCAATTTTTTCTAATTCCAAATACCAATTTTCTCCAAATTTTCGGATCAAAGCTTCTTTCACAAACTTATAAACAGGAACCTTTAACTCCTTTCCTAAAGAACATGCATCATTACAAATGGGCCATTTATGATAATTAACTGCAGCGAATTCACTATAATCTTGAACTCTTACTGGATATAAATGGCATGATATGGGCTTTTTAAAACCAATTTTTCCATCATTGTAGGCCTTTTCAATACCACAACCTGTTGAACCAGTCTCTGAAATAGTCACATAAACACACTCTTTACCATTGACTAAAGGGGTTTCTATTTCTGATAATTCAGTTACAATATGAGTTCCTAATTCCTCAATAACTTTTATACCTTCTGGTCGTAAATAGGGTTTTACTTTTGAATAAATATCTTTTAGAATATCAACCTCTTCTTTTGTTACTGGTGCACCGGCTTCACCTTCAATGCAACAAGCACCTTTGCAAGCACCAAGATTACAGACAAATTCTTTTTCGATTATATCCTCAGATACGATGGTTTTTCCTAATTGAAACATTTAGCAAAAATAATAAAATTATTAGGGTAATATGCTTAATTTTGTAACATTAAAACCTAAAAATAATGAATTTCAACTCTAAAGAAATATTAACTGCAACCATGATTTTGTTTGCTGTAATAGATATTGTGGGGAGTCTTCCAATCATTATATCTTTACGTGAAAAAGCTGGACATATTCAATCTGGAATGGCTTCAATTATTGCTGCGATTTTAATGATTTCATTTCTTTTTGTTGGAGAACAAATACTAAATTTAATTGGAATTAATGTTAATGAATTTGCAGTTGCGGGTTCTCTTATCCTATTCTTTCTAGCCTTGGAAATGATATTAGGAATCACATTATTTAATGAAGATGAAGATAGCAGCCCTAAATTAGCTTCTGTATTTCCTTTAGCTTTTCCATTATTAGCTGGTCCTGGAAGTTTAACAACTCTCCTTTCTCTTCGATCAGAATATGACATTCAAAATATTATTATCGCTATAATTATAAATATAATCTTTATCTACATTGTTTTAAAAACCTCTGGTAAAATTCAAAAAGTAATAGGCAAAAATGGAATTATAATTATTCGAAAAATATTTGGAGTTATCTTATTAGCAATTGCTGTAAAACTATTTACTACCAACATTCAACTATTATTTAATTAATTATAAAACATCGATTTCTAAAGCTTTCTTCGCAGAAGAAAGTAATTATCTAGAGATCCCAAATGATCGATAAAAAATGAAATATTTCAATTATATATTTATAAGTATTGCAATTATTTTAATTGTGTATAATGTTACTTTTTTAGACTTTTCAAACCTTATAGAAGGTCAAAGTAGGGTTGCATTAATCGCAATACTAACTGGAGCATGTGCTATTTTATTAGTACTTATTTTACGTACCGCAAAAAAGATTGCCAAGAAAAAAGGTTACTAGCTATCGTTTTATGGTTTTGTTTCTAATTCAGATTCTATTTCTAGCACTTTTTGAATCATTTTATCCTCATTATTAAGTATCAACTCAAAGGTATTTGCGTCAAATATTTGTTGGGCAATACTAGCTTTAATGATTGTTTGAATCTGATCTAAATGATTTCTAAATTCTGAATGATCCTTATCAATTGTTGAATAGTCGATAAATTCATTAAGTAAATCTTCATCCACTTTATAATTTACTAAAAAATCTTCAAGTGTAATACCTGAAAATTGAGTTCTGTTTTTTTCCAAATATTCAAATATAAAATAACTTGCAAAACCACTTCTAGAAATATATTCTAAAGTTTCATTTTCTAAACTGGTATCTTTTGGAACAAATACATCTGGGATAATACCTCCACCTCCATAAACAACTTTACCTTTTGCAGTTAAAAATCTTAAGGAATCTATTACTTTTATACTGTCTACACTTACCATTTCTCCATTTTTGTAACGATTTTGATAGTCATTGTAGTAGGCGTTATTTCCGTTACCATAGGGACGCTGAATAGAGCGACCTGTTGGTGTATAGTACCTTGCAATAGTGAGCCTTACAGCGCTTCCATCCCCTAAAGACATTTCTCTTTGTACCAATCCTTTCCCAAAAGATCTTCTTCCAACTATAGTTCCTCGATCGTTATCTTGCAAAGCACCCGCTACAATTTCACTTGCTGAAGCAGAATTTTGATTCATTAAAACATAAAGTCTACCATCTTTAAAACTCCCCTTGCTACTTGCAAAAGTTATATCTTCTTTTCCACTTTTATTTTTGGTAATTAATATCAATTGATCATCTACTAAAAATTCATCAATAATTTGTTGAGTAGTTGAAATATAGCCTCCAGGATTATCGCGTAAATCCAATACTAGCGATGTAATCCCTTTATCAATTAACATTTCAAGCGCGACTTTAAATTCTTTATAAGTAGTTTCAGAAAAACGATTTATTTTAATGTATCCTAACTCATCGGTTAGTTTATAAGAAGCATCTATACTTACCAAAGGAACTTCTTTACGTTTTAAGTTAAACTCCAATAAACTCTTTTCTCCTTTTCTAAATATTTTCAGCAACACTTTGCTATTAATTTTACCTTTTAATCGTTCTATAATATTCTCTCTAAGAATAAAGTCTCCAAATATTTTATATTCATCAGCATATAAAATACGGTCACCAGCTTTAATTCCTGCTTTTTCAGCAGGACCACCTTTGATTGTTTTAATAACAGCAATGGTATCTTTATATATATAAAAACTAACTCCAATACCCACGAAATTACCGCGCATGTCGTCGGCATTATCTTGGTATTTATTTGCAGGAATATAAACAGAGTGTGGATCTAAATTTTCTAAAATTTCATTTACGGTAACGTCTACAATACTATCGGTATTTACTTTATCAACATACTCATAATCTATATAATCTATAAGACGGTTAAGTTTATCTTTTTTAGCATTTGTTGCAAATGTTTTATCTGAGTTATCGTTAAAATTAAGTTTAGAACCTAATAAAATCCCTGCCGCAATTGCAATACCTAGTAATAAAGGCAGGTATTTTTTTTTGATCCTCATGGCTTAAGACAAATCTGTGATATGTGAAATACTTACACCTGCTTTCTCTAAAAACCTAACTCCTGAAGTGTCTTTATATTCTTCTATATAAACCAATCGTTTGATCCCCGCTTGATGAATCAATTTACTACATCCTTGGCAAGGTGACATAGTAATATAAAGCGTTGCACCTTGACAAGCTTGATTGGAAGAAGCAACTTTTAAAATAGCATTTGCTTCCGCATGTAATACATACCATTTGGTGTATCCTTCGTCATCCTCACAAATATTTTCAAAACCAGACGGAGTGCCATTATAGCCATCACTAATAATCATTTTATCTTTTACAATTAAAGCTCCTACCTTTCTACGATCGCAATAAGAAAGTTTACTCCACTCCATTGCCATTTTAAGATATGCCTTATCGTATTTAAGTTGTTTTTCTGGTTTCATTAAATTAGTGTCTAAAAGTTAAATTTAGGATATACAGCGAATTTAAAAGGAAATACATACAATCAAAATTTGAGGGAGTTAAATATTGTATAAATTATTTAATCGATAAATTATAAAGGCCAATTATTTTGAAGCATTGGAATAACAAGTCCAATAACTATAGATGATACGACCAATACCCAATCTTTTTTGTTAAATCGTAAAATAGATTGAAAGATAAAATTGAAAATTAAAACAATGGTGACAACGATTATTTGAGCCAACTCAATTCCTATTGCAAACTCTAATAAAGGTAAAATCCCATTACCTCCATTAATCATTTTATAATAGGTAGCAAATCCAAATCCGTGGACCAATCCAAAAAAGATAGTAATCACATAGAACAAACCTACTTTTTCGCTGCGATTATTTTTTCCTGAAGTAAGCAAATTATAAGAGGCTGCGACCAGAATGGTAACAGGTATTAAAAACTCTACCCATTTACTGGAAATAGTAACTACACTATAATTTACCAACAATAAAGAAACGGTATGGCCAATTGTAAATAATGAAACTAGTATAAAAATTCGTTTCCAGTTGCTAAAATTATAGGCTGTAACTAAAACAATTAAAAATAATATATGGTCGTATGCTTGCCAATCGAGCACATGAGTTAACCCTAACTTTAAATAAAGCAAAAAATCTGACATATAAAGGGAATTTAGCAGGTTTAAATTCAAAGGTAACGAATATGAACTAATTATTATATTTTAAAAAAGATCCACTAAGGTTTCATACCATGAAAAATTATTTTTTGATTTCCTATCATTTTTTATCTAGAATCTAAAAAAACGTTGTGGCTAATTGGGCGTTAACTGAAATCAATAAAAACTATAAATAGTTTAAAATCTTTAGGTTTTATCTATTTAAGATGATTGCAGCTAGCTATTTACCTCTATTTCTTTAACTTTTACAGCATCAGAATTGGGTATGATTTTAACACCTAAATAGTCACTATACACTTTTACAAAGGAGGCTCCTACAAAAATACTTTGCGAAATATAAAATACCCAAATCATAAATAAAGCTAATACGCTGGCGGAACCAAAAGCGGAATTAAAGTTAGTATTGCTGATGTAAATTACAATTCCAGCTTTTCCAATTAAAAATAAAACTGAAGTAAACAATCCACCAAATAATGAAGCTTTCCAATAGACTTTTGCATCAGCAAAAAAAGCATACATAATAGCATACATAAGACTTATGGATAGATAAGTAATTAGATACTCATAAATAAAAGAGAATTTTTTTATATAATAAAAACCTTCAGTGTACTTATGGATAAAGCTAGTAGCTGAAGTGCTTATAAAAATTAAAAAAAACAAAACTATAATAAGAAATATCGAGGAAACATTTTTAACTAAGAAATACATAATCCCGTTTTTAGGTTTTGATTTTATATCCCAAATGCTATTTAATGAATTATGTATTTGATTAAACATTCGAGAGGCCGTAAAGAATAAAACTACAAACCCCACTATGGTGGTTAAAATACTATCACGATTAATATGTTGAACTTTAATTAAATCTTGAACCTGCAAAGAAGCTTTACTCCCTAAAAAACCCTTTAATTTTGAATAAACCTCTCCAGAAATAGCATCTTCACCAAAAAATATTCCCAATAATGAAATAATTATTACAATCATGGGAATAAAAGAGAATACAGCGAAATAGGCTAATGCTGCTCCTTTTTGAAAAGTATTACTTTTAAAAAAATGAATAGAAACGTCTTTTATTAACTTAAAAAAAATGATAATAAACTGAACCATTAGGTGGTTTTTATTTTTTTCAATTTATAAAAGTATTTTGTTTCTTTTGTATTATTCGTCTAATAAATTAAATATTCCTTTTTGAGAAGTATTTAATTTTTCTTCTAAAAATCTTGAATTTTCTAATAATATATAGCCAGGCATTAATTATCAGAGAAATCCTTTTTAAATAAATTGATGTAAAAAATTAAGAATTGTAAACTTTTAATTTTAATACAATTGTAATTTTGTTTAATTAAATATTTATTTTATTGAACTTTTTGTATTTTTGATGATCATAAAAAAATAAAAAAATTCAAGCATATATAATTTTAATGTTTAAAAGGAGTTGAAGATTATAATTGTAATTTGAGTAATAAAGAGATATAACATGACGGCTAAAGATTTTAATTTTGGAAAAGGTTTTACAATCAGTAAACATATTTCAAAAGAAGTATCAAATTTTGACAGGATATTTGATGTTTTTAAAGACTTGCTTACCCATACCTCAGGTGATATCGATGAAGCATTTAAATGGTTAAATACACTTGACAAAGAATATAACATATTCAGTGATAATTATTCACTAGACGACTTTGAAGAAGAGCTTAAGAAAAGAGGGTATATCAAGGAAGAAATTGATCCAAAAGAAGGTGAAAAAGGGAAAGGAAAAGGTAAAAACCTATTGACTGCTAAACTAGAATCAGCACTGCGCGAATATGCCTTAGATCAAATATTTGGTAAGCTAAAGAAAAGTGGTATAGGAAATCACCAGACTACAAAAGCAGGTATTGGAGATGAACGTGATGGTGAAAATCGTTCTTTTCAGTATGGAGACGATTTAGCCAGGATTAATATGACAGAAAGTTTAAAAAATGCACAAATTAACAACGGAATATCAGATTTACGCTTAACCGAAAATGACTTAATCGTTGAGGAAACCAAACACAAGGCGCAAATGAGCACAGTTCTTATGATCGATATTAGTCACTCCATGATATTGTATGGTGAAGATCGCATTACTCCTGCTAAAAAAGTGGCAATGGCACTGGTTGAATTGATCAAACGCAAGTATCCTAAGGATACCATAGATATCATTGTATTTGGAAATGAAGCTTGGCCCATTAAAATAAAGGATTTACCTTATTTAAAAGTTGGACCCTATCATACTAACACTGTAGCTGGATTGGAATTGGCCATGGATATTCTTCGTAGAAAACGAAACACTAATAAACAGATTTTTATGATTACCGACGGAAAACCGAGTTGTGTTCGATTGCCATCTGGAGAGTATTACAAAAACAGTAATGGTTTGGACGAAATGATTGTTTCAAAATGCCTTAACAAAGCTGCACAAGCGAGAAAATTAAAAATTCCGATCACTACGTTTATGATTGCACAAGATCCATACCTACGCCAATTTGTAGAACTTTTTACAGCACAAAACAAAGGGAAAGCTTTTTTAACTGGACTTTCTGGATTAGGACAAATGATTTTTGAAGATTATGAAAAAAATAGAATTAAAAGAATATAAGTAATGATGAAAAAAGAAATCACATTTCAAGAATTAAAAGATTCTGGATATAAAAGTAAAACGATAAACGAAGAAATTCAGGCGAATTTAATTCTACGGATTAAAGCAAAAAAGCCAGTTTTTGAGGGTTTAATGGGATATGAAGACACCGTAGTCCCGCAGATGAAGAAAGCTATTCTTGCTGGACATCATATCAATTTATTAGGGTTGCGCGGTCAAGCTAAAACAAGAATTGCTAGAAGTATGGTTGACTTACTCGATGAGTACATGCCCATCGTAAAAGGATCTGAAATAAACGACAGTCCATTTGAACCTATTTCGAAATATGCAAGAGATAAAATCGCTGAACTAGGAGAAAAAACAATGGTTTCTTGGGTACACAGATCAAATCGTTTCTTTGAGAAATTGGCAACTCCAGACGTTAATGTTTCAGATTTAATTGGAGATATAGATCCTATTAAAGCAGCCACTTTGAAATTACCTTACTCAGATGAACGTGTATTGCATTATGGGATGATACCAAGGGCAAATCGTTCTATATTCGTACTAAATGAACTTCCAGATTTGCAGGCGCGTATACAAGTATCCTTATTTAATATATTGCAAGAAGGTGATATTCAGATACGTGGATTTCAGCTTAGGATGCCCTTGGATATCCAATTCGTATTTACTGCAAATCCAGAAGATTATACCAACAGAGGAAGTATTGTTACCCCATTAAAAGATAGAATTGGATCTCAGATTTTTACCCATTATCCAAAATCAATTGAATTGGCCCGAAAAATTACGCAGCAAGAAGCGAAGGTTTCAAGTGCAGATAAAGCGTTAATTCAAGTTCCTAGTCTAGCAAAAGATCTTTTAGAAGAGGTAGCATTTCAAGCTCGAAGTAGCGAGTATGTAGATGCCAAAAGCGGAGTAAGTGCTCGTTTAACCATTAGTGCAATGGAAAACCTAATGGCAGCTGCAAAACTGCGATTGATTGAAACAAGTTCTGACAAGACAAGGATTCGATTGGTAGACTTTATATCTATCATTCCATCCATAACTGGTAAAATTGAGCTAGTTTACGAAGGTGAACAAGAAGGTGCTGATGAAGTGGCGAAAATACTAATTGATAATGCGGTTATAAAGCAATTTGAAAAAATATTTCCACGCATACCTAAACTAGAAAAAGAAGGAGTTAAAACCCCTTACACAGATTTAATTCATTGGTTCGATAATAACTTTATTGAATTGAACTATACAGATACTGATACCGAATTTTATACCAATCTTAAAACAGTCACACCTTTGTCATCAGTAATTGAAAAATATGCTTCAAAACTGAGTAAGGAGGATCAATATTTTTGCATGGAGCTAGTTTTATGGGGATTAACAATCAATAATAAATTGGATAAATCTGAAAACGACACCGCTTATAAATTTGATTCTGCTGGCATTGGTCAATACTTCCATAGAAGTAATTAACTAGAAAAATCATAATAAAATGAAAAATAAAATAAAGGTTGCAATATTAATTCTAGGATTAATACTGCCTATTTCTGCACAAAGTCAAGATAGTGAATTTGGAAATTGGCTTATTTATATAGGTAATAAAAAGCTGAGTCATAAGTGGAACCTGCATAATGAAGTACAATACAGAAATTATAATGCTATTGGAGATTTAGAACAACTATTGTTACGAGTAGGTTTGGGCTATACATTTAATGAAAGCAAGAATAACGTGCTGCTTGGTTATGGCTATATTTTATCTGAAAATTATTTAGATAATAATACCGATAAAGTTTCGGTTAACGAACACCGGATATTTCAACAATTCACATCCAAACAAAAAATTGGAATTGTTAGCCTAAACCATCGATATCGTTTTGAACAACGCTTTGTTCAAAGTGATTTTAAAATGCGCCTACGTTATTTCTTAGCATTAAACATTCCTTTAACTAAAAAAGAAAACAACAAGTTATATTTTTCTGCTTACAATGAGATATTTCTAAATACAGAACCGGCAGTCTTTGATAGAAATAGACTGTATGGAGGAATTGGATATCGCATCAATAAAAACATAAAACTTGAAGTAGGCTATATGAACCAGTTTTTTGAAAAATATAGTCGCGACCAATTAAACATCATAACTTTTGTGAATTTTTAATAAAGGTATAGTTATAATTAAGACTTGACATAACTCTAGTATATTGCAGAAATAAATTATCATCATTATGAAGTTAAACTTATTGTCTTGTGATGCTCAAAGACCAGATAGAAGAGCCATAGCTAAATGTATTGTAGAAATTTCATCTAACATTAGTGAATCCTTGTCAAATGAATTTACAGATATACTCTTAGAAGGAGATCCAGTAGAGATTGAAATGAAAGATAAAAACGCTGGTTCTACTTTAAGAGCTTTGCGAAAACTAAGTATTGACTACGAAATTATAGAATGAACCAAATTACTAGTAAGAATTTTTTCTTAATATCTTAAAATAATCTCTTAGGCTCAGAAGAACCAAAGTTTAATCGCCATAATTCCAACGACCACAAGAAGAAAGGTTTTGATAAAACCATCTCCCTTATTAACCGATACTCTACTGGCAATCCATGCTCCTGTAGCATTTCCAATTGCAAGTACAAAACCGACAGCCCAATTTACTTTGTCATTCAATATAAAAACAACCAATGCCGATAACGTATAGATACATACAACAGCGACTTTGGTAGCGTTAGCCCTCACTAAAGACATGTGATTAAAGAAATGCAGAAATAAAATAATAATAAAGCCAAGTCCGGCATTTATAAATCCGCCATAAATTCCGAAAAAGAAAAAAGTAAGCATCCCTAACCATAAATATTTACCTGTAATGCGTTCATGCACATCCTTAAGATTAATTTTTGGCTTAAAAACGATTATTAAAATAACTGCAATCATGATTACAGCTAGTATTTTATTGAAAACTGCGCCATCTATATCGACTGCTATACTAGCTCCAATAATAGCTCCTAGTAAGGCCGAAACTCCCAAATATGTATTAAATGGAAAAGTTGTTACACCTTTACTTTTGAATCCTGCTGTGGCAAATGCAGTTTGAATAAGAATCGCAACCCGATTAGTTCCATTAGCCACATTGGGAGGCAAACCTAAAAAAATAAGGACTGGTAAGGACAGTAATGTGCCTCCACCAGCAACGGTATTTATAAACCCCACAGCGAAACCAACAACAATTAAAAGAACATAATGATACCATTCTTCCATTTAGCAAAGCTAAGTTCAATTTATCAAATCGACGAAAAAAATGATATAAACATTTCTGCCTAAATTTTAGAGATTTTATTTATTGAGTTCTTTTTATATTTTTGGTACGTTTATTAAATATAAATAAAAAAGATTTATGGAATGCTGACGAATCATGACTAGGCCTAAACCTTATTTTAAAATAAAAAAAGTTATCGAGTTCCTAAGTAAAACTTATTAATGTCAATGTTAACCGGGAACAGAGATAAAATAAAAGCGAGAAAAAGAGGTCAAAAACCTACAGATTCTCGCTTTGTACTCAAGGCGGGAATCGAACCCGCACGCCGTGAAGCATTGGATTTTGAATCCAACGTGTCTACCAATTCCACCACTTGAGCATCAAGAGTACAAAAATAAACATTTAATTAATAAGTATTAATAATTAACCTCTTCATTTTTTGGTTACTTGTAAGGATTCATTTTACATTTGCTAATAACCAACAAATTCTAATTAAATGGACATTTATATTCCTGAATCTAAAATTTTTGCTTGTAAACAAAGTAAAAAACTTGCCGAAAGTATTGCTAAACATTACGGAATACCTCTTGGGAACGTTATTACTTCTGAGTATAGTGATGGGGAATTTCAACCATCATTTGAAGAATCAGTTAGAGGAAGTAGAGTTTTTATTGTAGGCTCTACACATCCTAATAGTGATCATTTAATGGAAATGTTATTGATGTTAGATGCTGCAAAGCGTTCTTCAGCTAAACATATTGCTGCAGTTTTACCTTATTTTGGTTGGGCAAGGCAAGATAGAAAAGACAAACCTCGTGTACCAATTGCCGCTAAATTAGTAGCTAAAATGCTTGAAACAGCAGGAGCAACTAGAGTGATCACTATGGATTTACATGCAGATCAAATTCAAGGTTTTTTCGAAAAACCTGTTGATCATCTTTTTGCCTCAACTATATTTTTACCTTATTTGATGTCTTTAAACTTAAATAATTTAACTATTGCTTCTCCAGATATGGGAGGATCTAAACGAGCTTATGCGTATTCAAAATTCTTAAAAAGTGATGTGGTAATTTGCTATAAGCAACGTGAAAAAGCGAATGTAATTTCACACATGGAGCTTATTGGCAATGTAGAAGGAAAAAATGTAGTATTAGTAGATGACATGGTTGATACTGCAGGTACGCTAACAAAAGCAGCCGATTTAATGATTCAAAGAGGCGCTTTAAGTGTAAGAGCTATTTGTACACATGCTATATTGTCTGGTAATGCCTACGAAAAAATAGAAAATTCTAAATTAGAAGAGTTAATCGTAACTGATTCTATTCCTTCAAAAATTAATAGTCCTAAAGTGAGGGTATTAAGTTGTGCGAAACTTTTTGCAGAAGTAATGATTAGTGTTACTTCTAATAAATCAATTAGCACAAATTTCTTAATGTAATCTTCAGAAAACCAGTAAGCATAGATTAAACTAAGATTTTGTAAAAGAAAATCTATTTTGAAGTTATGTAGCATAATTTGACTAAAAAAAGAGCACTTATTTCTTTTCTCTATTCAGAAAAAAAACGCATCTTTGCACCCGCTTTCACAAAATAGTGGGCAATTTAAATTTTAAACATAAAACAAAAAAATGAAATCAATTACAATCAACGGATCTCAAAGAGAAAGCGTAGGTAAAGTAGCTACTAAAGCTCTACGTAATGCTGGTCAGGTTCCTTGCGTAGTATACGGAGGAGATAAAGCCATTCACTTTTCAGCAGAAATTATGGCATTTAAAAACTTAGTTTACACTCCAGATGTACACACAGTGGTAATTGCTTTAAAAGATGGTTCTAAAATTGATGCCATCTTACAAGACATACAGTTTCACCCAGTAACAGATCAAATTTTACACATCGATTTTTACCAAATTTTTGATGATAAAGAAGTAAGTATGGAAATTCCTGTTCGCATGACAGGGAATTCTCCTGGTGTAAAAAATGGTGGTGTCTTACGAATTGTAAACCGATCGTTAAAAGTTAAAGCATTGCCTAAAGATCTTCCAGATTTCTTAAATGCTGACATTTCTAAAATGAAAATTGGAGCAATTTTGACTGTAGCAGATTTAAGTGGAGATAACTATACGATACTTCAAGATGATAGTAGAGTTGTTTGTCAAGTTAGAACTTCTCGTGTTGCTGTTGAAGATGAAGAAACTGATGAAGAGGGTGAAGAAGGAGCTACTGAAGAAGGAACTGCTAAAGAAGGAGCTGCTGAAGAAGGAACTGCTGAATAAAAAATTTTTATAAAATATACTTAAGAAGCATCCTATTTATTTGGGATGCTTTTTTTATTTTTACAAAAGTTTAATTATCACATGTTTTCAATATTTAGAGAACTCTTTACAATAAATTCTAACAGAAATCTAACTGATGGTGATCCCATGAAAAAATATCTCATTGTAGGTTTAGGTAACATTGGTCCTAAATATGCAAATACCAGACATAATATTGGTTTTAAAATTCTAGATTTTTTAGCTGAAAAAGAAGAACTTACTTTTGAAAGTAAGAAACTAGGTGATGTAACAGTTTACAAATTAAAAGGCAGGACATTTTTATTGTTAAAACCTAGTACGTTCATGAATTTAAGTGGTAAAGCCATTAAATATTGGTTGGAAAAAGAAAAAATTCCCTTAGAGAATTTATTAGTTGTTACAGATGATTTAAATTTAGATTTTGGAACATTTAGAATAAAAACAAAAGGTAGCGATGGCGGACATAATGGCCTAAAGAACGCTCAACAAGTCTTAAATACTAGCAAATACAATCGATTTCGTTTTGGAATTGGAGATACCTTTTCACAAGGAAAACAAGTAGATTATGTTTTAGGAGAATGGATAGGTGAAGAACAAAAATTATTACCTGAAAGAATCGAGAAAGCAACTGAGATCATTAAATCCTTTGGTTTGGCAGGAATAACAAATACCATGAATTCCTTTAATGGAAAATAATATGGACGTATATAAATCTTTAGCTTCCTATAAGAAAACCAATCCATCTGTAATAACTATTGGCACTTTTGATGGTTTACATTTAGGACATAAAGCAATTATAAATCAATTAGTTAACACTGCTAAAAAGGACAATCTATCATCAATTTTACTTACATTCTTTCCGCATCCAAGAATGATTTTACAAAAAGATTCATCCTTAAAATTGATAAATACTATAAATGAACGTTCAGCAATAATTAAACAAACAGGAGTTTCAAATTTAATCATCCATCCTTTCACAAAAGAGTTCTCAAGGTTAACTGCTTTAGAATTTGTAAGAGATATTTTGGTAAATCAACTACATATTAAAAAAATAATTATTGGTTACGATCATCAATTTGGAAGAAATAGAACTGCTACTATTAACGATTTAATTGAGTTTGGTAACATCTATGATTTTGAAGTTTTTGAAATTACCGCTCAACAATTACAAAATGTATCTATTAGTTCTACAAAAATCCGAAAAGCATTAGAGGAAGGTGATGTGAAAACCGCCAATCAATATCTTGGATATCCTTTTATGCTTTCGGGGAAAATAGTTAAAGGAAAAGGAATTGGAAAAACATTAGCGTTTCCAACTGCTAACTTTAAAATCAAGGAAGATTATAAACTCATCCCAAAAAATGGTGTTTATTTAGTAAGATCTGTCATAGCTAAAAAAGAGGTTTTTGGCCTTACCAATATCGGTACTAATCCAACCTTTGGGGGTATTCATAAATCAATTGAAACTCATTTTTTAGATTACAAAAATGATTTATACAATAAGAATATTCGAATAAATTTTATAAAAAAAATTAGAGAAGAAAAAATATTTGACTCTAAAGAAGCGCTAAAAATCGCCATTAAAGAAGATGAAATATTCGCGCGAGATTATCTAAAAATTAATGAATAATTTTTTTTTTAAACAAATTGACAATACAAGTTTAAGCCTCTTTAGGGTTGTTTTTGGATTTTTAATTACTCTGGAAGCTTTTGGAGCGATTGCTACAGGATGGGTTGGACGTGTATTAGTAAGACCAGATTTCACATTTAATTTTATTGGCTTTGATTTTTTACAATGCTTTGTTGGCGAAGGAATGTATTTTTATTTCGCTCTAATGGGAATCTTCGGAATTTTCGTAATGTTGGGATATAAATATCGATTAGCGATGTTCTGTTATGCTTTATTATGGACTACGGTTTATTTAATGCAAAAAACATCCTATAACAATCATTATTACTTAATGGTATTACTTTGTTGGATAATGACTTTTTTACCTGCAAATAAACGGTATTCATTAGATGCTAAATTTAACCCTTTGTTTAAATCACTTTCAATGCCTCAATGGGTTAAATGGACACTGATATTGCAAGTTGCTATTGTATTTATTTATGGATCTGTTGCAAAATGGTATCCCGATTGGATAAATGGAACTGCTCCTGAAATTATATTAAAATCTAAAAAAGATTATTTCATAATTGGAGACTTACTTCAATATAATTGGGTACATTATATTATTGCCTACTTTGGAATATTTTTCGATTTACTAATCATCCCAATGTTATTATGGAAACAAACAAGAGTACTTGGCTTTTACCTTTCGCTCTTTTTTAATTTGTTTAACTCCATTGTTTTTCAAGTAGGTATTTTCCCTTATATGTCAATTGCTTTTTTATTGTTTTTCTTTAGTTCGGAAACCATCCAAAAAAGATTCAAACTTAAAAATGAAATTTACGATGAACACCAAGTCACCATACCTAAACAAAATAATATACTGATCGGTATATTATTAGTGTATTTTCTATTTCAGATAGGTTTACCCATTCGCCATTGGATGATTCAAGATGATGTACTTTGGACAGAAGAAGGTCATCGGATGAGTTGGAGGATGATGTTAAGGTCTAAAAGTGGTACTTTAATTGTTAGGATTGAAGATAAAAAAACAAAAGAAAACAAAGTGTATGATTATAAAAAATTACTATCACCTAAACAAGTAAGATCTGTAGCTACAAAACCAGATTTAATATGGCAATTAGTACAAAAAATTAAAGCAATTGAAACTAAAAAAGGGAATGATGTTGCAATTTATGTAAATTCAAAAGTAAGTGTCAATGGAGGGCCTTACCATCAGTTTACCAATCCTAAAATAGACATTGCAAATCTAAACTGGGAGCTATTTAAACACAGTAATTGGTTATTACCTTCACCTGAAGATTATCAAAATAAATAAGGACCGAAAAATCTCCTAATAAACCCCTCTTTTTTCCTAAATTGCAGGCTTAAAAGTTTTAATAAAATGTTACAAGTAAACCAAATACGCGAAAACAAAGAAAAATTTATTCAAGCTCTTAGCAAAAGAGATTTTGATGCAACAACTATTTTCGAAGAAGTTTTAAAAACCGATGAGTTACGTAAAGCAACTCAAGCTAAACTTGATGAAATTTTATCGCAATCCAATACAGTTTCTAAAGAAATTGGAATTCTATTTAAAAATGGGAACCCTCAAAAAGCAAATCTTTTAAAAGAGAAAACAACCCAATTAAAAGAAGTTTCAAAACAACTTACAGAAACATTAAATACTGCTGAAGAAAAACTTCAGCAATTACTTTTTAACATACCTAATATTCCAAATGAATTGGTTCCAGCTGGAACTGACGAAAATGATAATCAAGAGGTTTTTATTGAAGGTGGAATCCCAAAACTTTCTGAAGGTGCATTACCTCATTGGGAATTGGCAAAAAAATATGATATAATAGATTTTGAACTTGGTGTGAAAATTACAGGTGCTGGATTCCCTGTATACAAAGGAAAAGGAGCTCAACTACAACGTGCTTTAATCTCTTATTTTTTAGATAAAAATACGGATGCCGGTTATACCGAATATCAAGTTCCACATTTGATAAATGAAGCTTCAGGGTTTGGAACTGGTCAATTACCAGATAAAGAAGGACAAATGTATCATTCTACTGCAGACGATTTATACTTAATACCCACCGCAGAAATTCCAGTTACTAATTTATTCCGTGGTGATTTAAAAGCGCATTCAGAATTACCCATTTTATGTACTGCATACACACCTTGCTTTAGAAGAGAAGCCGGAAGTTATGGAGCACATGTTAGAGGATTAAACAGATTGCATCAATTTGATAAAGTGGAAATTGTAAGAGTTGAAAAGCCTGAAAATTCTTATACTGCTCTTACCGGAATGGTAACTCACGTTAAAGATATACTTAGAGAGTTAAAATTACCGTATCGCATCCTTAGGTTGTGTGGGGGAGATTTAGGATTTACTGCTGCATTAACCTATGATTTTGAAGTTTTTTCTACCGCTCAAGATCGTTGGTTAGAAATTTCATCAGTTTCAAATTTTGAAACATTTCAAGCAAATAGACTAAAATTACGCTACAAAGATGAAAATGGTAATAATAAATTAGCACATACACTTAATGGTAGTTCTTTAGCCTTACCAAGAGTATTGGCGGGAATTTTGGAAAACTATCAAAGCCCAGAAGGAATTAAAATACCTGAAGTATTAGTGCCTTATTGCGGCTTTAACATAATTAATTAATCTTATTTGAATCCACTAGTCTCTGTTAATTGGCTTTCTCAAAATTTAAACACACCTAATTTAGTCGTTTTAGATGTTAGCTTAGAAAGTAATATAGCTAATATTAAAGTTGAATTTCCTGGTATCCAAATCAAAGGTGCTCGGTATTTTGATTTAAAAAGAAAATTTTCTGATCTAGAAAGCCGATTACCAAATACATTACCAAATCCTAAATATTTTTCATTGGCATGCAGAAATCTTGGGATAAATAACAATAGTATCATTGTAGTTTATGACAATATAGGAATTTACGCCAGTCCCAGAGTATGGTGGATGTTTAAAATTATGGGGCATAAAAATATTACTGTTTTAGATGGTGGACTTCCATCTTGGAAAAATAAAAAGTACCCTACAGAATCAATTCAAAATCGAGTACTATCGGAAGGTGATTTTAAAGCAAAATTTAATCCAAATCTTCTAAAAAAAGCTTTTAATATCTTAGAAAACATAAAATCAAAAGAAGCTATTTTAGTAGATGCTAGATCTAATGGACGGTTTTGCGGATTGATTCCAGAAACTCGAAAAAATTTAAAATCTGGCCATATCCCAAATGCTATAAACCTCCCATTTTTAGAAGTATTAAAAGACGGGGAATTTCTTTCGATAAATGAAATTTCTGCTATTTTTAAAAAGTTAAAGATAGACAAACGGCCAAAAATATTCACATGTGGATCTGGATTAACCGCATGTATCTTAATATTAGCATCAACATTAATTTCAGAAGATAATCACTTTTTATATGACGGCTCTTGGTCCGAATGGGGTCAATTAGAAGGAGTGCCTATTTTTTAGATAATGCTCTATTAAATTGACATTTTATTAAGGAATCTATTCCCTATCTTTAACCCATGCACAAAATTATTTTAATCTTATTTTTTCTATCACTAAGTATCGTTAATGCTCAAAATAATTTGTTGGCAAAAAACTATTTTGAACAAGGAGAATACGAGAAAGCACTAGCGCTTTACACCAATCTTTATAAAAAAAATAAAAATTTTAATTATTTTAAGGCTATTGTGGCTTCACACCAACAATTAGAAAACTTTAAAGAAGCAGAACAACTATTAAAAGAAAGGCTAAATAATAAAAGAATTATCCCTCAACTTTATGTAGAATTAGGCCATAACTATTCGCTACAAAAAAATGATTCATTAGCCAATATTAATTATGACAAAGCACTTCTTTTTGTAAATGAAAGTAAAAAATTTAATTATGGAAGAAGTATTGGAGAATCGTTTGAAAGGTATAGCCTTTTAAATTATGCAATTGAAACCTATATAATTGCTATGAATACTTTTCCAGATACTGACTTTAGTTATCAATTAGCACGTATTTATGGTGAACAAGGCAATCTTGAAAAAATGTTTGATAGTTATTTAGTATTAATCAAAAAAAACCCTTCTTATCAAGGAATCGCTCAACAAAACTTCAGTCTATACATCTCTGAAAACCCTGCCGAAGAAGGAAATGTGTTACTCCGAAAAGCATTACTTCAAAAATTACAAAAGCAACCTGATGTTTTGTATAATGAATTATTAAGCTGGTTGTTTATTCAACAAAAAGAATATAAAAAAGCATTTACTCAAGAAAAAGCAATTTACAAACGTACCGGAAATAACGATTTATCTGGTATAGTAGATATTGCTTATTTTGCTAGTAATGATGATGATGATGAAAATGCCATATTAATGGTCAATTTTTTAATCGAAAATGCTTCAACACCTGAAGAAAAAATAGCAGGTTATCAACATTTAATGAAAATTAAACTAAAAACTGCTTCCGAAAAAGAATATCCAAAAATTCAAAAAAGTTATGAAGATTTATTTAATGAATTTGGAAATGGAAAAAAAACATATCAGCTTCAATTAGACTATAATTATTTTTTAGCCTTTCAAAACAATAAAAAAAACCTTGCTGTTTCAAATTTAAAATCTTTTTCTAAACAGCCTTTATCAAGATACCAAAAGGCACGAATTAAAATGCTTTTAGCAGATATTTTGGTTTTTGATGAAAAATTCAATCAAGCATTGATCTATTATTCACAAATTCAACAGGAAGTAAAAGGTGATTTATTAGCTCAAGAAGCACGTTTTAAAGTTGCAAAGACTAGTTATTTTAATTTTGATTTTACTTGGGCTCAGGTACAGTTAGATGTCCTTAAAAAGTCGGCAACACAATTAATTGCTAATGATGCAATGCAATTGAGTTTACTGATAAAAGATAATTCCTTAGAAGATTCTACTCAAACTGCCTTAAAACAATTTGCTCGAGCCGATCTTTTAAAATTCCAGAAAAAAGAAACGGAAGCGATTTCAGTTTTAAAAAGCTTGTTAGATAATCACAAAGGTGAAAAAATTGAAGATGAAGCTTTACTAAAACTAGGTGAGTTGTATGAAGACAATGGTGACTATGAAAAAGCCATAGAAAGTTATCTTGCTTTAATAGAATTTTATAATGAAGATATATTAGCCGATGATGCACATTATCGATTGGCAAGACTATACGAAACAAAACTTAATCAACCTCAAAAAGCAAAAAAATACTATGAGTTATTAATCTTCAATTTTGAAGATAGTATTTACTTTGTAGAAGCAAGAAAAAAATACAGGATGCTTCGGGGTGATGAAATAGAATAAAAAATGATTATATATAATGTTACCGTAAATATTGAAAAAAGTATCCACGACGAATGGCTGATTTGGATTAAAAATTATATCCCATTGGTTTTAGCTACCAGAAAATTTACAGATGCTAAACTTACCAAAGTACTAGTTGAAGAAGAAATGGGAGGTACTACTTATGCCATACAATACAGAGCAAAATCTCGCGAAGCTTTGGACAGTTATTATAAAAATGATGCAGATAAGCTCAGGCAAGATGGTTTATTAAAATTTGCGGATAAGATGCTTACTTTTAGTACGGAATTAGAAATAATAGATGAATATAGTATAACACATCATTGAAAATGTCTGTAAAAGCAAAAAAACATTTAGGTCAACATTTCCTTAAAGACGAAAGTATTGCAAAAAAAATTGCCGACACACTAACACAAGATACTTATAAAAATGTATTGGAAATTGGGCCTGGAATGGGAGTGCTTACCAAATATCTTCTAGAACAAAATCTAGAAATCATAGCAATGGAATTAGATCAAGAATCTGTAATTTATCTAAATAAACATTTTAAAAACAAAAACCTATCAGTAATATCTGCTGATTTTTTAAAATTTGATTTAGAAAAATTTTTTAATGGAGAACCCTATGCCATCACTGGTAACTTCCCTTATAATATATCCACACAAATTGTATTCAAAACTTTAGAATGGCGAGATCAAATTCCAGAATTTACAGGCATGTTTCAAAAAGAAGTAGCAAAACGTATTTGTGAAAAAAAAGGAAGTAAAGTCTACGGAATTATGTCGGTTTTGGTACAAGCTTTTTACGATGCAGAATATTTATTTACAGTCCCTCCCACTGTATTCGATCCTCCTCCAAAGGTAGATAGCGGAGTGCTTCGCTTAAGAAGAAAAGAAAACTATAGCCTTCCTTGTGATGAAAAAATGTTATTTAAAGTAGTAAAAACTGCTTTTCAACAAAGAAGAAAAACATTACGTAATAGTTTAAAAGTCTTTAATCTTTCCGATAGATTAAAAGAAGATATTATATTTGGACAGCGACCTGAACAACTTTCGGTTTCAGAATTTATTATGCTTACTCAAAAATTAGAGAAAGATGAAATTTCAACTAACAACTAATTATTTAGAAAAAATAATCCGTCTCATCGCCAAAAAAGATGGCAATGTAATTAGAGATTTATTACACGAAGTCCACTTTGCTGATATTGCTGAACTCCTAGAAGAATTAAAACCTGAAGAGGCAGCATACCTTATTAAATCTTTAGAAAGTAAAATTACCTCTGAAGCTTTAATGGAATTAGATGAAGATGATAGAGAAAAAATTCTAAGTTATCTTTCAACAAAAGAAATTGCTAAAGAAATTGAAGAAATGGATACTGATGATGCTGCCGATGTAGTAGCAGAACTCGATGATCACATTCAAAAAAAGGTAATTGAAATAATTGAAGACGAAGAGCACGCATCCGATATTGTGGAACTTTTAACCTACGATAAAAACACTGCTGGTGCATTAATGGCAAAAGAGTTAGTTCAGGTAAAAGAAACATGGACTGTAGCTGGTTGTGTTAGAGAAATGCGCAGACAAGCAGAAAATATAACTCGTGTTCATTCTATTTATGTTACCGATAAAGATGGAAAATTAAAAGGGCGTCTTTCTTTAAAAGATCTTTTAACCGCTTCTGTAAAAACACACATTATTGATGTCTATATTCCAAAAGTAGATTTTGTAACCGTTACTACAGAAGACGAGGAAGTAGCAAGAATTATGCAGAAATATGATTTAGAGGCCATCCCTGTTGTTGATGAAAATGGTATATTAGTTGGTAGAATTACCATTGATGATATTGTAGATTTTATAAAAGAAGAAGCAGAGAAAGATTATCAAATGGCAGCAGGTATATCACAAGATGTTGAAGCTGATGATAGTATTTTAGAATTAACCAAAGCAAGACTGCCTTGGTTGGTTTTAGGTTTATTTGGAGGATTGGGTAGTGTCTATATTTTACAAGGTTTTGAAGAAGCATTATTCAATTATCCAATATTATTTTTCTTTACACCATTAATAGCTGCAATGGCAGGTAATGTTGGTGTTCAGTCTAGCGCTATTATTGTGCAAGGTTTAGCAAACGACGTTGTTAAAGGAAGTTTGTTTTATCGATTGTTAAAAGAATTAGGATTGGCACTAATTAACGGAACCATATTAGGATTATTAGTAATCTTTTTTGGTTTCATTGTTGATCAAGATTTTATTGTAAGTATCACAATTGCTATTTCTATGTTAGTAGTAATTATAATAGCTGCACTTATAGGAACTTTTGTACCAATCATTTTGGATCGCAAAGGGATAGATCCTGCAATAGCAACAGGACCTTTTATTACTACTAGTAATGATATTTTTGGTATTTTTCTGTTCTTTTATATTGCAAAACTTATTCTTGGTTTTTAAATGAAAATACATACTAAAATATTTGTAGTTCCTCCATCTGCAATAGACAAAAGAAACCATGTAAATAATCTTACTTATTTACAATGGTGCTTAGATGCTGCTGAAAAACACTGGAATGATGTTGCGCCTAAAAATTTTCAAGAAAATTATATTTGGTACGTGATTAATCACAACATTAATTATAAAGCCGCTTCCTTTGAGGGAGAAAAATTAGAATTAACTACGTGGATCGCTAAAAACGAAGGAGTTAAAAGTGATCGCCATTATAAAATTATTAGATTAAGTGATCACAAAATAATCATCGAAGCAACAACTACCTGGTGCTTAGTAAATGAAAAAACACTTCGTCCAACTAAAATAACAGAAGAAATTAGTACCTTGTTTGACTAATTTATAAGACTGTGGACTCCATAAACATTAAAGAAAAGTTCTCGAAATTTAGCAAGAATTGGCACCCTCATCAAATTGCAATCGTAGACGATATGCAAGTGCTTTTAGCAAAAATAAAAGGTCAGTTTGTTTGGCATCAGCATGAAAAAGAAGATGAATTATTTCAAGTGATTAAAGGCTGTTTAGAAATGCATTTTAGGGATCGTATTGAAATTGTTAATGAAGGAGAAATTATAGTGGTCCCAAAAGGAGTAGAACATTGTCCCGTAACAAAAGATGGAGAAGAAGTTCAAGTGTTATTATTTGAGAAATTGAGTACCGCTCATACAGGCACTATTAAACACGAAAAAACAATTAGTAATTATCCAAAAATTTAAATAGTGAAAATTCTTCATTTAGATAAAAACCATTCTTTACTTATTGATCAGCTAACTAAAGCTGGATATAAAAATGAAGAAAATTACACCTCCTCTAAATCTGATATTGAACAAATCATTTCAGGATATGACGGAATCGTTATAAGGAGCAGATTTAAATTCGATAGAACTTTTATTGATGCTGGAACTAATTTAAAGTTTATTGCGCGAGTAGGTGCTGGACTAGAAAGCATAGATATTCCTTATGCTGAATCTAAAGGAATTACTTTAATCTCAGCACCTGAAGGAAATTGTAATGCTGTAGGCGAACATACTTTAGGGATGCTTCTTTCCTTATTTAATAAACTTAACAAAGCAGATTTTGAAGTTAAAAAAGGAAAATGGAATCGAGAAACAAACAGAGGAATTGAATTAGATGGAAAAACAGTTGGTATAATTGGATATGGAAATATGGGTAAAGCTTTTTCAAAAAAACTACAGGGGTTTGATTGTAAAGTGATTTGTTATGATATTAAAGAAAATGTTGGTGATAAAAACGCTACTCAAGTTTCATTAAAAACTTTTCAAAAAGAAGTGGATGTTGTGAGTTTACATATTCCTTGGACCCCCTTAACAAACAGAATGGTAGATAGCAATTTTATCAATCAATTTTCAAAAGCATTTTGGTTATTAAACACCGCTAGGGGAAAAAGTGTGGTTACTTCAGACATGATTTTAGCATTAAAAAAAGGGCAACTATTAGGAGCTGGTTTGGATGTTTTAGAGTTTGAAAAGAGTTCGTTTGAATCATTATTTTCTAATAAAATCCCAGCATCTTTATCTGACTTATTAAGTATGGATAATGTAATTTTAAGTCCTCATGTTGCAGGATGGACAATAGAAAGTAAAGAGAAATTAGCCCAAGTAATTGCAGAAAAGATAGTGCGCAAATTTAAAGAAATTAAAACCTAAGATCATAAAACGGATAATTGGATTAGAAGCTTAGTTATTTTTAAAGCGAAAGAGCAAAAAAATGATATAAACCCATTTGAAATTAGACACTCATGATTATGGTGTTTTGGTTGAAATTTAAAAAATGAAGTTAATAAAATTCTACTTTGAGAGCTAATTGATAGTGCTTATTTATTATATTTACATATCAACTTGCTAAAAAACAACTATTAATGAGCGAAGAAAACAAACAATCATTTGAAAATGAGGCAAAACAAACTGCAAATGAATTTAAAGAAAACTGGAATGATTTAACTTCTAATGGTGAAAACAAAAAAGTAATAGCTGGTATTATGGCTATTTTATTTGGACCATTAGGCATACATAAATTTATTTTAGGTTATACTAAAGAAGGAATAATTCAAATGGTCATCACATTTTTAACTTGTGGTGCTGCTGGAATTATAGGGTTTATAGAGGGTATTATTTATCTTACAAAAAGTGATGAAGAATTTTACAATACCTACCAGGTTGGTAAACGACCTTGGTTTTAAAATACTGTTATTTAATCTTGTAAATTTTTTAACATTATAGCAGTCATTTCTTCTAATGATGTATTGTTTTTCCATCCCCAATCATCTTTGGCATTTGTATCATCTATACTTTTTGGCCAGGAATTTGCGATTTTTTGTCTAAAATCTGGCTTGTAAGAAATTTCAAAAATTGGAATTTGTTGTTTTATGCTTTCAAAAATTTCAATTGGATTAAAACTTAATCCTGATAGGTTATAAGAGCTTCTTATTTTAATCGACTCCTTTGGAGCATCCATAATAGTTATTGTAGCTCTTATGGCGTCATCAATATACATCATAGGCAATGTGGTTAGCTTATCTAGGAAACACACATAGTTATTGCCTTTAATAGCTTGATGGTAAATATCTACTGCATAATCTGTTGTACCTCCACCAGGTGGAGTTTTATAACTTATTAAACCTGGATATCTAATACTTCGAACATCCACACCATAAATATTATGATAATATTCGCACCATCTTTCACCAGCTTGTTTACTAATTCCATAAACTGTAGAAGGTTCCATTATTGTTGTTTGTGGAGTATTTTCTTTTGGAGAAGAGGGCCCGAATACTGCAATACTTGAAGGCCAAAATACTTTCTTAATTTTTTGATCTTTAGCAAGGTTTAAAACATTAAATAATGAGTTCATATTTAAATTCCATGCACGCATCGGAAACTTTTCAGCAGTAGCTGATAACATAGCCGCTAACAAATAAACATCTGTAACTTCATACTTTATAACTATGTCTTTAATACCCTGGTAATCTATGGCATCTAAAACTTCAAAAGGACCATCTTTACTTAAGGTCCCGTCGTCTTCCCTAATATCGGTAGCAATTACATTTTGGTTTCCATATTTCTTTCTCAATCGCATTGTTAGTTCTGTGCCTATTTGTCCCGATGCGCCTATTATAAGAATTATTTTTTTCAAATTTTTATCTTTTAAAGTGTAAATATAAGGATATTCTTCTCTTTTACATTCACTCAAAATTAACTTTAATATGTCCATAGAACTTGTATATTTGTAGCTACAGACATTTTATCAAATGAAATTTCCTATTTTTTTTATAGTAAGTTTAATTCTATTTTCTTGTGGAAACAATAAGGGTGAATCAACTCAAAAGGTGATTCCTCAAAAAATTAATTCAAGTATTTACGGTAACACTAATTTTGAATTTCCAAAAATCTCAGAAAATGCTCGAACAGAAGTAATGCATTGGGGAGCTTTCGAAGATTTTGAAGAACAAGCAAAAACTATTAATGGTAACGCTATGGAAGCTTTACAAATCAAATCAATTCTTATGGTTTCTCATATCGACTCCATCATTAAAAAAATCCCCGACACCTTAAATACTCCTTTAATTTTCTCAAGAGTAATGGTAGTAAAAACGCGAACTCAACTATTAAATTTAGAAATAAATAAAGCTCATTTTGATTCTGTAAGGCTTCAAGATTATTTTAAGGAAATGAATATTTCCGTGAGAAACCTATTTATTCAGATCAATGAGAAATTTGAAAAAGATGCCATCGATTTACAAAGAGTTGACAGTGAAACAAAAGAATTAACACTTCAAAAAGAATTTATGGATGCCGTTTATAAAGCAGAATTAGAAGATCAAACTAATAAATAGTTTTTTACTCTAAAAAAACTACTATTTAATGTCTTTAAAATTATAACTAATAATCATATTATGAAATTAATAGCATCTAAGTTTTCAACTTTAATCGCTTCTGTAGCGTTACTGCTAACATCTTGTACTGAAGTCACTAAAGACTCTAAAAAGGCAGCTGAATTATCACACGGTATTATTCTGAAAAACATGGATACTACCATAAACCCAAAAGATGATTTTTATAATTATGTGAATGGAAATTGGATGAAAAACACAAAAATCCCTGAGGATCGAACCATCTGGGGAGGGTTTTCAGTATTGAGAAAATCAACCGATAAAGATGTATTAGATATTTTAGCAAAAGCGAAGAAAAACGGAAACTACAATGCAGATACTGATCAGGCGAAAGCATTATTTTTATTCGATTCTAAACTTGATATTGACACTCGTAATACTGCGGGAATAAATCCTTTACAACCTGCTTTAGATGCTATTGCGAGTATAAATAATCTAAATGACCTTCAAACCGTTTTAATGACGGTTCCCAATGTAAGTTCCCCATTTATGGAGTTTGTTTCATTTGGAGACCTAAATGATAGTACTATTAATGCTGCCTATCTGACAGAGAATGGTCTTGGCCTAGGTGAACGTGATTATTATTTAGATATGGATACAAAATCTGTGGAAATTCGTTCAAAATACGTAGAACACATTTCAAGAATGCTACAGTTTTTAGGGGATGATGAAATTTCTGCTATCGCTTCTGCAGAAAAAATACTAACGATGGAAACAGAATTAGCAATACCGCGATTGGATAAAGTACAAAGTAGAGATATGCGTAATTATAACAATCCAACATCTATTTCAGATATACAATTGTTAATTCCATCATTCGATATCCAAAAAATGATGGCTGATAAAAAAATTAAACAAAAAATCGATACCCTTATCGTAACTCAGCCTAAATTTATCAATGCATTAAATTCATTTTTAACAAAACATACTATCGATGATATTAAAACACTATTGCGTTGGGATACTTTTGTTAGTAGTGCAGGTCGATTAACTGAAGAAATTGAAGTTGCTAACTGGGAGTTTTATAGTAATTATTTAAGAGATGCTAAAGAAATGAGACCTGCTAAAGAGCGTGCATTAGCTGTCGTTAATAATAATGTTGGAGAAGCATTAGGTCAATTGTATGTGGATGCTAAATTTCCACCAGAAGCAAAAGAAAAAGCAGAAGTTATGATTGCTAATGTAATTGCTGCTTATCAAGCTCGTATTCAAGTGCTAGATTGGATGAGTACCGAAACTAAAACAAAAGCCATTGAAAAATTAGATAAATTTACTGTAAAGATTGGTTATCCAGATACCTGGGAAGATTACTCAACGTTGGACATTAAAAAGAGCAATACCTATTTTGAAAACATAAGTGCAATTAACAAATGGTCAACAGCTAATAATTTATCTGAAATAGGAGAACCTGTAGATAAAACAGAATGGGGTATGTCACCACAAACTGTGAATGCATATTTTAACCCATTAAATAACGAAATTGTTTTTCCTGCTGCAATATTACAAGCTCCTTTTTATGATTATTTAGCAGATGATGCTGTAAATTATGGTGGAATTGGTGCCGTAATTGGTCATGAAATTTCTCATGCATTTGACGATAGTGGTGCTCGTTTTAATGCCAACGGAAATCTTGTAAATTGGTGGTCTGAAGAAGACTTAAAACAATTTACAACCAGAGGAGATGCTTTGGCAACACAATACAGTAAGATAGAGGTATTGGATAGTGTTTACATCAATGGTAAATTTACCTTAGGAGAAAACATTGGAGATCTTGGAGGAGTTTTAGGTGCATATGATGGTTTACAAATGCTTTACGAAAAAAATGGAAGACCAGAGGATATAGATGGTTTTACGGCAGAACAACGATTCTTTATGAGTTGGGCTACTGTTTGGAGAACCTTAACTAGAGACGAGGAATTAAGAAATCGTATTAAAACAGATCCACATTCTCCAGGTAGGATAAGAGCAACACAACCTCTTATTAATATTGACACTTTCTACGAGGCATTTGATATTAAAGAAGGTGACGGAATGTTTGTTCCTGTTGAAGAACGCGTTCGAATTTGGTAGCACCATTAAATTTATAAAAAAGCGTATTAAGAAAATTCTTAACACGCTTTTTTTTTATTCTAAAATAAGGGTATTATTTTTAGAATCTTTGCCCTCTAAAGGCAAGTCATCAATAGTAATTTTTTTCTTTACAATAATAGCATCCGTGACTACAAATGGTTTTGGCATCATATTTTCTGCTCTATTATTAATCTTAAATTGAGAGTGATCTAATAAATCATACGAGTATTCCATCACCGTAAAAGAAACTTTTTGATCTTTTGAAACTTCATAAGAAACCTCTAAACTATCTTTATCTGAAACATAATACCGCACTAATTCTTTGCTCTTAATTTTTTGTGAAGCACCATTTTTATTGTTGTTTAATGGTAAAACTTGACCATTAAAAGATAAAAAATCAAACTCAATCCCTTCTGCTACATATAAACTTATTTGATTTACATTTCTGTTTGGAATGATGGTAAAAGTTCTCTTTTTAATATCATTTACAATAGTATCACTATTTAATATTGTTTTAAATAAAGGAATATTTTTAGTAGGTGCTTCCGCAGCAAAACTATAGCCTTTAGCGTATTTACTTCCAGATGCATAGGTAATATAGTTAGATGCTTCTTCAGGGTTTTCTCCTAAATATCCTTTGGTCCAATCGTCTAATATTTTGTCATAAGTAACCCAATAAGTTGCATCGGTATCTGCATCATAATAATACACTAAACTATTTGGTTTTTGTCTTTCCGCAGTAAAATCACTGGTTAGATGTGCTTTTATAAAAAACACTATCGCAAAGAGAATAAATAACGCAGAAAGAATTCCCTTCTTGCTATAAAACCCAAAGACGGGTAGTAAAATTCCAAAAAGCAATGCAGTAATTAAACAGCTTCCTACCAACATTTTTAAACCTAAACCTACCGGGAAAAATTGAATTAGAGGCACAAACATAAAAATGGCTAAAGCTCCAATGATAACCATTAATATTAGATTGGGTTTTTCTTGACGTATTAATAACCACAAGGACAGAAGTCCTAGAAAAACTGGGATAATAAAAAATGCTGCACCTTTTAAATAGATAGCAACCATTACGTTGATAAGTAGCCAAAATATAAGTGGCGCAATTAACAAACTTGCAACGTTCGTTTTTTTAGAATACCTGTGATAAACTCCAAATAAAATTGCTAATGATATAAGTACAAAAAATGAAATATAAGTATGCCCGTTATAGGTAAAACCATGTTGAATTTCTGAATATTGTGGGTACAGTATCAAGAGCAACTTCCATCCATAAAAACCTATAAGTCCACAACTAACGAATACTAATAAAAAAGGAACAAAGCTTCTTGCTATCGTTTTACCAGAAAGCACCTTCTTGTTTAATCCATAAACGATTAAAACAATAAAAACTGAAATCGCTAAAATTAACATTGGAATTATCCATGCAAAAGGATAGCTAATCATTTTAAGAATTGGCACATTTATATACACATAGTCTTCAGAAGATTTTAAAGAACTAAGGTCTGCATCCGCAAAATAATGAACCAATGGTAGTAAATATTCTCCTTGATGCTGTAAGGTATTCCGATCTAGGTTTTCAAAATTATCATTGGCAGTGTGGTAATCAAAATGATCATCTATAAATGCAAAAAAGAAACCATCAATATCGCCTCCTTGTCTTAACACGGTAGAGTCTGTATCGTTAGGTAACATTTTATAAATACTATACATTAAGGATGAAGCCACCGGAAACTTAACATCAGCTTCCATAAAAGCATTGATTAAATTTTTATTACCGGAATTGGTTTCCACAATCATATTACTAGGACCTCCACTACCACGAGCTTCAAAATTTAAAGCAATCCCTACATTTTTTGCCCAGGGATGATTTTTGACAAAAAGTCTAGCTCCATCCAATCCTACTTCTTCCGCATCGGTAAATAAAATTATAATATCGTTTTTTGGTGTTTTTGCACTCGCTTGAAAAGCACGAATCGTTTCTAAAATAGTAACGACTCCACTTCCTGCGTCACTAGCTCCAAACGAGGGAGTTAAGGCGCTGTCATAATGAGACAAGAGCAACAAAGACTTGCCGTTTCCAGACCCTTTAATTTTTGCGAGTATATTTTTAGGTTTGTCTAAACTCTTCCACTTAGGATTCATTATAAATCCTTCTTGAATTTCAGTTTCTAAACCCAATCCATTTAATTGTTCTACAATATATTCTCTAACTCTAGCGTGTTCTTCAGTTCCAATGTAATGAGGAGCTTTCGTAATTTCTCTTAGAGGAATTAAAGCTCTTTCAGTAGAAAATTTAGTTTCAGAAATTGAGGCTGGAGTTCCACTTTTAGGCATTAAACTGGAAAAACTTAAGTACACCAAGCCAATTATTAAAAAGAAAGATATTAAGGGTTGAAAATGCTTCATAAATAGGATTTTTATAAGCTTTAAAAGTACCAAATAATATCAATAAAAGTAAATTTTACTATTTACTGGAAGGAGTTCTTAATATTTATGATTAACTTAGGGAGTTAAACAACCATTATTATGGGAATAAAAAGTTTTATTGGAAAAAGGTTTAAAAGTAAAAAAGACAAAGCCGAAAACATAACTGTCTCTGATTATATGACCAAAAATTTAATTGTATTTAAACCTCAACAGTCAATCCTGTTGGTAATGAATCAACTTATTAAAAATCGAATTTCTGGAGGACCCGTTGTCAATGAAAGTAATGAATTAGTTGGAATTATATCCGAAGGGGATTGTATCAAACAAATTACCGAAAGCCGTTATTATAATCAACCTTTAGAAAATATAAATATAGAAGAACACATGATTAAAGATGTCGAAACCATTAATGGTGATATGAATATTTTTGATGCTGCTGAAAAATTTATTTCTTCAAAAAGAAGAAGATTTCCTATTTTAGAAGAAGGTAAATTAATAGGGCAAATTAGTCAAAAAGACATCTTAAAAGCTGCTTTAAAATTGAAAGGTCATTCTTGGTAGTAATAAAAAATCATCTACTATTTTATATATAAAATTGAAAAAAATTAATACGTACTTAAACTAGTTAGAGTTTATGATAATTTCATCTATTTCATAGGTTCCGTCAAAATCTTCTTTACCACTTCCTATATATTTAAATCCAATATACCCTTTTCCGTTAATACAATCTAAACTTATTTTTCCTGAAGGATACCAATCTCCATAAAAATCATCATCTTGAACTATATAAGCACCTGGTAAACTATCCCAAGCACTGGCAGTAATAGTGTTTGAATTTCCATCCCAATCACTGGAGAATAATAACGTTAATACACTGCCATCAGAAAAACTATTAGAAGTTTTAAAGCTGATCGTTTCTCCATCTTGAGCATCAAAATCAATTTCTGGCATAATTAACCAAGCAATAGTGCTATTATCATTAGAATTATAAGAACCAATTGAAGCAGAAATTCCTAAAGACGGGTTTCCATTGCCACCTTCACTAAAATAAGCCTCATAATCTCTAGAACCTTCTTGTGTATAATTTGTCCAACCATTTCCAGTAATAGACTCCCCGTCTAGTTGTGAATCAAATAATTCACTAAATATTATATTGCTTCCAATTGTTTCTGCTAAACCACAATCTACCTCAACAGGATCACAACGGTCTGTACTATCAAAATAGATAGTTTCTGGAGTGTTTAATACTATATTAAATGTATCTCCAAAATAGTTATAGGTTAATATTCCATCTAAATACCCCCTCCCTTGAGGTACTTCAATAGCTTTAAAATCTGAAAATGTACTGGTACTTAAGATTACACTGAAGCCTTCGACACAACTCTCTAAATTTCTTTCTCCGTTAAATTCATCTTCTGATTCGGCAGCAAAAGTTTTACGATTTTCACCCAATGCATCATTGCGATTAAAGAGAACAGATGGGTGGGATGACCTAATTATGATCTGGTGAAGTGAGGAGGTTGAAACGAATGAGAGGAACGAAAAGAGTTTGCTATAGAAAATATTAAGTGTAGGAGAGGAAGCGTTTTTCAATATTTTTTTTAACATTTTTTTAACATTTCCTGAACTTATTTGCTGGTTGATAGGAAACAACCCCTCCAGATTTTACTACGACACTTA